>Ga0224512_10000140_pt1 | contig 77534 bp, 96 predicted proteins | sample SF_May12_sed_USG_4_FD_169103 | JGI IMG/M metagenome (GOLD analysis project Ga0224512, IMG submission 169103) | Sediment microbial communities from San Francisco Bay, California, United States - SF_May12_sed_USGS_13 | ecosystem: Environmental > Aquatic > Marine > Sediment | place: USA... | reverse complement strand
AGAAAAACAAAAAAAAAAATAGAGCTGACCTCCCAGATATCCCATTAAGGGACACCCAGAAGGTCAGCTCTATAGAATAGATTAGTTTTCTAATGAATTTAGTAGATCTTGAATGGTAGGGTATTTGAGAGCCCAACTCTGGTATTCCACGTCCAAAGGATCCGATCTTGTTATGTAATATTTTCCAGGCCATTCCTTCACGAAACCGGTTTTCACCATCCTGCCTTCAAAATAATCAAAACTTATTTGCCAGTCGATCTTAACAATTTCTTCGAAAGCATCTTCAAAATTCTTTTTAAGATAAGCCATATCGTATTCTCTAGCTTGATAGCTCAGGAAGCCCATTCCCACCGGTACGGAAGCGTTGAGAACATTCAAAATTAGTTGTTCAAATTCTTCTTGTGTTACCTCTAATTCGTGCCATTTGTACATTCGTAATTCCTCTTTTAAATTAACATTCTCATTGTGGACCCAGCCTCCCCTGTTGAACAAGATTGACCAAGCCTTCATAACCTTTACTGTCCGCGTAATCTTCAATTGAATTTAAAACATTATCTAAATATATTATACGTTCGCGTTTCTCAGTATTCTCTTTGTCAATATAAAGGAGATCACTTTCCAATTGTTTTACGCGTTCTACCATCCAATATATTAGATTGTCTCCTGTCAAGTCTCTCCAAACTTCTCCATATCGATACGCAATCAGCCTATCACCTTCACGTTTTATTTCATATTTACCGTTATCAAATTTCATCTGGCTTTCCCGCCCTCGCTTTTTCCAGTGCCGCAAGACGTCGCTCTGCTACTTCCAGCTTGGCTTGGGCTTCCGATATGGTCGCCTCCCAGTTAACCGGGGGCAACGATGCAATAGTATTCTTTAATTCCGCGATGCGCAGCTCTGCCGCTTCCAATGCTGTAACTAAGTCGTCGCGCAAGTCGCACTCTTCACAGCGCCCACGTTCATTGCCATCAACACATCTCACCGTTTCTACTCGTTCAATTAATCTCTTATCCATTGTTTACACTCCCGCCAGATAACCAACAATACCAGCAAACAAGATTATGATAAGAACCGACGCCAAACCAACTAAAGATAATATTTTTTCTTCCTTATCCATCGTCATTCCCCACCCTCGCTTTTCTGGCTTGTTCCCATGCTTTCGGTTGGTCGCGTAAATATTCGGGTGTTTTGCCCTGCGTGTCTTTTAGGTTTTTCAATCGAAGTAATTCAGCTAGAGCCGCATCGAGGCGCTTATTTTTGTCGATGATTTCTTTTCGCGATTTTTCAACATGACGGGCTACGCTCTCAATATGGAAGTCTCGCGCCTTTTCCAGTTCGTCAATACGCTTTTCCAGTTCCTTGATATGTTCACTATCACTGGTTACGGTTGCAACAACTTCTCCGCTTGATGCGTCTATATTTGCATAACTCATTCCCCCGCCCTCGCTTTCTTAAGTATTTTTATTATCGTCTCAGCGCATGTATCCATAGCACAATCACCTGCTTTTGCGTCTTCGTAGTGGTCAATTGCTTGAGCCAAAGCCGCGTCGAGGCGTTTGTTTTCCCTTTCAAGCTGACCGATTCGACCACTAATTATTCCTTCAGCGAGTCGAATATTGTCCTCTTCCAGTTCCGCGATACGCTTCTTTGCCGTTTCCAGCTTGGCTTGGACTCCCGATATGTCCGCGATTTCTTTTCGAAGTGTTCGAACCTTTTGTAAAACTGTTATTAAATCTTCATCCGAAACAGTTTCTTCATATTCATTATACCAGGCCGCTTCATGAAGAAGTCGTAGTTTCATCTTATTGGGCAATTCATCCCAAGCGTTTTTGCTGAACGATAAATTAACTCTTGTATCATCATGAACCATATAATAGTGCTTCAATGCTCTGGCACGCCTTTCAGACAATTCCAATTGGTCGTACAATTGCCTAACAGTCTCTTTCACGAACCTCGCACCGCTGGCCGTGGTCAATATTTCATCAACTCTTTTTTGTAAATCTTTGTCATTCATTTTTGATCACCTCATAAAATTAACAAAACATACTCACGAGACCAACTCCCATAGAAAACCCACTAATTGCAGCAAAGATTGCCAGCATTGTTTTCTTTCTGTTGCTGTCTTTTACTGATCTTTCGTAATCTTTTACTGATCTTTCGTAGTCTGTATCCACAATCATTTCTCCTTTACGTCCATCGGAGTTTCTCGCTTTCCAGTTCGACAATTGTAATCTTCCCGATGTGTATAGCCGCATATTGGGCAGTCAATCCATTCGGCATATCGATAATAATCTGGCTCGTAATCTTTCCTATCCACAATCATTCCTCCTTTACCAGATATAGTATAAGAAAACTGCCCAGATAATTATGCCGGGAAGAATTCCCCAGAAGCACAACCTATAAAAGAGCTCTTCCAAAGATTTCAATAACATTTTCACAGTCTCCTTCATTTGTTTATCTTAATTTTACTTGGGCTCAACTTAATTCCCGCTGCACTAACCGGTTCACTATCCTTAAAAGTACTTGTGGGCTTTACCTTGGGTATAGAACTCGGAATGGAAATACCGGAAGTCCCTTTAGGCGTATCTGTCAATTGAGTAGCGACACCTATCTTTTGATTGCGCTCTCTTTCAGCTTTTAATTCCATCTCACGCTTACCCGCAACAAAACCGGTCAATGCAGCTGATCGACACTTTCCTCTCAATTTATTTGTTTCAAAAAGTTGTTTAAAAAGATTCCAATCCTTGATTTCTTTCTCCAGCGTGAAGTCCATTCCCTTTTTAAACCAGTGATTATACTCAGAAGTTTTTCTTTGAGATGCCTTACTCATTGTTAGGTCTCTGGTTAGGTATTTTGTTTACATTCATAATTATCTCCTAAGTTCGTGGTTCGTTTAAATCGAACATCCAGTGAGTGAATCCTCCGAGACGCCCACAACAATCACAACGCCATCCACAGTCATCTTGTGAAGGTTCTCCTAAGTTTCCGTATCTATATCTAATGGATGCTACAATTCCTTGTTTTGTTCTACCCAGCACCTTCTTTTGTTCAGGAGGAGTTCTCTCTGCAAAGCTGAACCATTCCACTTGAGAATAAACTTTTTCTATCAATTCAATGATTTTAACTTGACTGATATTAGTTTGAAAATAATAACTTTTCCGATGAAATTCTTGTTTAACTGTGGAAGGTATAACTTCTACATTATCCAATATCAAATCCATGATTTCCGCTGTCAACATATACAATTTTTGATTCCATGCTGACGTCATCTCAAAACTCCAATTCAGAAATGTCGGAATAGCACTCAACATATTCTCTTTCGGGATAGTACGCCGCAATTTTGACTTCTTCACGTATCATTTCAATCTCTTCTGAATCAGATATTTGGTATGTGGCCGTTGCTGTTTCAATAATACAAGTTTCCATTTCAATTTCCTCATTGATAATTTAAGGTTGGTGCGGATGACGGGACTCGAACCCATACACCTTTCGGCAACAGATTTTAAGTCTGTCATGTCTACCAATTCCATCACACCCGCTAGGTTTAATCCATTCTTACTACTAATGTATTTCCTTTTTCAATAATGGCTACAATCGCATGTAGGTATTGATATAGCATTACTTTATTTGAAGAGTGTTCTTTTTCAACATGATGCATTTTTGAATTAGTGGGCTCCACAAAATTCATTTTCAACAGTGGGTAAAGCGGAGGATCTTCGGGATATAAATAGACGCCATCTTCTGCAATTGTCCCGGACATAGGATACATGCCGAATTTATAAGCTTTTCCTAAGAAGTCAGCTAATGTTATTTCCATTGAATCCGTCATTCGTACAGTTGCCCATTCTATAGCCCAGATTGGGATAGCACCACAAGCCTGCATTATTTCCGACTTAAAGGATGGCCAACCCGTATGGAAATGGTTTAGGGGATCAGTTGTGATTTCAATTTTTGAGTTATCCGGAAACCATAATTCGTGGCTATCTTTCATTTTCAATATCTCCTAAACTTGCGCTGGTAATAATGAAACTCAGATCTCCATAAACTAGACTGATGTCCCCGTCAAAATAAAAACTTCTTTTCAATTGAGGACAAGTGACGGTGCCGGGACCGACGCAGCCGTATATAGTCTCCAATTCAGACAAAATATCATCGTAAGTTTTGGACATTATATAATGAGGTTTACTGTCTATGTCGGCAAAATACTTAAGTGTTAAAGTAGGGTACTTATGGATAGTTAAAAGACCGTTGTCCAGATTGACTACTAAACATCTGTTCTCAGCGTCATCAATATTCTTTATCATGCGGGAGTTTAAAAGGACGTTCGAAGGTCGAACTACCATATATTCAACACCACTAAAAGAATACTTATGCCCTGGTTTGGTTTTTATAAGCATCTCAATTCTCCATTAAGGTTTCTACTGAATCTTTGGCAGCTTGGTAACGATCGCCGTATCGCTCTTTACGCAAATTTTCAGAATAATTTTTAACTTGTTCATACCTATTCGAAAGGAACATACAAGTGATTGTTAAGCCTATGATACAGAATAAAAGGACAATAATGACTAGGTCTTTAAATAAAGGATATTCGTCAAAACATTCTTTTACCACGATCGCTTCTAATAATAATTCGTCCATATATTGAACCTATATCTCTGAGTTTATGAGTAGATCACAGTTTGCAAGTATCGTCAGTGGCTTCATCTAGGACCTCACACAGAGCCCTCGCCATCATTTCGTAATGATCTCCTATAGAGTCATCCTCATTCTCTATTGCAAGTTTTTGTGATCCAAAATATATTAAAATAGAACAAGCACCGTGAGAGTCTTTTTTTCTCAAAACCTGAATTGTCGGATATTGTCTGTGTGTGAATGTTTTCTGAACAGCTCTAAATTCCTGGCGCTCAATATCGTCTTCCAGTTGTATTTTTTGGTCAGTTTTCATTAGTACCCCTGTTTAAGTACTCGTGTATCTGGTTGAGAACTGCCGTCGGTTTCGTGAGTTTCATTTGGCTTATACCTATCTCATTTACAGTTAAAGGTCTGAGATCGTATATTAAAAATCCATCAGTAGTTTTCGCAACGGGATCTTCCAAGAAAGGCTCTTCCCAATGTGCAAAAATATGAGGTTTCCTACCTCTTGTCTCAGGGTCAGTCCTAAGCCCATAAAAATGAGCCATAACTACTTGCCCGGGATGAAAATTATACTTTGGTCTATTTCTCATTAAGATTCTCCTTAACTAAAAATTCAATAACAAAGTTGGCTCTTTCGCCGAACTCTTCTTTAAGCACAGTCATAATATATTCTTTAGAGTAAGTCTTTTCGTTTTCTCTCGGCCACATTAATTCACATGTTTTTATAAAAACATCATCAGGAATTTGATCTCTTTCGAAAAAAGCTGAAAGAATCTTGGAAGCAATTTTTATTTTAGAAACATCTACCATAGGAGCTCCTTATATTATCCAATAGGGGACTTCACGATTAGTCCACTCAAATAATCTGGACTTTTCTTCATTATAATATCTCCTATAAGCATCCACAATATTTTCTTCTGTATATTTTTTGGGGATACATCTCGCAAAAGGCGTCCGGGGACCTTCTGGGATATTTTTAGGCATACGTCTAACTGCATCATAACGGTTTTGAAATGTTTCGTGTGTTTTCCCTTTCCTATATTCAAATTCTAATTCCAAGAGTCTTAAGAAATCAATGGCCCATAGGTAGTTACTGGTGGTTTCTCGCACCCATTTAGTGCATGGGTGATTTGGATTTATGGGCTTACACAATGCAGGGTGTAGCAGTCTATTAATATCTTTTATTAAAGGGTTAGCTGCGGCCATCACATGATGCGCAGTTGACAACATTTGGCAGAGTTCTTTTATCTGGGAACTAACATGTGTATCTGTTGCATACTCCGCACATTTCATGCGATCTTTATCTAGAATGAAAATATTCATAGTTTACCCGAATAGTAGTTTAAGCTTAACTCTGAGAGAGTCAGCAGCTAATGCATTTTCCAAAGCATATTTTCTCTCTTCAAGCTGAGCTCTTGTTGCTGTATGGATAGGAAATTTCTTATCAATTTCCACAACAGCTGCCCATAATTTATCTTGTTGCGTTTTTACGGCTTGTTTGATTAACTCTATCTCAGTTTTGGTGAAAGTTTCTTCATTCATTTTTAGGTATTTCCAACGGTTTAAAATTTGCATCAAATCTTTCCAAAAAATCTCTGCACATGATATCCGGAAAAGGATGTTTGTTTTCGCCGATTTCTTTGAGGAGTCTGATCACTTCTGCGTAACCACCTTCGGCAGGTGTCAATCTCCTACATGATTGATCTTGTGTGGAAAGAAACGGCATATATGTCATCGTCACTAGATTAAACACAACTTCATTCTCTTCTGGATGCCATTCTAGTTGCCGTAATTTAGTTAAAAACTTAGGTAAAGAGCCTTGTGCATCTAAGAAAGCCTCTTTAATTCTTTTCATAGAATATAATTCTTCGTCATTTAATGCTACCATTAGTGTACTCCTTATGGTTTATAAAAACAGCTAAATTCTTTAAATCTCTCGTTAGGATTGTCAGCTTCCACACGCTTCGCTAAACGCCTCATTTTATTGTCAATGATTGTTTGCACAATACCGTGCTTATCTTCATCTAACTGCATTTGATGACAGATGATGAGTACATCAGCGACCTCCTCTAAGAGCATGTCCGCATGTATACGATCTCTCTTGAAATGAGAAATTGCTAAAATCAATTCAGAGCATTCCTCTATAGCCATATCTTTTTGAAAAGTTTTCCCCCACATGTCTGAGGCTTTGCGTAGTATATTCTCTTGTTCTTCCGTTAAAAATGAACTCATGGCTCAAAATTCCCCATTCGTAATAAAAGATTAGCGGCATTATGCCGTGAATTTAAACCTCTGACAACACCCAAAGAGTGGCCTCTCGAACTGAAACAACTCCAGTCTCTGTCACCATCTCTTATGATTGTCCCTACATGTAATTTATCTTCTCCATTTATTAGATAAAATTCTTGCCAATCCATTGTAGATGTATTATTAATATTCTCTGGCTTATTTCTAAAGCGGCGCTTCTTAAAATGCCAATCATAAACACCTCGAGGTAATATACAGAAATATTTACTCATTATGTACCTCTTTAATTTGGTCGAAAAAAATCCTCCAGATAGCTCTAGAGGATAAGTTAGTAGTTCGTTTTTATTAAGGAGAAGAGCTACCAACAAACTCCCACCAATGGAGGAGCATCGAGATGAAAATAACCAGTTTTCACAAGATGGAGTCTTTTTGTAAAGGAAGACTCAAAACCCATGATTATGAAGCCCGTTCCAGGAGACGCCACGGGCAAACAGCGCTATGGGTCCGTTATTGAGGCACACCACGGACGAACAATGTTTTAGCAACGTAGCCCCAAGGTAGCTTATTGCGCAGCTTTAGCGGCGGCAGCTTCTTCTGCTGCTTTCTGAGCTGCTTTCTTTGCACGATACTCAGCCAGAGCTTGTTGAGCTTTCGGTGAGACTTCGCGCTTAACTTTACCTGCCGAGTAAGCTTCAATAATTTGCTCTTGATTGGCAACTACCCAATCAGACAGCTCTTCATTGTTTTCGCTTTCTTCCATAAGAGTTTTCTTAGCAGCAGCTGCTTTCTCTTCATCATCCATGCGCTTGACTGTGGGCCAGCGGAAAGATTCTTCAACAGCTTCGGCATTCTCTGCAATAAATGCAAAGTCTTTATTTTCAGCAGCCACGATTGCTTCAAGTGCCGCATGCAGCTTTTTCTTTTCAGATTTTGTTACACGCTTGATTGTACCAATATTAAAGGCACTTACGACAGTTTCCTGATTTTCAACCAACCAGTCAGCCAGTTCTTCATTCTTGTCAGTCAACGCCATCAGTGCTTCTTTAATCAATGGACGCCGTTGGTAATCATTTGCTTCTGCTTTCGTGTTAAACATCTGACCATCAGGGGTCACGAATACTTGTTTTAACTCATCAGTCATTTAAAAATTCCTCTGCTAAATATGCAAATTTGCATTTAAGTAAGATTCGTTTAATTGAAACGATACAATTGTCAAAAATATGACAAAACCCTTTCAAGGGTTAATTTAACGGGGTTCTATGCAGAAAGGGGTACTCTCTGTGCTCCCCGGTGGCCGTCTGCGGGACGTTTTTTAGCCCCTGTCTGGCCCCTGGCGACTTGAAATTTTTGCCGCAGCGATGTAACCGGCAAGCTCAGTGCTTGTATTCCGGCCGCTCGCTCTTTTTTGCTCCAGCTTCAAGTCTATCTTTCTCTTCTTTTTCTTTACGCTCTTTATCTACCCTGGTTTGTATCTCTTGAATTATAGCTATAGCTACTTTATCCTCTTCGGTCTGTCCGTATTTACGCAAAACCTGTTGATATACATCAATACCCATTGCACGCCACATCATGGGGTTGATTACTTGTTGTTCTGGATCTTTGAAATTTACGGGATCCTGTTGTGCAACAATACGGCTATATAGTCGTAATGCTTCAATCACAAAAGATTGAATGATTCCTCCTGCTGGGTGATGATTCATTAAATGCACCACCCATTCTTCATTTGACATTTTTCCGGGATCTTTATGGAATGTGTTGATCGGTCTCATCTCTTTCCTCAAGTAATTTAATTAAAATGTCACCGTGACATCTACTGGGCCAGCAATGGCAGCCTAAAACTTTCCCTTTCAATTCACCTAAATCTGCGAGCAGACCCGGTCGCTTTCTTATCCACTTTTCATATTTTTCAATAACTTCGTTTCTGTTACCATGTACACCAATTATGAAAGGGTTTCCCCATTTGCCGGGGCGACCGATGTACACTTGATAAGGTGAATTGTTTATATTCACTACAGATGTCTTTTCCATCATTCAAAGATCCTGTCAATTATTGTGGCAATATAACTGCTGTCAATTTTCTCGGGCTCAATACCTTCAAGGGCTGATATCAATTGATACATGTAAGCCATATCCACTCCGGTCAATTGTTCCCTGAGAGTCATAGGATTCTTTAAATCCAATTCACTTATTTGCCACATAATTTTCAGTTGTTGACCTGCAGTTATTCTCCAACCTCTTTCTACAAATTTCTTCATTCGGAAGATACTGGCGACCGGGTATAAAGAACCTCTGTAGATTAACACTCTGCTAAGCAAACACTCCATTGCATCCGGATCTAAATATAAAAAGTTCTTTGCGTGATCCCAGTAACATGTGGCATGCACAAAATCATAATTATTATGAATTTTTTTAGGATTGCCGAAAAACCTTATGACTATCTGTATTTTATCTGAAAGCGTGATAGCATTTTGAGACATGAAAACAGGACGATACCTAGGCTTCTCTTCTTTCACAGATTCAATCAGTGTTTCCGCAAAATCAACCACTTGATTTTCACTTAAAGTTTCAAAGTAATTATAATCTTCTTGTTCTTCAGCGATCACACCTGCAGATTTCATCCATATGATTACACGCTCCTCCTCAATTCCTTTACAATTTTCAATAGTTGCTTGTCTAACCTCCGGCTCATACTTTATGGTCATCTTCTTTACTTTATCACTATTAATTTCCATAAACTTATTAACATAATAAGAGGCCACTTCCAATGTGGCCTTCTTAGTTTTAAAGTAAATATCAAAATCGTTTATGCGTTCACCCAGCAGCATACTGGCAATTGCGCCTCCCGTAACTATTACATTATTTTTGGCAATTTTTCGCACATTTTCCGATTCGATTGATTCTAACCACTCATCTACTTTCTTTTTTAGCTCACGTTTAATACCACTTCGTTTCCTACCGTAATGTATTTCTAACATATAATTCTCCTATAGATTAAGGATATAGTCTGTGGTATCAGCTGTCAGTTTATCTTCACGCTTCTCAACAAATCTAGGTAAAAATAGTGAATATTTCCCACCATGTTTATCATCTATCACTTCATTAAATTTAACAGTTATGACTCTGCCGATCCAATTTTCTTTATTGTTCCAGATATTGTCCCGTTCTTCATCCGTAAAACCTGAAACATTTACTTCTAAGAATTTATCAGAAGAAGTACATAGAACGGAACCCGTGCTGCCCACATATTTGCCTTTACCTTCAGTTACATCTACGATCTCCAGCTCGCATTCTTTTTCAGATTTCATCTTGACTTGTTTACGCGAAGTCTTGTCTTCCCAAAAAGCTCGTGGATCTTTCAGAACAGTCCCCTCATAACCATCTTCTGTGACTGTTTTGAAATGTGTGTATGCGTCAGCTAAGCTGTGTACAATTTCTGTGGGTATTAAGCTAGCATATCTGGTTGCAGATTTGATAATCAAAGATTCTAAATTGGCAAATCTGTTACAATAGGGAATCTCACTAATAGAAGCTTTAATATCTTCTATTGGAACCATATCCCATAATAACACCTTTATACCTAAATGCTTAGGTAAGGCTTCGGCACCTGATTGTAGAATGCTATTCAGAATTCCATTACTGACTTTTCGTGTGAGCGCATCTCCTGAAGTTATTTCATACACAATCCCTTCACCATGGTATTGGTAACCAGGCATCAATATTTGTGGGAGTCTACTGAAAACTTCTACAGGGAACTGCATACCATTTCTGGTAAAGACTTTAAAATCGTGTCCACCGTAAGCCAGTGTAATTCCAATCTCTATATTCAAGAACATTCCGTCTGCTTTTAATTGGCTATAGAGACCGGTCTTCCAATCCAACTTTAGCATATCAACTTCTTTTAAAGTACTGCAGCGCATATACGGAAATGTCTCAATTGTCCCCGGTGCAGCTTTATTTATCAATTTTGCACTGAAACCGGCTCTTAGGTCTTTATTAAGGATATTTATGAAAAGCTCCCCGGACTCCTTATTCAATTCTGACAGATGTTGTTTGATTGCAGCACGTGCCTGATTACCTGTCAATATTCTTTTGGCTAAGCAGTCGAGTAACTCATAAGTTGACCCGTCAAAATTTCTTTCACCCGTAATCAATGGCGGCTCTATAGCTAATATACCGTAATTAATTAAAGGGTCATACGCTAACTTAATAACTTTCACGAACTCTTCTTCCTCTAAGAATTCCTCAAGCAGCGCCACTTTGACGCTTGTTTTTGGTTCTCCTGCAATTATATCCAAGCAGGAGTAGATTGTATAACTATCCACTACTTGTCTCCTTTGAGTCCATAATTTCTTTAATCATAAGCATATTTTTTAATCTAGCATTTTGATTGTTCAATTCGATTAATCGGGATTCGGCTTCAAGAAGCCTGGGTAGATCAGCTAGGTTCAGGATAAAAGTATCGTCCTTATCTGCGCCTACTAAATATTGCCCTGTGTAAGTACCATGGCCAATTAGATTACCACCCAGTAATTTATACAAAGAGGGCAATTTATTACTCATCTTAGCTCCTGTAATTCCAATGTTTTATAATAGATTTTAGCCTGTAAAGCTAATGTGTATCTAGCTATCATTGCATCTCCCATTTTTTAACTGATTCTCAACCAATTTAGCATATCCTGCAATATCATGCCAGTTATCGATGTGTGCATGACCTTCACCTGGACTTAATATTCGGCTTAGCTTCAAACAAACCATTTCCAGAGCTTCTTTTTGAACATCATTAAGTAACTGCCATTTTGGAAAAGCTCTGAGTCTTGCTTTCAAGGTTTGGGAAATATCCGAATTGTCTTCAAAACTGCCGTACGTAGATTTACGTTCAACCAGAGTTTCTTCAATGGATGATACATTCTTTTCTTGCAATACGTAGAATTCTTTTCGATTATGAGCCCCAATTTTATAATTCCAGCAATGTTTCTTAGGGTCATTCCCGGTGTAACCATCGATGAATGCAACCGCACCAGCCGAACTTATTTTAGCACGAACTTTCAAGATATCTCGCAATCTGAGCTTGGTGTTAACTCCTTTGTTAATATAACTCGTGACAAGGTCTGCCATCTCAGCGTATGTCATCTTTGAACTTCTAGTAATTTTCATAATATTTCCTATTTATTATACCATACAATATGTGTCACCCATTCCGGGAGCTCTTTGTCGGTAGATATTGCTGAAGGAGAAATTTGATGGTCTGTGGAGTAGTCAGCGGTGGCCAATACTCCCACTCCATCATCATCAATAAACGCACCGCATCGAATGGCATCTTTGAATTCCTCCAATGTCATTAAATGCCCGTAATCAGGGCCATATACTGGGTCTATATCCTCTTTCTTGGACATTGTTAATACTCCTCGCGGTAAATTTTATTTAGGGAAACACCTAGGTCCAAATGCCTCGGCAAAGGTTCTTCGCAGGTTGCCGCCCACCGCATCCTCAGCACTGTGAGTTTTGCGCCTAAGTATTTCCCTGAATAAATGCACATCCTTGTGCCAACAATCTTAAAGTTTAATAATGTTACCTCGCCTGCCGTACCATGTCAAGTCACAACGAAAGCCACCATGCCCCTTAACGTCTCACCTCGCCTGCCGTACCATGTCAAGCCTCGCGACCCCTGTCACGCCTAGTCCAATTATGCCAGTCCAAGCCTGCAACGCCTAACAATACCACGCCTATCCTCGGCAAGCCTTTAAGATGACGTCCTTGTCATCACAATATAAACTAATCTAAGATACTATCAATTGCATCAAATACATTTGAAAGTTCTGTTAGATCTTTATATCTTTTACGGCATGCTGCAAGTTCTCTTTTTGCTCTCATTAAGAGCTGCTTTCTTTGCTCGGGATCAGCTAGAATATCTTCTAATGTTCTATAGACATTCATTTTAGGAGAAGCTTCTGGTTTTATTGAAATTACTTCAAAAAGTCGAGAAGGCGTAGGAATATCATTTTCAAGATATATTACTTCAATAGCACGTAACATATTTCTAATTTGATATAACCTATACTCTTTACCAGCTATAGAATCATTCCATTCTACTGTGTTGTGTAAAGGATTTCTCTTTTTTGAAATTTCATCATGAACTAAAGGTGCTTCTAAATTACCGCCATTCTTTTGACGAATTCTTTCAAATTCAGTAGCAGCAATATCTGCAGAGACTTTAGCATGAAAGCCTTGTTTCCATCGTGCTTTCATTACACCAGATCTTCAGTAGTAATAGGTTGTGTAGTATCGACTTTAAAACGACCATATTCACCACCTTTCTCAGGACGCCATTCACACAAACCTACTCCAAATCCAGCTCGATTTGTTAAATTAATAAGGTCTTCTACTGTGAGCATTTCACCGTCAATTTCAAAAGAAATTTGTGCAGCCCACTCTCTGAACTCAGGGCGATATCTAAGATCAGTACTACCTGCCCCTACTCGAACACAATCTTCACGCATGATAGGTTCAGAACATTCCATTTTACCGACAAGATTTGAATCATCACTTTCAATAAAGATAGACTTTTTCACCAAAGTCTTTTCAATACCGATGTCTTTATGCGCTGCCGTAATAAGTGATGTCTTAAAACCCATTAGAGGAAAGCCATATTCATCACTATCAGTAAGATAACACGCATTTTGAAATTCTTCTTCAGGTTTTCTAATATCACGTGCTCGAGTTTTCTTACCTGCATGCTTTTCACGCATTTGCATGATAGCTTTTTCAGCCCATTTATGTTGAATCATGGGAGTAGTCCCAACAATATGAAAAGATACTTTCTGCCTTTTAATTGGTTTAATTGAAATCGCCATTTTATCATTCTCCTAAGTCGTAATTGAAAATTATATATACCCCGACTTTATAGATATATATAATATTAAGTAATTTATTTTAAATAATCCATGGCTTGTCTTGCCTAGTCTTAGCTTGCCCTGACAACACCATGCCGCGCCTGCCATGCCCTTTCCAACCAATTCGCGTCTCGCGGCTCCTTACCTAGCCAACCTTGCCTGCCACACCCTTTCCAACCAATCCGCTCCAGACCGATCACACCATAACTCGCCCAGGCCAACCCTCCATGCCTGCCACACCATTTCCTGCCACTACGGGATCAACCCAGTTCTACCGAGCCCCGCCTGCCACTACTAATAAAAATGCACGTCCTTGTGCTTTCTATCATAAATCCCAGGATTGCTTGGCGTCCTTTTTATGGATAGCTTCGCTTATCTCACGGGACACATTCCGCCCACACATTCATCATTTAGCTCAAAATCTGCGGAATCAATTTCAGTTATTGGTTCCACTTTTGCGACAAGGGCATCATACTCTTCTTTTGTTATACTCTCAAAAGGAGCTTGTTCGAAGCCATGATCTTGATGCAACATAAAGGAAAGACTTTTGTGATGACTCTTGTAATATTTTTCTAAATATCTCTTTATTTCAGGTATCTCTTCAGAACTGTAATAGACAGTACAGGATACACTATTGTCAGACCATTCCGTTTGTAATTTACGAATCCACTCAAGTTGTTTTATTGCCGTCATTTCTTCAGCTAGAATGGTACCCTCTGAGTATTTAAAAGGAAATGTGACTATGCATGACCCATAATTCTCACTTCCATCAAACTCTTTCTTAAATTCAACAGGATAACCTTTTTCTCTGCACATCGCCGTTAAAGGGTGTTCAGTGGCTATGGTGATTCGCCGGTACATATACTGAGAGAATCCTGGGTGTATTCCGGCAGTCACGCCGGGAAGTAGGGATAGTGTTCCACTTGGTTTAACTGTTGTAAGTTTAATTGACCTCGGTAAATCGCGTTTATGAGAATACTTAACATCGAAACGTCGTAAGTATCTATACGTTTCAGATAGCCAACTAATTTGCTCTTCGCTGGCTTGAAGGATACCCGTCATCCCTATCCCCATTCTAAAATTTTCATGAACAACTTTTTCTGTTTCTTTTAAATGTGATCCCAGTGTCATTGCATGCTTATTAATCCTATAAAGGAGCTCACAGATATCCATCAACTCCGCTTCTGACTCTATATTAGGCAAGAATACTTCGGAGAGACAGCAAGTCTCATAGGGGACAAGCGATTGCTCCGCACAAGGATTATAGCCTTCTACATCTGGGTCGCTATACCAAGTTTCTCCTAACCTTCCGCAAGATCTCGACAAAGGTAAATTTATTAAACCATAAGGTTCTCCCCTGCCTTCATACCCTTGCCAAAAATAAGGATGCAAATCATTAATATCTTCACAAGCTACACTGTTATTTGACATTGCTCGCCATTTAGGTATCGTGCCCATGTCCCATCTTTTTGCTAGCAAGAATTCAACATCGTCAGGATCGCCAATTGCTATTTGGGCTGAACGCCTAACATTTCCGGCCACAATAATATGACCAATTATATTCATAATATCTAGAGCATCTATCGGTCTTATCTTTTTATTTCTACGCTTTTCCAATAAGGCGGAGATTTGCGAGATCCCCCAAACTAGGTCTTCTGGTCCACTCGCTGTGCCACCAAATCCTTTAATGGGTGCGCCCTTACTCCTAATCATTTGTGTTGAAAATGTAAAAGTCCCATTTTCGGGGCTGCTCGACAGAAAGGCAGCTTTTAGCACCTTACCTAATAACTTTACCCAACCTTCCCTTGAATCAGGTACTATGAAGTCAGCACCGCCATCATTATAACGTGTAGGCGCTTTGAACCACGGTCTAACTGTGGGTAGTTTGTCGATATGGTGTTTTTGTAAATTATACCCGACACCTGCACCGACAGCTAACATATCCATAGCCCAAGTGAAGGGTCTTACCGGGCTATCAATTACCACAAAAGCACAATTCTGTAGAGAAGGTAGGCCTAATCGATCTACTGTTTTTGTCCCGGCTTGCCATAAAAATCTACCGGCCACTGACCCTTTTAATTTTAAGAAATATTCAGCTAATCTATATTCTTCATGTTTGGTGAATCCGCAATTAAATTGTTCATCACATGCATTAATGATTCTTAATATAGTATCTTCAAATTCTTCTGTGGGAGCGTCTGCAGCTAGTAAGTCTTCCTCTTCTTCAAACTTTCTTGAGTAGGTCCGTTTGTAAGTCAGATAACCAACAGTGCTCCATGGTGTTATTATTTTCGGTAAGTCAGCGTATTGCACTAATATCTCCTAGGGTAATTTTGTGAATTGAGTTTCAGGAATAAATTCAAACTCTTGTTCCGTAGCTAATAACCTTCCGGTATCAAACTTATAAACTGAGCTAGGGACAGGACCTGTAAGACCTGTGAAACGACTTTTGAGAACACTCATCTTTATAGTATTTCTCTCTAATTCGCCTTCTGCTGTCAGGTTTCTTGCAAAAGCTATGATATCTGAGGAAATCTGTTTTATGGAACCTGATCCTCGAATATCATCCAATGTCGGCATCTTACCTTCTTCAAAAGACTTTCTTCCTGGCATTACTTTTCTTAAATGTGAAACTAAACCAATCCATACTGGGTGTCGTTTTGTTAATCTTACAAACTCATTCATAATGCGATCTTGCGCTTCATTACCTTCGTAGTGGTCTATACCTTCAGAGACAAGTATTGTAATATGATCTATAAATAATTTTTTACAACCCGATAATGCCATATATTCAAGTTGGTCCATTATAGAATTATCATTTAGCTCTAATCCATGATTGAGCACTATTACACGATCGTCACCAAAGACTTTATCGAATCCAATTTTCAATTCATCTAAAGGAATTTCTTCAGATGCTGGGTTCTTCTTCAATACCATCCCCGCTAGCTTCCTAGCAGTTTCGGCAGGGGATTCCTCTAATGAAATTACTCCAATTTTCTCATCACTTGTTTCTAAAACATGTAGCATTATCTCTCGTAATAGTGTACTCTTACCTGAACCAGTCCCTGAAATAAATAAGCTAATTTCACCTTCTCTCATTCCTTTTAATTTTTCATTTAATCCGTGTATACATTCAGGGTATGGAAAAGAGGGTGTATCATTGTACTTAACTAACGATTCCCATAACTCTTCTTTGCCAATTATGCCCGGAGGTATATACTTTTGTGCATTCCAGATACATTGTAATAGAGTGTCTGAACCTTTTTCTGCGTATACTCTATCGGCATCATGCTCAGGTAACTTTGTGAATCGAACCTTATCAATACCAATTATTTTTATCGCTCTTTCTCTGGCTTCCTCTCCTGCGGCGTCTTCATCAAAACACAAGATTACCTCTTCAAAAGATCTTAACCAGTCTCTTTCTTTTAATAATTCTTCAGTTGCAGAAGCGGAAGATAACCCCACCACTGGATAAAATTTTTTATACTTGTCATAGTTAGCTTGAGCAACAACCAGGGTATCTATCTCACCTTCACAAATTACTAGTTTCCTACCACCTGCATTGAATTTATCTTTTCCGAAAATTCCTCCGGACTTGCCTAACCATTTAAAGTGCTTGGGCAAACCCCTTACTTTGTAACCTTTCGGATATGGATAGTAGTGTGAATCAATGAAACCATCTGTGCCATAAGACACACGCACATCATAAAATTCTGCAATTCGTTTCGTGACATTCCTTTCTTTGAAACCTCTTATTGGGTATTCTTTAATATCTTCTAAAATTTTTTCTTGATTTACTTTTATTTTAGTTGGGGCTACTTCTATTTTATCGAAATCTTCTTCATCTTTAGCAGTAAAAAATTTCTGACAAGAAAAACAGAATGAGGTACCATCTTCATATATTTGCCTTGCATCACTAGATCCACAAACAGGATCCAAACAAGGATTGTTTTTATCTTTAATCTTTCCCATTAGATGTCTCTGGTTTGTGTGGTTTATTCATTAAACTCCTCCAGTGCTATTGTTTTTAGGAGTCTTTCTTTGTGCCTAGACGAAATAGGCTCCTTGACGGTCCACGATACTTTTTCAATTCTGGTATTATACCATTTAACATTAGTCGGTGCTTCAACTTCACATAGAGTCCATGTTTCTGCATAAGACAGCGTGCCTTGTGTTTTATATTGTTCAAGTACGATGAATTCAAACTCTTCAAATCCTCTTTCAATAAAAAGTTCTTTAAGGAGTGGTGAAGAAGTGTTGTATTTACGCCAATCACTCTCCTTACCTTTAAACTTACCTCTTTTTACTTTAAAATTCTTTTTTCCAAAATAAAAACGTTCTAAGTAATTGTCTCGAATTACATATAGAAATCCCACATACTTCGTGGGATCTAATTGTTCGCAAAATTTCCATTTACCGTTATTATATCGAGGTAGCTTACTGTCTACTTTCGGAATTATCATTGATAAAGTTCAACACGAAAAACCAGCACATGCTCGAAACGACCTCCAAATACACGGCTGAATTTTGTCTTTCTTACCCCTTCTCGGTAGGATGCTGTGGTATAGATGAGAGAATTTGCTTTGAAAATATCACCTCCCAGTCCACTTCGAAGTTCCTTGTGAGCATAGTCTCTTGCTTGAGAATAGCTATCCATTATCCAATGCTTAATTAGCATCTTGCCATTGATGGTTCTGCAATGCTCCACCATATACTTATATTTCGGCTTATAGCCTGATTTAGCAGACGGCATTTTCATACTAAGAACTCCTTTAACAGTTAACGTACTATACATAAATTACTCCTTTAATTCCTTAACGATTGGCCAATCAGCCATTGAAAAAGAGTCATCTATACTTTTTAAAATATAGAGTAATTTACCATTGAGCTCCAGCATAACTTCCCAATCATCTTCGTATGCTGCCAGATAATTACTCACAACAATCTCTTGATATTCTTCCTCTGAATTAATTCCAGCTAACATTTTTTGGGCATTGATTGGTCCCACTCCCGGAACACCCGGAATATTATCAGAGGAGTCCCCTGACAGCAATTGTTCATAATAGAACTTGGTAGCTTCCTCTTCCGATATTTCAAAATGTTCTTTCTTTTTTGGATCATAGAATTTACCGGGAATACATCGCAAATCTTTGTCTATCGTGACTATCGTGAAATCTTCTCCAGATTCACGTAATTCTTCTGCCTTAATTCTCACTAAGTCATCAGCTTCCATGCCATCTGCTGGAGTTGCATAGCCATTCAATACGGCTAATTTAGTTATGGCATTCACGAACTTACTGCGGTTGTCGGGCCTTTTTTCTTTCTGTCTGGCGCGATTGGCTTTATATTCACTATAGAGATCATGTCGGAAATTTCCTTCACCTTTTACTGCCATGAAGTAACCTATTGCCCATAATTCATCCACCAGAGTATTTACCAGTTTTTCAAAATTCTCCCATGACTCCCTCATGTACTTCTCATCTTCTCTTTTAGTGTATTCTAAATGTTCTTTAGTACCCTCCTCATTTAGATTTACTAATAAATATTTGCCTTCTTTTTTACATTTAGTTTGCCATCTATCGTATCGACAAGCCAAGTGGACTAATATATCGCCATCTATGACCAGAGTTGTCATCTATGTTTTACCTTTTCGTTGAAAGAGAGGTTTAGCTGGGCTGTCACCCCACGTGGGATTCTGTTTGCTGCATTCTAGGCTTTCGAGTTGTTTCAGTAAATTATGAATTCGCTCATTCTTGGTTTCTAATTCCATCTCTTTCACGGCGAGCTGCCTTCTGAGAGCTTCAATGGTGGCATCTTTTAAATCTTCACTCATCGTTTCTTACTCCTAGACCAGTCGTATTCTTCCACAATAATAGATTTAGCACCTTCCACTTGTGGTGCATACCATTCTATTTTATAGTCACTATCTTTATCTTTACCGGGAACTTCCCAAACTTGAAAGCCCGATGCTATTAGATGATCTTCTTGCCGCCGGATTTCCAGCACCTTTCGAATATCAGAGCCGGTATTCCAACCAATTCCAGATGATGCGAAATAATGATAATTATCTTTCTCTCGTATTGGCATTAATCTACCTCCGTTAATTGCATCGGCAATGTATCTATATCAATAATTTTACTTATAATAAATCTTGATTTACAATGATCACAAATTGATTCATCTAAATTGATATCCTGAGCTATTTCCAAAGGTACAGCCATAATATTAAATGTTGTCAACTCGCAATCACCGGATTTACTTTGAAATTCCACAAAACCTTCACAATTAGGACAATCTGCAATTACTCTATCAAACATACCCATATCAATCTACTCCTAAACTCTTTTGAGTGATGATAGAAGATGTCATATTATTAGCAAGATCGTTTGTCATTCTTACCATTGTATCTGAAATAATTCTCAAGATTTCATCACATTGCCTTTCAGATAAAGCTAATGTCATCTCTCCTACAGGGTCTGAGTATTTGATGGCTCCCGTAGCTTTACCCTTGTTCTCACCATACTTCTGTCTTTCAACTTGTAATCTTTCAAATTGCATTGGTTTCTCCTTAATATTTCTGAAATAATATTTTGTTTTAATTACTTGTTCCAGGCTAATGTGACGATAATCACCATCATAGTAGAAACAACCGAAGAGACAATTATCGTATCTATTAAATCCATGTTAACCCCCAATTGTTTGGTTTTCAATGCCCCAATCTGTGGTGTCATCCTCTTGATCAGGTTCCGGGGGATTTGACATTCTCCAATCGTCAATCCACTGCGCTACAAATTCCGTGAGCATATCCTCTCGGAAGAGCTGTTTTTTACTATTTCCCATTCGATCTCTTAATGTTACAAATTGTTTGTCATTATGGACTATAATTAAATCCATTTCAGAGGCAAGATTGTAATTTATTCTTAAATCACTCAGCTCTATGCCACCGAGTTCTGTAGAACCTCTCCAATATACTATATGAATATTCATTTGGTCTCCATTGATTTTAAGTTAAGTGGTGGATGCGGATGGAATCGAACCATCACCCTGTCTAGCAGAATCCGGATTTACAGTCCGGTGCGACTTAAGCCAATATCCGCCTCGCATCCGAATGCTAATACCTAACATATCCGTATTTACAGTAGATAGTGTAAAACCCTACACTTACTCCATTCTCAACTATTTCGACAATAATACGTTTATCAGAAAGACCACAGAGCTGCCTCTCTTCGATTGTCAAAGGTCTTGTATTGTTGCCATCATTGATTTGCTCTGCATCATCATACGGTAAATCAGTACCGCAACCACTCAATAGCAATACTATAATAACATTTTTAATATTAGTGAATTTCATACCATGTATCTCCTATTTTTCCTTGACCTGCCATAATATCAATACCGTATAGCTTAGGCCCATCAGTAAAAGCTTGTTCACTTATTTCCGAAGCACGTTCTGCGTATTCATCAGGTGTCATAAAGTCTATTTCATCATGATAATACATCAACGGAATATAAGGTATGTTTTCAGCTTCCAGCCTTTGCATTGTCAGCATTAAAGAAGTACTGCAAGTTATTTTCTCAAGGCTTTGTAACAAGTACACAAGTAACTTATGGAACGAGTCCACATATATCTTATTACCTGCCAGAGAAGGAATATAGCCATATCCTTCCTTAGAAGTTGCGCCATAAATATTCTCCAATTTATCTATCAGGTCTTTAAATCCGGGGACGGCTTTCACGAAGCCTCTTTTAAGAGTATTCCCTTCTTTTATTTTTGCTACACCGAAGATATAGCTCCATAGCTTCATTCCTGATGCACCGAAAAGAAAAGCATATAAAACTCTTTTCGCTTGGTCTCTAGTAACTGGCCGACCGTAACCCATTTCTTCTAATACATCATTAAGCTTTTCTTTATTGTACTCATGAATATCTTTATTCAAAATAACATCAATAAATTCCTTATCGCCTAAGTAAAAGGCCAGGCCCCTTGCTTGATTACCTGAAGAGTCCGCTCCAATCAATTTCCAATTGGGTAATGCGTGGAACAATGATCTCATTTCTTTGCCATAAGGCTTTTCAGCTGTAGGAACATTTACAATGATTTGATGTCGAGTTCGCATACTCGGTGTTCCAACTAGATGCGATTCACCGTGTAGCATTCCATTCTCATCAACTTCCGCTATCCAAGTAGCTATGATACTGTGCCTGGAAGCGAGTGATTTGAATTCGTTATACAAAGCACCGTCTCCACCTAGAAGTTCGAGATCGTCATCAGATATCTTTGGTGAAGTTTTTATTATTTCGCCCGTTTCTTCATCCCTCTTTGTGTTCCACTCAGACGGCTCCCACCCCTGTTCAAATAGAAAATCTTTGACGTCCGAAGGTGAAGTTAGTGATCTGGGCTGAAATTCCACACGACAATATTCCCCGATAATAGGTCTTGAGCCATACTCTAATATTTCTTCAGCAAGAACAATGAGTTCATCAGACTGGTCTTGAGGATCCATTTCCAGTATTTCCAGAGCCTCCTCTCTGTCCATCTCAAAACCACATTGTACAGGGATATTAAACCAATCAGCTGTACGTTTAGCATAGTAACCATCTTTTGTCCAAGCAGGTTTCTTTGTTTCAACTTTGCGATTTGCTTTATCTTTTGCAATTACTTTTATTCCAAGCCTCGGTTCCAATAGTTCCCTGGTTGCATTTAACTTTTCGTCAATTTCTTCAAATAGCTTTTTGGCAGCTTCCACATTAAAAGGCCAACCATGTAATTGTGCTGTGGCTTGCCATCTTGCCGCATAGTGTTCTGCCGTCATATAGGTTTTTATGAAAGGATTTCTTTTAGCAAGAGCACTAAACTCTGCTAGCAGTATTTCATAAATTTGAATATTGACATTTACATCTTGCGCGCAATAGAGGTGCATTGCTTCAGACCATTCTTCTTCACTGGAATAGATAGATTTTTCGGGATCCCAACCGCCGTATTCAATAAACTTACCTTTAGGGTCTCCCAGCATTTCACCCCAAACTTCCAGAGAATGGCTACGGTGTCCGAATCTTCGGTAATCTAAAATTCTGGACATCAGAGCTGTATCATGAAAAACTACGCTTTTTGGAAACTCATAATTAAATAGTTTCTTCAAAGCAGGAACGTCAAACCCTAAAATATTGTGGCCTATTACTACTTGAGCTTTTTCGAAAAGTTTCTTCCAGCCAAAATCATTTTCAAAATATTCATATTTAATTTTGAATTTAGTATCTTGTGCTATTAACAACCACATTCTCTTTAATGCAGGTAATAGCGAATTGGTCTCGATGTCAAATACTAATCGCATTTTTAACCTTTCCAGATATTGCTTATATCAAGTAATTCAGGGATATCTTTAACTTTAATTGGCTTTTTATCATTAATTTTATATGCTATCCAAAAACCAAGATACCAAAAAGCTTTCTTTAGTTCTTGTATTTCCTCGTCCTTTTTACCTAAGCGATCTAGATATTTTTCGACTTGTAATTGAATAGCTGCTTCGAAATTCATACTAGTATATTGCTTCGTTTCAATCCATTGAAGATCCATTACAAATCTTTGATAGTGACTGGGGTTTACGGGATCTTTACTGGGTGTATTTTTTAGCATTTCTTTGTGAGGGTCTTTATCATTATGAAACCAAACACTTGACGCAAAACGCTCTAGATCCAGGTATGCTGCTAACTGTTCACCTGTACAATAGTCGTTGATAACTAGCTGATACCAGCTATGAGCAAAAGCTCCTTGCTCTCGGGCTCCCCATTGTTTAAGTATCTCTTGGGGATTGAAGGCTGTTGCTATAATTTCATCTTTCGATGTATCGTGCCTCAGATATAAGACATATTCGTATTTCATAGGTTATCCTACTTATAAGGCGGGGCAACGGCCAGACTTTTATAACTGGCAGTACATCTACGTGTAGCGTTGCTCCCATAGGTTAATATTTAAAATTCAGGATCTACGTCATCCTTGCTACCGACTTTAATTGCGGGTGTCGGGGTTTTCTTAGGTTCTTTAGGGCCGTCGTCGGGACCTTCCTCATCTTCCCAAGGTGCTTCATCATCTTCATCAGTTTCGGGCATAATGACTTCAGTTTCACCCTCATCCTCGAAATCTTCACCGGGCTTGGGTATCCAAACAATATGCTTGATAAGTTGTATTCCCATTAAGATAGAAGATATTCTTTCTTCACCTGTTGCTTTATCGGGATACGGATATTGAAATACTCGGATATTTGCGATAGAGCCATTTCCGATGGAATTAGGGTCCACCGGTTCTCGTTGCATATTCACAACTTGCACTGGATCAGCTGGATCACCATCCTTTCGAATAGATTTCTTTTTCAGATTTATACGGAAATAAGGCTCACCTTCATCTGGTATCACGGCCTTAGGTTCTTTCAAATCACATTCTTTCCAGTATTTCAAAACTGCTTTATCACTGGTTCTCATCTGGACTTCCCATGTGGGATTCTTTGGATCAAACTTCGGGTTGGGCCTCTTGGGGTCTACTTTGGCGAACCAGATTTCACAATTTTTGATTATCATTTTATCCCCTACTTATAATATTAAGTTTTATTAAATGCTGCATTCCATGAATCGGGTGTAATACCCGTCATGATAAATTCGCGCTCATCGGGCGTTAAATGCGGGAACGCATCTTGTATGCACTTACCACCCTTTTCATATTGTTCTAACTGTTCGCGGGTTATATCTATCAACCGCTGATTAGTCTTTCCGGTAAACGGGTCTACTTTAGTAATTAATATCACTTTTATCCCCTAAAGTTTATCTTCTGGCCCCAATTCCATTTCATCTGACATCGGGTCATCATACTCTTTTAAACTTGATTTCATCTCTTGTTCAATATCTTTTGCATCCTCTTCTAGCTTTTCTTTTTGTGGATCGCCATAAAGATTCTCAGTTTCCTTCTCATAGCTCTTTTGAGTCATCTTCATACTTTCAATGACATTCTCTGATTTACCGGCAACTACTCTCGGGATTACATATGTATTACCACCACCATTATTTGTGATCAGCATTAGCTGCGCATACATACCTCCTAGGATCCATTCAGCAATATCAAATACTGCGGCCCCTTCAGTTATATTCCTATCAACATTCGAACCATCATACGGTAAATCGATTTCTTTAAGATCTTGCTCATTTTCAACTAAGAAAATGTCACCTCCGAAGTACACAACAAACTCTTGCGCATCATCTTCGTCAAGATCCTCTGCAAGTTGATCGTTCATACCATAGATCCAATTCTTCAGTTTTGAATCTGTGACCAGCAATTCCACATCTTCAACATTTGATAATTTTTTCATGAAAAACAATACTCCGATTCTAATATAAGATTAATATCTAAGTTACCCATTTCCAATTCTGAGATATCTCCTTGTATATCCTTCATAATTGAATTTAGGGGATTTACTTCGTGTAATTCCACAAAGGTTTCTCTAACAATCCTGAATAAATCAGGCATATCCGCGAGTAAGCATCCGAATGAATCATGGACAGTAGTCACAGGAAAATTTGCTTTACATACCGTTAATGTCAAATGCGCCGCATCCAGGCTGTGGATAGCATTAGGCGAAGCACCTTGCGATTGCTTTCTTTTTGAAGGCACCGTTTCTTCAAGGAAACATACGTGTAGTTGCAGAGTATTTTTGAAATATCCCGTAGTAGTCCTTTGTCCAGAGGGTGGTCCATATTGGACATACACCCGCTTTACGATCCCTTCAGTGTAATGTTGAACAACAGGGAAGTTTGTTAAAGGGACCGTCCAACTCAGAAATCTACCTTCCAATTCAGCTTGCCTTCCAGCAGCTTCAAATATGAGTAAGAGCTTCATAAGTCGCGTAAGAGATATTTTACAGTTCTCAAATATTTCTCTACCCAAGAAAGCACCCCATTTATGTTCCATATATAACAATTGCTCAATACCATGTTTTTTAGCATCATCGATTATCTGCTGGCCCAGCCCGTAGGGTGTTCCTCCATAAGGCAACGTCATTGTATTTCTTTTAACTATTTTCCTTCGTTCTTTTGCATCCGTAATTCTGAACCAATATATTGGTGCAGCCATTGTCATCAGTTCAAGGTTATTGTATTTTAATTCTTGAATTTCATTTATGTATTTTGCTTTGATTTCACTTGTGGGTGCTTTGTTTATCTTTTTCTTTATTTTGACGAGATTGTCAATAAACTCTTCACAGTCTTTTATTTCATCAATAGAAAACATCTCAACCTGCTTACCTAGGGCTTCCCATACATTCTCAGCCACATAATTGTATAAATCGCCGGGGTAGTCCAGAGGTACAAGATTAACATGAGGCGCTGTAATTTCGTCTCGGGTGAGCGCAGCAAGATGCTGACTCCCATTATTACTCCCGTCAATAAAACACTCAAGATGAGATTCATATCCATACCACATTTCCTCACTGCAATGCAAACCGTTTAATTTTTCTTCTAATTTTAATTGATAATCTCTAAATTTTTCTAATTCAAAACAGCCAGCGAGGAATTGCCATGGTTTATCCGCTTGCATCCAACCTTGATTAACTTTAGGAGCTTTTGCATATGATAATAAAATCTCTTCATTATCTAAAGACCACTGGTAACGTTCTTGTAAAGGTATTTTATCAGTCTTTAAACTATCTTCTCTACCGGCTTCTCCTGCCCAATTTGAAGCAATACTCACTAAGAGCCAGAAATAACCTTTAACACCAATTGCTTTTTTATCGTCTCGTAACAGAAGTCCACGTGCCAAGTCAGCCCCCTGCTCATGCAGATATGCTGTTGCAGCGTACTTACGACCTCTGAAATCGTAGTAATAGAGATGGTAGAAGGTTTTCCCAATAAATTTACGAGCAATATCTCCAACAGCTCTTGCCTCTCTGAGCTTTGTGGCTTTAGCTTCTGGGTCATGTTGCTCCCAAATATCCGCAAAAGCGTCTGTTTTATTTCGTAAAGCCCATAGATGTAATTTATATATTTCATCATTTATTCTCCAACCTACTTGTTGAGCTCTATTTAAACAATCGAATAGCATACCGTGTGTCTCTGGTTTTATCTTTTCTAGAACCTCTTTATTTTGCGTTTTTACCATAGTCAATCCGGTGGCATGTCTGGTACCTTTCCAGGGTAAATAGGGATACAATGAGGGCACTTTTTCAATATCTTTAGCGCCTAGATTTTGCCAAAGTTCGCAAATAACGTTATCATTTATTACCTCTAGTATGTAAGTTGCGTGCCCTCTTCGTCCCGGTGCTAGTTTAATATATGTAATATCAAGCAGTTCAAATGAGTATAATATAAAGGCCCCGGTCTTAGCAGCCAGGGCAGAATCTCTTTTTTGTTTCAATTCACTCCGAACTCTATGCCCTATTGCAGTTATTACTTCAGTAACTAAAATAGGAACAATATTGTTTTTCTTTGGTCTTGTGTATAAATACATAACAGAAATTACAATATCAATATATTGCTCAACGTCGTAATTCTTCAAATACTTAATAGGGTTCTGAGGAGCCACTTCTTTTTTAAGTCTTAGTGTCAAAGACTCAATTAATTTTCTTTTCATTTATTTTCTCTAATTTCTTAAAAATCTTGGGAATAAGAGTAAGCAAATACAGTCCTATTAATAGTTTGATCATAGCTGTCTCTGATAAAGATATATTGCAATAGCACCTAAAATTATAGCATCAAAAGTGAGCTTAGAAAACAGGGCAACTACCGCCAATATAATTAAAAAATTAGCTATCTTTGTTTCTAAAAGCATAACCTCTCCACAAAAAATAAACGAGTAGGCCCCTCTGAAAATCTCAATTAAGAGACTCTCAGAGGGGGACCGCTACAAGTTCATTATAGCGGCAGGTTTTGTTTTAGCAATAATGTCTTGCAGTTTTTTCAGTTTCTTTTTGTCAATAAAGAACGGGATTAGAGACCCTTCAGATGTATCTATTACACCTACTACTTCAATAGCATTAATGAAATTTCCATAGAGTTTTGTAAAATTCTCCATTATCTCTAAATTTTCAGGATTGACTCTTTTAACACTCTCTTTAAATATATCCCTGTCAAGCAATGCTCTATCGAGGGATTCTGGATATTCTTTGGAAATACAAAAGTACCCAGAAATACTAATGTAATTAGTTGACATCTCTACTCTCCGTTAGCTTTGAGAAAGCCAGGTTTACTGAAGATATACTTCACAGTAATTAACGGGAAATAGAGAATTATCGCCATAATAAGTACAGCAGCTTTTTTCAGAAAACTTTTCATACCAGGTTCCTCCTTCTTAAAGTTTTAAACACAGCTACGATAATAACTATTACAATAGCTGACGTAAGAAGAATTTTTAGCAATGACACGAGAATTGCAGGAATGATCACAAATGAAAAAATCAAACTTATGACCGCCAATATCAAGGCTACAATGCTGATAATCATTTCGTACTGACCTTAAGAAAAACTTTTCGTGAAAAGTAAACAATTGTCGCAACTGCTACAACTAATACCCGCATTGCGAAAACTACTGCGATTACCGTAAGTATTGTATTTAACATTTTAAAATCTCCGTTGAGTTAATATTAAGTTTAATTACTTCTTTCATATAAGATACTGCTTTTTCCGCAATTTATTTTTAGAAATCTCCCCAGCTGGGGTCAATCGAGTCCATAATATCTCCTTCAAACTTATCATGGTTCTCTTCGTTGATCATTATCTTTCGTAAATCCTCGCGGGACATCTCAGAAATGCCAATATCACTAAAGATATATACAATATCTTTCATAGTAGTATTTCTATGTATACAATGCTTTGCTGCATTTTCAGATTCTGGTTTGGGGTTGATCTGGATAAAAGTATTATCGCCATGCCACCAAGTGCGTGCTATATGTGTTTTACTGTTCCGGTTAATATACTCAATTAACCACTCATAAATATTCACTTTTAATCTCCTGTAAAATTGGTATTGACATCCTTGTCAACGTGCTCCTCCGCCTGGTTAATTCAAAAACTTCACGGTACCGTCTGCGTAAACGGCATAAGTACGACTATTCAGTTGGTAAATTCCGATAATCATAACAAGTTTCCCTTTTGGGTTGATAGTGTATTTCGCAAAAAGAAATAATCATATCTTCATTTCTTTCATATAAGATACCTATTTTCCCGCAATTTATTTCTTGCGTTTTCCTCTCCGAATCAAGTCTTCTTCACATAATTTTAAGTAAGCCTTGCAATAGTTGTATCGATTGGCTATTTGATTATAATTTGAAAAAGAATCAATTTCAATCTTAATATTCTTTTCAATGTCTGTAATAAGAACATAGTGCCGATTCGTCAATCTCTTAATGACCCTGATAATAAGATAGTTAATCTTATCTAACTGTTTAAAAGACTTTTCAACTTCAGAAGCATTTGCAAAATTCACAATATTTCCTTTCAATTTTAAGGCCCCCGAATTAACGAGGGCCGCTACTATGAAATATATTTCATAGTTGTGTATTACCTGCTTCCTCATTGGTCTCTCACATTCTTATCATGAGATCTATTATAACCTATCTCGAAAAGAAATGCAAGGGTTAATATAACGGGGTTGCCGTAAGTGGTTGATTTAAAAGGGGTTTTTTTGACCCCTCACAGAGTGCTCCACATTTGCCGTCTCCGGGGCGATTTTTTCGGGCACACCATCATAATGCTCACCCCGAAATTTTTGCAGAGACGTCAGATCTGGAGGTCACTTCGGGCCAGGGCGAACTTGGGAACCTTCAAAGTATCGTCTAGGTCTATCAGTGACATTTCATCGTTCTTAAACTTGGTATACTCAGCATATGTCGTTACGGTCAAACAAGGGACCATATCTCCAATTTCCATTGATGCATCCATACCATGTGCAGTGAGCCATCGCGTATCTTGCAATACGTACCCAACTCTTTTAATTCCCGGTTCTGCAAGGACTTTATTAAATCCTTTTAAGTGAATGAGTCCGTCAAACTCTGTCCACATCACCAACTCACCATCTAACATTATACTTAAATGCTTATATTTATGAATTGCTCCTATCACGAATGAACCCGCAGGCATCATGATTTCTCTTACATAAAGATTATAGCCGAAAGACTCTTCCAGAGGAACTTCCACTTGAGGGAAAGTCTTCAGGTACTCTTCCAATTTTTCTATTCGCTCTTTCATGGACAACTGTATATTATTTAATTTTCTTAGAATTAAATTATTATCGCAATGTCTTTTTCGTTCGCTCAGTTTCATCGTTTTATCCACATTCCAACTTTGTGGACATAGACAGACACAAGGTCAGAAACAAGCACATCATCAGTAGCATACATGCTGATACTTCCCATTTTAAACTGACTGTCATCTTGATTAGGTATATTGGCACCTGTTAATAAAATTCTTTCAACTTGGTCATTGACATAAAAGTCACAGAAACCTTGAACAGGGTCATAGTCTATAAATAAATCTACTAATGAATATTCTGTAAGATTGAAGAGACCGCCGGGGAATATTTGCGCTGTTGTAGTGGAAACACCCGACCTGACTATTTTTCCGATTTGCTGTGTTGTTGTATTATCAACATTAAAGTTTATTACGAAACTAACGCCATCCACTATTCCAGGACTTGAGAAGGGACCGCAATATAAATTACCGAACCCAATTTCCAAGAATATAGTTGCATTAGTGTTACGCCAACCTCTACCCATGATTATACCACAATAAAATTTTCTGGGTAGATTCCAGTCGTTATATTCTCCAATACCGATACCACCTGTGAAAAAGCCTTTTTGGTAGACATCTCTTCTGAAGGCATACTGCCCCGTAAAACCCGTTCTCAAGCGATATTGCCAAGAATTGTTTACAATAGCTCTCGTGGCATATTCCACAAGTAGCCCTTGGGTACCTGATAAGTTATTCGTCCAACCATCAAAGTTAGTACAGTCTGTGGAGAAATACCAAGGAGACTTACGACTTATTGTATTGGCACCCTCAATTTGCGTATCAGGACCTAATTGAATGCCATCGGTGCTGGTATATTTAAAGAAGTTATTTACACCGTCACCAATATATGCTCTGGGAGCACCGCCGTTATCTTGCAGCTGTATACCTGATTGACCAAAAGTTTGACTAGTAATTCCGACATCACCTGAGAATAAAGCACTGCCGGTCAAAATTTCTAGAGTAGGTGTCTTAATAGTTAAATCAGCACCGTCGAAATATATGAATTTATTATCAGTAAAATCACCTACAAAGAATTCACCATTCTCATTCAAGCCAAATCCGTCATCCCCTGCACCTATCGGGAATGCTACATTCTGAGAAGTTATGGTACCTCCTGAACCGACCAAGATATCCCCCGTAACAGATAATGAACCTGTGTTAGTGGAAATAGCCGAGAGACTGCCGACTTTCAAAGTAGATAGGTAAGGTGCTTGCCAGACAGTTTGATTGGCGGTAGCATCAAATAGACCATCTGATTGAAATATTGCTTCGCCATTCAAGAGCGTGAAATTGGCTGTTTGTTGCCATGCCCATGTACCGCCCCATTCAAAGTCAGGAGAACCTGTTTGATTCAAATCGCTGTCAGGTAATGCATCACCTGTAGCGATGAAGTTCACACCAACATTGATAGGGGTATAGCTAGCCAACTGAACACCATAAGCTCTCCTGGCGCTAGCTCCTGAACTGCCCGCACCACCTGCCGTACCTGAGTCACCGGCAAAGCCCACTGCCTGTATACTATAATTACTCCAAAAGACAGTTGTTGTGGCAACGGATATTTCTTCTTGCAATCTAGCTTCAATTTTCCATAAGGTAAATCCGGGAGTCGGAGCAACCGAAGGTTCATCGAACCATACCTGAGGGCTGTTAGGAATATTGCTTAATAAGTCTGTTTCCCAAGTATACGTACTATTTTGAACAGGTGCTGAAGGGATGGTCAGTGCCCAGTGGTAAATATCAACTGTCTTACTTTTACCACCGGGGACACTACCTGCATCAGTTGTATAAACATCAGTATTACCATCACCCCAATCAACTAAGGAGGTTGATGCTGTGGCTTCTGCTTCCAAAGTTCTTTCAGCTACCCACAATTTGACGCCGGCAGTTCCGGGGTTGGTCAATAAAATAAACGACCAACTACCTAAATTACTGGGGGTGCCGTGACTACCATCTAGCCAATTATATACAGACTCAGCACCGGCAGCTATGGGTGGAGCGGTACTGGACCATTGATATAATCTTAAAGTTATTCTTTGAGCACCCGTTGCATTAGACAGTTTAGGAGTTGCCCAAGAAGGTATGTTAGTATTGAGTCCATAATTACCCATTCTAGATAGCGTGGCCGATGTCTCATAAACAGCGCCTATGCCGTCAGGGAGATTCTCTTTGGTATACCAAGTCACATTTCCTGTTGGTACCACTATCGCCCGTGTAGTGAAATTATAACTACCGCCTGTGGGAACCGTCGGCACAGCTCCAGCTGACAATCTTCGATGATATACAGTAATATCAATTGTATTTCTTTCAGGGGCAAATAATTCTAAATTGGACCAACTGAGAGGCTCTGCCAGTGTGAGTCCGCCGTCTAGGATGGTTAGGGATTCCGCAAAATACAGATCTCCTGGGTTGTCCACATCACCGCTACCTAGCAAAGCTTCCGCTGGAGAGGCGTAAAAACCAACGGGAGGTGTGAAGGAAGCTATTGAAAAATCATAGGAACCGCTGTCATTAATAACTTCCCCTACTCTATCTGTTTTTGCGTATACATATATTTGTAATTTAATTACAGCATTTTCTAATGAGGGTATCGCAGTTACGCCGAATTCAATTACTGGCCAGAAAGAGCCCATTGCCCAATCTTCTCTAGGGGCTATTCTTCCGCCGACAGTTCTGGGGACGACTGTGGCAATATAGGTGGAGCCACTCTCCACATAAGCTAAAGGTGGTAATCTGAACTTGTTTTCGGTAGTGGATCCTGCATAAATCCAAGCCGTTTCCGTGGAGGCCTCATTTATACTGCCAGGATAGTAATACACATCATAAGCTTGCAAATTATTTAGAAGAATGGGATCCCAAGTCAGTGTCCCGGCTGAACCTAATCTTTCAAAGATAGAAGCCGGTGTATAAGTCAGGCCAGTTATTTGTTGAATTGGACCTATGTATACATTTCGGGGAACTACGACTTCATCATCGGGTGCATTCCATGCAAGAATCCTGGCATCGTATTTCTCCAACACAAGCTGGATATTATTGTCATCCGTAACTTCTAATTCTTCAATTTTATATAACTCGTAAGGTATTTGCAATTCAGCACTTGAAATGTGAATTAAATCTCCTGGCTCTAAATACAGTAATGCTTTGCCAACAGTGAATCTGAGAGTGTTTCTGTGTCTGGACTTTCTAACTATTTCTTCCGCAAATGCTCTCGCATGGAACTCGGTTGTGGCTCCTACAGCATCTTGTGTAGTGTGTAATTCAATACCGTTATCTTCTGCGAGATAAGTGGAGTACACAGTACCCGAGTAGATTGGTGGCCAATCCACCGTACCTTGTTCGAAATCATCACTTTCATTTATATATGAGATTTCACAATGATTGTATCTAGATGCCAGTGAAGGCCAGGCCGTGCCGATGTCGCCTTGAAGAATTATATCATCGTCTGTTATATAAGCCGCAACTAAATTTTCATCAGGACCGCGTTCCCAATTCGGACTGGCATCTGTAGGGACATCTGTGGTAGTGGTTAAACACCGCCATAAATCAATATTCGTACCTGTATCATATTGAACAATAGTCCCTGGATTATAAGTTCCAGCAACCCATTCAATAGGATATCTATCGATTAATTTGTATTGTCCGTCAGACCATATAAATGATGAATTAGGAATTGTGTTAAGTATCTCTACAATATTCTCTCTAACTGTTTTTGAAGTATCAATGATTAAATTACATTCATATCGTTTCAAGTTTCTCGGGGAACCTTTGGCTTCCCACAGTTTACCATTTAGAGGAATATTGGTATTTCCATTAACTTCAACAATAACTTCGTAGGCTTGAGCGGCTTGCCAGAAACTCTTTAAATTAATATCTGCAACGGAGAGTCCTAAACCATATTTGGAACTCAAGAGATAGTCTAATAAACAATACGCAGGATTATTTGTATAAGTCTTGGAACCAGATAGCGAGTAAACTTCCGAGACATTGTTTATGGTGAATACTCGCATCCCTTCAATTATAAATTCAACATTAGGGACCGCGCCACCGTATTGGGGATCGTCTCGATTTAATCTAAAAGCTTGAAAAGAGTAAGCCGCTTCCGGGAATAGCGAGGTATTTCCTAGCGTATCATTGGCCACGAAGAGGGGATCTGCAATATTACCATCTCTATAAGCATGGATTCGCATAGATCTTCCGAAGTCCGGGTGTCTATGATCTTTGTCATTAACAAATGCACTATATATCCTTTCAATTCCAGCTAGACAGATCGTCTGTGCCACATACAAAAATTCATTTTTTGTTCCGGCAACATTCGCATTCAGAGATGGCGCGCCTGTCCCTGAAGCTCCATCAACATCTGCTGTTAATACAGTTGCACCTGTAACATTATCATAAGATTGAATTTTGTAATTAAAAGTTGCGGGACTGGTTGCTATAGCTTCATTATCCTGTTGCAGCAACCAAGCAGTGTAAGTGAGCATTGGGGCATGATTGATCTTAACTCTCGCACCAACTTTCGCAAAAGTATTTAACCCGGCTGCAAGTGTTATGTTATAAATATTCGAGTCAGGACCACTTCTTGTCAAAGGCCCTACAGGTGTAAAAGGAAAAGCTGTTAAACGATGCTCACCACCACCCGAGTATGCACTATTAGATTGGGACGCTAATGGATTATCTACGTAATACCCAGCACTGACATTCCATTCGAAAGCCTTTGTTTGTCGATTATAGTTAGTCGCATAGTAATATAGTAAAATATTAAAAGAGTTTACAGTTTCTGAATTACTTATGGTATTCAACTCATTTGTGTCACCGCTACTCAGGAGTTCAACACCACCTGCGGCTGCGGCTGCATAGTTATAAGAGCTGCTAACCTTATGATATACACGATTACCGCCTATCCGAGCTCTCCCGTAAACCAACGGAAGATTTACTACTTCACCTTCTGTGGCTAATTGAAAACCCTTAGCTTCATCTGCGGCTTTTGCTAGCTTATCTCTTAACTTTTCTTGCTGTCTTTGTTGGTATTTTATTGAAGCTGCGGTTAGTAATGCAGCAACAATACCTACGTTTGTAACTATTGCAGCACCTACAACAATGGCCGCTATGACACTCATTGCGCTTTACCCCAATTCAAAACAACTTCTTGAGAACCCTCATACACCTGGTCATAGCCTGTTTCTGTTGGGAATTCTCTTTGGATATATTCTTTAGAAGTCACAATTGTCCTCCGTAAATCAAGAGGTCCCATAGGCGAAGCTCCTTCAACGGATAGAATTACGGTATCTTCAGTTACACTATAATTTGCGCTATCCACAAAACCTTTATATAATGAAAAGTATTCACCAAAATCTTGTCCGGGATTTGTACCGAAAATCGGTGATGCTGTGGAGTTGATGAACCCACCTATAACTCTCATGTCAATACCGATAAGTTGTCCAGTGCCGCCCTCGAAAAAAGGTCTCAAGGTATACAGGGGATCTACAAATGTTATTACATATGCTTCTTTATCAAGTATTTTAGATAAACGGGGAGGATCCATGTTGGCCAGATTATTTTGACTAGTGTAAACTTCAGCTTCAAAAGTCAAATTGTAAGGCAATGTTGTGTATCTAAAGTACTGAACACCGCTGGGACCTATCTCAATCAAAAGAAAAGGTTGGATATCATCTCTTGCCAGTAAAGCTTTTAAATTATCTGATATAGTTTTCATAAATCTTCTATTAGTGTTAATATTCCGGGATTGGCTAATACGCCATCTATGTAACTTATTCCTAGGACAGAGCCTAAATCATAAGTCATTTTCATGGTAGCTCTTTTACCTAAATATATAACTTCTGTACCGAGAATATCAGCGGACAACGGCGGGAATATAGATAAAGTTGAAGTATGTGCTGCAGGTGTGATCGCCTGAATATCCGTGACCATATATACTTTATCATGACCATTAAATCTTATAAAATCAGATTTATATATTTCAGAGTTAATATCTAAAATTATTGAAACGGATACAGCGCCCGCAGAAAATCCGGCACCTGCCGTGGCTGTGCCATTTGATTCTGCAAGTCCTTGAGTTGCTATAGGGTACACAGTATCATCACCAGCAGCAGGTCTTGAATGGCCTAGAGCCACACTGTTGTTTTTAACAGGTAATGGAGGTCTGACAAAGATAGCATTAATCGAGTCATTCTCAATTTGATGCACAAATAAGTCCGTACTTCTATTTAAGATTGCGCTATCAGTTTCAATTTCCCAACGTTGTGCGGAAGTTCGGTACCTAATACGTCTCAAAGATAGTGTATCACTCCCTTTGATAATAGATTTTGATGTAACTTTTGTTGGAGCGACAAATGTGCACAAAAGTAGCGAATCAGAGCCTGTATCAGCATTTATTGTTGAGATATCCAAGATACCATACATTACGCCAACCTCTTTTCATAGTTGTAAGAATTAACTCCTTTAGATATCTCAGGAAGCATTCTAAATATTTCTGACTTAGTTTGCCGACTAATATCGCCGGTCACATTGATATTGAAAATCTGCTGCGATTTAGAATTATCAGAGACTAGCGAATTAGATTTAGCGGGATTTATACTAGAAGTAGAGGGTATTCCAACAATACCTCCCGAGGCATATTTTGGTAATCTATTATTGTTAATCGCTTCTAAAAGTGCTCTATTTCGTTTCGTAGCTGATGCATTTATCACAAATTCACCATTGGATAGCATTGAGGGGATGCTATCAGAAGTGCCTGTTCCAGGGCCAACTACAGGGCCACCATCGGCGGCGGAGAAAAATCCTACCAGAGAACCTAATCCAGCAGTCCCGCCTAAGCTGTCTTGTTTAGAAAAAGCACTTGCTATTGCAGCAAAGAAAGTACTGAAGAGTTCAGAACCAATATCAGCTAGTGCATCTAGCGCACCACTATTCCTAATAGCTTCTGTTATACCATCTACAACAGGACGAATTAATTCTTCAGTGAATGTGTTCACAATTACATCTCTGAAAGTTGTCCAAGTAGATTTGCCTTCTTCTTTTATACCTATGACGCCTCTGTATAAGGCACCATTAAGCCCGTTAACTAATGCATCTACAAGAGATTGCCCTGCCTCAAATGCCAGTTCTCCTACATCAAGTGAGGCTCGTTGTATTGCTAAATCTAATTCTCTGGACTTTTGATTTATTAAGTTTTGAGCAGCAATCCTGGATTCTTCTGACAAACCGGGGATACGTAATCTATCCTGCTCAGCAATTATATCTCTCAGCAAAGAATCAATATATACTTTATTTACACTAGATACTAAATTAATTGTTTCTTGTTTTATCTTACGCTGGGCTATATTTGCAAGACCTCTTGTATCAATTCCAAATATATCTTCGGATAATTGCTCTGTAACCGCACCTCCACCTCTTCTTTGGAAAGATGTCCTGTCAGCTAAAGTAAAAGTCTCAACTCCAAGATCTGCTCGATCCACCCTAGCATTAAATTTGATAGCATCTGCTAGCAAAGCTCTGAGATCTTGGAAAGGTAGCTCTTCAATAAGACTCTTGAAGTCTTGCAATAAGGGGAAAGCTTTAAGTACTATATCGACAGTCTCTGTCTTGCTGAAATTTTCTAAATCACTTAATTGGAATCTTTCAAATGACTCTGAAAACAGCTGCTTTCGGGAAAGACTATCTGCCTCTTTCTTGGCCTTACTCAAGTCTTCTGCAAGTTGTTTGTAGACTGAAGCATTTTCAGTAGATTTTAATTTTTGATTTATTCTTGCAATTGTTCTTTCACTCTCCAACAATCTTTCTAAAGCTGCATCGTTGATGAATGGAATGATATCTACAGTTGCACCGGCCGCGCCTAAACTCTTAATAGCTTTATCTGCAGTATTAAATAACTGGTCAATTTCAATCTTATTTACAGTACCAATCAGCTTGGCACGACGCTGAACCGCTGCTCTGACTTCATCATCGCTAATATCTTTACCCTGACGAGAGAGTATTAAATTTATTTCGCGAAGTTCATCAGACACTTCTTTCAATTTATTTAAAGTATTTGAATCGATGTTTGCGAAATCATCTAAATTAAAAGATACACCTAACGAAGAAACATCTGAGAGAATTTCATTAATTGTTTTATCGGCTATATTTAGATTAGCAACAAGAAGATCAAATTCTTTCCTAAGTAAAGCTGCCTGCTTAGGATCTTTATCTTTTACAACTCTAATTCTTTTCAGAATATTTTGCAATCTATCAAATTCAGATAATATGAAACTTAAGTCAAATTGCCTTAGTGCATTATTAAAATCTATACCGAATTTATCAGCAAATTCATTTAGAGCATCAAATCCGCCTTCTTCTAAGACAATGTTACTGATCTGGGTTCTAAGATTTGCAACCTCATTGGTTAATCTTCGTATCTGGAATTTAGCAAGATCAGTATCTAATTCTACCTCTAGTTTAATTTGCTGCTCTTTACCTTGAATCTTTTCTACTAAATCAACTATTTTATTCGCGGTGTCTTTGCTTAATTTTTCAATTGTATTTTCTGAGAAAGTATCTTCACCTATTTTTGATAGAAGCACTGCAGCTGCGGCTTGAACCTTTAAACTTGCTGTTTCACCTCTTTGTATAAGTTTCTCAGCTTCTCTTTGAATATCTAATGATCTTAAATTTAACTGTGTTAATTCGTCAGTGTTTGCAACACCTTTGAGTCTCTCTGCAGCAATTGTCGCTGCATTGCCAGCTAAATCTATGAGTGTATTAAAATCAGTTTCATCTAAGAATAATTTTGACGCATCAAAACTGACACCTACTTCGTTTAATCCACGAGAGATTTGCGTTAGAGTGTTTCTAAACTCTTTAACATCAACTAATCTTTGTTGAGCAACAAGAGCTTCCTCTAAAGTCTTTTTGAGTCTCTTTACAAGAACCTCTCTTAATACCAGAAACTTATTATCTTCTTCTAATGGTGTTTCAAATCCTAGAAAATTAGACTCTCTTTGAATTATCTCAAGAACATTTAATAAGTCTTTTGTACCGTTATTTATTCTTTCTACAATATCTGCGTCTAGACCTTTCGTGTTGTTCAGGTCTTCTCGCAATTTTATTATTTCTTTAACACCGGGACTGATATTTCTAAATGTAGCACTGAAAAGTGTATCCTTTAATTTGGTTAGATCTTCTAACTCACTGTCAGCAGTTTCAGAGCCAAAGAATCCTTTTATCTTTAAAGAAATCTCTTTCAAGAAGAAAGAGAAATCTAGGAAACTTTGCCTCAGACCAACTACAATTTTCTCACCAAATTTTACTGGCTCGAATTCTTCGAACTTTTTAAAGAGATTGGTAGTACCTTCAAAATCAATTTCACTACGTTCTTTAAGTTTGTCTGTAAATCTTGTCAAGCCTCTATCTAGAGCATTAATTGCATTTAATGTCTCAGTTGATATTTTACCGGTCTCTTCTTGCTCATCCCTTGCTCGTAAGATAGTTTCGTTTAATTCAGCAATTCGGGAATCTAGCTTACCTTGCTCTCTTTCACTTATTTGCTCGGGATCAATACCTTCCAATGAAAAATTAAATCGTATTCTTTCAAAATTTGCAAAAGCTTCAGCAGCTTCTGAGATTCCTGTTGAAATTTCCTTGGAAGCATCTTTGCCGAAACCAAAGAAGTTCTTGATTTTATTTATTGCTGAATCTAAGTCTTTGGAAAAATTACCAGTCTCCCCAAAGAACAATACATATAAAAGTCCTCCAGTGACAGCAACAAGCGAGGCTATTGCAGCTACTATTGCAGCTTTTACTGACAGAATTGCCGCTAAAATTGCGCCACCGATTCTGACAACAAAACTGCTGGCCAGTGCTCTCCCTAAGCCTCTAAAGATACCTTCACCGAGAGCAGCTCCAGCAATTGCGCCAATAATTTCAAACTCAGGTCCAATTCTTCTACCTAACTCAGCACCGACGAATGTGCCAACTAATCCACCAATAACACTCCTAAAGATTTTACCAACATTCTTAATACTTTTCAAAGAAGATGTTTCAAAACCTTTTAATGCATTAGAGGGGAATGCGCTCAGTATAAGTCTCAAAACTTGTCGTCTAAAAGCAATTAATGCAATAATTGTTGCAGGTATGAGTGTTGCTGTCAGAGGGTTCTCATTTGCCAACTTTGCGAGACTGTCAAAGATTCCAGAAAAGAAACCTCCTTTCTCTCCATCCGAAGGAACTTCATCACTTGCAGCTTTTACACTCGAACTGAATATTGCAAGAGTAGCTATGATGCCAGTAATTAACGCAGCTTTACCGGCTTTGCCGAAGATGGCCTTACCTACAATACCATCAGGACCTGCAAAAAGTAACGAGGCCTTACGCATTTTACCTAGCGTATTTGTAAAGAAAGTAGAGAAACTTATTAAACCTCTTTTAATCGGGTCAAAGATTTGTGCAGGATTTCCAAAACTAAAAATCGCCTCTGCAATATTCGTTTGGCGAACTCGTCTAATGAAACCTGCAAGGCTATCTCTAATTACATCAAATACTAATCCTAACTCATTCTTTGCACGGTCTTTCGTAGCTCCGGGTTCTCTGCCAAATAAAAATCTACTTATGAAAGGCACGGCAAATTGAACACCTTTAGCACCCAGTGTGGTGATCTTGTCGCTTACGCTACCAATAACTTTCCTGACTGCAGAAACTGCTCTATCTCCAAAATTACCGGTGACACCAAAGAAGATATCAAACAGCGTTGTACCTACCTTTGTTTTAGCAGCTAGAATTGCTAGCTTACTGCCTAATGGAAATATTACTTTCTTGCCAATGAAATCTGCGATTGTGGAAACACCCTTACCGCCAGTGACCAGTAAATACAGCAGACCTCCCTCAATAACAGTCTGAGTTAGCGCTGAGTCTCTGAAGAGTGATTCAAACAATCCTAATTGATCTAAAGCAATTCCTATTAATGCCAATGAGCGTGTGGGGCCTAGCGGTCCAAATACATACTGAGAAAGGATACCGCTGCTTTGCCCCAGGATGGCAGCTTTTGAAGCAACAAATAGACGGGTAATTGTGGCTAGAGGAGCCTTGGCTATTTTGCTGATTGTACCTATCGTGTATTTCCCAAATAAGAATACTCCAAATAAACCTAAAGCTCCGGCAAGGCCTGCAACATCTGCAATATTAAATACGCCTTTTAATGCAGTTCCCAGCAAGGGTATTTGTTCAATGACACCTCTAAAGAAATTCGAAATTGCACCAAATACTATACTCAATGTGCTAGGCAAATCTCTTATGATGGAAGCGAAGAAGACACCGACAGCCTCACCAGCATTTAATGCCAATTGATTGACAATACTCGCATCTAAGACACTATTTGACAATTTTTCAGTTAGTATAGTTCCAACTTTTATTAAAGAAAGTGTTACACCTGTAAGTATTGCTGTTTTTATGCTGCCTGCAGGGAATAACAGAGATGCGATAAGCCCACCTATACCGATGAAAGCACCAGTAACAACAAAAGGAAATTTCTCTTGTATATAAGCAAAAACTTCTTGTATTTCTTCAATAAAACCTGAAGCAAAACCTTTCGGCTGAAGCCCTGGAATAAGATCACGACCAGTATCTAGAATCTTACTAAGGCGATCTTCTTTGCGGGTATTAAAGATATCTCTAAAAATATTTGTTACATTTTCTTTAAATATGAGTAAGCCCTTACTAACTCTATTCCACAATGTATTGGAAGAATTCACAATACTCTCTATTGTATCTGTCCAATATGAGTTACCAATAACTTTGTCGTAAATATTTCTAAAAACATCTATTGTTTTCAATCCAAAACTTTTGATACTATCAGTAGCTTTAGATAAACCATTTGATACCAATTCAGGTAATTCTTTGAAAAGATCCTTAATATCATCTAATGAGATACTCTTTATAAAAGAAGCTATCTTCTTCGCTATTTTATTAAGGACAAGAATTATACGAATTTCTATAAATAACAAAATATTAGACAGTATATTGAATACTTTCTTTATAATAAAACCATATGCCCTAAAACCTTGAGCTGTAACTATTAAGGCTGTTGCAATACTCCCGCCTAATTTCTCTATTACATTAGTTACAACATCTGGCAAATCATCAGGCAGTTTAATCAATCCTGAAAGGATTACCACAGCTAGTGATTCAAGGCCCAAGGCAACAGCCCTACTTACAAAATTTACCCAATAGCCAATAGCATCTAATATTAACGGCCCTATAGCAACAGCACTTACTAAGAATAAAACAACAACATTTTTCCAATTCTCGGAGACTGCTCTTGCAATATTTTTGAAAAGTGCTGTGAGCCGCTTGCCAAAATTATTGAATGCCTTAAGAGCTTTATCTATATTTTCTTTAGCTAATTTAGGTAATCCTTCTACCGTATCTGTCCAATATGAATTTCCAATAATTTTATCATAAATATTTTTAAATATATTTATAATAAATTGACCGAAACTAGCAAAAAGCCCTTTGACTGAACTCAGAATTGAGGATTCATTCAAAGAGTTATAAAATTTACGAATTATATCAGCGAGGACATCAAATACATCTAATAGATTAGGAAACAATACCTCATCGATGATCCGCCCAATTCTGAAAAATTCTAACGAGGTATTACTAACTCCTCTTAGAATTTCAATAATTGTTTTAGAAAAACTCTTTAAATTTCCTACTTTAAATACTAGCAGAGTATCAGGCAGTAAGCCTAAAAATCTCAATGCAGCAAGTGTACCAAATCTTACATCAATAACGAATTGACGAATTGTGCTTGCAATGGATTTAGTATTGCTCTCAACAGCATCAGCTAATCTTCTAAAACCATTAATATATAGTTCAAAGTTATCCCTACTAAATAGCTGCCTAATTGTCGGAACATCAAAGCCCGCAGCTGCCCAATACTTTGGACTTAATCTTCTTAAATTACGTATGGCAAGTTCAACATCACTTTCAATGCGAATAACATCTATAAATTTAAATCGTTTAAATGCAGCAATCGGGCCACCTAATAATCTATCGAATGCTCGTATAGACTCATTTATTTGACCTTCTAAAGTAATTGTTAAAAAGCCTTTAGGTATAATATTTAAGAATTGGATCCCTAAATCTTTTATTATTCTTACAAAAGGACTTATTACATTCTTTACATCACGCTTGATTATATTAAAAGAGAATGCAATTCTTGTGCCTAATTCGAATGCATTTTCAGAAGCAGCACGTACAGATTTAGACCATTCTAATAGATTTTGGCCCACTCTAGCAGATAATCCCAACCCTTTGTCTAGCTGGTCTACGTAAATTTTAACCCCATCAATCAACAGGTTTTTAGACTGTTCAATTGTGGGGTTTACGTTCTGGAATTCTCTATCAATTTGTTTGGTTTGGCTAAGCAATGCTTCAAATACTTGCTCAGAAGTCAGCTGACCCTGTTCACCAAGCTCTTTTAATTTACCAAGTGGAACATCAAGCCCACGTGCAATAGCTTCAGCGACAGGTGTTGCTTGTTCCAGAACAGCCAGAAGCTCTTGGCCCCTTAATGTCCCAGCACCTAAGCCCTGGCCTAATTGGATAATAGCTGAACGTGCAGACTCAGCAGATTGCCCAGAGACAGCAATAGCTTTCGCTATATTTTCAGTTACAGTAAGAACATCTTTAGTTTGAGCACCAAACTGTCTACCTGATCTACCTAGTATTCCGAAAGTTTCAGTGGTACTATTAAGATTTAAACGTGTTCTTTCAGATATACGAAGTAGCTCTCTTTGCGCTTTACCTAGCTCTTTTGTCCTACCTGTAACTATTGCAATCCTATTTTGTAAATTAGTAAATTCGGTAGAAATCCTACCAATAGAACTAATTGAGAAATTTGCAGTTATTACAGCACCAATACCGATAAAAGCTCTTCGTATATTTCTTGCAGTATTGTTAGCTGTAGTTTCTAAACTCTTCACAGAGTTTGTGACTTTAGCTAAATTTTGTTCAGCTCTTCGGGTTTCGGCTTCAACAGGTATTCTTACCGTCATTTAGCTAAAACCTCTGTTATTTTGGGAAAACAATAGTACCTCTTACTTTTATACCACGAGTACTAAGCACGGCTTCTTCTATAAAATGTAATGGCTCTCTTTTGCTAGAGCCACTATTCAATGTATTAACATACTCTACATCATTTTCTATAGAATTTTTCGTTTGATACCAACCATCTCTGGCTTTACCAGTATCAACTGGTGTCAAGTTTTTAATATTCTCTAACAATTTATCTTTTACACGTCTTTGACCAAGAGCAGATTCTTTTTGATACTGAAGGTTCATAGCATTGAGTGTCTGCTTTACACCTGTAACTTTACGCAATTTTCGAACCTCCTTTTGCTTTCTTTAGTTTTTGGAAAAGTATAGAATTTTTAAAAGAATCTGTTGTAATATATAACTCACTATTATTCCTATCATTTAGGCTCTTATCATTTTCACTAGATCTTTTTAACTTACCGAGACTTTCGAATACCTCCCAAGGATCAGCTTTAACACCCCAAGCTGATAGTAACTTATATGCTCTGTCATCGTCTCTCCAACCAAGGGGCCGCTTTTCAAAGAAATCTATCCATTTCAAAAGCTCCTCATAAGGTATCTCATATACTTCATAAGCAAATTTATTTAAACAAAAAGCTACTTCGTAGATAACTAATTCTTGATCAGAGAGTACTACTTTCCCTCAGTATCAGCAATACCTGAGAACCTCATAATTTCCTGAGAGAGTTTAATCAACTCATCTAACGGTAGTTCATTGAAGTCATCATCTTCCATATCATCTGAATCTTGAACTGACATTCTAATAACAGTCTTAATCGAATCAAAAGCATCTCTTTCTTTGAGATCTTCTTTCTCAGAAATCTTACTTAACTCTTGTATCTCCAGTACTTGAGAAACTGTCAATTTAGTGAGAATTAACTTAGTTCCCATAAATTTATATTCTTTAGTTTGCTTAGTACCTACAACACTTTTAAGTCCACTAACTTCGGACATACTATTCTCCTTTGAAATCGTCGGAATATTGATATTGGAATTCATCTAATTGTTTCCTCATTTGATGTAAATGAGACAGGGTTTTAAATACCTCTTCAGATTTGGAACGATCCTCCGCAAACTCCTGAACTCTGTCAAATGTTTTGCGAATACTGATGTCAATACTTTTGCGCATATGTTTTGCAGTAGTTCGAAGGACATACCCCATACTGAAAGGTTTCGAATCTTCTTCATTCATTGTATCTTCTTTGATGGAAAGGGGCTTCATTAAGAAGCCCCATATAAATTAATCAGTGAAAGCACCGTAAATATTCGACTGGATTGTCATTGTTACGGTCGCAGTGTTGGCATCAGTTAACTGAGGGGTAACCTGAAAAGCCTCAATTTTTCCGAACCAGAAATACTGACTGTTCTCAACAGTACCGATCTGACCTACAACCGAAGCATAACCACCAGTAGGTTCAGAGTTCAACAGAGCGAAGCGGAATACACGTTGAATACCATCACCCACAAAGCTACCAAGATAGTTAGCAGTATCTTGCCATGCATCACCAACATAGTTAATAGATAATTCTAGAGAAGGTGCGTCAGCTTGACCTTGAATTTGCTGCGAAGTCAACTGACCATATACAGGCACGTTTACGATATTAGGCGGAGTTCCGATTGCCGGAAATTCGCGAATATTAGTGATACGAATAAATTCACCAGTAGCAACTGTAGGAGCTGCACCGTTAGCTAACTCATTAGCAAAACATAATTTAAAGTTAGCTTCATTGGGTGTCGCAATAGCGACCCCATTATCAGTAGCATCTACACAAACAGACAGATCGGAAAATAGACCTGCACCAATTGAAGAAATTTGAGCCATTATTGTACTCCAGTATAATTAAAAGAAATTGTGTACATAGATCGGTATAACCCTGGGTTATCCGCATCTAAGGAACCACTACCCATAGCGCTATTTAAAAATTGAGTAGCACCATTGCCACTAGTTTCTAAATATTTGCCTGTTAGGTACTGGTCTAGAATGTCAGCGATCTCGAAAGGTCTCGAAGGGCCTTCTCCAGCGACAGTAAATATATCTATAATTAATTGACCTGATAAGGAATCCAATGTTGACAAAAAGCTTGAGGGTACTATAGAAACTCTTATAAATTCCGTTCCCGGATTTATAGGAATATGATTTTGAGGATATGTGGGGATCGCTTCGGCTAACCAACCAGCGGAAGCAAATACTGAAAATATATCATTTTGAATATCAATATATTTACCCATTATATTTCTCTATAAGCCTCAACCATCACAATATAACCATTATCTGCAATAGTTGAGCCTAGTCGCCAATCTTGTCCTGCAATACTGACTGAATCATAAAAAGTAATATCACCAATATCTTGACGCTTTAACATTATCTCTTTTAATTGTGAATTTCGATCACTATTTAATTTACCTTTTTTAGAATCCAGTACCACTCCCTTAATATTTAAAGCAGTGGGTGCATTTGCAGTATTAAGTTTTGTTGAAAAATCATAACCAGTAACAGCCTTTTTCGTGAAAGTAATATCTGTCGCTAAATCTTTGACTGAATTAAATGCAACAGTCAAACTTTTATTAACCAGATTTACATAACTCATTAATTAGCTCTCCACCATGAATTAGTTACTGAAGGCCTAACCCTTAAAGGTTTGATCTGCTGTAACACAAATGGAGGTAATTTTTGAGCAGGCTTTATGTCTTTGAGTTCTATGGAACCCACCACAATAGAGTCAACACGCCCTGTATCATCCAGCAATCCACTATTATTTAATAGATGGAGAGCCAACTCGAAAGCAGCTATCTCGATCCTAATCGGGACAACAGTGTCTTCAAACATTACATCAGCCCCAACACGAGGGTCAAAATATATGCCAATTCGAGGAAACGCTAGAGGTTGAAGATCACTTACAGCCACTCCTATCCAGTCCAAATTATCTAACATAGCAGTAGCAGTAATCAATGCTTGACTCTTTTGGTCTGCAGTGGCAGCTGTCCAAGCTGTTGCATCCAAACGATCTGCAAAATAACTGTCAGCTTCCGCTACTGTTACATATGAATTTGTTCCTTTTACAAGGGCCATAAGTGAACTCCAAAATTAAGCGTGGAATACAGGTAAAATTCCTAGTGAGAGTACAGAATTAGCCTTCCTTGTCCAAACACCAGTGTAACCCGTAGTTGCTGCGGGCATTGCCACAACAGTTGCGGTAGTCGCACCGCCATCATTCGTGACTTCTTTATACTGAGCATCACTCGGGAAAGCATCTTGCGAACCAGTCCAGTTGTAACCGCCCGGATGAACGACGTAGCCCCAACGATACCAAATTTCAGTGGTACCGCCACCAGCATAAGCAGAAGCATCACGATCAAATTCAACATCTTCTGCAATCTGCAGAGCTTCCATCGCCAATGCACCGGGTTGTACAAGATAAGTGGTCTTCTGACCAACTAAATCAACACCCAGATTAGATACGTTCGTGGCATCAAATTTGTCAATTTCTGCAGCAGTCAAACTTTGAGTTGCACGAGTTTGAATTAAACGGAATTTACCTTGGAAAATAGTGTCAAAAACAATATTACCGTCAACAACTTTGGTTTCATCTACAAGATTAGCAGAACGCAGAGAAGCCATAACTTCAGGGCTAGTAATCAGGTAGAAGAATTCCGGCTCGTAATCTTTGTAAGCCATACCGATAGCATCAAGGAAGCCTGCAGCACGTTGAGCGCCAATATTAGCAGCAGCCGGGGCTGTGACAATCGGATTTGCGCCAAGATCCACGTAGAAGCCATACAGCGGATCAGTAGGGTCATTATCCCAGCCTTGTCCACCAAGACCAGCACCACCACCGGCATCACCGGTACCATGCAGAAGTTCAGCAATAGCAACACCTTTCAGAACAGCAAGGATAGCATTGTGCTCATCTTGAGCCTTGGTTTCACCGAAATCACGGCTGATCTTAGCAAGACCATCTTGCTGAGTGACCAGGGTTTGCAGGTTAACTTTCTGCGCACCGTGGGTACGAGCAGTTTTGACGTAGTTCAGGTATTCCGAACCGTAAGTGGTGAAAGCACCATCAGTAGCTACTGTCAGAGAAGCTGTATTGATAGTAGGGTTTAAGGGTTTAAACCAACGCATTTGACCAATATAGGTCTCTGAGCTGGTATCGATTTGTGGGTTTCCGCCTACAATACCTGTACTTGAAAGTTTTTTGGCATTGGTGTAGGCTTCATCTGAATAAGCACCAATTGCTTCTTGTAGCGCAAATTCAGTAGCACCTGCAACATTAATACGTAATGGCATTTAATATTTCCTCTATCTTTTGCGAAGATTTCCCTTCGCAGCCATGTTAAGTACCTCAGATTGCGGTAAGTCGAAAAGTGATTTGTTGCCACCTGAGGAGTTATTAGTTTCGATAATCTCGGTGCCTGAACCTGATGAAACCTTCGGCTTAAGTAAGAAAGAATTTTCTGCACTTTCCACGTAAGCTTTAACTATATTTTCTACACTGTCACCATCTTTGTGAACCCAAACGCCTTTATCATTTCTAACTAGATCTCCAGAGATATCTCGAAACGCCATATTTCGGGCATTTTGATTCCTGAATTCATATTTAGAAAGCTCATTCTTAACTTCAATATCTCTCGTGAGTTCAATATTTTGTTTTTCAAGAGCTTGTCTTTTAGCTTCCTCATCTCTGAGTCTAGCTTCATAGGCTTCTTTATGCTTTCCTTCCGCTTCAAGTCTTTCTAACTCTTCTTTTCTTAACCTTTCTTCATGTTCCTTAATTTTAACCAGAGCCTCATCCCTTTCAGAATAGGCTTTATCAACTTTCTCTTTTAGCGGTTTTAAAGCTTCATCAATCCCTTTTTGAATCTGTTCTTGGATAGATAACTCACTATCACCAGAAGTTTCAGACGCATTAGGAGATTTGGATTCACTAGGTTTAACTGTAATGGTGGATGCAGCATTTTCGGTGCTACCATTACCATCAGTGCTATCGCCAGTGTTTGTTTCATCAGTGCCGGGCATAAATTTATTCCTCAAGTACAACTTAAGACATAATACACAGTATTATGATTTTAGAAAAATAGATACTATAAAAAATATAGTATGGGTTAATTTAACGGGGTATCTACCCGCCAACACCATACCAGCTAAGGTCGTCTTCAAAAACCTCATCTATATCTCTTAAAATATCCTCGCGTGTTAATATATCCGTATCAGTTAGAAGCCTTCCACCAATCCTAGATTTACCGGGTATCGGTATCAGCCCTATCTCAATTGCTTCATTTAAATACTTATCATATAATTCCTTCGGAAAACCCCTAGCGCGCATTTCATCTAATGTTTGTTTGATTACATTCGATTCGGCTGCCTTAGCGTAGATATTCCGTAATGCTTGTTTAGCTTCCAACATCTCACCAATATTAGTGAAGAAAGCATCATGAACAGTCGCTGTATTTACATTATTTTCTCTACCCCAGATATGAAATCTCTTGACGAGTACTGCGTCATTAGAATGAGTTCCATTTACAGCATAAGCTGTTCTAGCCTTAGCTGTATCTGCAATGTCATTTATATTGCCAGAATTATTTATGAATTGTTCCCACCATGTAGCTTCACTCTTATTATCTATTTGAATAATATTTGTAATAGGATTTCCATCTTTATCTCTGTAAAATAACCGTGTTTCTATTGTTGATGTAAAGTTTTGTTCTAGTGTCTTTTTATCAAAATTAACCCAAGGTACATTTGTCCAACGTTTGGGTAATTTATTTGCTCTGAAAATTTCTAATTCATAAATTTTCTTAATTTTTGCAATATCAATTTTAAAGTACTTGGCACCGATCCGTCTATTTAAAGGATCTCTGGTGCCGTATATTAATTCATCAAGAAACCCATTGGGCTTCCAGAAACCAAATTTACTTAGAAAAGATTCACTCACAGATTTTGAAGTATTTACTCCCAATATTTCACCTATTCTGTCAGGTAATTTATATCCATCCTTACGTGTACCTAATAGCTTTACTTTAAAAATACTTTTCCAATCAAAATCACTCTTAGATGGTCTGGCGTTTTCAAGGAAATCTTCCGCAAGACGACCTAAAAACTTCGTGAATGTTTTAAGTACAGGAGTCTGTTCTGCTAGGTATTCACTCATAATTGAAGCAATTTCTTTAAAATCGTTCGGTGTGATAACTTTATCATAACTCAAAGACATCTTTTCTAAGAAATCTTTAGTTTGTGGTGACAAGAAATATAGATCATCCATGATATCTTGGCCAGGATTTAGACCCTTATTAAAGATATCTCTAACATTTGTCCTTAATACTGCAAGCTCAGCTGCAGTTTCTGGATCGAACTTTTCAAACCTAGCTATTCTGGCGGAAATTTCACCCAAGATTTCATCTCTCTGGGAAGCCTTGACCACCAATGTTCCAGGCTGTCTTTCCAAAGCTGAAGCCAGTTTTCGTTCAACATTCAGAATACCTGTGCGATCGCCAGCACCATAGAATGTAACCATATTTTGTGCTTTTGCAGCTTTTCGTAAATCTTTCTCATTTATTCCCAACCTTAAATTTAACTGTCTAAATCTAGAATCATTGAAGGTAGCTGCTGCTATCTCATCGTATAATCTTTTCTTCTGGTTAGTTGGAATAACATTGCTCAATTCAGCTAATTGTTTGTTTCTAGTTGTTAAAGCAATTATTTGCGCACCTGATGAAGAGGCATCTTGCTCTAGCGCTAATGCTGTTTTATAACTATTAAGTTTAGAAAGATTTTTATAATCACCTTTCATAAAGTTATCAATCTTAGCCGTCTCTATTGCAAATCTTAGAAACTTCCCTAGTTCTTCACCTTCAATCTTAGCCACAATATCTGATTGCAATATTGCTCTAATATCATTAGGCTTTCCACGAATCATGTGATTGCCAATTTTAACTAACTCTGGACGCCACTTATTTGCAATCTTTTGCCTACCTGTGATACTTAGCGAGTTGAAACGACCCTCAAAGAAGTCATCCAATCCTCCTAAGAAAGACCCTATTTGGTCATTAAAATTTTTAAAACCAATTTCGCCTAAAGCTCTCTCATACGAAGTATTGAGGAAAGGCCTAAAAGTTTCTCCAGACTGAGGGCTAATAAATCCACGATCATAGATCCGTGCTCTAGAATCAATGAAAGGGTGATTAGAGAAAGCAATATTACGATCCCTAAACCATTGCATGGATTTGAATCTTTCATAGGAATCTCCACGAGAAATTATGTAACGTCGATACTGATTCAAGTCATCGAAGTATTGAGCACGACCACGGTCATCAGCAAAATTTAATAATTTATTTACAAAATCATAGTAATCTTCATCAACCTTAAATTCAGACTTAGCGGCCCAATTTAAAGCACTCACCATATCTTTATCAATAAATTCTTCAGGAAAATCTCTGAATGCAGATGAAGAAGTGATTGGAATTCGGGTATCTACATAGCCACCTAATTTATCTTTATAAAAATAAGTTTTATAGCCTTCTCTAAAAAGTAATCTATTCTTTGGATCAGTGACACCTATACGGAGACCTACATCAATACTTCTATTAAGTCTTGAGTACTCCTGAATCCTGGGATCAGTGATTCTTATATTATACGAAAAAGTATCATAGTAAGGTCCAAAATATTGACCACTTAATCTACTTTTCATCCTGCGTTTTTGGACACCGAATGTTTCTAATTTAAAAAACTTATTGTTAGATTCAATTATCTTTTTACCCAGAGTATGCCATTGTTGCTTAGTACCATTGAGTTCAGCCATATTATATAGATCGCGCCCTAAAGAGACAGCTAAATTATCAACATCAGGACTATCTGCTAAGCTAAGTCTATGTGCAAATCTTAAATAAAATTGTTGTAATTTATCATCGGGAATTCTTCTCTGCAATCTTATTGGGATATTTCTGTCAAAGATATCTCTTAGTTGTCTAGCTAACTTAGGTGCTACTTTATCTTCCCATCGATTTCTTTTAGAAATATTATTTATAAAATTATTCGATAAATCATCTAATTGCACAGCACCTAATACAGGGTCTATGTAATTGTCTTGTTTCAATTTCTTAAGCAAATTGGCGTCTTTTCTCAATTGTGTTTCGATAGAGTCTGAAACATTCATTACATCAAATTTGATTTGAGCTTGAGAAACTGCTTTAAAGTTAGTCCATACTTCAGGGTTTTTGCGGTATCTTGTAAATAGTATTCTTAAGTTATCTGCTACAACAGCTCTCTCATTAACACTCATTCGGCTTTCTAGACTGGCTATAAATTTAATGATATAATCCTTATCAGCCTGTTTCAATACAAGACTTTCATTAACAAGTTTTAAATTATTTTCCAAGACAGCCGGGGCAGGTTGGAATAATCTAGAATCTTCGTATCTACCAGTTATAGGATTGAACAATAGCTGATCTTCTCGTGGTAATTTGTTTAAGACCAAATTTTTAGTTCGTCTCTTAGTACCTATTAAATTACCTCTATAATTTGTTAAAGATAATGTCCCGTCTAATTCAGCAGATTGTAAGACATAATAATCCCTCAGGGTATTGGTCAATTTGATATCATCAATAAAATCTTCAGGGCGACTTGCGCCCAAGTGCATTGCATCTAATCTTTCTTTAGCAAGTGCAAATCTTTTAGTGTCACTGGGAGCTGTATATTCGGAATCAGTTAATTGTCTCAATTGCCGTATTCCCAATTCAGCACCCGAAGGTGCGGTGAATTTATCTACAGATAACTTACCGTTATTGAATAGATCTACTTTCTGGTAACTACCTAGATGTTTCACTTGGATATTTGTGGGCTGTCTTAATAACCATGAATTATATGATTCTTTTAAAGGTGTCAATCCATCGTAAAATGCCACTTGCGCAGGGTTCAATTTTTTAAGATTTCTTTTTCTTACTTGATTTACACCTTCTAATTTACTTAAATCATCCCAACTTTTTACTACAGGTGTCGTTGTCGACCTGCAGCGGTAGTGGGCCGGAGGCAGATGCTTCGTGTCCCCTATGGGGTAAATATGGCCATCACGATGCGAGCACACAGGCGTGGTCCTGGAGTCCAAGACGGCCACATACTGCCAACCTTTCAGGGCGTCTCCGTTTGCAGCATAGACTTCATGATCAGCTTGTGCTGCAACACTTGTTATGGAAGTAGTTACAAGAGCTCTAGATTGGTTCCTGGTTATCTTATGAATGTTACCTTTACGTACATTCCTGGCAATAACTTCCGGAGTATCTCCTTCAGCAATTCCTTTACGAATAACTGACGATAATCGTTTTCTCTCACCCGCGCTTATACCTACCCAGCCCTGTTCCAGAGTCTTATTGGAATGCAAGGGTTGTTTCAAGACAATTTCCTCAGCAATTCTTCTTTGAGGTCTTTTTGTGCGCCAAACTTTACTAACACCTGCTTCTAAATTCTGATACGTATAAGAGACTTGGTCGCTAGCTAAGTCCAAAAGTGATCTTTTAGAAACCGAGAAAACTTCTCTATAAGTTCGTTTCAGTTCCCTATTCAAATTTATTTCAAAACTCTTGAAGCTAGTCGAAGTCATCTTTGAATTCTTAATCAGCTTATCAAGTCTGAATACATGTCCATCCATCACAATATCTACTTTACTGATGGTATTATTTTCATACAATCTCAATAATGCGGCCCTATTAAGACGACCGTCATATATTTGTGTATTTACATTGTCTACCATTATTTTACTTAAGCCTCGGTATTCACATCATCAAAGAACTCTTCATTTTGTTTCTCTTTCTTTAATAATATTTCATCATTATTTATTTCTTTCAAACCGTCGTCATCATCATAATCCGGAGGCATTATATCATTCTGTTTAAGTATTTGTAACCAAATGCTTCGCGGTATTAAGCCATTTTCATACCATTCTGTCGCGAGTCTTAACCAATCCGCACCAAGAGGTATTGGGTTGAAATCCGCAGATAGTTGAAAACCAATATCAGAATCTTTAATTTCATCGCCTGTCTTCCAAAAAATCATAAAAGCTATGACTTTCGAGATAGTCACACTAACTTTATTATTTAAAGAACCTAATTGAGCATTCTGCGCGGCATTTCTCAGTTCCAAAGCAACACCAGATTGTGCTGTTTCAGGAGACAACATTCTGATACCTAATTTGGCCATTTCCTCAATTGCGGCAGCGATGGCCCTGTCCATATCTTTTAATGCAGCTGTGGGTGTTTCTAAAACAGAAGCATCATCATCTCTTCCAAGTTTTATCCATGTGCCTAATCCACTATCCACTATCTTGTCAAAATCTTCATCTAACATATCTGATTTGATAATAGGTGTATATGTAGAGGCACCATATAACAGATGGTTCCTGCGGCTAACCTTATTATATAGGCTAACTTCTTTATCTACAATTGGCGACAATATTGGTTCAGAGACTGAGATAGTTCCATTTAAAGGCCAAGCGGGAATCAATTTCAATCTTTCACCAGCAGCTTTAATATCTTGAATTGTCTTCACCAAAACAAAATTATCTGTGGTTTTTCGATTATCCACAAATTTTTGTCCGGCCACAACAGGTACTTTCGCCTCGATGGATTGCTTTTCAAAAACTCTTATCTGGTAATGTCCCGTATCATCTAACTCATGCACATACACAGTTTCAATAAATTCAGGATGAAATTCATTATCAGTATACCTAGCGACAGAACCCTTTATGATAACCTGTCTTAAAATGGCATTCCCTACCTCGTCAGGACTAACCCGCCAATTTATAATATTTTCAGCTTTCCACATAACAGGAAATGGCGCTAAATCGAAGATTTCTTCCTGGGTAGCATTTTCTACATCAGGTATTACTGGATAATCCACATAAATCCACGCTCTGCCTGTTTGTATCTCTTCCCAAAGAATATCGTCTAAGAATGAAGTTATCGTAGAATTATCTTGAGTGAAATTATTCATCATCCAATTTTGAATATCTTCATTCATACCATCCGGGAGTTCCAACATGGGCTCTTTTCTGAGAAGACCTCCCACTAACATCCTCGCAAACTGTGCAGTAATACCGGGTAGTTCTGCTTCTGCTTTATAGAATTTGTATTGTGCATCAGTCATTGAGGGTGAAAATGGGATTAAAAGATTACTGTATCCATGTATATCTAAATATGTATCCAAGGCTTTTGCGAATCTTTCGCCGCTACAAATAGCTCTGCATTTTTGCCAAATATCCCGCATGGATTCATATTCTGCATTAGGATCGCCAACTTTCTTTGTACTATCAGCAGCGTTCGCAACAGCCATTTAATTAGCCTCTGAGTTTCGCGTTAAATTCTTCAACGGTACCTTTGAATATATTACCGGTAAGACTATTTCGAGCGTCAATCCCTGTTTCAGTTTTAGTAATATTCCAGTAACAAGGACGTCTATCATTACCTTCGAAACCTTTGCCGGAAGCTACAGGTGCAGGAGGTGGTGTGGGCGGTGCAGTTGCGGGTGCCGGAGATGTATCAGGTGTTGTAACTTGAGGTACTGCTTTCAGTTTTTCCCGAGAAGCTTGCGCTTCTTCATCTGCACGTTTTTCCAATTCTGTCAACTCGCCATCATTTACTTCTTTTTCATCAGACATGGTGTTCCTCATACTTTAAATCTAGGATGTTTTAAGAAAGGTTTAATTTTTCCAAAATTCACCATTCTAGTTACCTTTCTGGTTCTATTAAAGACGCCAGTAGGTTCTTGATCACATTGAATCCATCCAAGTGTGAATAATTCATCACCACAACTATTTGCCCAACCTGTATTTACTCCCCAATAGATACCTAGTCCTGGTAATTGTTCAATCCAGGTATTTAAAGGTTTCCATACACAAAGTAAAGGAGAATTTGGAGAAGTTTTTATCCAAGTATTAAGGTCTTCCCAAACATTAAGCTTCATTAGGCTACCACAGCATTAGTATAACAAACAGCCGCTCTGCTATTTACAGTAGGTGTAGTTGTATAATTAGTTACTACTATCGTTATAGGATCATTATTAGCCACTCCTGTGCCACCCAAATCCACAACTAAGTTACCATTTACATCAGTGCTTTCTCCAACACCTTGTTTTATAACATTTGCAGTTGAAAGATCATAAGAGTCAAATACAATATATGTCAAATTAGATAAGTTTTCACCACCTATAATATCAACAGTAGCATTACTTGTTAATGTTGCAGGAGTAAATATTTGAGCAGTATCAGTCTCAGTAGCTTGCCCTAATGTACCTACTGTGGCATTTATAGGTATTATATTGTTAGCAGTATTGGTCTCAGTAGCTTGAATAAGTACACCTGAGACTGCTATTATACCACTTAATACCTGTGCAGTATCAGTTTCAACAGCCTGCCCAAGAACAATTGTTGTAGCTGTCCTAGGTGTTATATTACCTGCAGTATCAACTTCAATAACTTGGGATAATGTACCTACTACAGGCGTAATAGCTGTAATAGTCTGCGCGGTATCAGTTTCAGTAGCCTGTCCTAATAAACCAGCTACAACAACTAATCCTGTAAATGCCTGTGCAGTATCGGTCTCGGCGGCCTGTCCTAATGTTCCTGTAACGTTTGTTATAGGAGTAATAGTGTTAGCAGTATCGGCTTCTATCGCTTGCGCTATTGTTTCAGGACTGTATAATTCATTAGCGGTATCGGTTTCGACGGCCTGATTCAGCATCCCAGTGACGTCCAGAGTGCCCGAGAGTACGCCAGCCTGATCCGTTTCCGTGGCCCTTATGATGGTATTAGGAACGTAAAGTTCTCCCGCAGTGCCCACCTCTTGAGCCTGTGAGAGCAATCCTGTGACGTTCGTAATACCTGATACTTCTTGCGCAGTATCAGTTTCTACAGCCTGTCCTAGAGTACCTGTAACATTGGTAACCGGGGTGAAATCAAAAGAAGTATCTGTTTCAATGGCTTGCCCCAAAGTTCCTATTACATCACTTATAGGGGCCAATTCGAATGCGGTATCAGTTTCTACTGCCTGCCCTATAGTTTCAGGACTATACAACTGATTAGAAGTGTCAGTTTCTACCGCTTGTCCTAAGGTACCTATGATATCACTTATAGGAGCTAACTCAAATGCAGTATCAGTTTCTACCGCTTGTCCTAAAGTAGCACTTACGGGTGTCAGTATTTCTTGTACTGTTACCGCAGGAACTTTACCTACAAATATTCTGGACGCTCTAGCCATTATTTAGGTACCAAGAATTGATAAGGATTTTTAGAAAGTTCTATAACTTCTGATTGAGTTAAAGCTCGACGCCACCAATAAGCATCAGAAATATAACCGCGTAATTCAAAGCGATTATCACTCTCGACCGTTGGAATAGCGTCTCCATAAGCGGCGATTTTTAAATCAAAACCCGGATCTTCAAATGCCGTGTTACTAATTTTCGGATCAGTTGATGAGCCAACCAAAATACCATCGCGGTATAAATACATTGTAGGCGTTGCGGCATTGCGATCTAGTACGTGGAGAAGGAAAACCCATTTGTTTTCGTAATCCGCTGGAGTTTCGCCTGAGTTGACAAGCTCAACTACATTACCGGGGCCACCCTCATGATATTGGGCGGTAAAGGTTGTGTTTGAATCATTTCCCCAAAATCCGTACCTATCGCCGTCATCAATTGGCGCTGATGCAGACATAAATACATTTATAGATTCAGTTGATATACCGCCATCCATCCAAACCCAACAACCATAGCTAAAATTATCAGAACCGGGACGGCAAGCCCCTTCACCAACTGATATATGTTGCGTTGCGCCACCCGCTAGATTAAAACCCCAACATTCTCTACCACTTACTACATGCCTAGAAGGAGAACCATAAGGAGTGACAAACTCACGATCACCATTTTTACCAGTCAAATCAGCAAGAGGCTGCGCATTTGAAAAAGGTAGATATAGCTCTAAATTATATGTTATCGGGTTTTGCCAATCGATTTCCATTTCACCTATTGGTTTACGACCCGGAATAAATAAAGAAGGCATTTCAACTTTTGCATCAGGAATATTAAAGCCATTAGCTGGTTGCGTTTCACCTATTAAAACGTCAGGGCGGCTTTGTTTTAGAAGCCCATAAGGGTTTCTTGTCGAGCTTCTTTTATTAAGCGTGATTGGTCTTTCATCGTATGTCTCGACAGCAAAATAATATATCGTCATTGCCGAGTTTCGGCTTCTGTGGGCCGTGCCGCCTAAACCATCCTGAACGGTAGAGACGCCTGCCACAAGAGTATCACTATCCCACGTAACTGTCTGATTTAGTACTGTGCGATCATCTTTATAGGCGACGATTTTGTCGCCGACGTAATCGTAAATAATTTCTACAAAATGATCCTCGCCTGATTTAAACTCTTCGCCAGTAGATACCCCGTCTTCAAATACTTCGCCAGCTTGGCTACGGCCGCCAACCGTAAGGTTGCCCGCAGCTGTTAAATATATATAAAAACTGTTCGTCGTAGCTCCGTTAATATAAGCGTCTAAAATTACATTCGAAGCTCTGTCAAAGCTTGCCCGAAAGCCGATGTGAAAAATAACGACTTGCGCGCCGTTACAAATACTATTTAATTTATTCGTACCGATATACATCGAGTCGTTGGCATTGTTAAAGGTTTTTAAACCAAACGGCCCAACGATTGCAGTGCCTTGAGGTGTTGATTCTGTCGACGGGTCCAGAATATCCTTAGCACCAGACTGACTATTGAATAAATACGCCGATTTAATTTTTGGGTAATTAGTGAAATTTATTTCAACCGGCCCGATAATTGGCTTACGCTCGTGAATATATAATTCGGGCGTTTTAGTCGGCATAACAGATTTTTCATCATCTATTGACGGGAATATGTAGGAATCGTTTTTAAAAGGCGGTGAAAATTGACTAGATTGAACGCCGTTAAAGAATGTTAAATTTCTACCGCTTATCAAATCTATTCCGCGACTATTATATAAAGCGACCAAGTTGCCCGGCCTGATTTTTGTCGGATGCACGCCCTCTGACAGTTGCTTGATTTCGCCCTTTGTTAAACCGACATTCCATATTGCTGGCAAGCATATATACCCGTCATGATGATCGATGCGATTATTACGGTTGTTGTATACGTGTGCACCGACATTAACATGCACTAGGCCCACCGGAGTTAAGTCAACGGTATTGATTCCCTCAATATGACCATCTAAAATTGCGTGTCTGTCATTTGTTGCATACTGTACTGCGACACCGTGGTGCCACCCTTGTTGAAATGGCACGACTGGACTTGCATTGGCCGATTGAGTTGCCGTGCCCTGGGCTCTTACATTGAACTCAAAAGCTGGTGGGCCCGGCGTTAAATCACTGACTCGCATATTAATAAAATCACTCAAATTTTCATCACTTATATTCATAAGCATATATTCTTCGAGATTCGAGGCAGTAGTCATATGAAACCAACAAGCGAATGTATAAGCACCAGCAGGATTAACGAGTATATTAATATTTTGCGTAGCATATGTTGCGAGGCTCGCATTGAACAACATCGAGTCATAAGTTTTAAACGGCAGTTCAGGTATGACATGCGGCTTCGTTTCGTCTTCGGGTATCGTGATCAACATTAGCGAATCCTCGGCCTGAAAATTTGATATGGGTCTTTAAATAAGCTTATTACTTCGACGTCATTTAAAGACCTATCCCATCTAGCTTGTAAAGATACAAATCCGGGCCACTCATGCAAAGTATTATCCCAAGCGCCTAATTTAGTAGTATTTCCGACCGACCCAAAATTACCTTGAGTATTAATAGTTAGAGGAACACCATCAATCCAACAATTCCAAGAAGATATATTAACAGGATTCACGCCATCCATTGTAATAATAATAGTGTGAAATTGACCATCTCCGGGTGTTATATTGATATCCCCGGTATTTATACCTTTTTCAGAGATAGTTAGATTTCCCCAAGAAAGCGAAGAATACGAAGCATCATTAGAGTAAAACATCAGAAAAGGCTCACTATCATCAGTCAGCTTATAACAACAAATCGACCGAAAGTCTGCTATAGAGTCTAAGGAAATTCTTGCTAGTATTGTATAGCCCTTCGTTTGATTGAAGGCGAACCCGGGATCATTAGGATATTCGATATATTCATTATGATCACCGCCAAATCGAAAAGCCTTTTCGCCTAGATGGCTGCTCATAAAATTATTGGCATCCAACGTCGAAGTATCAGCCTGTTGATTATTTACTAACTCATGCCAACCATTGATAAAAGGGACGCAAAATTTTAGATCATTAGTTATCGAGTTTTGCCAATCAATCTCCACTAGACCAACTGGTTTTCGTCCGGGAATTTGTAACTCGGGCGAGCTCAGTATTGGGAAATTAAGTGTTTTGTTTTTTGACACTTTTACTGACTCGAATAATTCCAACGACGAAATTTAAGTGTATTACCTGAAGCGGCAAGTGTCACATTAGCACGACTACGAATACCAAACTTAAATTTACCAGGAGGCATCGCAACAGCACGTAACGTCATTCTTTGCGCAGCAGTCGATCCACTCGTAACCATAGAGCCAATAAAGTGTTTATTGTTTTCCTGTTCGTCGGTAGTGACATTACCAACCCAGTCTGGATAGTTTGTGCCGTCAACTGAAGGTATTAAATACAATTCAATTGAAGAATCAGTGCCTGTAAAAGCAGCACTACCTAAAACTAATTCAATATCTGCAAATAAATATTTTAAACTACTGTTATCAATTACATCTGAAGGATCTGTCCATTCATTGTCCAATAAGGAATTAATTTGCTGTGTGCCGCTGAAAACAACGGACTGGGCTTCTTCTTTATACCCACTGAGTACTGCATCAACCATTACAAGGCCCTCGCATTTTGAATATCACCAATAATAAGATCTGAGCCGAATAACTCTACTGCACGACTTACAGTTTCTTCTCTAAGAGCAACTAGGTTAGCTCTGGTTGCAGTAGCAACACCGAAAAGGGCTGCTTCTAATGCTCCTGCAATACCACCTGTAGTATCTAAAGTATTGATAGCACACATTGCAAGCCATCTATTTTGATCTGTGGGTGTTAATGCAGCGAATTCAGTAGTATCGGTTGCATCGGCAATCTCAGCACCTGATACTGTAGGCTTAATTCTTGTACGATTAGCTAAATTAATTTGAGAAAGTGCAATAGCATCATCTACATTATAAAGACCTGTATCAGGATGCCCTGCGTCAAGTTCGGCTTTTAAAGCCACATAGTCTACCATTATTTATACCTCCTAAGCAGCACGATGGAATCCGAGAGGATCTACCTGAATAATAAGATCATTACCATTAGTGGTAACTACGAAATCGTGATGAGTTAAAGGAATAATCAAATTATCAGCACTGGGTGTTATTACATCAGGCACATAACAAACAATACCTTTAGCGAGAGTATTATTGGTAGCTCCACCTGCACTTGAAATTGTGATGTCAGGGAAGTCAGCTTCACGTCGATCATTAGTATCATCTACGGTAACAGTTGGTGTATTTGTAACATCAGTAATAGTAACAGCCGCACGAGTGTAGTTAGTAAAAGTTGCTTCTGTATTAGCACCTGCTAAAATTGCTGCCAGTGTATCGTGATCACGTAAAGTGGCGTCAGCCTCAGCGGTCTGTAATAAAATAACATAAAGACCTGCATTGGTGGGATCATTATTGATTACCCTATTTACGTACCCATTAACTTCGCCTTTTGCGATGTTAAAAACTTCATTTGCCATTATTTAAGACCTCTGTGTTGTGAAAGTACCATTCCCATTATCGGTACGAGTTATAGTAAATTTATCATTTGAAATACTAGATGCATCATTTGCATATGTATTTGGAGTGTCTGGATTCAAATCAGATCTTGACCACATCTCAGACACTTTCTCATGTATCTCTGCACCATCTACTGTTTGATTTATCAAAGTTAAAGTACCATAAGTACCACTATCAAGATGATTGCCTAATTGATCTGTTACGTGACCATCACCACGTATGATGATTGTTCCATTAGTGACAGTGTCAAGATCTATGATGATGGAACCTTCACCGAGACCTATCGTAAATGCTGCTGTACCGGTCTTATTTATTAGCTTTAATCCACCTGAATATCCACTCATAAATAAATTTGGACCATCTCCGCCACAATCTATAACAGGTGTTGTCGGACCCGGTTGCCCACTTGTGCAATTGTTAAAGAAAGCATAATCCGCTGAAGTTCCGCCCAATACATGATTGAAAGTGGGATCTAATCGACAGTTTTTAACAGTACCATTTATGTAATTTAACCCGATTATCACGCAATCTTTGATTATGGAACCGCCGTCAAGAACACCAGTTAAAGCCGAATTCTCAAATTCACAATTCAGACAATTAGCTGCAGCATCGATGGTAACAAGACTTCTTGTAGGATTTTGTCCGTGTATCGTTAAGTCATTTATGGTATCACCTGTAGTAAACAGTACATCACCAATTAAGTGAATAGTGTCGAAACCGTTAAATGCCGCAATTATCAAGGTGTCTCCAACATTATCCGAGGGCTGTCTCAATGTCCCTGTGGGTGCCACCGAACCTGGCCTAGAATTACCTGTCACATTGTTCTGATCCAAAGTCACTCTTCTGTCGTATTCAATGGACTCTATTGCTCTGGAATTCACCAATCCTGCGGAATTAGCTGAACGTACTGATACCTGATTGACATTTACCCTGTCACCTACATTTGAATTGAGGCCCCTCAAATTTACTGCATATTGGCCATCCTCAAAAGTAACAGTATAATAATCAGAAATTATCAATACGTCCGCCAAGCTAACACCACCCACAATAACATCTTCATTATGTGAATGAGTGTCCGGCCATAAACGACCATCAACATCGTCATCTAAATCACGTAATATCAATCTCCACTGATTAAGATCTAACTCTCGTATCTCAGTAGGATTAGATTGAACAAGAGTCATATCTGCTCTAGGAACAAATATAACCCCGGTTACACGATTTATCTGTGTGGCCATTATTAGGCATCACTGATTCTAGTCGCGTTTACGTTAAAGCCGGTCGCACCGAATGTTGCGTTGATCGGGTTAGGTTTAATGGGACCGTTGAGAGTTCCACCATTCCTGACCTTGATTGCTACATTCGTATTACCAGCACCCTTTACAGCTGTGTAGGATAGCTGGGTAGGTCCTGCCACCGCAACCACTGCATCAATAAACGCCCTCATCAGGTTATTACCTGAAGTGGCTGTGTTGGGTACAGTTGGAGTACTTCCACCGAGAGTATAAGTTAAGCCTGAATAAGAAACATATTCAATTAAATCGAAATTACCATCAGAATCTCTTTCAAGTCTCAAGAAACCAGCTGAAGGAGTATTATCGGGAATTGCAGCCGCTGCTATTGTGGTTGAAACACCACCCGTAACTGTGGCCGTAATAGTGGTCTCTGCATAAAAAGGTGCTCTGTCTCCATTTGCATCAAGAGTAGAACCATCCCAAGGATATACAGTAACGACATCACCCTCTTGTAAGTTGCCGACAACACCTTGTTGGTTGTCCGGAACACCTTGTTGAGTATCAGCTAAGTTCCTGTTCAGATCTCCCAGGATAGCATTCAACGGATCAATTGCAATACCGAAGTTAGTCTGGAAGTTTGTTCCAGTATAAACACCCATGTATTGGTTGTTGATCGTACGAACGGATACTGCGCCATTTACATCCACGGTAGAGTTTGAAGTTCCACCATAAAGTGTTTGGTTATTTGTGGGTGTGAGGCCGGTTAGCAATTGTCCATACAGAAAGCCCGTAGTTCCGGCGTCATCGATGGCCATTGCCAGGAAGCTACCTGCAGGTGTGGAAGCTGTACCAGTCACTACACCGACAGTACCGTCACCTCCAGAAGATACGCCTGTCATGGTTTCAGCACCAGCCGGGGTAATTCCGGGTTCCATTGCTAAGACCAAGGTACCTGTTGCGCCTGCATCATTTTGATACAGAAGACGACCTCTACCGCCGCCACTGAAGGTGATGACTTCACCCACAGTAAAGCTCGTAACTTGCCCTGTGTAAGTTGCGGTCATACCCCAGTACATAACTTCAGACTGGGTTAAATTAGCACTTTCAGCATCATAGGCAAAGTTCATATTAAAACCTATGAACAATTGCGCATTCCTGCCAAATAATGTTTCAGCTGTACCTCTGGCTTGAATGTATTTAGACCGTTCATAGGCTTGTAAACTGGTTGCAGTTCCATAACCATATTCGTAGCCGTACTGAGTAGCACCATTACCGTTATTGAAGTCAATTAATTGCAGACCTTCAGTTTGAGTTACGGTATTGTAAGGTGCACCGGCCAAGGTAGCTAATGCAGTCTGGTTGTTACCGTCAGGACTTGCGAATAATGCAAGTGCCGTGGTAGCTGTTCCCAGAGTGGTACCACCGAAGAAGTAGCTATAATTATTCTCAAGTAGAGCGCCTCGAACACGCTTACCGTCAATATCAACACCGTCTTCGCGAGTTTTAATCAAGATACGAACTTTACCGGCAATGGAATCGGGCATGAATGCATTCTTCCAGTAGTCAGTAATGATAGCATCATCTTGAATAATTACTGGTTGGGTATCAGTATTGGGTGATGTTACTTGCACATCTAGACCAGAATATAGCGTATTACCGCCTAACTGGGATATAGAGCCACCATACATATGTTGTGCAATGGTGTCATTGATAACTAAATTAGATAAAAGATTAACGATCTCCGCCGTATCTTTACTTGACGGTGTTGGGTCCAAACGAGAAAGATCATCATTTCCCGCAATATCATCATCGTCGTTTAAGTCAGCTAATAAACGGTGGATATGGAGAGGCGAATACGCCCTGTCATGTACAACACCGTCCACGGTACCATCACCAGCAATATCACCTGTGAAAGTATCGCCATCTACAGGTAATCCCGCATCAAGGTTAGAGATAAATCTAACCGAAAGTTCACCGGTAGCTCCTGCATCACTTTCCACTGTAATTACTTCACAGGTTTGACCGCCTGAGAATGTTAAGATTTCACCGGCCACAACATTGACTGTTTGTCCACTAAAAAAGAAAGAGTGGGTAGTGCCTAAAGCTGGGCCTGTCCATGAGGTAATACCAGTGGAAGGTACTGCAAGATCTTCTCTAAAGTAAGCAGGATATAAAATTGCTTGACCATCTTTAAATGCATCAGCAGTGGTAGTTCCTTGCGTCATTGCATCATTATCATTGGGAATTGTCCCGGTCAATAATGCACAATATAGCTTACCCGTAGTTCCTCGATCTATTACTGTGATAATGGTTCCAGAGCTAGCGGCGGCATCCCATGTGAGATCAGCGCCTTCCGCTACAAATGGACCAGATGCTTCATTATCATATTCAACAACAAAATATGTTGGCATTCTAATCTCCAATTAAAAGTAAAGTTATAGAAGTTCCATTTGTGCTATCGACTACATCATCAATAGGTGCTCGTTTATATACGGGCTGCGAAGTTCCTTTTGCAGCAAAGCCTATAATATCTTGATTTGAAGAATATGTTCTGGTATCACTTATTTGACCGTTCGCATCTGTCAGTCCGTCAATTATTACTGCCGTGGAGGTTATAGTACCCGTTACTGGACCAGATTCAGTGGCGGGATAAGTATAACCATTTGCACCTGTGACAGTTATGGTTTTAATTCTGTTAAAAGAGTTCGGAGAGGCACCTCTAATTGAAACTTTTTGTCCGGTTGAAAATCCATGTGCCGTATGTGTAACCGTGGCAGTACCTGCAGATTCAGATATTGTCACAGAGTCTCTATATGGTAAAGGGCCTGTGTCGTCAGCTTCAACAGTTATTGCCACATCTGGCTGTGCAGCTTTTGTTTGTTGGTCCCTAACAGTAATCAGCAGTGTTACCTGACCGGCAATAACAGTTGTGGAAGCTCCCGCTCCGCTGTCATCAACTTCTGCTTCAACCAGGTTTGTAGTACCTAGGTTATTTATGGTTGCAACGGAACTGGCGGCACTATTTTCTGCGTGCCATAAGCTTGCTGAAGCATAATCGCCAAATAATACAATATTCGTTAAATTTAAAGAATACGTTCCAGTATTCGTGAAATGTAACATATGCTGAGTTGTAGGAGTTCCTGATGTGATACAGGAAATATTTTTAGTACGTGTCGTAGCTGCCGGAAACCTGATACCTCTATTGTCACCCGCGCCACTATCCTCCGGATCAATTACAAAAGTATTCAGGACTTCTGCACCATTATTAGCCGATCCCGGATTAAATTCACCGCAATTGACCATTGTACAAGAAATAGCATTACTGTCCGCTGCAGTGGTCTTACCATCCATCAGGATTCCGCCATGCGCACCGGCAAAAGTCACACCATATAAATGGACAGAAGAGAGATGCGCAATATCTGTGGCCATATCCACCGCAAAAGTCATATTGGCAACATCATCAACCTTAATAGAACCGCCCAGTACACCTTGCCGGTCATCTCCTGATCCCACAACAGTACCTAGACTTATACTGGTATTGAAACTCGCAGCACCATTAGCTTTAAATTGATAGTAATCAGCATAATTCAGAGCATCGACTTCAGAAGTACCATTCTCATAAGTATGGCGTTTAAATACGATACTTTTACCGGTAGCGTCACTGAAAGATGTAGTGGCTGTTTGTCCATCTGTTCCTATCGCTATCCCAGCAGAGAAAGCAATACCGCCGTCAACTTTCTCGATAAGGCCGTTTTCGTCAGTTATGGAATGCTGTAAGAAATCATCCCAATCAGCAACAATTGTACCATCTCCATTTAGAGTGTAGAGAGGCCTGCCGTGATATATAGCATCTACATAGCAGTTATCAGCTCTTACGTTACCCACACTCGCAGTCGAACGTATACCAAAACCGATCTTCCTGATGGAAGCTAAATTCGCGCCACCGCCAACTGTTTGAGTGGGTGTTTTGCGAGTATCAAGCAGGAAGAGTCTCCAACCGTCAGTACCTTTATCTGAACCGGCGACAGTCCACTCAGAATATATTGTGGGATTAGAATTGTAAGCTTCGGTGGAAGAAGACACCAAGATATAAGCTCCATCAGAAGCTAAAGGTAATGCAGTACCGGGAGTGGTCATTTGCACCCATAATGCAATTACTTCATTACCTGCAGTACTGAGATTTAAGGCAGAACCTTTATCAGCAAAATAGCTATATGTAATGGCGGCATTCCAGTTATTACCGGCCAATTTAGCACCAATGGAGCCTCCACCTTCACGGAATACCGTAGTGTCAAGGGCTGCTGCAGGTGCTTGACCCCCACCGGCAAACCTGGGCGCATGCCATATACTTCCTACTGCTTCAGCACTATTATCTTTTGTCATTCCTGTGCTGAATGAAAGTGCCATCTCAGAATACCTTTCTCATTTTCATTTAACGCCCTGTAGTTCAACTATTATTGAGAGAATCATAAGAATAATACCGGCAACGAGCGATATTACAATCTTCCAAAAAATTCGATCTTGAGGTAATGTTCTGAGAAATTTACAAAAGGCTTCAGGAAACATTATTGTAACTCCAATTTATATTGCTCTTCGAGGTCTTTTAATTCTTGAAGTTCAAATTGCTGTCTGGGAGTTAACCCGCCATTGCCATTTTCCCATTCAAGAAGTCGCTTCTCTTTTTGAACTTTATATAGTTCAGATTTAAGGTATGAGTCTTGGGTAACCCATTGTGCATTCCCTATTTCCATAACTCTAGGCTTAAGCTGATCCTTGCTTAACCAGAATTGATCACCTCCTACTTTGCCAACATAGCTAAGACCCGCAATTACCAATGCCATAGCACTGATCAAAGCAGACCACGTACCTACTGTCATCAATCTCTCCTCTCTGGGTGTTTCCCAAATATTGGCCCACTATTTACATAAAAATGAAAATAAGCGGCACTTGCTGCTCCGGTGGCCATCGCGAAATTAGATTGTGCCGTACTCGGATCAACCAAAGTCATAAACCAAAAGGCAACTTCTACTTGTAAATACATGAACATTAACGCAAAAAGTCTAGGAAAAAATCGATACCTGTTTAAAACATCTGCTTTGTCAATGACCATGTTTAAAAACTTCGATTATGAAATAATATACAGCAGCTGCTCCGGTGATGGCACTTCCAGTGAAAATTGAAAATTTGCCAAAATTTTTTCCCAATCGAGCAGTATTGTCAAAACTTTTATAAGCCCTTGATAAAGGTGCTAATTCTTCTGATAAAGTTTGAGTACTTTCTAAAATCAAGTTCTCAATTTTAAACAAAGTTTTCGTTAAATCGTTAATCCTCGCGGAATTATGTTGAACTTTCTCATCCACAGTGCTTATTTTTAAATTAAGTTCTGTGAGTGTTTCTTGAATTTCGTCGCAATCGCACACGTGCTCACCATCCATGTGCATAAACAACATTATTTTGTTTTGAAATCACTCTTGTCTCCTCTTGATCCAAACCACCAAGAAATAGCTAAGTTAGTTAAAAAGAACAATTGCGATATGATCGTTGTGTATAGCGATACGATTTCAGTTTGCGGTAAAGTTTCTAAACCGCTAACTAATCTATGAATGTTGATAGCAAAATATGTTGCAATAATAAGTAAATATAAAGTAATCACGGGTCGCATCATAGCGCGAAATCCGTCAACAAAAGGAATTCCAATTGGTTTTAATTGTGTCTTCAAGCTCTCAGTAAAAGCACCGGTCTCAGCAATGTCAGTCGCGATTTCACCTTCCGCTTGAGCTTGTTCTATCTTCTTCTCAGCCATAATGACACTATACTTTAATTGTCTAGCATCGGCTTCCGCTTCCAGCCTACCTAAGAGAACATCTCTTTTAAGCTGAATTTCTAAATTCTTTCGGTTTTCTCTCTTGGTTAGCCATGAACCTGCTAAACCAATGATACCACCTGCGGCACCACCAGTAAAAATATTTAATATACCTTCTAACATTACAATATCCTCAACAGTGTCCGGGATCTGAACGATTCAAACGTTTACACATACGCCAAGCGAATTTACTCCTGCGATCATTCCGATCGGGAATTCTCTTCCAACGCTTTAGACGATCAGTCACTAACCACTCTCTAGGTAGTTCTTGGTATAAGATCGTTATTGAATATATATTAGCGGCAGCATCCGAAATTATGAATAGGGGCACCATCAGTTTAGCTAACCATCTAACCTTCTTTTGTTTAGCCAATTTGAAAATTAATTCAAACCAGATCAATAAAACAGGTATTGATAAGGCCGCAATAAAAAACATTTTAACAAGCGATTCAATTATTGACACTATGTGCCTCCAGTATTTTTAAGATAAAATCATCAGTTTGGATTATATCTCTAAATTGTCTTAGTCCAGTGGCACTGTTCAAAACTGCGGGTTGATTACCCAAGATTCCTATCTTAGTACCTATTAAAATACAGCCTCTGGTGTGAGATGGTAAATTTCCTTTGTGAATTAATATTCCTATTCGATTTTCTACATCTTGTATATGGTATACTTGCTTATATTTTCCGGAATTACTTTTAGGTAAATATTTCACACGGTACTCTCCATTTGGGATACAGGAGATATTTGAAGCATTCTCCAACCAGGGGAGTTCCAATGTGCGAAATACTGAATTACCGTTTGTTTGCGGTACCACTAAATACCCATAAGTATGTGTTCTGTAGAAACGTCTTATCAGGTATGCGGTAAGCATTGTTAAGGAGTTACACCATCAATGATGTTTTGTTCAACGAGCGTCAAAGGTGTAATACGCAATGCATTTGCTACAGTTAATTCGGTCCAAACATCTTCATACACAATTGAAGGATCAAAAGCAAAGTTATAAGGATTGAGGCCACCATTCTGCCTCACGAACAATGTAGTACCGTTTTGCCTGATTTGGCATTCAGTGAAATTATCCTGAACATTTATATCTGCCGCACCGGAAAGTTGCACATCACCATTACCATCTAAACAGGCAGTCAAGAATACCGCAACAACAACTAACATAACTTTTTTCATTTAGTTTATCCTAATAAGGCCCGTTAAATTGTCATCTACGGGCATGGTTAAAACAAAATCACCGGCAGTCACTGTTTGTGCCGCAAAAGTATGAACACTCAATGCATATTTCGTGGCATGACTGTCATTATAAAGCAATGCTGCGTCAAAAAGTGTTGCTAAGGTAACATTTGTAAAAGTAATATTTGCAGAAGGCGTGAAATGAGCAACACCGCTCGTTAATTGCGGAGCTTGGTTTGTAGTTACCGCCACACCACCTGGTAAATAATTGGTACCGTTAACTTCCCCGGTAGTATTGTAAACAGTGGTGGCCGCGCCTTTATCACCTGCAGTTTGCTCAAAAAGAGCACATTTATATGAATCTGCAGCTGTAGAACCCCTTACTAATGTAGTTCCAAATGCATGTTTTCCATTCATTAAATCTACTTTAGCTTGATTACAAAATGCCTGTGAATTTGCCATTAAATTTCCTCTTAGCCGAGTTCAAGGCCAGCAAAGAGGCCTTTCTTTAAGTGTACGTGTACTGACCTATGAACAAGAACACCTTCAACCCAATATTCAGTGGCTTTAGTGGTTTCATTTTCATTGTCAATAACCTCTTCAACTTTTCTACCCATTCGAAGTAATTCTTGTTCCTCGATAGGGCCTAATGTTGTATTGATAGTCTTCATTAATTAACTCCGTTACTTGATCTGCAAATTTGTCCAGCTGAATTACAAGCATAAAACAAATTACTAATGTAGTCATAATGGACAGCATTAATGTCTGCTGTTGGATTAAATCCATTAGGGACTGATGTCCAAGCATCATCTGTAGTATCATCTACTTCATCTAAGAAATAGATAGTCGCATTATCCCCCACAGCTACATAGCGTTGATGTTCTGAAGAATAAGCTATATCGTTAATTGCGAATGCAGGATGCGTGTCATCAAGACTTTGAATAGTTATATTCAAGTAATGGGCTAGTTGGCCACCTTCACCACCGATAAATATGTCCGGGGTAGTTGCGTCAGGTTTCATGAAGACTGCTGAAATTATATAACCTGCATTAATAAATGTGGCGGGGGTGCTATCAATAATACTCACATTCTGGCTAACAACCGTTCCACTTGTCCTGAAAATGTCATCTATAATGGCGTCTGTGACAGCTATCTTACCATATGGCCCTGCGGCACTGCCTAAGCTTGTCGGCCAAGTCACTCCGAAATCTGCTGAGACATAGGTTACGGCATTAGCGCCGGCGACTAAGTTAAATGACATCAAAAATCTATCATCTACAGCATGATACTCCATATCCCAGATATCTGAAGTTCCGGTAGTTCCGGCAAGAGCAGGAACCGTCGTGGTATCTAATGCCCATGAACTTCCCGTACTTGATTTCAAAAGAACACCGGCATTACCACCCGCGAGAAATCTTTGATTACTGGAGTCATAAGCTATTGTTCTGATATTTTCCGTGGTTCCCGTGGCTACTTCAGTCCAAGTTAAGCCAGAATTGATGGAATAGGCTAATTGGCCATTATCCGCAACAGCTATTATGAAGTTTGTCGCACCGACTTTTCCAGAAATAATATCATTAATACTCTCTCCTGTGAACGGAGGATTGGCTATGGGGCTCCAAGATACACCCGAAGTCGTTAAGCCGAATTCAACTGAAATTCCTGAAGGGAGCACATTGCCTTCTTCCATGGCCATGTTAATCGTGGTGTCACCTGCAGTAGTTATGTTATAGTCACTGCTACTTATTACACCATAAATAGTAAGACCTGAATACTTAAATACTAGTCTTCTTCCTTGGGCAAACAAAGCAGAGGCATCTAATCCCACAATTGAGAAAGTATCATTATCAATATAATTGAAGGTATAGCCTGGGTAGTATTCAGATTCAGATTCAGCCACACCACTTCCCGCAATAGTTATAGTGAATTGACCCGGAGCTGTTTCAGTTATTACAACACCGGGGCCTTCGAAATTTAAGCTAGATATTGATGTGCTTTGAGGAACACCTTCCACAGATAAAGCGATAGGTATACCCGCACCATCCCCTGGATTAGGAGCCCAATAAGGGCTGGCCGTGGGTCCAGCGGAATAAAGTATTGAATCTAAAGGACCTATAGGTAGCTCTTTAAGAACACCATTATTGTCAGAGTAAAGTACTCTGTTCAGATTGATTACTTTATTTAATTTATTGTTTTGCAAAGAGAGAAAGTTACTGTCCACCTCCACATTCGTCAAAGGAGCGCCTTTAGGTGAAGGTCCTATCTCTCTTGTGGTAATTGTGTTGAGAGTATCCAACGTGGCATCAAAACTGCCCGCAGCGGCGGAAGCCTGAACACCAGTTAATGGTATTGTTGCGCCTTTCTGAAAACCAACATTTCCCACTTCAGCTGTGGCGAACACACTTCCCATTACCGCATTGCTGATGGCCACCTGCGCTGAAACACCCGTTAATCTTACGGCTATACTGGCACCTACGGTACCTGCGGCGGCTGTGGCGGAAACTCCAGTAATAGCAACCATGCTAGATACCCGCGAATCTCAATTGCCAAGTAATCACTAACGTGTCCAATGCACCTTTATTTATGGCAGAGAAAATAACTCTGGCCATCATAGTACCTCCACTAATAGCATTGAAAATACCTGCTTCCGTTATAACACCACTGGAAATACCCTGCTCGAATGTACAAGTGTATTGAATCGTGTCATTAGGTGTCGTAGTTGTGACTCTATTGGTGCCATCCAATACAACCCTGCTACCTAACATAGATTCCAAATCTATATTGGTGCCGACCGGTGCCGTTGTGCCGTTACCGATGGCCATGTGAGATACAACATTATCGGCAACACCTTCTAGACGGCTGGTAATTAAGGCCAATCCCGAATCAACAACTAAATTGTGATTCACAAACTCTTGTATTATCTGGTTATCTCTGAATAATGTGAGTCTAACTGAGCCTGTGGGAACAACTAAATCCAATAGCATCTTCACTCCTAAATGGTGTATTTTTGACCTGAGTAACCAGGCTCAACATAATTTTCTGAAAAATAGTCTTGGACATAAATATCGATAGTCTCACTAGCTTTAGGAGTATCTGCAATAACGTCCGGACCAGGAGTACTACCGCCGACCGCATTAAGATCTTCTGCTACGGAAATATCATTTTGAATTATTTTTAAGACTCTCTTATAAACAGCTTCTGAACTTTCAGTTGTGTTAACCAATCCCGGTGTATGCAGAGAAACAGGTATAAGTGAGCCAACTACCTCAGTACTTTTTGCTTGTTTAAGTACGGGATATATAATGCCAACGGGTTTCAGAGGCTTGGCATAGTTATTCTCTATGGCCATTCGCAACATAGGCGTTCTAAGACTGTGAGCTTTATTTGTCTCAACAGCAATACCTAACATAGCTACCTTAGGCTTTAATTTATGGGCCTTATTGGTTTCAATTGCAATACCTAAAGTAGCCATCAGAAGTTAAAGCCTCTCTTGACGATCTTACCACCAACTCTAACTGGATAAAGATACTCCACAGCGTAGCGTCCACCGTCAGAAAAATGCTCAACGCCTTCTGACTTATCAATAGTTGCTGTATTGGGGTTATTATCAACCCATTTAGTTCTTTCAAAAGACTTAATAGTATTCACACATCTTGGGTGAATTAACATGCCTATATCTCCCGCTGCTGTTTTGAATTTAGCGTTAACGGCCGCCACACTATCTATAATAGGAGGACTCTTACTGCGAGCTAACACTTTAATACCATGTTTCGCCAATATCTTGTAATCAGTTATACCCACAGGAGCAGATGTCTTTTTACTATTGCCGGTGGGGTCAGGGTAAGCATACACCCGATGACCTTTGTCAATATAATCAGTCTTAATGGAAATGGCCAGTGTCTCTGTATCTGGATGCCCCATTTTCTCATTAAGAACTTGTATTTGATGAGCTCTAAGAGCGAACATCGAGGAGGCCATGATACCGACATTGAAGTCAATCCAAACATGAACATCTTCAGCTGGACCTTCTTCATCCTTCTCTTTAAAGTCTTCTAATGTACCATCAACGTGTGTCTTTCTGTCGAAGCAATAAAACACATTAGAGCCTGACTCTTCGAAAGACGCTAGATATTCCGAAGCATATTCTATCGGGTCTATCGTGTGTCTTATCCTTTCCACCTCCTCAGGGTCGATATAAGGAGATGTTGTGTAATCATAATGATAGGAGTGCCATAAAGGGTCCAACTCCTGAAAGTTATACATGTCATAAAAGAAATTATAACCTTTAGGAGTTGATATACTCAATCCACGACCTGCTGATTTAGCTCCGAAGTGTCTGGCTCTAGCCGGGGACCATCTAGTAATTATACCCGGTTGGATAACGCCTTCCCACGCACTCTTAGGGCCTATCCCTTTCTTCCAAGAGGATATCTCGTCGCCCACAGTGAAGTAGGAACCTTTACCACGTAACCGTTCGACAGCTTCAAAGGAAACTAATCGCAATTCCACATTCTTTTGAAATACAAATCTACCACGATCTCTACTACTGTGTATGGCACTGGACTCAGCCCCTAACTCATATGCTAGGATTGGATAATATATTTCCCTAACTTGATCATATGTGGGAGCAATAATATATACATTCTTATTGGGGACACTTTCATCCAATTCCAATAGCTCGAATACAGCTGTTAATCCGGCTAGGGCACCGAAGAAGGATTTACCCCAACCACGTGAAGCACAAACACAAAAGAATCTTGCAATTGCGTCCACAAATATATCTCTGAACACCTCAGACTGTCCTGGGTGTAACTCGATTTCATCACTCATTGAATTCCTAATCTCAGAGCAAATAAATCCTCTTGATAATGAGGAATAGCCCTATGTGGGAAAATATATCCATCATGGTATCCACTGTCTACTTCTTCAATATTCGTGGCCGTCAAGATTGCTTGACAGATGGGACAATACATTTCGTAAATTTTTAAATCATTCCAAGGTTTAAGTTCATCCGTAGTCTTCAAGATCAACATCTTCAACTTCCTCTGAACGGCCATTAATAATCAAAGTACTAGATTTTTTATGCTCAAGCGATTTAGTATCAGTTAGTTTTATAACCATAGGACGAGTGGGTTGTGTATTTAAATTCAATGTCTCAGGGACACGACCATAAGCATATCGTAATAGATCATTACCTATCTTACTCATATTAGCAAATACAGTTGCATGAGCCACTCCTGAATACTTATGGCTTTTCTTAACGTCACCTTTCTTGTCGAGTTCAGTAACTTTACCTACTTGTCTCAGATTACAGTAATACTCATCTTCTTGTTCTAATCGTTCATATAGCTTAACTAGCTTTTGAATGGGATCAAAGTTTAATGTTGCCAATCTACGTTGAGAGCGTTTAGAACCAGCTATAAATTTCTTACCACTAAAAGCACCAAAAGGCCTCGGTGGCAATTTATCTACAGGTTCTTCATTCGTAGGATCTTGGTCTTCGAATTCGCTCATATTTAATCTCAGATTGTAAATTAATGGTCGTCTTTAATATGACGACTGAAGGCTTCATCTAAACCTCCAATTGCGGGAGTATCTGCTAGAGTGTGAGTATGGCTTTCCACCAATGTTTTCAATTCTTTTATCTCTTTTAACTCTGCCTTAGACACTTGTTTAGGGATTTGCAGATAATCATGTTTATGATCATCCAATGTCTTTTGAAGATTGCTAAGGTCTTTCTCTAAAGTATTTATTTCATTATGTAGTGATTTAATTTCAACATCAATAATCGTGTAGATATTATCCATTGATTCGGTCACCCTATCTTTAATACTGGGGTCCACGATACCTAGTTTAATGGCGGCATCCCTTAAAGGGTTTGTTTCGGTTATAGTTCCGTACATGGCAGTACCACCAACACCGAAGACTAAAGCCCATAAAAACATCATGACTTTCTTTGTGGCCATGGCTATTTCAAACCATTTCTTAAATTTCTCCCAACGACTTAGAACAACTTCCTCGACGTTCTCTTCAGGAGGCGTAATAGGAATATTGTAATGGTAACCATTTCCATCCGATACGGTGTATTGATCATTGTTCATTAAGGCACTTTCCAAATAATACCGGTGACCCAAGGGGTGTGCCCATTAACTCTCTCAGTTACTTTGAATGACCACATAAGATCACCCACTACATCAGAGTCTAGGACTTTACCCACACCAACACCTAATTTCTTGACGTCACCGAAACCACCTATAGCTGCACCTATCTGCAATTTAGTGGTAGTATTGGTGAAGTCTAAACCGGCCATAGCTGAAGACGCAGCAAATGCATCCATCAGGTAGTTTTCGGTTACACCCTTACTTACATAATACTCTTCTATTGTTAAGCTTTCAGGATAATACTCTTCAGTTATATTTTGAATCAAATCACCATCATAATAATTTTCAGTTACATAGGTATTATTATGATGTTCATGTATTTTGAAAATACTGTAGCCACCTGCTAACACAGTCGTGGGATACACAGACACAAGACTGATAAGTACACAAAAAACAATAGTAAATAATGAAGAAAAATTCATAATGATCTCAATTTTAAATGGACCAAGTGGAAAATTTGACAACCACTTAGTAACCCCTCGAACACTCCTGGGTGCTGTCGAGGATGGCATTCCGGACACATCGCCTGAATGATCACAATTTTTAGCTCCCTATAGTATATTATATAATATATTATAAGGAGCATTTGATATTCAATTAAATGTTAATTTAATTATAATTAAAATGACATTTAAGTAGCATTTGAATGTTGAAATTTGTTTTAACAACAAACATTTTTTTAATTCTTAATGACTTTTTTTAAAACTCCTAGGTAACTCCTAGATAACGTTTTGATTATCATTAAATAGTCATTTAAAATATCTTTTAGGGTTCTCTTGAGGCTCCCTCCAGAGACATCTGGGTTAATTTAACGGGGTCGCCTTAACGTTGTGGTATTTAGTAATCAGCTTCGGAGCGTGTGAATGCTTTACATGTTTGCATATTATTTACGTCTATCTTAGGGACTTTCCTATCAATTGGATTCTCTTGAAACTCTTTTCTGGCGGCACCCGCAGCGTCTTCTGTAGTATATTGTCCTAAGTAAACACATTTCTTCTGATGCCAACCGTATGCTATCCAAGCCTTTCTGTTATTACACCAATGAACCCCTGGGTATATTGAAGTACCTTTTTTGGGCATGATTTCTCCTGATTGTGTTATTTGATTAAAACAAAAAAAAAAAAATAGAGCTGACCTCCCAGATAT
>Ga0224512_10000139_pt1 | contig 78203 bp, 77 predicted proteins | sample SF_May12_sed_USG_4_FD_169103 | JGI IMG/M metagenome (GOLD analysis project Ga0224512, IMG submission 169103) | Sediment microbial communities from San Francisco Bay, California, United States - SF_May12_sed_USGS_13 | ecosystem: Environmental > Aquatic > Marine > Sediment | place: USA... | reverse complement strand
TGACCCAAAGCGGACATTCGAATTTTCCAAGTTTATTTGCGAAGATGACGTCGTGCTAGAGATCATCTGCCGAAATGTTCATCAATCGTCTCTCGACTGTCATTAATCATATCCCGCCATTCTTCCATCATCGCGGCATATTTAGATTCGCTAAACGACTCCTCCAAATCTGCGTTTCCAGCTGGACTTAATCCGGTAAGCTGATAAACGACACTGACGGTCGCGCCACCACTCCCGTTTGACGTAACGGATACATCAACAGTGCCAGTATTGGCGCCCGGTGTAACACGGACATACTGAGCATGTTTGGCCTCAGTATCGTAATCGGAAACTAACCAATACGCGGTATGCCCGTGATTGGTTGTAACAAATACGGTGCCTTTCTCGTATCCATCACCATGCAATATGGCCGGGTCCCAGATCGAAATCCAAAGTTTTTCGCCCGGTGCGGTGAAGAGGGGCTGCGCTTCGTCTGGTGTCATGTCCAGTTCAAATGAACCCATACGTGTAATCGTTAGAGCTTCGAAATCAGAGAAGTCAGTGCCATGATCGCAACCACTTAGAACAGCAGACATTACAAATACTCCTAAACAAATTCGAAAAGTGTTAATCATCGTTACCTCGTTCATCTAATTTATGGCTGTCATCAACGGTCAGGTCGAGTTCGTAAACTTCTTTCAGTTTCTCGATCTTGCCGAGCGTTTCAGCATTAAAAGGTGCCTTTCCCGCGAAGCAATGGAGGGCCATTCCTTCAAGAAGATCGCCGAGCGACATATCTAGCTGTTCAGCAAGGGCCTTCAGCACTTTCAGTAGGTGTTTTTCGAGGCGTACGCCGGTTTGCACGCGTTGGATCGTCTTACTCATAGTTGTTATATTGGTACCGCGGTACCAATCTGTCAAAAGCTTAGTGCGAGGCGTGAACGGCTGGTTCTGGCCGTGAGCCGCCTGTCGAGTGATAAACTACCGATCGACTGCTACTGACCCATTGCAGCGATTCGAGGGTCGGCATCAGATACCAGTGAGGATATGAAAATGAGAGTCTCGTTGGTCAGCATATCCGTTGCGGATCAAAAAGCCGCGTTAGCTTTCTATATGGAGAAACTCGGTTTCGTTAAGAAACAGGACATACCAATGGGCGACGTTAGTTGGCTGACTGTCGTTTCGCCCGAGGATGTCGACGGACCCGAGTTGGTGCTGGAGCCGAATGCCGAATACCCTGCGATGAAGGCACTGAAACAATCGCTGATCAAAGACGGTATACCCTTTACCGCATTTGAAGTTGACGACCTTGACGCTGAGTACCGTCGCCTTCTTGGCCTGGGTGTTACGTTTTCACAAGAGCCAGCGGAAAGTGCCGGGGTCAAATACGCCGTCTTCGACGACACCTGCGGTAACCTTATTCAGATATATCAAACGGTCGAATGACTCCTTCTGGCCGAACTGAGACGGTCACCAGGAATTGCTAGAATCGTCTCCTGATGACCCATTGCGGTCGTTCGTCTAGTCGCCGGAAGTTGCTTTGGAATAGGGTGCGCAATGAGCGAGAAAACAATTGTAAGCGTTCACTGGAGATTCTGGGTGATCGGCGCGGTAGGTCTGATTTTCAACCTTCTTGGCTGCATCAATTTCTTATCTCAGATGAGTGCAGAAACAGTTGCCTCAATGCCTGAGATATATCGCACAATTGCTGAAAGCCGTCCCGCTTGGGGCACTGCAGCTTTCGCATTGGCCGTCTTCGGTGGTTTGCTAGGGTGCCTATTACTGCTTCTCAGAAAGTCGGTCGCGCTCTATGTGTTTGTTGCATCGGTCGTTGGCGCAATTGCGGCCCAGATTCCATTCGTTGGCATGGCTGACTTTCCTGTCGAAGCTTGGGTTGGCTGGTTGAGTCAGGTCGCGGTCGGCGTCTTCTTAGTCTGGTATTCGAGGCTCGCTAAGACTAGGGAATGGATCGACTAATAGGGCCGACGATAGAAAACAGTGGCCGGCTCCTCCTGGCCGGTAGCTGCCCGTCGTTTCACTTGGATTTCAGCGGACTCAATGACCGCTTTGGGTGAAAGTAGACGTCCGATTTTGGCGAATCTCCGGTTCGTAAACCGTTATCCTTGCAGCCATGAGTTCAACCGTCCTCAATTCGCGCATGGGACTCGTGGAGTGGTCCATGCTCTTGCTGTTGTCGATGCTCTGGGGTGGCTCCTATTTCTTTGTGGAAATCGCCCTGTTGGAGTGGTCGCCATTGCTGATCGTAGCGGTGCGCGTCGTTATCGCGTGCATCGTGATTTGGGGCATTGTGCTGGCAGCAGGGCTTCCGATCCCGCGGTCACCGCTCGCCTGGACGGCGTTTTTCTGGATGGGGCTGCTCAACAACATAATTCCGTTTCTTCTCATTGTCTGGGGGCAGAAAGGAATTGAGTCGGGTCTTGCTGCCATTCTCACCGCGGCCGCACCAGTTTTTTCGGTGATCGTTGCCGGAGTTTGGTTAAAGGACGAGCCTGTAACACGCTCGAGGTTGCTGGGTGCCATGCTAGGTCTTATCGGCGTTGTTATTCTTATTGGTCCGAGTGCTTTGGCCGGCCTCGACACCAATCTGCTCGCCCAGCTCGCGGTACTGGGCGGTGCACTGTCGTATGCGTTCGCGGGGGTCTATGCGCGGCGGTTCACACGGATGAATATCGACCCGATTGTTGCAGCGTCCGGTCAGCTTCTCATGTCATCGCTCATTATGATTCTGCTGGTGCTCGCGTTCGAGGCGCCGGCTAAGCTGATTGAATCGAGTACCAAGGTTTGGGCAGCTGTCGGATTGATGGCGGTTTTTTCAACGGCGCTTGCGTACATCCTGTACTTTCGGCTCTTGGCATCGGCCGGCGCAACCAATGCGATTCTTGTGACCTTATTGATTCCCGTAACCGCGATCCTGCTCGGCGCACTGATTCTCGATGAGCGACTCCAGTGGTTGCACTTTCTGGGAATGGCCGTGGTCGGGCTCGGTCTTTCGGTGATCGACGGCAGGCTCTGGCATCGTTTTATTCGCCCGCATGGAGCGCTGAGATAGACTGGCACGACCGACCGCTGGTGGCCGTTTTCTACCGGCTCACATCCATTGCAGGAGTGGCAGCTAGGTGGCGGAAAGCCGTCACCCAGGCCGTCAGCGCATCGCGGGTCTGCTCCGTGATCCCGAACTGAACGGGGCGCTGGCTCTTCTGCTGGAGGACCTGTGCGCGACTCTGGATACGTCCGGCCTGGCTAACGTCACTGACGCGCAACTTGACGAGATCGCAGCCACGGAGTTTGCTGTCGATGGCGCGGTTAAACAGTGCCAAGTCTCGGATATTGGCAGCCATCTGCAGGTGGATGCGAATGGCCCAAATGTGCTGGAGCTTCAGCGGCACCTTCTGGCCAACGAGTTTGCCCTTGTTCCACGGCCTTGAAGCCGACTTGCGTGAAGTAAATTGGTACATAATTTCTTCCTCAAGTAATGAATGGAAGCTATTCTGTACACGGGTGTCCGCTATGCGTCTGTTACCCGTCCCTCGGGTTTTCGAGCCTCGGGTGGCAATTTTTTGACCCATTGCCGACATTCTCAATTGTCCGCACGGAGGTAATCACAGATCGCTAAGTGCAATCTTCTGCAGGATTCTTGCGATCACAACGCAATGCGTCGTCCTCTGTATAGAAAATGCAGGCACTCTCCAACGCCTTCTTGAGCCGCTTTCGGCCGCGATGAATACGAGCCTTGGCAGTGACCAGTGATGTACCGCAAACATCGGCCGCCTCCTGGGCCGTCAAGCCTTCGAGATCATGCAAGATGAGCGCTGCACGGTAGTCCTCGGGAAGGCCATCGATCACTTCGCGAATGCAATCGTTCATCTCGTCGACAATGATCGTCTCGCTGATGTCTTCGTGCAATTCCCGAGGCTCTTTCGACTCGTCAAATTCCACCATTTTTCGACGCTGGTCAGGCCGGCGGAGATGATCGAGCGCGGTCCGGGTCGCAATTGTGTAAGCCCAGGTCTTGAGACTGCACCTTCCCTCGAATGTGGCAAGGCCCTTGGATATCTTGAGCAGTGATTCCTGCAACAAGTCCTCGGCCGTGGCCGGGTTTCCGACCATTCGCGAAAGGTAAACGCCGAGGCTCGGGGAGAGTTCCCGGACGACGTCTTGAAAATCAGGGTTGGCCATTAGCGAGTTTTCTGGATTCCGTCTCCCCAATTCTACCCGCAACAGCTCGACTTCGTCCCCGCTTTGTTGTCAGCCTCGGTTGCAGGAGCGACCGTAACCCGATCGAGCGGGCAGCCGATATCGTCCAACGGCCCACCCTCAACGCCATCTACCATGGCCTGCGCTGTCGACAAAACCTTCGCCGCGGGTCTCTGCCGCACGAAGTCCGCTGCATTGAGTGCCAGCTGCAGCTCCCAACTTTCGATGCCTGCGGCCTTAGCCTTAGGCACAATTGACTCGACACAAGGCACGCAGTTGCTCCCGATAGCCGCGCCCAGGGCTACGAAGAGTTGTTCTCTTTCGCTCAGTGATTTCATCGATTTCCCTCCTCATTACAGAATTCGACGATTCACCTATATAGACGTATTGTTTCGCACAATGGATACAAAAACGAGCTGCTGTGGCAGCCCCTCGTTTGTGGACGCGGATTCTCCATTTGATGGCTATCGAGAGATGTGTGAATGTCCGGAGCTGGCCGTTAGCAGACAGTCACCGTTTCCCTAAAGCAGACGCTCGAGCGGCCGGTTTTGGGAAAAGCAGACGCTCAGAATGTGGGTCCAGAAAGGGTCAGTAGCCGCCTCTCAGCAGTTTATCATTTGGGCGGCAGCTAACGACCAGAAGCCGACGTTGGTGACTACCCCAGAATCACAAGGCGTTTTTCCACGGCCCTCTACGTTTTCCGGCGATGTACTGTATTCTGGCCAAATGAAGAATTGCAACTCATGCGGCAAGTGTTGTGAGACGGCGGGCAACGGTGGTTTATCTGCTTCATCGGAAGAAATTGACTGGTGGGAAACCCACCGACCGGATATTTCTCGCTACGTCCAGGGTGAAAAGATCTGGGTGGACCCCGCAAGCGGTGAATATCTACCTCGATGTCCCTGGCTGTGGAAGTCACCCGACGGTAAGAAATTTACCTGCGATATCTATGACGACCGTCCTGAAGATTGTCGGCACTATCCTGTCGATATCGCACAGATGGTTCGCGATGACTGTGAAATGCTTGAGCGGCTTGACGTATTGGATCTAAAGCGCGCTCAGAAAAAACTGGACGAAATGATGATCGATAGCCGGCCGCCAGCTGGCCAGTGGCCCTAGACGCTTCCGAAGGAAATTCTTAGCCAGTCGAATCGTCAGGAAACATCCACCGATCGATGGGCGGCTTCAGATATTTGCTGAACCCCACGTAAGCGAGTCCGAGGCCGATCGCTCCCCAAGGCGGCGCCGTTTGCACAACGTATAAGGGCCACATGAAGGCTTTGAGCGTATTTGTTAATGAATCGATGAAGAACTGAATGACGAAATCGACAGCCTGCCCATTGAACAGGCTGCCGATACCCATAATGTCGTCGCCCAGAGAACCCACTTCGAAAATAATGAAGCTCACGGCGAAGCCCAATGCATAAAGCCCGCCGCCTCGCACTTTCCAGACTCTGCGGAACCAGTCCCTGAACCACCCGTGTGATTTGTCCGGCAAGACGCGCGCGCCGTCACCGATGAGCTGTCTGATCGAGCGATTAGTGGTTTTCGCAGATTTCGGTTCTTCGTCCAAGCGATCAGGACTTGTCGAGTTTCGTGAACTTCGAGCCTTCGAGCGTCAGGTTGTACATCAAGCCCTTGGAGCCGAAGATGAAACCGACGACCGGGTCGCTGATGTTATCGGTGTCGATGGTCTTGCCGGCACCAAGGTCGATCAGTGCAACCGAGCCATCGACGCCGACTTTCCAGCCGCTTGAGTTACGAAACTTGTCCAGTGACTCTCGCGTCATGAACGCGATGACAATAGACTTCGCTTGCGCACCGAGCTGGAACCCAATCGATCCGCTGGTCGTGCGGTAATAAGCGACCGTCGAACCACCAACTCGCAGCACGCCCTCGCCTGTTTCCGCACCCACACCCACGCCGACTTTAATGACGCGCGGAAACACCAGGTAACCAGCCGCCTGGTTCAGGAATACATCAGAACCGCTGATTTCTTCCTTGAACACCTGCAATGCCTTGTTCGACTCGCGGTTGATCTTGTCGGCCGATGCGGCCAATACCGACGAAGCGAACAGTATCGCCACAACCAGCGCCCATGGACGTAGAACTTTACTCTGCTTGGTCATTACTCAGATTCCTGTGAATGTAGCAATCGGGCCGACAGGCCCACCATTAGAGGGCAATAATAGCCCAATATTTCGCGCGCAGCGTATTTGCTCGCCCCTGAACGGCTACTGAATGCCCTGCGCTCTAAGCACACTCGCGCGCGGCATTGAGGAATGCCTGCAGCATGTGGCTGAGCGATTCCCGAAGCCGCCCCGCCTTTTCCGCATCGAATACTGTCGTGGCCTCGTCCATATACGCTCGCTGAGCGATCTCGAGCTGAATAGCGTGAATGCTGTCACCTGGATTGCCGTAATGGCGAGTGATGTAGCCGCCTTTAAAGCGCGCGTTGACAGCGACACTGTACGAACCGGCGTCGGCCACATTCGCGACGGCCGCTTCGATTGGCACCGCGCAACTTCTGCCGTCGTTAGTTCCAATATTGAGTTCGGGCAATTCACCGTCGAACAGACGTGGCACGACACTCGGAATAGAGTGTGCATCCCAGAGCAGCGCGTAGCCATGTTTCGCCCGCATTGCGACAAGCGTTGCATCGATGCGCGAATGATACGGCTGCCAGTATTTTACAATGCGTTCGGCTTTCTCTTTCTCCGTGACACAGCCTGCTGTGTAGATGTCCTCTCCTGAAAACGTCTGCTCCGGGCACAGGCCCGTGACGAGCTGCCCCGGATAAAGGACGTCGTCCGCTGCCGAGCGGTTGAGATCAACGACATAACGCGAGTAATTTGCAATCAGCATTGACGCGCCTAGATCGCGCGCAAAGTCATACAGCTCGCCGACGTGCCAGTCAGTATCCGGAATCGCGAGCCCAATTCGGGTCATGCGGCCCTGCAATTCCTTCGGCAGGTGGCGGCCGTCGTGCGGTACGCTGATCAGCAGCGGCAATTCACCGTCGTATGCGTTGCAGATATCAATCATGTGCGCAGGCTGGGCAGTATGGACTCGGCATACTGACAGTAGTTGCCGTCGTCGATCGTCGCCGCGATCCGGCGTATGTCGGACGATAGTGAGCGATCCTCTACGTACCGGGGCGAAACCTTGCGCAGCGCGGTAATCACATTTTCAATCGCGGGCGAACTTTTTTGCGGATGATGAAAATCGATTCCCTGGGCCGCCGCCAGCAATTCAATCGCGACGATATCCGCCACATTGTCAAGCATCGTGTGTAAGCGCCGCGCGGCAAACGTCGCCATGCTGACGTGATCCTCCTGGTTGGCCGATGTCGGTATGCTGTCCACACTCGCCGGGTGCGCGTGCGCCTTGTTCTCGGAGGCCAGTGCCGCGGCCGTCACCTGGGCCATCATGAATCCGCTGTTGAGTCCGCCCTCGGCGACAAGAAATGGCGGCAAGCCGCTCAGGTGTGAATCGATCAGCAGCGCGATACGGCGCTCCGACAAAGCACCGATCTCGGCGATGGCCAGTGCCAGGTAATCGGCTGCCATCGCGATAGGCTCGGCGTGGAAGTTTCCGCCTGACAACACGGCTTTCGACTCGACAAAGATCAGCGGATTATCAGTTACGGCGTTCGCTTCCGTCCGCAACACCCAACATACGTGACTCAAGACATCGAGACACGCGCCGACTACCTGCGGCTGGCAGCGAATGGAGTACGGGTCCTGTACGCGATCACATTCGAGATGCGATTTTCGAATATCACTGCCGTCCATAAGTTCGCGCAGCACGCCCGCGACTGCTATCTGGCCGCCATGACCGCGCACGCTCTGAATGCGCTTGTCGAACGGCGTATCGCTGCCTTTGATCGCGTCGGACGACATCGCGCCTGCCACTAACGACGCGGACAGGATGTTTTCCGTGCGAAAAACAGCAGCCAGTGCCAACGCCGTCGAGACCTGCGTGCCGTTGAGCAATGCCAGCCCCTCTTTCGGCGCCAGCGTTATCGGCTCGATACCAGCGGCCTTGAGCGCAATTGGGGCCGGCACGAGGTTGCCTTTCACACGGACTTCGCCGATGCCGATCAGGGCGCCGGCCATGTGTGCCAGTGGTGCGAGGTCCCCGGACGCGCCCACCGAACCGCGTGACGGTATGCGTGGATAAATCTCGTTGTTGATGAGCGCGCACAGCGTTTCGACAAGTTCGAGACGCACGCCCGAAAAACCTGCCGCGAGCGCAACGACTTTCATGAGCATGATCAAGCGAACAATCTCATCATCGAGGTCTTCACCAACGCCGACAGCGTGCGAGCGCACGAGGTTTTCCTGCAGATGCACCAGTTCCTTGTCGCTGATGCGAACTTGCGCCATCTGGCCAAACCCGGTGTTCACGCCATACACCGTGTCACCGTGCGCGACGACGTCATCGATGAACTCGTTTGCTTCCGCGATGCGAACCCGCGCGTCGTCGCCGAGTGAGACGGTCACGCCGTCGTGCCAGGCCTCGCGCAGGTCGCCCAGCGTCACGAGCTGATTGTCGATCGTCAGTTTCATGTCGCCCTCCCGGTATCCACCATCGGAAGATTGAGGCCGTTCTCGCGGGCACAATCGATGGCGGTCTGGTAGCCCGCATCGGCATGCCGCATGACGCCACTCGCCGGATCGTTCCACAGCACGCGCGCTATTCGCCGGTCGGCATCGGCACTGCCGTCGCAGACGATCACAAGTCCTGCATGCTGCGAGTAGCCCATGCCGACACCGCCGCCGTGGTGCAGTGACACCCAGGTGGCGCCGCTCGCGGTACTCAGGAGCGCATTGAGCATGGCCCAGTCGGAAACGGCATCGCTACCGTCCAGCATCGATTCGGTCTCTCGATTGGGGCTCGCCACGGAACCGCTATCGAGGTGGTCACGGCCGATCACGACCGGTGCCTTGAGTTCGCCGTTACGAACCATCTCGTTGAACGCGAGTCCCAGCCGGTCGCGCTGCCCGAGCCCAACCCAGCAAATTCTCGCCGGCAGTCCTTGAAAATGAATACGCTCACGCGCCGCATCAAGCCAATTGTGTAAGTGTCGATCGTCCGGAATCAGCTCTTTGACCTTGGCATCGGTTTTGTAAATGTCTTCCGGATCTCCGGACAGTGCAGCCCAGCGAAACGGTCCGATCCCGCGACAAAACAGCGGGCGCACATAAGCGGGCACAAATCCCGGAAAGTCGAACGCGTTCTCGACGCCCTCATCGAAAGCCACTTGCCGAATATTGTTGCCGTAGTCGAAGGTCGGTATGCCCTGTTTCTGAAAATCGAGCATCGCACGCACGTGCACGGCCATCGACTTGACTGCGGCGGCGACCACGGCATCGGGATTGTTCTCGCGCTGCTCAAGCCACTGCTGCACGGTCCAGCCGATCGGCAGGTAGCCATTCGCCGGGTCGTGTGCCGAGGTTTGATCGGTGACCGCATCGGGATGGATACTGCGCTTCAGCATTTCGGGCAGGATCTCTGCCGCGTTGCCTAGCAGGCCGACCGAAACCGGGGTTTTGTCGCCAACTGACTTCTCGATAATTTCCATGGCTTCCTCGAGCGTCTCCGCCCGGGTGTCGAGGTAGCCCGTCTCCAGCCGCATATCAATGCGGTCGGACTGACACTCGATCGCAAGTATCGATGCACCAGCCATCGTTGCTGCCAGCGGCTGCGCGCCACCCATGCCGCCGAGGCCCGCCGTCAGGATCCATCGCCCGGCGAGGTCCCCTTCGTAATGCTGCCGACCCATCTCAACAAATGTCTCGTAGGTGCCCTGCACGATTCCCTGGCTGCCGATGTAAATCCACGAGCCCGCCGTCATCTGCCCGAACATCATCAGACCTTTCTTATCGAGCTCGCGAAAGTGTTGCCAATTCGCCCAGGCGGGCACCAGGTTGGAGTTAGCAATTAACACGCGCGGCGCATCAGCATGCGTTTTGAATACGCCGACCGGCTTGCCCGATTGCACGAGCAAGGTCTCGTCGCTCTCGAGTTCCTTCAGTGTTGCGACGATGGCATCGAAACACTCCCAGTTGCGTGCCGCCTTGCCGATGCCGCCATAGACGACGAGATCCTGTGGCCGCTCCGCGACTTCGGGATCGAGATTGTTCATGAGCATTCGCAGCGGCGCCTCCGTCAGCCAGCTCTTAGCCTGCAGATCTGTGCCTGTGGGCGCCTTGATGATTCGCTTCATTGCCGTAGTTCCTCCAACTGCACGACGTCAGACGATGTCGACCGGGCTGTGCCGGGCGGTGTGTAGTGTCCGGTCAGCTCATAGCGGCTGCCCGGGTGATGCAAACGTGCAAAGGTCACCGGGCGTCCTTCTGACCAGGTGCGCCGGATAACGACGAGGCTCGCCTCGCCATCCTTGATATCGAGATATTTCTGCACGGCCCGATTCGGCACGCTCGCACGAACTACCTGCTCGGCTTCCTGCAGCGGCGATATCGATGTCAGGTAAGCGCTTGGCGTTACCGCTGCAAAATCCTGCTGCAAACAGCCCGGCGCAAAACTCGCAAGCACGTGACGATCTTCGAGCTGAATCGGGACACCGTTTTCGGCGTGCACTAGCAACAGGTGAACAACCTCCGTGCCCTGCTTTACGTGTAGTGCTTTCGCCACTTCGCCCCGCGCGTGCTGCAGCGACTGGCGCACGACCTGGCTGGAATGTGTATGCCCGCGCAGCGCAATCTCGTCGGCGATGTTATGCACTTCGAGCAAATGTGACTGCGATCGGTAATCCGACACGAACGTACCGCGACCCGCGACCCGATCGACATAGCCCTCGTCATTCAGCTCACGCAACGCACGATTCGCCGTCATGCGTGACACGCTCATTGACTCAACCAGTTCGTTTTCGGAGGGCACGCGATCAGCCGGCTGCAGCTCGCCCGATGAAATGCGCCCGATGATCAGGTCCTTGAGCTGTTGATAGCGCGGCTTGGCCTGGTTCATCGCGCCTCTCCGAGCGCTTTCAGCATCGTTGCATACTCGGCCCGGGCTCGAGCCCGATCTACGTGCACGGCATCAACGACACGCCAGTCACCGTTGACCATGACGCGTTCGACCGGCAACGGGTAGCCCGAGAACACGAGCGCATCGAGCCGCGACTCATCGCCGTGGCCTGCGAGCATCGGGTCGTCATCGCTTAGAATCACGAGATCGGCTGGTGCTCCTTTCGCAAGGCCGGCTGTGGCCTGGCCGCCGGCCATCGCACCGCCTTCGAGAACGCGTGAAAACAACTCACTGCCGACATGGCTGTGGCGCAGTGATACGACGTTGCGGGACTGCGTCGCGAGCCGTTGCCCGTACTCCAGCCACCGCAATTCCTCGAACGGGTTGATCGATACGTGGCTGTCGGAACCGATGGCAATGCGACCGCCTTCCTCGAGGAAATGGTGCAAAGGAAACAAGCCGTCGCCCAGGTTTGCCTCGGTACTTGGACACAACACTGCCACGGCGCCCGAGCCTGCCAGCGCCGCTGTCTCGTCGAAGTCCATGTGGGTGGCATGCACAAGCGACCAGCGTCCGGTTACATCGAGGTTCTCGAGCAACCAGCGAACCGGCCGGCGGCCGTAAGCGGCCATGCACTGGTCGACTTCACGCTGCTGCTCGGCGATGTGCAGATGCATCGGCGTGTCATTGGCCGCAGCGACACGCGCAATTTCTGCGAGCGACTCTTGGCTGACCGCGCGCAGGCTGTGTGCCCCGATCCCGATGTTGATCGACTCGCTGGCATAGTCGGCTGCTCTCGTGTGATGCGCCAGGAACTCATCGAGTGACAGTGCGAAGTTACGCTGATGCGCCGCGGGTTCAGGGTCGTTAAAACCGGCCCGCTCATAGAGAACGGGTACGTAGGTCAGACGAATGCCGCTGTCGGTCGCCGCCTGGACGATCGCCTGCAACATCGCGTCCTGTTTGTCCGGGTGTCGCGGGTCACGATGCAGGTAATGAAACTCCGCCACCGACGTGTAACCGCTGCTCAGCATCTCACAATAGACCTGCCGTGCGATCGCCGTCAGTGCCGGCGCATCGACTTGCCCGGCAAGTTCGTACATGCGCTCGCGCCAGGTCCAGAAACTGTCACGCCCGCTTGGCGAACGCTGCTCGGTGTGCCCGGCCAGCGCGCGCTGGAAGGCGTGGCTGTGTGCATTGCAAAGACCCGGGATGACGCAGCCGGCCAGCGTATCGTCGGAAGACGGTTTGGCCGCCATTTCGATGTGCTCGATGCGGCCTCGATCGATACGGAAACGAACATTGTCTGACCAGCCGTCAGGCAATAGCGCTTTGCTCGCGAAAACGTAGGTCATGGAGCCCTCTTGAAGTTGTATATACAGGCTAGTACATGGTAATTTCGAATGCAATTTCGCGGAGACAATCCATGGCCGATTGGGACCTGCTGCTGACGGACGCGCGCATTGCGACGCTCGCCGCCGACTCGCCCGAATACGGCGAGATCGGCGATGGCGCCATCGCCATTGCCGACGGCTCGATCGCCTGGTTGGGGCCTAAAGACGAACGGCCTGCCGGCAAATCCCGCAGGACGCGATCCCTGGGCGGACAGTGGGTAACGCCCGCGCTGATCGACTGCCATACCCACCTGGTTTTTGCCGGCGACCGATCGCAGGAATTCGAGCAACGCCTCGAGGGCGCCAGCTACGAAGATATCGCAAGAGCCGGTGGCGGAATATTGTCGACCGTGCGTGCGACGCGAGCGGCATCAGCGGAGGAGCTGTTCAATGCCGCCCTGCCACGCGTGCAGGCGCTCGCCGCCGAAGGCATTGCGACAATAGAAATAAAATCCGGTTACGGACTCGACGTCAAAAACGAGTTGAAGATGCTCGAAGTGGCGAGACGACTCGGCGAATCGACAGACTTGACGATTCGCACCACGTTGCTCGCCGCTCACACGGTGCCGCCCGAGTTCGAAGGCAAAGCCGATGATTACATCGATTTGATCCGCAATGAATTGCTGCCTGAAGTTGCGAAACGCGGACTCGCGGATGCTGTCGATGCTTACTGCGAGTCAATCGCTTTCAGTGGCCCGCAAATCGCAAAGCTGTTTCGTCAGGCCAAAGATTTCGACTTGCCTGTCAAGTTGCATGCCGATCAGCTAAGCGATAGTGGCGGCGCGAAACTCGCGGCCTACTTCAACGCGCTTTCTGCCGACCATCTCGAATACACGTCAGCCGCTGGCGTCGAGGCAATGGGCAAAGCCGGCGCGGTCGCCGTTCTGCTGCCCGGCGCGTTTCTGACGTTGGGCGAAACCCAGCTGCCGCCCATCAAAACGCTCAGGGCGAATGCTGTACCGATTGCCGTTGCCAGCGACTGCAATCCCGGTACATCTCCAATTTGCTCTTTGCGCAATGCCATGATTCTTGCAAGCCGCTTGTTCGGATTGACGCCGCTCGAGTGTCTCGCGGGCACCACGCGCGAAGCCGCTCGCGCGCTCGGCTTGTTGCAGGATCGCGGCACACTGGAAGCCGGTAAACGCGCCGACATCGCGATCTGGAACATCAGTCATCCGCGAGAACTCGCGTACTGGATTGGAACGCCGCAACTGGCAGATTTGATAATAGGTGGGCACACTACACGCCCTTGAATACCCACCTCGTCCAGTCCCGCAGTTTTGTTCTGACGCTAGGCCTGCTTACGGCCATGGCGGCGCTGACTGTCGATCTCAGCCTGCCGGCCATTCCTTCCATGGTCGACGCGCTCGGCTCGACCCTGACACGCGGCCAGCAGATCGTCGGCATTTTCATGGCCGGAATGGCCATCGGGCAAATCCCCGCCGGCCTGTTCTCCGATCGGCTTGGTCGAATGCCCACGCTGTATCTGGGCATGGCGTTATTTGCAATCGCTGCAACAGTGGCTGCCTCGTCCAGCGACATGGAGTGGCTGCTCGTCGCCCGCTTCGTACAAGGCATAGGCGCCGCGTCAGCCGTCGTGCTTTCGAGAGCCATTGTGCGAGATATTGCGTCCGGCAGGGACGCGGCACGCCTGATGTCACTGATGACGATGATATTTACGGCGGCCCCCGTCATTGCACCAACGTTCGGTGCATTGCTGGTCGCGCAATGGGGTTGGCGGGCGCCGTTCATCGCGATCGCCGTCTGCGCGTACGTGATGATCATGGCGATCAGGAAAAACCTCGTTGAGACGCACAAACCCGAAGTGACCGAACATCCGGTCCGGCAACTCATTTCCAGTTTTGGCGAGTTTTTCTCTCATCGCCAGAGTATTTTCGGACTGCTACTTCTGCTGTTGCCGCCGGCAGGGTTTCTGTCGGTAATCGCCGTATCGGCGGCACTAACCGTCGAAATCTATGGCTACTCGGTGCAGGCATACGGGCTGATCTTCGCCTGTGCCGGGCTATCGATACTGGCGGGATCGGCCCTGAATCGTCTGCTCGTCATGCACTTCGACCAACTGCAGCTCATCGGCATAAGCGTGGGCATCATCTTCGCGGCCAGTGCGCAGCTGGCGATCATCGCCTGGCTGGACTCCGCGCCCTTCTGGTGGTTGTGGCTGTGCGTTTGCCTGTTCATGTTTACGATCGCAATCCTGATGTCCAACACCATGGTCGTCGCACTGGACCCGTTGCCCAAAATCGCGGGCGTCGCCTCGTCCATTGTCGGCACGCTGCAAAACCTCTCTGGTGCGTGCGGTGCGCTGTTCGCGGCACTGATTTATGACGGCTCGGTTCGAAACTCGGTGATCATCATGGCCATCGTTGGCCTGCTCACGACGCTGATTTTTCTGCTGCGCCCACTCATCGCCCCGGGACCGTTCGTGCATCATCCCGAAGAACTGGCGCGGGATTGACCGTGCGCGCCCGACGCTACACGCAGCAAACGGCGGCTGGTATACTCTGCGCCTCCGGGAAAAACCCCATATCTTATCCCTGTATCCCGCCGCAAGCGGCCGGGTAAACGGCCGCTGCGCGGCCACGACCAAAGAGAGTTGATCATGCATAGACATCCGTCCGTGGCAGCGACCATCACGTCGTTTGCTCTTGTGGCCATCGCCTCCATTGCGGCCGCCGCCGATATTGAAATCCCCTATACCGAGTACACACTCGACAACGGTCTCAGGCTGATCGTGCATGAGGACAACAAGGCGCCGATTGTCGCCGTCAACGTCTGGTATCACGTTGGTTCGAAGAACGAGAAACCCGGCAAGACCGGCTTCGCGCACCTGTTTGAACACCTGATGTTCAACGGCACCGAGAACTACGACGACGAATACTTCAAGCCCTTTGAACGCGTTGGCGCAACCGACATGAACGGTACGACAAACTTTGATCGCACCAACTATTTTCAAAATGTTCCAAAGACCGCGCTCGACATGGCGCTCTGGATGGAATCCGACCGCATGGGGCACATGTTGGGCGCCGTCACGCAGGAGAAACTCGACGAACAGCGCGGCGTCGTGCAAAACGAGAAGCGCCAGGGTGAAAACCAGCCCTACGGCAAGGTGTGGAACCACATATTTGAAGGCGCGTTTCCGGAAGGCCATCCCTACTCATGGTCCGTCATTGGATCCATGGAAGACCTGAACGCGGCGAGCCTCGAGGACGTGCAGGAATGGTTCAAGACCTACTATGGTCCCAACAACGCTGTTCTGGCCGTTGCCGGTGACGTCGTCGCCGACGAGGTGTTCGAAAAGGTCAAACTGTATTTCGGCGACATTCCACCCGGGCCACCGATATCCAAGTACGACGTCTGGGAAGTACAACTGGAGAGTGACAAACACGAGGTCCTGCAGGACCGGGTGCCACAAGCCCGGTATTACAAGATCTGGGGCGGCCCGCACCTCACGTCCGGCGATGCCGATTTGCTGGACCTCGCCAGCGATGTGCTCGCCGGTAGCAAAAACTCGCGACTGTTCAAACGCCTGGTTTACAACGAGCAGATCGCCACGAGTGCCCAGGCCTTCATGTTCCCAAACGAGATCGCTGGCATGTTCTCGATCGTCGTCACGGCGCAGCCCGGCGGGGATGTTGAAGCCATCAAGCGCGCCGTAGACGAGGAAGTCGAACGACTCATGCGGGACGGAATATCCAAAGACGAGCTCGAGCGCGTCAAAGCATCCAGGCGCGGCGGGTTCGTTCGCGGCATCGAGCGGATCGGTGGTTTCGGCGGCAAGTCAGACGTACTTGCGAAGAACGCCGTGTATGCCGGGCGCCCGGATTTTTACAAGGTCCAGCAGCAGAGATTTGAAAGCGCGTCTACCGATTCAATCGAGGCCGCAATCGACCGCTGGTTAAAAGCCGGCGCGTACCACCTCGAGGTGCGGCCGTTCCCGGAACTGCGCGCCGCAAGCGAGAGCGCCGATCGTTCCGGCGTTCCCGAAACAGCTTCGTTCCCCGAAGTGGCTTTCAGCGACTTTCAGCGAGACACGCTATCGAACGGTCTTGAACTGATCGTTGCGACGCGCAAGTCGATTCCGACTATCAACATGAGCCTGCGCTTCGACGCCGGCTTTGCGTCCGATCAGTTTAGCGAGCCCGGCACCTCGAGCCTTGCGATGGCAATGCTCGACGAGGGCACGAAACGACGCACCGCACTACAAATCAGCGATGAACTAGACCGCATCAGCGCCACGATCGGCGCAGGCTCGAACCTGGATTCCTCAATCGTCACACTCGACACGCTGTCGGAAAACCTGGACAAAGCGCTCGACATTTACGCTGACGTCATACTGAACCCGGCGTTTCCCGAAGCCGATCTGGAGCGTCTGCGCAAGCAGCGTCTGGCGCAGATCGGGCAGGAAAAAAATGTGCCGGTTTCGATGGCGCTGCGCACTTTCCCGAAACTGCTGTTCGGTGAAGGTCATGCTTACGCTATGCCACTCACAGGATCGGGCACGGAAGCTTCCGTGTCGCGCATCACGCGCCAGTCTCTGGTTGACTACCATAGCACCTGGTTCAAGCCGAATAACGCCACGCTGGTCGTCGTTGGCGATACCACGATGACGGCGATCAAGCCGAAACTGGAGAGGCTTTTTGCGCGCTGGAAACCGGCGGATGTGCCGACCAAGAACATTGCCAACGTACCGCTTAGCAAAGGGCAACGCGTATTCCTGATCGACCGGCCGAGCTCGGAGCAGTCGATCATTTTCGCAGGCAACATCGCGCCGCCTACGGGCGACGTTAATGAGATCGCCCTTGAGACGATGAACGAGATCATCGGTGGCAGCTTCACCTCGCGCATTAACATGAATTTGCGTGAGGACAAGAGCTGGGCCTACGGCGCGTTTACGTTCATCCCGGATGCCGCGGGTCAGCGTCCGTTTATCGCTTTCGCGCCGGTACAGACCGACAAGACCATGGAATCCATGGCTGAAATCAAGCGCGAGCTTGACGAATACCTGTCGTCGAACGGGGCGACCGACGCCGAGATGGCCAAGGTCAAGGACAACAATACGCTGAGCCTGCCGGGCCGATGGGAAACCAACGCAGCGGTATTGCGCGACATCGGCGAGATCGTGACCTACGGCCTGCCGGATAACTACTGGGATACTTATGCGGATTCTGTTCGCGGGCTGTCGCTCGAGCAGATTACCGACGTTGCCGGGCAGGCCATCAAGCCCGACAACCTCACCTGGGTCGTCGTCGGTGATCGGGAGAAGATCGAATCGCGCATCCGCGAGCTCGAACTGGGTGAGATTACGCAAATCGACGCTGATGGAAACATCATCGTCTCGACGTCGGCAAACTGACCTGCACGCCGGGCGCCCGCTGCAGGGCGCCCGGCATCAAGGGCTGGCGCGTTCATGCGCATCAACCACGGTCTTCCAACCATCAGAGAACAAACCGGTTTTCATCAGCTTTTCCCGAGCCGCCAGGCGTATCTTTCATTGTGAGAGGCCTCTATTGCGCTTCTCGCAAAGGAGGACGCCATGAATACCTCGACGCTCGCTTTACGCTCCGCGATCGCCTTTTTGTTCAGTGCCTGTCTGCTCGCCGGCTGCGGTGGCACGAAAGTGCTGAAAGAACCGCAACCCATACAGACCACCAAAGCGCTCGCAGTGGCTTCCGACCGGCAAATCGGCGCTACGCTCGACTGGGTCATCGTCCGCGATGGTCCCGGAACCTGGGCCAAGAATGCCGACTGGGATGAATACCTGCTGCGAGTCAACAACCAGTCTGATCGGTCGATACTGGTAACGCGGCTGCTTGTCGTGGATTCGCTCGGGACACGCATCGAGTCGCAGCCCGGGCGGAAGCAACTCGTCAAGAGCAGTAAGAAGACGGCCAAACGTTACAAGAAGTCCGGGGTCAAGGTAAAAGCTGGCATGGGAGTGGGCGGACTGCTTGCCAGTGGCGCTGCCGTGACCGTAGCCGGCGTAGGGATAGGCATGGCAACTATGGGACCCGTACTTGGTGGCGCGACGGCGGGAGCTGGCGCAGGTGTGGCGGTTGGCGGTCTGCTGTTGCTGGGTCCGGCACTCGCCGTTGGTGGTGTCGTGCGTGGCGTGCGCAACAGTGCCGTCAACAAGCAAATTGAGCTCAGGCAGACGGTATTGCCGCTCGAAATTCCGGCGAGCTCTGAGCTTGGCCTTGGCGTCTTTTTCCCACTCGCACCGTCGCCGAAGACGGTCGAACTGGTCTACACCGACGCTACGGGCGAGCACTCTCTCGTCATCGACACGAGCACGGCGCTTGATGGCCTGCATATAGACGCACCGCAAGATTGAAGCAAACTCATATCCGTAGTCGGTTATCCTTGCAGGCAGATACGACTACGATATGAGCCGATGACAACAAGAACAGTAATCGACCGAATAATGTCAGGCAGCCTCGTGCTGCAGATCGCGATAGGCATCGTTGCCGGTGTCGGTTTATCACTGAGTTGGCCGGACGCCGCAAAAGCGTCAATGCTGCTTGGCAGCTTGTTCGTCCAGGCGCTCAAGGCGGTAGCGCCCGTACTGGTCCTGGTGCTGGTTGCCTCGGCGATAGCAAATCGCCGCGTAAGCCACACCTCGCAGATGCGCCCCATCGTCATGATGTATCTCATCGGAACCGCTGCGGCAGCACTGCTGGCGGTCGTCATGAGCACGCTGTTTCCCACCACGCTCGCGCTACAAATACCGGAAATAAGTGCGAGCGCTCCAAAGGGAATCACCGAAGTCCTCGGCGGGCTTCTGCAAAAACTCGTGGACAATCCGGTCAATGCCATACTGACCGGAAACTTTATCGGTATTCTCGTCTGGGGCGTACTGTTGGGCATTTTCCTGCATTACGCGACGGAATCTACACGGCAGATGCTGAAAGACACTTCAGACGCCGTAACCCACATCGTTCGGCTGGTCATACGGCTCGCGCCAATCGGTATATTCGGACTCGTCGCCGGCAACCTTGCCGAATCGGGCCTGTCGGTACTCGGCGGCTATGCACGTATCCTGACCGTGCTGCTCGGCAGCATGCTGATCATGGCCTTGTTGATCAATCCCCTGATTGTCTGGATCAAGACGCGCAGGAATCCATACCCGATCGTACTAGCTGCGCTCAGGGAAAGTGGCGTCACGGCATTTTTTACACGCAGTTCGGCGGCGAACATTCCGGTCAACCTGGCGCTGTGCGAGAAACTCGATCTGGAAAAGGACACTTACGCTGTGTCCATTCCCCTTGGTGCGACCATCAATATGGGTGGTGCCGCCATTACGATCACTGTGCTGACTCTGGCGGCGGCGCATACCCTCGGCATCATTGTCGACATGCCAACGGCGCTCTTGCTCAGCGTCGTTGCGGCCTTGTCAGCCTGCGGGGCATCGGGCGTTGCCGGGGGGTCGTTGTTGCTGATTCCACTGAGCTGTGGTTTGTTTGGCATATCGAACGACATCGCAATGCAGGTCGTTGCCGTCGGATTCGTCATTAGCATCCTGCAGGATTCGGCGGAAACCGCACTGAACAGTTCGACCGACGTGGTATTCACCGCGGCTGTGGCGGCCAAACAACCGGACGATTCAAGGCAGCCGGCGTAAAACGTTCGACAGCGCTTTACGCGACTGGCCCGGCGTCAGTTTCGGGTAACCAAACCAGAAAAGACCGACGACGAACGCCTGCGACTCATCGACGCCAATGATGTCGAAGAAACGCGAGTCTCGCGTGATATCGCCCGTCGTCCACTTCGATCCGACACCGGCTTTCCAGAGATACAACATGAAGTTCTGCACGGCGGCACAGCACGCCGCGTAGTCCTCTTGTTGCCGCAGCTCGTCCTCGTTGCGTTCGCAGGTCACGATCAGCCAGCCGGGCTTCTCCGCCCAACTCTCGCGTTTGTGCAGCGCCAGTTCATCGCCTTTTTTCCCGGCCGTAATCAGCCGGCAAAGATCGAGTATCTTCTGCACCGTATGTTCGCCCGGAAGAATAAAGCGCCAGGGTTCCGTGACGTGGTGATTCGGCGCCCACGTGGCTGCTTCCAGGGCGTCGCGCACGAGTTCATCCGGCACTGGCGTCTGCAGGAAGAGGCTGATCGTGCGCCGCCCTTGCAGGACTTCGGCGAACTCACGCAGCTCCTGCGTTTCGTAACTGGGTGGGCGCTTCTTCATCAGACCCGTTCGATGATCATGGCGATGCCCTGCCCGACACCAATGCACATCGTGCAAAGTGCGAAGCGCCCGCCGCTGCGCCGCAGCTGGTAGGCCGCCGTCGTAACGAGCCGCGCGCCGGACATGCCAAGTGGATGCCCCAGGGCGATCGCACCACCGTTGGGATTGACGTGCGAAGCGTCATCCTCGACGCCCAGCTGTCGCAGGGTCGCCAGCCCTTGGGCTGCGAACGCTTCGTTGAGTTCGATAACATCCATCTGTTCGATCGTCATTCCGCATTGCTCGAGTACTTTCTGGGACGCAGGCGCAGGGCCGATGCCCATGATGCGCGGCTCGACACCCGCGACCGCCCAGCCGACCACGCGTGCCAGCGGTTCGAGCCCTTGAGATTTGGCTGACTTTTCAGAAGCAACGAGCATCGCACAAGCACCATCATTAATTCCCGATGCGTTGCCGGCCGTGATCGTACCGCCCTCACGAACGATGGGCTTGAGCTTGGCCAGACCTTCGATCGTTGACCCGTGCCGCGGCTGTTCATCCTTGTCCACGATAATTGCATCGCCGCGCCGCTGCGGCACCGACACCGGAATGATCTCGTCGTCGAAGTTGCCGGCTGCACTCGCCGCCTCTGCACGCTGCTGGCTACGCAGCGCGAACTGGTCCTGATCCTCGCGTGAGATCAAGAAACCGTCGGCGACATTCTCGGCCGTTTCGGACATTGAATCGATGCCGTATTGCGCTTCCAGTTTTTTGTTGACGAAGCGCCAGCCCAGCGTCGTATCGTGGAGCTCGGCGTTCCTGCCAAATGCCGCCATCTGCTTGGGCATGACAAAAGGCGCGCGTGACATCGACTCGACGCCGCCGGCTATACCTAACTCGATCGCGTCCGTGCGAATGCCGTCGGCGATATTACCGATGGCATTCATGCCGGATCCACAGAGACGATTTACGGTAACTGCCGGGACCGTAACCGGGAGACCCGCCAGTAGCAATGACATGCGCGCGACGTTGCGATTATCCTCGCCGGCCTGGTTCGCGCAGCCATACGCGAGGTCTTCGATCGCGACAGGATTCAGCTTTTCGTTGCGTTCGAGCAATGCCGCCATCGGAATTGCGCCGAGATCATCTGCGCGCACCGAGGACAAAGCACCGCCGTACCGGCCGATGGGCGTTCGCACAGCATCACAGATAAACGCCTCGGCCATATTCTTCCCTACTTCAGGCCAACCGTCATGCGACGCAAAACGTCGTTTTTTGCAATGAAGTGGTTGTAAATGGCGCCCAGCACATGGATGACGATCAGTACCGCGACAACTCTCCAGGCGAATTCATGAATTTCTTCCCAGAACTTATGGCTGTCGCGATTTTCCGCGACTGGCAACGGTATCGAGAACAATCCGAAAAACGGCAGCGGGTTACCGCCGGTCGCAACCGTCATGCCGCCCGACGCCAGCTGAACGAAAACAGCCGCGTACAGACCCCAATGGACAAGGCTTGCGCTTATCCTTTGCCACGCCGCCATGCCATCCGGATGTGCCGGTAACTCGTTCATGAAGCGCCAGGCAATCCTGATAGTCATCAAAAAAAACACGGCCATCGCGATCGAAGCATGTATGAAGCGAATCTCTGTTTTTTCAGGGCCGCGTTCCATGCCGGCTTGCTCGAGACCGAGAAACAGCAGTGTGAAAAGGCCGACAGCGACCAGCCAGTGCAGAGACTTGGCCAATGTACCGAATTCTGTTGTTGTGTTTCGAAGTCCCATCAATCCAGCCCCAGTTCGAAGCCGGCTTCGAGCTCTTGCCGCGAATAGGCACGGAACGCGATCATGGTTTCGGTTTCGACGATGCCCTCCTGAAGGCGCATCTTGTCGCTGATCACATCGGCGAGGTCCTCGTTCTTCGCAACCCTGACGATAGCAACGAGGTCATAACGGCCTGCAACGGAAAAAACCTCGGAAACACCCGCCATGTCCGCTATCTTGTCGGCCAGGTCCGGAATGCGGTTCGTCTCCGCTTTTATTAGAACGATCGCTGTAACCATGGGGGGTCTCCGTGCCCTTCTCGTGAGCACGAAGCCTAACACTAGCCGACGCCGTTATGCATTAGCAGCGCGTGTCATTCGGGTGTGGCGATCGCGCCGGCTGCAGCCAGCAGCTCGTCCGAGGAGAGACGAATTTTGTAATCGGGATTCGCATAGGCGAACGTGATCATTCCTTCGCGATCAACCACGAAAACGGCCGGGACCGGCAAAACTCCGTGGCGCACCATCGATGAACCTTCTATGTCGTCGCCCTTTTCATGGCGACGTTTGAGCGTACGATCAGGTGCCTTGAACGCGATACCGAGCGCGATCGCGGCCTGTGCATTTGCGTCCGACAGAATCGTGTAACCCAGCCCGTCGATATGGTCCTGAGTCTCGCGCTCGAGGCTGCTGATGAGAAGCTCTGAGCGGTCACCACTTAGGAACAGGACGTCGATGCCCATTGCACTGATTTCCGGAATGGCATGACGCAGTTCTGACAGATGCATGTTGCAGTAGGGGCACCAGCCGCCCCGGAACGCAATCAGGATGGCCGGTCGCTGCAGGGATCGCGGATCGAAATCGAAGCGCTCATTGCCCACTGTCTCAACCGTGAAGCGCGGCGCCGCATCGCCTGGGCCGAGCGGCTGAATCTCGGCGGCCGTCTGCGCCAGCGGCACGTCGGCATGACCAAATCGAATGGAGGTACTGCAGACGAGGCTCAGGACCAAGGTCGTTGCGAGTGAGATGAGAATAAATGAGCGTGTTGTCAGGTGAATGCCAGCGAACATGGGTGGAACTCCGATTTGTTTCGGTAACAGACCGCCACAACTCGGGGAATATTTCAACTGGTGCTGCGGGAGACAGAACCGCGGGGATGAAAGCCTGCCTAGATCGCTTTTTCCAACAGGTCGTTGCCGCGTATGTCGGCAACACCGCGGCAACGTGCTTTAGCTCGATACATCGCCTCATCCGCCTCGCGCAGCAGCCCCGTCAAGGTGTTGGCGTTGTCGGGGTAAAGGGCGAGACCGATGCTCGCTGCGCAATGCAGCGTCTTGTCGCCGATGACGTATGGCTCTTCCAGGCCTTTGGCCAGGCGCACTGCCAGTTTGTCGGCGATGGCCGCATTGACGTCGGGCACCAGCGCCACGAACTCATCGCCACCGGGACGACCGATTATATCGTGCGACCGCAGACTCTTCTTTAGCCGTTCGGCTGCAATACGCAATAACTGGTCACCGATTTCGTGCCCACACTGGTCATTGATCTGCTTGAATTCGTTCAGGTCAATAAAGAGCAGCGCGCCCGTCGCGTCATCGTCGCTGGCGGTCAGCCGCTGGGCAGCATCGCGCTCGAAACCGCGTCGATTCAGGACGCCGGTCAATGGGTCCGACGTGGCAATCGATTCCATCTGGCGTTCTTTCGCTTTGTCGCTCGTGATGTCGACAAATGTCGCGGCGATGTCCTCGCCCATTGGCTCGCAAATCATGCGCAACCAGCGATCTTCTCCGCGGTTATGTTGGTGAACCTCGATCTCCAGGCTGTCGCCGCGATTCACGGCTATTTCGAAACGGCGAACGACGTCATCGGCGGCTTTGCTGTCCATACCACTTGCGGCGAGCCGAATAAGCTCCGGTGCCTCACAATCGACGAGATCATCAACGTCCGCGCCCAGGAAACGGCCGGCCGCCGAATTGGCAAAGATGCTGTGAAGCACTTGCTCACCATCGTCGTCTTCGTCCCAGCGAAACCGAATAATTCCGTTTACCGAATGATCGATGATCGTCCGCAGCAGCTTTTCACTTTTGCGAACCTCGTTTTGCGCCTTTTCGACGTCGCTTACGTCACGGAACATCAAGACTTTGCCGCCACGGGCAGCCGCACGATTCGTGTCGATGGGCGAAACCTGAACGTGCAGGAAACGTCCGGTCGTGGTCATCATCTTTTGTGGCACACCTGAATCCAGGACCTCGAATACCTCTGGCGAGTCTTCACCAAAAAGCGTTTCCAGTGGTTCGCGCAGCGCGGCGGACTCAACGATACACAGCAGGTTCTCGGCGCCATGGTTCAGACCGATGACACGGCGCTGCTCATCGATGACGACGACGGGGTCCTGCATGTTCTGGAACACGGCTTCATAAGCGAGTGGCCTGAATTCGACGATTTTTTCGCCGTAAATGAGCCACGCATAAATGGGCAACATCGCCGAGAATACGAGGGGCACGTAGGAAATCGTGTGGGGCCCAAAACCAAGGTCATAAGCCAGGGTCGCTGCCAAAGGCGCGACGCAAGCGCCGGTCAGCTGAAACAGGCCACGCCGATACGCTGGCGCCACGGCCGAAATCCGGCCGAGCAACGAGATGATCGCAGCACCGATCACGGCATAGCTGTATGGAAGGTGCACAAACAGGAACCAGGTCCCCCATCGCTCGGGCCGCGTCAGGAACTCGCCCGCCGCGTTGCTAACGGGCAAATACCACATGAACTCGTGATAGATGTTCGTGGCCGCGAGCAGCACCGATATGAGCGGAATGATGCTCATCAACGCCAGCCGGCGCATTGGCGTCTCCATCCCTGTGTACTCGCGAAAGTAGACATACGCGACGATGGGTACCAATGCCGTGCCAATGAAGTGCGCGGTGCGGCCAATAGAGAATACGGCGAAGCTTTCGGCCAGCAATTCGATCGCACCGCCCGCTACCCAGATACTGATTACGACGAACAGCACGCCGACCGGCATGCTGCCAACCTCCCGCCTGGACCCCACGAGGCTCGAACCCATCATCAGGAAACAAGCTGCAGTGAAGACCAGCAGTACGGACAGTGCCACGTCCAGGTTCATCGGTATCGTGCCCAATTAGCGATACGGGGACCCTGATCGTACGGCGCGTAAGCCGCTGATTTAAGGAACTGTTTCTCAGTTGGCCGGAGAAACGCCCGCAGCCGTTTGGCAGCGACCTGATTATTGTTAAATAGCGGGACTCAGTCGCTGATCGCGCGCTGCAGCTCGCGCAAGAACGCGGCCCTGCCCAGCTCGTCCAGCACGGTGAGGAAAGCGATCGCGTCGCTTTCCTGGTCCAGCGTCTTTTGCCGGTACGGATCATCGTGATCGCGGGCATCCAGGCGCCAGTAAAGCAAGGTAATCGTCGTTGCAAGGCGCACACGCACGAGATCGAATAACAGCGCCAGTTCCGCGACCGACAGGGGTCGAACCGCATGATAGCCGGCGACGAATGGGGCGATCAGTTCGAGGGCATTCCCTGCCGAAGCGCGCAGGTACGACGCCGCTATCCCGACGTCGAAAACCAGCGGCGCCCGAACCATGTCACCGAAATCGATAAATCCCGATACACGGCCACTCACCGGATCGACGAGTATGTTTTCCGGGTTCGCGTCGCCATGTATGACCTGCGTATGCAGGGAGCCAAGCTCGGGCAATACGTGCTGATCGTAGTCATCGATCGCCCGCAACACGCTCCGCCGTATGGTTGGATTGTCGATGCGATCAAGCAGGTGGCGAAGCTCACCGGCTCGCTGCAAGTCCCATAGCAATACCGGGTTCTCGCCCTCATGAGAAAAACCGTCTAGCCCGAGGTCCAGGCGCGCAAGGCTGCCACCAAGATCCCGCGCCGTATCGGCGCTTACCGGCACCGATATGAGCGGCTCACCGGCAAGATAGCTGACCAGTCGCAGCATGTGTGACTTGCCTGCGTGCTCGATGCGCCCTGAGTGCCGCCCGTCGAGCGCCGCAACGACCTTGGGCACAGGCACGGTCCCGACCTTCTCGAGGTGCTGTAGCGCCGCGATCTGAAAATCGCTCACCCGTCGGGGCTCGGCCGCACTTGTCACTTTGACGACGTATTCGGCGCCGTTGCTTAACTTAAGGCGAAAGTTCTGATCACGCTCGCTGACGAGAGGCAAATAACTGCCACAGACGCCGAACTGCCGTTCGACGGCAAGCTCGACATCGGCGACAGGAACGTGCGGTGGCTCGGCTGATACGGCCGTATGCGCTGTTACAGGCGAAGACATCCGTACAGTTTCGCCCAAGCCGGCTAGCCCGTCCATTTGTCGACGTGCGGCGCCGTATATCGCTCGAACTTTTGGATCAATCCCGTCGCACTTCTGTCGCAGAGCAGCATCTGCCGGTTTTCGGACCGCAGGAAGCCTTCGGCATTCGCATGATCCAGGTAGCCAAGCAGATGATCGAAATAGCCATCGACATTGAGCAAACCACAGGGCTTGTCGTGAAAGCGGAGCTGCCCCCAGGTGATGATCTCGATGATTTCTTCAAGTGTCCCGAAACCGCCGGGCATCGCTACAAAACCGTCGGACAGGGCTGCCATCATCGACTTACGTGCATGCATTGACGATACAACGTGCAATTCCGTCAATCCCTGGTGTGCAATTTCCTTTTCATAGAGCAACTTCGGAATAACGCCATGCACCTTGCCGCCCTGCTCGAGAACCGTGTCAGCAATGATCCCCATGAGACCCTTGTCAGCACCGCCATAGACCAGTTCGAGATCATGCCGGACAAGGACGCCCGCCAGATCGCGGGCGGCGTCCGCATACAGCGGTCGGGCGCCCGTGTTCGAACCACAGTAGACGCAGATTCGCCGCATCGTGTACTCAGGCCGAAAGGGCGGCTGACTTCACATTTTGCACGATCTTGGCGATTTCCGGCCGGTGCTCAAGCAGTTCTTCAGGGGTCAGCGCGTCCAGTTCGTGTGGAAACACCAGCCATTCAGCCGTCTCGCGCAGGAAATAGTCGGGGACGAGGTCGGTTTCGTTGCGACTCGGCTTGAACCACGGCACGGCAATGCGAATATCTTCCGGCGTGTTTCCACGCGCGCGTTTCGACAGCTCATTGATGACGGCTGCAATCGTATTGCCCGTATCAAAAACGTCATCGACGATCAAAACGCGGTCGTCATGGCAAATCTTCTTGATGATGTAATTGAGCCCGTGCACCGCGACAGCGCCTCGCTCGTCAACGCCAACATAGGAGGAAGTGCGGATGGCAATATGGTCAGACTCAATGCCGCAATAGCTCAGGACTTCCTGCACGGCCATGCCAACAGGCGTGCCACCTCGCCAAATAGCGATAATCAGGGTCGGCTTGAAGCCACTCTCGAGGATCTTGATACCAAGTTCGATGGAATCCTCGAGGAGGTCCTGGGCGGAAAGAACGGTTTTGTCCATCATTATTCTCTTGAATGCGGACTTGCGGCTGCCGGTATAATGCTGAGCTTCAATTCTAACGCAGTGCGGCCCGGGTACAAGAATAATGAATGAGCGATTCATAGCCGCCGATGACCTGCTCCGGGATTCATTTCAACTGGCAGCGAATATCTACGAATCCGGTTTTAAAGCCGATTTTCTCGTCGGCCTGTGGCGAGGTGGCAGTGCGGTCGGCATTGCCGTGCAAGAGGGGCTCGACTATTTCGGCGTTAAAACCGACCACATTGCGATCCGCACGTCCTATACAGGCGCGCCGCGCTACTCACAAATGGTCAGCACGGCGGATTCGATCCGCGTACACGGCATGCAGTACCTGCTGGAAAACCTCTGCGCGCAGCACTCCATGCTGATTGTCGACGACGTCTACTGTACTGGCTCCAGCGTGAGTGCAGTGATCAATCAGCTCGCCAGGAGAACCCGCCGCAATCTGCCGAACGAAATTCGCACGGCGTCGGTCTGGTATCGGCCGACCGAGAAAACACTGCGCGAACCCGACTATTTTATTCACAAGACAGACGACTGGCTGGTTCTGCCCTATGAGCTATCGGGATTTTCTATCGACGAATTGCGCAATAGCCGTCCCGAGATGGCCGGCCTGCTGGACAGGCTTGCGCCACACGTAAAAGCGGACATCAAACCCACGGCCTGATAAGCGATGCAGTAACGCGAACCGGGTTCAGACGTCGACAGACTCCTTGCGACGCCGGACGGCGGCAAGGCACTTGACCAACACGCTATGCTCATGCTCGGCATGGCCACTTCGAACGTAGAGTTCTGCCGCGTTACAGACCTGTAGCATGAGCCTGTTGTCTTCGATCAGGTCTGACAGGCTGTGCTCGGGCGCCTCGACGATGCTGCCATCGCCGACGGGCAGTGACTTCAGCAGCGCATCGATAAGATCAACCGAGGTCACGATACCGACAAGATTGCGATCGGCATCGACAACCGGCAGCGCATGAAAACCGCCGTTCATGAGCTTCTCCGCGGCATCCCGCAGCGTCGCCGTCGTGGTAAGAACCACCGGATTCAATACCATGATCTGGCTGACGGTTGCGAGCGTGGATAACGCCACCTCTTCGTCAAGCACATAAAGCTTCAGGAGATCCGCCGATGACACAATGCCGACCAACTTCCCGTGGTCAACGACCGGCAGATGATGGATAGCGGAAGTCTCCAATAACTTCCTCGCCGCTGCCGCACTGTCACCCGGTCCGATCTTCACGGGATCTGTTGTCATGATTCTGTCTATGGGCGTGTCACGCATCGGCTCACCTGATCGTCACGTTCACGGCACTCAATGAATTATCCAAAATACGGCTGGCAGATCCTGTGAGCTACCTCCTAGTTTGGACAATTCGCCCATTTCGGTTTTCCGATACTTGTTATTGTGTTCCTTTACCCAATATATGGGCCTTTCATGACTCTTTGATTGAAAAGACCATGCAGGATCTGCCGCATTTCTACGTCGTGTCCGCGAACGCGGACACTGACAGCCATGTTGTACTGTCCAGCGAGGGGCTCGAGCCCCTCGAGACTGCAGGTCCACCGGAGTTTGGTGGGCCCGGTGACCTCTGGTCGCCCGAAACGCTCCTGGTCGGCTCGGTAGCAAACTGTTTCATCCTCTCGTTTCGCGCGATCGCACGCGCCTCGAGGTTCGAGTGGCTGTCTTTGCGTTGCGGCGTTTCCGGCACGCTCGACAAAATCGAACGCGTCACGCAGTTCACGAGCTTCGACCTGCAAGTCGAGCTAACCGTGCCTCCCGGCACGGACGAAAAGAAAGCCCTTCGTCTCCTCGAAAAAGCAGAACATTACTGCCTGATCACCAATTCCATGAAAGCGGAGACGCGCCTGAGCGCGAAGGTTCAATTTGCCGAGTGAGAGCCGTGACCGACAGCTTGGAATGAGCTGCCGTCGTTGCCGTTGTGATTCGCCGCATCATGAGCCAGCGCAACCAGCAGTGCGCGGGGCCCTTCATCCAACTGACGTGCCATTCTTTCCTCAGCGTCCTCAATACCCGGGCTGGAGGGAGACAGCCCGATAGTGTCACCGCTAATCTGCACTGCGCCGATGCGCTGCAGCTCTTTGCGCATGGCGCCTTCCGGAATATCGCCGGCGAACTGCCTGACGAGTGATTGGAACGAGCCGCGCTTACCCGTTAGCGGGAGTTTTGCGGGCGCGCCGTTCTCGCCCAGAAACTCATCGGACGTTCGCCACGCCGAGATGACTTCCTGTAACGGCGTTCCACGATCGGTGACCGCAGCCTTGCATTCGTCAATCCTCTTGCGGATTCGACTGACTTCCTTGCGCGTAAGTCCGGTCATTGCAGCAATTCGCGACACGTTCGTTGGCCGACCGTGCACGCCATAGTCTTCGGCCGCAACAGCAACGAAGGCCGCTTTCGAGAGTTCCGAGAATTCGCGATAGCCCCTCCCGAAGCGAAGAAAAAGTCGTGCCAGGGGTCGAAGCAATGCAAAGAAAACGTTATTGAGTTTATTAGGATGTTCTTGCACAGCATTGGGAATATAAGCTCACTCATAGACCTGCGCCACAAAAAACGACCAATCGGGAAAAATAGACCGTTGCATTCGCAACCAAAACCTGAAAAGCGCGGTTGAGAGGTTGCAAGAGACTGCTTTTAATCGTTTTTTTGCGCAGATCCGTTGATGAACGTCGCCGCTACATGCCGCTCATCACCGAGCGTCAGCAGCGCGAAAAACGCTTCCTCGATCGTCTCTGCCGCCGATGTGCGGCGGGCGGTCAGATTCGAGCCCCCGGGGTCGAGCAGGACAAAGTCCGCTTCTTTTCCTGGCAGGAAATTGCCGATGGCGTCATCAAGATAAAGTGCCTCGGCCGCTCCCAGCGTTGCCAGGTAAAGTGCCCGGGTCGCCGGCAATGCGTGGCCCTGCAAATGCAGAACTTTGTAGGCTTCACTCGCCGTCTTCAGGAGGGACAGGCTCGTTCCACCACCGACGTCGGTCCCCAGGCCGCAGCGCACATTGGCAGCGCGCATGGCCGGCAAGTCGAATAGTCCGCTGCCCAGGAACAGGTTGGAAGTGGGACAGAACGCGGCCGCACCGCCCATGCTCGCCATGCGGGCACGGTCCTCGCCATCCAGGTGCAGGCAATGCGCAAAAACGGAGCGCTCGCGCAGCAGCCCGAATTGATCGTACACGTCGAGATAGCTTCTCGAGGACGGGAACTGCCTCGCGATTTGTTCCACCTCGTCCCGGTTCTCGGCGAGGTGCGTGTGAACCCACACCTCGGGGTATTCACGCGCGAGTTTTCCGGCCGCAGCGAGCTGCTCCTCGGTCGATGTCAGCGCAAAACGCGGCGTTATTGCATAGCCCAGCCGGCCTTGCCCGTGCCAACGCTCGATGAGTGCCTTGCTGTCCGCATAGGCCGAGTCAGCATCGTCCCTGAGTTCCTCGGGGCAATTGCAGTCCATAAGAACTTTGCCCGCAATCAGGCGCATGTCCCGCGCCGCCGCTGCTTCAAATATCGCGTCGGCAGAATGCGCATGGACCGTGCCGAAAACCAGCGCCGTAGTCGTGCCGTTGTTCAGCAGTTCGTCCACGAAGATCTTTGCGGCCTCGCGCGCATAGTCCGGGTCGCTAAAGCGCGCTTCGGCCGGGTAGGCATAGCGGTGCAGCCAGTCCAGCAGTTGTTCACCGTAAGACGCAATGATGTCGAGCTGCGGATAATGCACATGACAGTCGATAAGCCCTGGCACGATCAGCTTGCCCGGAAATTCTGTCAGCAGCACATCCTCGGCCAACCCATCGAGCAGGGTTTCGGCGTGACCTGCCTCGAGGACGGTGCCGTCTTCAATGATCAGCAAACCGTCTTCGAAATATTCAAACGCCGACGCGCGCGACTCTTCGCCAGGGTCCGACAGGCAGTGCAGGATGGAAGCACGAAAGGCTTGTCGCATGGTATTCAGACCGCCTCGAGCATGACGACGTCATCGAGCGTGTATTCCTCGCAGTTCGACTCCGCACCACCTCGATCCACGACCAGGAACTCCTGCCCGGCTTCAAATGCGATCAGCGGCATATGCCAGGTACCGCGATGGTAATTGAAGCCTTGCTTGCCATTGGTAACGAATGCCCGCAGGTCGCCGGCATCGACCGACTCGCCCGGCGGCGCAACGACAATGACCATACGAGAGCGCTGCAACGGGACAAAGGCCTGGCTCCCGAGCGGATGCCGCTCCACCGTATCGACACGTAACGGTAATGCTGTCGGTGTACGGCAACGGGCAACACTCATCGCGAGATAGCCACCGCTAGCAATGTCGACCTTGCAAAGATCGTCAAAACGCTCAAACCTTGCCGCATTCATTGCCGCTGACTTCTCGAGTGCCGCTTCGATAACGTCGCCATAAGGCGCGAAACGCTCGCGAGTGAGAGGCTCGGGTGTCAGCGATATTGCCATGCGCTCAGCCATGAACCTGGCCGAACAAGCGGACACGGCTGACGCCGCCATCCGGATAAATCGAGACCCGCACGTGGCTCACTGCGCCAACAGGCTGCAGCGCCTCGTCGAAGTAGTGCTGCTGATCCATTTTGAGCTTGGTTTCTGGCAATAACGCCTGCCATTCCTGTTCGCCAAGCACCGCCTGCTCGTCACTTTCGAAAATCGCCGCCTCAAGCGACACGCGGTCCGGATAATTGCCCTTGAAATGCGCGGTATCGATTTCGGCCCGCTCGATGACGCCCTTCTGGCCGAGCGCGATGATCACCCAGTCATTGCCAGGCCCCCGGCGACGGGCCGTTTCCCAACCGTCGCCCATGTTAATGCCCCGGCCCGGTGCCGTGAGGTTGTGCATGCTTCCGTAGTGCTCATCGCTGCAGGCGATTGCGCGACCACCATGCTCCACGGCCGCCAGATCGACATAGCCATCGACATCGGTGAAGTCGGCCCGGATCTCGCCAAATATCCTGAGGCGGGCGACGCCGCCGTCCGGGTAAATATGCAGCCGAACATGACTGCGAATCTGGTTGTCGCGGGCATCAAGGAAGTGATGCGAGTCGCCCGACAGATCCGTCTTGGGAATAAGCTCAACCCAGCCTTCTTCAGGCGTCTCCAGGTCGCTCATGCAAGCCTCAATCGAGGCCTGCGGCGGATAATTTCCCGTGAAGTGGCTCGTATCAATATCGAACCCGTGTATGACGCCGGGCACGCCCAGCCGGATGACGCAGTAGTCGTGTCCGGGACCTCTGCGGCGGCGGCTTTCCCAGCCATCCATCCACTTGCCGTGATCGTCGAACTTGTCGGCAATGAAGACCGGGTCGGAAGGATCGATGAGGCGCTCTTTGGCGCCAAAAAACTCGTCGCTTGCAAACGTGACCCGTGTTCCAAGCCGAGGCTGTTCAAGCTGTACCCATTTGCGGATCGGACGCGTCATTCACTGGCTCCCATGGCATCGAGACGAAGGCGGGCAATCTTGTGAATTTCGATAAGCGCTGTTTCGAATTCGAGGTCGTAATCATTTTGCAGGCGTGCTGCAAATGTATCGAGTATTTCGTCGCGATCGCTGCCGCGAACCGCCATCACGAACGGGAAACCGAACTTTTCCCAGTAAGCTGTGTTGAGCGACTGAAACCGTTCGAACTCCTCGCGAGAACATTGATCCAGTCCTGCGCTGGCCTGCTCGAGAGTTGACTCCGCTGTCAGTTCACCCGCGACCTGCGCGCGGCCCGCAAGGTCGGGATGCGCGCGAATGAGCGCAAGCTGTTGTTCGGTCGAGGCGTTGTCCACGCAATCTGCCATCAGCATGGCCAGCCGTTCCCCATCATCGACATCCGTCGCAAGCGCTGCCACGCGCTCGGCAACCCACGGCGAATGCTCATAGATGCCGGCGTACCTTGCAATGAAATCGTGCACTTCCATCAAACACCGACCTTTGCCGGGTGTAGCTGGCGCCAGTGGTTTGCGATATCGAGCCGCGTTGCCACCCAGGCATCATCGTGCGATGCAACGTAGTCGAGGAACCGTGCCACAGCCGCGGCCCTGCCCGGGCGGCCTGCAAGGCGGCAATGCAGGCCAACCGACATCATGCGGCCGCCCTCGGCATGCAACACGTCGAACGTGTCCTTGAGGTAGTCGAAGAACTGCGTTCCGGAGTTGAACCCCTGGGGTGTCGCAAAACGCATGTCGTTCGCATCGAGGGTATAAGGCACCATCAGCTGCGGCGTCTCGAACGAATAATCCCAGTACGGCAGGTCATCGGCGTAGCTGTCTGCGTTATAGATGAAGTTTCCTTCCTCCGCTGCGATGCGATGACTATTCGGACTGCAGCGACCGAGATACCAGCCGCCTGGCCGGGCACCACTGACGCGTTCGTGCGTTTCTATTGCCCGCCGCAAGTGCTTGCGTTCGGTCGCTTCATCCATGAACTGGTAGTCGATCCACCGATAACCATGGCTTGCGATCTCCCAGCCGGCGGCCTTCATTGCTGCAACAGCTTCAGGGTTTCGCTCGAGCGCCATCGCCACGGCGAATACCGTTACCGGCATCTTGCGTTCAGTAAAAAGTCGATGCAGTCGCCAGAACCCTGCGCGGGAGCCGTATTCATACAGCGATTCCATGTTCATGTGCCGCTGGCCGGGTATTGGCTGTGCACCGATTATCTCGGACAGGAAAGCCTCGGAAGCCGCATCCCCGTGCAACACGCAGTTCTCGCCACCCTCTTCATAATTGACAACAAACTGGACCGCCGTGCGCGCAGCAGCGGGCCACCGGGCATCGGGAGGATGCTGACCGTAGCCGCTCATATCTCTGGGATAGTCGCAATCCGACATTTATGGGTCCTGCAGCCGCTGGTACCACTGGTCGATGATCTGTCGCTCGTCTTCCGTCATCGCGGTCAGGTTACCGATTGGCATGACACGCGTCACAACCGTTTGCTGATGAATGCGCGCGGCCTCCGCCGTGATGCGCTCGTCCGTGTCCAGCATAACGCCCAGCGGCGGTGCCGGGAATGCAGGGTGAACAGGAGCCTCGGCGTGGCAGGTCGTACAACGCGCGTTTACGACATTGCGTACCTGGTCGAAGTTCACTGCCACTCCATCTGTCGACCGGGAGCGCGGCGCTATCGCAGCGGCAATCGCTGCCAGCAGCACGACGGACACGATCACGGGTGTCAAAGACGCGCGGCCTTTGTGTCGCTCGACAAAGTAGATTCGGATCAGCGCACCGACCAATGAAATGCCGATCAGAATGACCCAGTTGTATTCATGACCGTAAGTCATTGCGTAATGATTGCTGGTCATGACAAACAGCACGGGCAGCGTGAAGTAGGTATTGTGTACGGAGCGCTGTTTGGCATGAATGCCCGGCGTCGGATCGGGAATTTCGCCACGCAGTGCTGATGCGACCATTTTCTTCTGGCCGGGGATGATGACGAAGAAGACGTTCGCGACCATGATCGTGCCGAGCACGGAACCGAACTGAACAAAAGCGCCACGACCGCCAAAAAAATGGCATACGCTCCAGGCCAGAGCGCTGCAGAGCAGCATTAGTACCAACGCAAACACGCGCGCGTCACCTGCCAGCGGTGATTTGCACAACAGGTCGTACACGAACCACCCGCCAACGATGTAGGCAATCGAAATACCAACCGCCTGAGGCGCCGAAAGGTCTGCAACCGCGGGGTTAATCAGGTAAACCTCGGCGCCGTACCAGTAAACCAGAGCCAGCATGGCCATGCCGGACATCCAGGTCGTATAGGCCTCCCACTTGAACCAATGCAGAGTCTCCGGAATCGAGGTCGGAGCAACCCGGTATTTCCGGGCGTGGTAAAAGCCGCCACCGTGTACGGACCACAGCTCGCCTCCGACACCTTTGGCGTCATCGTCCGGATCCCTGGGTGACTGCAGGTGATCGTCGAGCCAGACGAAATAGAAAGATGCGCCAATCCAGGCAATACCGGTGATCACGTGCAGCCAGCGCACAAGAAGATTCAACCAATCGGCGATGTATGCTTCCATGCTAGGGCCTGTTCAGCGGGTGAACATTGTCGGGGTACGACGGCGCCGATGCTTCTGCCGCCCGGCCTTTGACCCTGAGTATTTCGGCGGCAACGGCGACTGCAATCTCGGCCGGCTTTTTACCGGTGATGCCATCCACGCCGATTGGGCAGACCAGTGTATCGATCAGCGCCTGCGACAGGCCTTGCTGCCGAAACCGTTTCTCGAATCGACGCCGTTTCGACAGCGATCCGATCAGTCCGCAGTAAAGCGCATCGTTGCGCCGCAGGATGCGGTCGCAGATATCGAAATCCAGCGCATGGCTATGGGTCATCACGAGGAAAAAACTGCGCGGGGGCATTGCGGCGACTTCGAGCGCGGATTCCGCGGTCTCGATCGCGCGCACGTTTCGGGGCACGTGTCGGAAAATATTGCGCCGGCTGTCGACCCAGCGAATATTGCAGTCCAGGTTCCAGAGTGTATCGACGACGGCCGCACCGACATGGCCGGCACCGAATACAGCAATGTTCAGGTCGGGAACGACAACCGGCTCGAAAAATTCCTGCAGATCCCGATGCGGTATTCTGTCACCCTCGAGTATCGCCCGCGCCGCAGACACGAGCCTCGACAGCGCTTCATGTTCGTCGATGCCAAAAACGCGATCGGCCGTTACAACGAATTTGGTCGGCGAGTTTCTCGAAATACGCGTTACGATCACAGCCGGCTCCCGCTGGCCGTGCAGAGCTTTGAGGTCCCGCAACCATGCGGGCATGCCATTGCCCAGCGGTTCGAACAGTATTTCCACGACTCCGCCGCAGCACTGTCCCATCGCAGAACCCAGCGGGAAGCTCCGCAACGACAGGGCCTCGTCATGAAGCAGGCCCGCGGCGATTCTCGTGCACTGATACTCGAGCTGCCCCCCGCCGATCGTACCGATCGTTTCTCTTGCCGTGACGATCATCTTGGCACCGATCTCTCGCGGAGCCGAACCGCGAATGCCTGCCACCGTGACGAGAACCGCGGCTTCGTCCGCAGCGCAGAGGTCCGTTAACTCGTCGATCCACTCATTCATCCGCGGACCCATGAAGTGCGCGCAAGACAGCTTCTGGTGTCGCGGGTGCCTGCAGGTCGGGCGACGGCAGGTCCTGGTCTGCGATGGCGTCGCGAATTGCATGAAACGCCGACAGGCTCAACATCAATGGCGGCTCGCCAACGGCTTTGGAACGATAAATCGTGTCTTCGCGATTGGCGGTGCCTCGCATGAGTTCCACACGAAAATCCGGAGCCAAGTCGGAGCAGGTCGGAATTTTGTAGGTCGACGGCGAGTGCGTGCCGAGTTCCCCGTCGTCGTTCCACCACAGCTCTTCGGTGGTGAGCCAACCCACACCCTGGACATACCCTCCTTCGACCTGGCCGAGATCGACAGCCGGGTTCAGAGAATCGCCGCAGTCGTGCAGGATATCGACGCGCAACAGGCGATGTTCGCCCGTCAACCTGTCGACAACGACCTCGGTTACCGCCGCGCCGTACGCGAAATAGAAAAACGGTCTGCCCGAAAATGTCTTGCGGTCATAGTTGATCTTCGGCGTCTTGTAAAAGCCCGTGGCTGAAAGCGATACACGGTCAGCCCATGCCAGCTGAACAAGCTCTGCAAACTCGAGGGAATGTTCTCCGGCGCGAACCATGCCTGCAGCAAACTCTACCTCGGCCTCCGGCACTGAAAAGTGCCGCGCGGCATACTCCGTCATTCTCGCCCGGATTTTTGCCGCGGCTATTTGCGCAGCTTTGCCATTCATGTCCGAGCCACTGGATGCGGCCGTTGCCGAGGCGTTGGGTACTTTGCTCGTATCGGCCGCCATGCTACGAATACGGTCGATTCCAATCTGAAACTCGTCGGCGACGACCTGCGCTACCTTGACATAGAGGCCCTGGCCCATTTCGGTGCCACCATGGTTTAGCTGCACAGTACCGTCTTTGTAGACGTGCACGAGCGCGCCGGCCTGGTTCAGCAGAGTGTTCGTAAACGAGATGCCGAACTTGACCGGCGTCATAGCAATGCCACGACGCAGGATCTCGTTCCCGGCGTTGAACTTCCGGATTTCCGCGCGCCGTTTTTCATAGTCACTGTCGACAAGCAGTTTGTCGAAGATCTCGTCGATGATGTTGTCATCGACCGTCTGTTGGTACTGCGTAACATTGCGCTCGTATTTTCCGTAGAAATTACGGCGGCGGATGTCGAACGAGTCCTTGCCGAGGGCCCTTGCGATGTCTTCAATGACGTATTCGATGGCAAACATACCCTGTGGCCCGCCAAAACCGCGAAACGCCGTATTCGAAACCGTGTTGGTCTTGCAACGATGCGAGACGATGCGGACGTTTTCCAGGTAGTAGGCATTGTCGCAGTGGAACATTGTCCGATCATTGACAGGACCGGACAGGTCTGCCGACATGCCGCAACGAGACGCGAACACGAAGTCGATACCGAGTATCCTTCCCGTGTCGTCGAAACCCGCGTCATAGTCGATGACGAAATCATGCCGCTTGCCGGTCATGATCATGTCGTCATCACGGTCGAGCCGCAGTTTGCAGGGCCGCCCCGTCTTATCTGCCGCGATGGCCGCAATCACCGCGATCAGCGCCGCCTGGCTTTCCTTGCCGCCAAAAGCACCACCCATGCGCCGGCATATCACGACAATGTCCTTCGCCGAGCGATCGGTGGCATGCGCGACCATGGACTGCACTTCGTCAGGGTGTTGCGTGGAACTGTAAATGAGCAGTCCGCCATTTTCCTGAGGAATGGCCATCGCAATATGGCCTTCGAGATAAAACTGGTCCTGGCCGCCCAGTGAGACGCGACGCCGCACGCGATGCGGCGAGTTTTCGAGCGCGGTTTCCGGGTCGCCACGTACGAGTGTCTCGCTCGGCAATACAAAAGACCGCTTCTCGACAGCCGTCAGCGGGTCGAGAATTGCCTCGAGCTCCTCGTAGTCGATTGTCACTTTGCGTACCGCTTTACGCGCCTCGTCCACGGTAGTCGCGGCCACGGCAAATACGGGCTGGCCGACGTACTGGACGAGTCCGTCGGCAAAAACCGGGTCATCGGCAACAATCGCACCGTAGTTGTTCTCGCCGGGGATATCGCTGGCAAGGCAGACGTCGAGGACCCCTGGCGAATCGAGAACCTCCGTCAAGTCGATGCCGATGACATTCGCGTGTGGCTTCTGGCTCATGCCGACGGCGAGGTGCAGCAAGTCTCTCGGCTCCGGCAGATCGTCGGTATACGCCGCTGTTCCCATTACGTGCAGGTGCGCGCTATCGTGTGGCAACGCTTTGCCCACAGCGCGCACCGACTTTGTACCTCTGTTAACGCTGGCGTCCATACGTGTACACCGTCGAGTCGACGTTGCCTTTCGTCTCATGGAAAAAACGACGCAGCAGATTCTGGACCGCGCGCAAGCGAATATCTGCCGATGCCCGCATGTCGCTTATGGGCGTGAAATCCTCTTGCAGCGCGCGACAGGCTTGTTCGATACTTTTTTCGTTCCAACGCTGCCCCTCGAGCGCGGTTTCACAGTGCGTGGCACGTTTGATAACAGCGGCAAGGCCGCCGCACGCCATGCGGAAACTGCTGACCTTGTCGCCATCAAGCGTCAAGCAATATGCCGTGCAAACCGCTGAAATATCCTGATCGAATCGTTTCGACCACTTCTGGCTCTGGACAATCACCCTTGGGTCGGCAAGCGGAATTCGCACCCGCTCAAGAAACTCGCCGGGCGCGAGATCGTTAACCTGGTAATCATGATAGAACTCGTCGAGCGGCAATTCTCGGGTCGCATCTCCGCATCGCAATACCAGCGAGGCACCAACCACCATCAGTGCCGGCATCGTATCGCCAATCGGCGAGCCGTTGGCGATGTTGCCGCCGAGCGTGCCGGCATTTCGAATCGGCGGTGATGCGAAGCGGCGGAACAACTCATCCAGACCCGGGTAGTGATCGACAATCACGGGCATGATGTCCGATAGCGTGACGGCTGCACCAACCTCGATATGTGTTGGCGAAACCGAGAGGTCTGTCAGTTCCGCGACACAACCGGTATAGATTACTTTCTCGAGTTCACGATGCTGCTTGGTGACCCACAGTCCAACGTCAGTGCCACCGGCAAGAATCGTCGCCTCCGGATTGCGAACGTAAAGTGTGGCGAACGAGTCGATATCGCGCGGAGCGCAAAACCGTCGCCCCGCGCGCTCGACGTCGAGCGCCTCGGTTCGCGCCAGGCTACCGAGTTTTGCGATCCGGCCGTCGGGTTTCTGCTGCGCTCCACAAGGCTGTTGCAGCCAGTCCGACCGGCACTCGTCATCGCCTTGTTCGTACATGGCTTGTGCCGCCGCAATAATCGGTCGATAACCTGTACAGCGGCAGAGATTGCCGGCGAGCGCGTCGTCGATCTCTCGTCTCGACGGGCTCGCGTTCGTTTTATAGAGCGCGAACAGGGACATGACGAACCCTGGCGTGCAAAATCCACACTGCGATCCGTGGTTTTGCACCATCGCACGCTGCACCGGGTGCAGTTGCGAGCCGGCCGGCGCCAGGCTCTCCACCGTAATCAGCTCTTTGCCATCGATCGTTGGCAGGAACTGTATGCAGGAGTTGATGGCCTTGAGCGACAAATCGTCGCCATCGCGATTGACTTCGGCAACAACGACCGTACATGCGCCGCAGTCGCCTTCGGCACAACCTTCTTTCGTACCTTTGCGGCGCAGGTCCTCACGCAGGAACTGCAGCACCGTTCGTGTCGGGTCCACATCATCAACTTCGATGATTTCACCATCGAGTACGAATCGTATGGATGAACCAGGCATCGGCGCTAACTACCGCGATAAGTCGAGTAGGACCACGGCGACACCAGCAGGGGCACATGGTAATTGTCATCGGCCCTGATCGAAAAACGAATGACGACGGTATCGAGAAACGGCGGATCATCGACAGAGACGGCGCGCGCCGCAAAATAAGCACCGATATCGAACTCCAGCTCGTAGGTGCCGGTTCGCATTGCCTCATCTGCAAGCAGCGGCTTCTCGGTACGGCCGTCGCTGTTCGATATCGCGCTGGCAATCAGCTCCCGCGAATTGCCGAGGGCAAGGAGGCGCATGTTCACACCAGCCGCCGGGCTGCCGTGACTCGTATCGAGGATATGTGTTGTTAGTCGTCCCATTCGGCCTTCCTGTTTGCAGCGTTTCAAGGTCCGCGAGTTGCCGATTATACGACGCCAGAGACGCTGCGCGCGTCTTCTCCGTGTGATAGTTTACTTTCCACAAAGAAATGCGATGAGGCAGTCACAATGAAGAACAACAAAGTCTCGCGGCGTCAATTCCTGAAGTCATCGAGCGCGCTAACCGGCGCGTCGCTACTGCGAATTAGCGCACCGTCGATGATTGCCATCACGCAGGCCGCATGTACCGCCAAACGTGCACAAGCGGCATACAAAGTCCTCACGGTCAAAGAAGCAGCCGATTTTGCAGCCATCGCCGCGAGAATTATCCCGACGACCGACACGCCAGGAGCAACCGAGGCAGGAGTAATCCACTTTTTCGATAACGCATTTGCCGCCGAAATGAGCAAAGCACTTTCGTCGGCTCGCGCGGGCCTCGCGGAATTCAATGCAGCCCTCACTGGCCCATACCCGGGCGCGTCCGGCTTCCCGGCCCTTCCTACGGATGAGCAGGATGCGTTCCTAACAAGCCGGGAATCCAGCCAGTTTTTCGACTTGTGCCGGGCAATGACCATCTTCGGCTTCTTTTCAATGAGCAAGTACGGCGGCAACAAGGATCACATGAGCTGGGACTTGATCGGTTTCGAGGGCCGTCACGGGGCCTGGGAGTACCCGTTCGGCTACTACGATGCGGAACATGCGAAGGAGCGGTTTCGTGGCGAATAGCGCGAGGTTCGACTCCCGCGAGGCTGTCGATTTCGCCATCATCGGTTCGGGTTCTGCGGGCGGCATTCTTGCCAAGGAATTGTCAACGGCCGGATTTGACGTCGTAGTTTTCGAACAAGGTCCCTATCGCAAGGCTGAGGACTTCACTCACGACGAATTATCCGTTTTGTTCCGCGACGAACTCCTTGGCGGCGGACCCGACGTAAACGGACAGACTTTTCGTAGCAACGAGAATGAAACGGCGGTAAGCGGCTGGCAGGCGCCCGCCCGATACGCACAGACCGTCGGCGGCAGCAGCGTTCATTTTACGGCCAACTTCTGGCGTCTGCGCCCGACCGATTTCAAGGAACGCAGCTTGCTGGGTCCTATCTCTGGCACCAACTTCGCTGATTGGCCGATAAGTTACGAGGAACTCGAACCCTACTACACCAGGGTCGACTGGGAGATCGGCGTGTCGGGCGCACCCGGACCGTTTGACGCACCGCGATCCAGACCTTTCCCGATGCCGCCGCTGCCCATCAAGTCTTCAGGCGTTTTGCTCGAAAAAGGCGCCGCGGCGCTCGGCCTGCACGCGCAGCCGGAACCGCATGCAATCCTGTCGCAAGCGTTCAATGGGCGGGCGCCCTGCATGAAATGCGGCTATTGCATGTACTACGGTTGCGAAGTGGGCGCCAAGTCCTCGACGCTTGCGGCAATGATCCCGCTGGCCGAGGCCAGCGGCCACTGCGAGATTCGTGCCGACTCCGCTGTGTTTCGAATCGAAACAGACAACAACGGTCGCGCCAGTGAAGTGCTTTACTACGACGCCGCCGGCAATGAACAGGCGCAGAAAGCGAAAGCCGTTATTGTCTCGGCAAATGGCGCCGAGACGGCACGGCTATTGCTCATGTCTGCCAGCGAACAACACCCGGACGGGCTCGGGAATTCCAGCGGTTTCGTTGGCCGCAACCTGATGTACAACGCACACTCCGCGGTTGATGCCGTGTTCGAGCAACCCCTCAACGATTACAAGGGCGCACAGGTCTCGAGAATCATTCACGATTTCTACGAGACTGACGAGGCACGTGGTTTCTATGGTGGTGGCGGCATTGACGCCAGGCCATTGTGGTCCGCGACACCGATTTTTCACGCGCTGCTGGGCATGCCGCCCGGCGTGCCACGATGGGGCGCGGAGTTCAAGGACACAATGGCGCACAATTTCACACGCCAGATGTCGATCATTGGCAGTACAACATCACTCGCGCTTGACAGTAACAACATCACCCTCGACCCCAAGAATACCGACAAATGGGAACGACCCTCTATTCGCGTGACTTACCGTGATCACGAGGACGATCTTTCGGTGGCGAAGTTCTTACGGGATCGTTCGACGGAACTGGCTGATGCAGCCGGTGCGAGCAAGTTCTGGCGACACCCGGTTGAGCCTACGAACGGCGGCGAACACCTGTTGGGCACTTGCCGCATGGGCGATGACCCTGCCTCCTCGGTTGTCGATCGTTACCACCGCAGCCACGACGTACCTAACCTGTTCATTTGCGACGGCAGCAGCATGGTGACGTCTGGCCGCGGCCAGCCGACGATGACCATTATGGCGCTCGCCTTCCGCGCCGCCGCGCACATCAAGGCGGCGGCTGCCTCGAATCAGATTTAACCAGGAGATTTCGATATGAAACATTTGCTTTTGTTGCTTCCGGCGATCGTGTTACTCGGTTGCGAGATTCACGTCGATGAGTCACCCGACGTCTCCTACTTACAGATGCCCGGCATGGAAGGTCGCGATCTCCCATTTTCGTCCGCGGTCCAGGTCGGCAATACGCTTTATTTGTCGGGTAATCTCGGCAACATCCCGGGTACCCTGGATCTGGCAGAAGGCGGCATCCAGGGTGAAACCCGCCAGACGCTGGAAAACATCACAGCGGTGCTCGAACAGTTCGGTTCATCGATGGACAACGTCGTAAAGTGCACCGTATTTCTCGCTGACATGGCCGAGTGGGGCGCGATGAACGAAGTCTACAAAACCTTTTTCAGAAACCCGCCGGCCCGTAGTGCGCTCGGCGCCTCCGGCCTGGCACTCGGAGCACGTGTAGAAATCGAGTGTATTGCCGTCGTCGATTGACGGGCGGTTCGACCTGCTTTGTTACGGTGCCTCTGTGGCTGCGAGTAACTCGTTTCGCCGAGCTCCCAGGGCCTTGAGACGGCGTTTGTCCAGCACATCGCTGAAATTCTCGGCAAGCACTTCATCGGTCAGCCCGGCCAGCGCATGCCGCCAGCCGTCAGAGATCTCTATTGGCGCATCTTTGAGATGTTTTGGCCGACCTTTCCTGCTGGCGAACGCCAGCTCGTGTTCAATGAGCATCAGGCGCCAGGTTCTGGCGTCGTACACTATGCGCTGCATGCTGCGACCTTCGTTGTAAATTAATACATCGAAGACGTACATTGCGCCCCATTGATCCATCAGGGGACAAGCCGCGTCGCCGCCCTGCCCGGAAGCCGACCGCTGTGACTCATCGTAAATTTTGTCGGCCAGATATTGCAATGAACCGTCGGCCCCACCAACTTTGCGCAAAACGGTAACCGGCACCATCTCCAGCTCGAGCAGGCGGTCGAGTCGATAAGCAGCCACGCCAGGATAAACGCCACGCGCCGATCGCTTTTCGAATATCGCCGAAACAGTATTGTGTCCATCATTGACCTTCACAATCGATCGACCGGCGGGATCCTCCTGCTGCGACAGAATTTCGCCGTTCTCGAGCAGATGCTGCAGCGCTTCCGGTGACATGTTGTCAGGTTGCGCACCAACCGCGCGCGGATGTTCAATCGGCGAATACGGATCGGTGCCAGCTTGATTGACGACCGAAACGGTGTCGCCGTCGAGTATCAGCGCATTGCCGCTGCCCTCGTAATAGAAGTTGAGCATCCCTGTATCGATCTCGATTAGACGGCCTTCAAACCGCTGCAGAACGCGCCGGTTTGGTGTGGGCGTATGGCCAACCACGACACGGTCGGCACCCAGGGCGGCCAGGGCCGCCAGGAGTCGATGCTCCTCGATGAGTTCGCCACACGACACGCTGCCCCGATACCAGAGTGGGCCATCCGAGTCGAAAAGTTCCGACTGGCCCAGTCGCCTGACGACCGCAATAGCGTCCAGCACAGCCGGCGTTTCGTCCAATGCGGGCAAATAAGCGTTGAGTATCGTTTCGGTGTCATAGTGACTGTCGGTAGGCAGCAACACCCCGGCCCTGGTCAGAACCTGCAGTGCATCGACATAATAGGCCAGTTCATTTTTCAGGTCGCGATTGACGCCATCAAGTCCAAGCGTCTCGACCAGTGGCGACAGGCCTCCGTGCACAAACGCGGTGCCGTTTACGACGACAATGACCGGCTTTGCCAACAGCCAACGGCCATACTTGCCATCGGGCCTGAACGCGCGCCTTAGCGCAAAAAAACCGGCGGGAAACTGCTCGTCAAATCTCTTGCGCAAAGCCTCAGGCGTTGAGCCTGCCGCATACCGTTCTGAATAAGCTGCAAACCATCGCTCACGCTCCTCCGCCGTTTCATCGTTGGCAAACGCCGCATACTCCGCTTTACTGACATAGCGCAGATCGCCGATCATGTTCATGGATTCATGATTACCAATCAGCACGTGCACGGCGCCGCCTGCCGATCGCGCTTCTTTCTCGAGACGCATGAGCAGGTCCATTGCGGCGCGCGACTTCGGTCCACGATCGAGAATGTCGCCAACGATGACGAGGTTTGTTTTGCCCCCTGACCAGGCCTTTTGATCGTCGATCACATCCGCTTGCCGCAAGGTCTCGACCATTGCACCGAATGCGCCATGTATATCTGAGATGGCGACGATGCGATCTGCGCCATCAACTCGCCACTCATCGGCGTAGGCCGAAGGCAACAGAGCAATTGCGACCGGGACAAGCAGACTCAATATGCGCAACAAGATATCCGGGTCCTCGTTATTCTGGCTGGCAGCACAGTTTAGTGGCAATGCCGGGTATCAGCAATTCGCGATAGAGGCATCAATCAGGGCTATGCTAGACTTTGACTTATCTGCAAGCCAATCGATCCCGAAAATGTCCGTTCTGCGATTTGCCACGTTTTGTCTTTTTGCTGTAATCGGCAATCTGTCCGTGGCGAGCGCCGGCGAGCAAAAGCCCGCGAAAATAAACCCCCTGTTTGCGGATAACTCACTTCTCGAGATCACAATCACAGCGCCGATTACGACACTGATGCGCGAACGATCCAGTGAAGAGTACAAAATGGGTCAGCTGTCCTACAACGACGAAGAAGCCGGCGCGGTAGTACTGGACGTCGGTATACGCGCGCGGGGCCGGTTCAGACGAGACCGAGATGTCTGCTCCTTTGCGCCGTTGCGCCTTAATTTCAAAAAGGAGACAACCCGGAAAACGCTGTTCAGGCGAACGGACAAAATAAAGCTGGTAACGCATTGCCGCGACAGATCGGACCGATATACGCAGGGCGTGCTGAAAGAATACCTTGCTTATCGCATCCTCAATACGATGACCGATAAGAGTTTTCGTGTGCGACTTCTGCAAGTCACGTATATCGACAGCGAAAACAACAAAAAGGCCAGGGTCAATTTCGGATTCCTGATTGAACCCGACGACGATCTTGCGAAGCGCCTCGGGGGCAAGGTTCTGGACATCGGAAGCACGACCACCGACGCGCTCGACGGCGAACACACCAACGTGACCTCTGTCTTTCAGTACCTTATTGGCAATACTGATTTTTCGCCAGTCAAGGGCGCAGAGGGCGAGCCCTGCTGTCACAACCACGTGCTCATCGGCCCGGAGAACGGTGCCATTCTCTCCTTGCCTTACGATTTCGACATGTCGGGTTTCGTGAATGCCGCATACGCGGTACCGAATCCGCGGTTTCGCATCCGCAGTGTTCGCACACGCCTGTATCGCGGGCGCTGCGCAAACAACGAACATCTCGACAATACCTTACAGGCCTACCGGGACCGCAGGCGGGATATCTATCAACTGGTGAACGGACTCATGCACCTGGCGGATAAGACGAGGAAGCAGTTGATTGGATACATCGACGATTTCTACGCCACGATCGACGATCCGAAACGACTGGAGTCCCAACTCGGGAAAAATTGCCTCTAGGCCGCAGCAGCGACTTATTCCAGCCAGTCCGAAATAATTTTCGACGTGCGCGGATGGATGTAGTAACCAATGGAACTGTGCGGATTCGACTTGCCATAGCGGACCGCGAGATTGAACACCCGGTAGTCATATACAGCACTGACAAGGTGCTGCTTCAGCATCTTCTTGTAATCGTCGGCCAGCGTATTGTCATGACAGGTATAGTCATCCTCGGCCGCCACGTTGTGCCACGAAATCACGTTCGCCGGAAATCGCTCCTCCGTCTTTTCTTTGCTACCGAGCAGGCGCTTTTGCACATTGCCATCACCCAATGGCGACCCCAGGGTCACCCAGGACTCTACCTTCTTGTCGCCGTACTGCTCTTTGAAGTCCGAATCATGCGATAGCTGCCACAATACGTCGTAGGCAATAACGCTGCCGGTGCCGTGCGTCATCAGCATAATGCGATCGTTGCGATCCATTATTTCGCAGAGTTTTGTGCGGACGCGTTCACGCGCTTTCGTCGCAAAGTCGAGCTTCGCATTGAAGTAGGCCGCGAAATCCTTCGCTACGGAACCCAACAAGGGCATGGCCAGGCCGACGGAGCCAAGCACCGGTGCCGTCAGGTCCGCGACAAACTCGGGAATGGCCGACTTGCCGGGCAACTGATCATATTGGCGGATCCCGAAACGTTTGCGCTCCTTGATCTCGCGAAGCGCATTGAGCGCATTGCGCCGATCACCGATATCGAGGTCCACGTCGTACTTCCTGCCAGCTCCCTGCAGAACTTTCTCGCTGAGGTCACCGTACCAGGCGATGTGCTTTTGCAGGGCGTCAAAGCCACTGACCTGGCTTGGAAAATCGCGTTCGACACCGGCACGCAATGCCGCCATCGACAGGTCCATGTAGGTGTCGCATGGGGGCTTGAAGTCCCTGCCGTGTACCAGGAGCAGGCTTCGGTTCGACGGGCCGCTGAGTTCATCCAGTGTCATCATTATGCGCGCAATACCTAGTAATCATCTTCACCGGCGTCTCGCCGGGTCAGCATCGTGAGGAACGGTCCGGAAAGCGTCTTGCCGTACTCGAGTTTCCAGATTACGAGGGTCGCGATCACGAACATCAGCGAGATGATGCTGGCGACACCGAGCGCGCCGATGCCCGATCCCAGACCGATGCCGATTGCGACGAAGATATACATCGCATCCGAAGGCTGGTTAAGCGTGAAACGGAAACGAACCGCGGCGACGACGCCGGCCAGGCTGAACGCCAGTGCCAGGCTATTTACGACGATCATCGCAATACCGGTAACGACGACCGGCAATATCATGATGGTTTGCAGGAATGACTGGTCGATGCGCCGCGCCCGGCTGGTGATGAAGTAGACCCACGAAATCGGCACGGTAAGAATCAATGACCCGATACTGGCCATCGTCAGTCGCAGCGGACCCTTGGGCGAGAGGACCGTTCGTTCGACACTCGAATAGACGGGCTCAAACGAATCGATATTCGCTGCCTCGAGTTCACCGATGCCGCCCAACGGCATGTACTCGTGCAGCGCAGGGAAACGCGACACCAGGAAGATGACAACTCCGAACCAGAAGCCGTAGTACGCCAGGATCAGGGTGAGTGGAATCAGCAAACTTGCAGATCTTCTCATCGCATTACTCCGGCATGCAGTGTGTTGGATCGTGGATACGGACCCGAATGTCGCCAACCATATCAAATGACACACATCGGGCGCTATGTGATGGTAATCTATGCGGCGTTTTTGGCCAGCAGATATTTGTATGACGCATTCCGTTCAGTTACTTGGCATCAGCAATGCCATTGTCGACGTACTCGCACATGTCGAGGTCGACTTCCTCAAAGAAATCGGCGCCGTGCCCGGATCGATGACGCTAATCAACAAGGATCAGGCGCGGGAACTCTACGGGAAAATGGGGCCAGCAACCGAAATGTCCGGCGGCTCGGTGGCAAACACCGTTGCCGGCTTCGCCAACCTCGGTGGCACGGCCGCCTATATCGGTAAAGTCAAAGCCGACCAGTTCGGCACCATTTTCAATCACGACATGCGTTCGCTGGGCGTCGATATCCGGCTGAAAGCCGCCGCCAAAGGCGCACCGACGGCCAGAAGCCATGTACTCATTACGGATGACGGCCAGCGCACGATGCAGACTTACCTCGGCGCCTGTCTCGAACTCTGCCTTGCCGACATCACGCCGAAAACCGTCGGCAAGCCGAAAGCCATGCTGCTGGAAGGGTATGTCTGGGACATCGCCGAGGGCCCGGCGCTGGCCCGGAAAGCCGCGGCGATCGCGCGAAGCAACGGCACGGCAGTCGCCCTGTCGCTTTCCGATTCATTCTGCGTGGAACGACATCGCGACTCTTTCGCGGATTTCGTGCGCGATGATGCCGACATCATCGTCGCGGACGAGGAAGAGGTCTTTGCGCTGCTGGGCACGAACACGATAGAAGAAACGCTCGACGCATTGAAAGACTTTACCAATTTGTTTGCCATCACTCGCTCGGAACAAGGTTCAGTGATCGTTCACAAGGACGTCAACATTGTGCAGGCTGCATCGAAGGTCGAAAAAGTCGTGGATACGACCGGTGCCGGCGACGCGTACTGCGCCGGGTTCCTGTTTGGATGGGCAAACAACCGTCCGCTTGAAGAATGTGCGAAATTGGGAACCTACTGCGCCACAATGGTTATTCAGCAGCTGGGGGCCCGAATCGAGCCTGGCTTGCTCGACGATTTCGAGTCTCTTTAGCCCTTATCGAGGTCGACCGCGTCGACGATAGCAACAACGACCGAGCGAACCGGTGCTTCGCTATCGTCGAGTATCTGGCGGGCGCCGTTGCCCTCGTCGAGGATCAGGACCGTCTCACCGAAGCCTGCGCCGATAGCGTCGATGGCGATGACGTAGCCGCCAGTGGGGTGCCCGCTTGCATCGAGTCGCTCGGCGACGAGCAGTTTGCGGCCACCGACAACCGGGTGATGGATGGTCGACACGACACTGCCCGTAATGCGACCCAGGATCATCAGGAAGTATCCTCGGGCGCATAGAGCCGCACTTCATCAACCAGGCCGACGATGGCGTCATCAACCGGGACGAACCACGGATCGAGAGTCAGCGCGGCTTCGCGGCTGGCCACCCAGTAGATTACCTGGCCGCGCCCCGCCATGCGCGTGCCGTCGGCACATACGAGCGGATCGCCGTCGGGTTTGCCATCGCGGTCGAGAGGCTGGACCCAGAGGAGCGGCGTGGCGGATAACTCGTCCACCAGCGCCGCCGGGACCACGGTGCCGATCACACGTCCCAGGAGCATGCGATCTCCTCCGGATATTCGGCACCGCCCGGCTCGAAGGCCGGGCACAGTCCAAAACGCGTGCCCTGATCGAGCAGTGAGCGCAGGTCGGGATCGAGCCTGGGCATCAGTGTCCGGGCGAGCAGCTGATCGCCAGCCCTGTCAACGCAGATGCCGAGCGCGGTTTCAACGTCGGTCAGATCGCCGCTCATCAGCGCCAGCGCGTGGCCACCGAGGTCATCGCCAAGTCGAACTTCGGCGAGGACGACAGGCGTACTTTTTACAGCAGCATCCACGGCCGCCAGCAACGCAGGCGAAGAGCGTGTCTCGACCACCACCAGGGCGTCGCCAACCAGGCCTCTTTTCATACCCAGAACCGCGTCATGAAGACGCGGGTGAACGTCACCAAGAAACACGCTGCCTGTCAGCGCTCGCTCGCTTTCGCCGAACTCTACTCCAGCTGCGAAGGCCTCCTCCGTACTCGCGACGCTGCCTCCTACGAGGATCAGGAAGCGCCCGGGGTGGATCGTGCCGCAGCGAAGTAATGCAATGGGCGCGCGTTTGACCATGAAGTCACTCGCCAGGATACCGGCGGCGATGGTTTCGAATTCCAGTAACGCCAGTGCCCCGTGTCGCTGCATTTTCTTCAAGATTTTTTCAGACAATGCGGAAGTGATCGACAAGGACGCAACGCCGCAGCCGGCTGAAGGCGACCGGCCCGGTGAGGCCTTCGCCGGTCGGACTGGCGATGGTGAAACTCGTATGACCTTCACCGCCTTCCCCAAGCCCGGCAAAGAACGGCCCGTTCTTGGTGAAAATGCTGGTATTGATGGTGCGCGCCATGCGACTCAGCGCATCGATGTCGCGCGAGTACATGCCAGCCGAATGGCCGAAACCGTGCTCGGCTTCCCTGGCAAGCTCAATGCCCTGGTCCACGTCGGGTACGGAAGTGACCGGCAGCACTGGCATCATCTGCTCGGTCCAGACCAGGGGATGGTCGTTCGGGACGCGCGCAACCAGCAGCGGCGGGTCGCCACCACACGAAATACCTGCACGTGCGAGGATCTCGTTCGCGTTCTTGCCGATGAGTCCTTTTTCGACCACTGCTCGCCGCCGCGGTCCGCGCTGCTCGGCGAAGATCACGCCTTCAACGCGGTGAAGCTCACCCTCGTTCAGCAGGTAAGCACCGTGCCGCTCCATTTGACGCAACAACTCATCGACGATGCTTTCGACGGCTATGACTTCCTTTTCGTCCGTGCATACGATGTTGTTGTCGAAAGAGGCACCGGCGATGATGCCGCGCGCGGCGTGTTCGAGATCCGCCGTCGCGTCGACCACTACCGGTGGATTGCCCGGGCCGGCACAGATGGCGCGCTTGCCGCTCGTCATGGCCTGACGCACCACGCCGCTGCCTCCGGTCACAGCCAGGAGGCGTACGCCATCGTGGGTCATCAGTGCCTGAGCGGATTCGATCGTTGGCTCGGCCACGGCGGTGACGAGGTTGGCCGGACCGCCTGCGCTCACAATTGCCTGGTGCAGGTATCGAACGTTGGCCATGGAGCATTCACGCGCGTTCGGGTGCACGTTGAAGACGATGCTGTTGCCCGCCGAGACCATTGCGATCGTGTTGCAGATAATGGTCGATGTTGGATTGGTCGTCGGTGTAATGGCACCGATTACCCCGTAAGGCGCGTACTCGGTGAGCGTTAGACCGTTGTCTCCCGTGACAGCATGGGGCGTCAGTACCTCGGTTCCCGACGTCTTGCGTGTCACCAGCCTGTTCTTTATCAGCTTGTGCTCAACGCGACCCAAACCAGTCTCGTGCTGCGCAAGGCGTGCCAGCTCTTCGGCATGCTCGAGCATCGATTCACGAATCGTGGCGATAATCGTCTGCCGTCGCTCGAGCGTCATGCCGTCCAGTTCGCGGAACGCGACGCCCGCCGCCGCGACGGCATCGTCGACCGTGGCGAAGATCCCTTCGCCCAGAGTCTCGCGAGGAGCGATTACCGGTGTACTGCGGGCCGAGGATGTCTGTGACTTTGCCGCTGACGGGGCGGAGAGTCGCTCGGCGAGGCGGGTGGCAATGATGTCCACCTGCCGGTCGCTAAGAAGACCTGCGTTCCCGCCCGGCGAGCTCATGCGTCATCCCCCTTGCGGTATTTTTCGTCGCCTTCGATTTCCCAGCTGTCGACGATCGCCATGACGACGGCGTCAACCGGTTTCTGGTCGGTCCGCTCGGTTTGCCGGGCGGAGGAACCACTGGCATAGAGCACCATTTCTCCGACGCCGGCTCCAACCGCGTCCACGGCTACGACCGAGCCGCCGGCTGGTTTGTTGTCATGCCGCCAGTCGCCCAGCATGAGGAATCTCAAACCTCCGAGCTTGGCATCCTTCTCGGTGGCAACGACGGTGCCGAGTACTTTCGCGAGTTTCACGGCAGCACCCTTCCCCCGGCCACTACTTCTTGGCCGATTCGGTGCGACCCAGCGGGATCGTCATGTCGACGCCACTGTGCGGGCGCGCGATTACATGTACAGCAACAACGTCGCCAACGCGGGCACCCGCGGTTCGTCCGGCGTCGCAGGCCGCCCTGACGGCCGCGACATCGCCTCGCACAACAGCGGTCGTGTAACCGCCGCCGGTTTTTTCGTAGCTTACGAGCTCGACCTTGGCCGCTTTGACCATTGCATCGGCCGCCTCCACCATGGCCGGAAAACTCCGGCATTCAATCATTCCTAATGCTTCTGACATCGACTTGCTCCTCGCGAATCGGGCCGTAACGGCCGGGTTAATCCATGCAAAACTACTTTATCGTCTTTCCGGTGACTGCTTTGATCGCCTGCGTCGCCGCTTCTTGCGCAACCACCACGTCTCTTTCCTCGCCGCCTATGTACACGCGTCCGAAGCTGCCGACTGCTCGTACCTCGAGGATGTTGATATCGGCTGCTTTTTCGGCCTCGTTTGCGGCCAGCGCTGCATAAGCGGCCGGCTCGACTTCGAGAACGAACAACGTCTGCCCGGCGAGGATCATGTTGCCGTGGCGAAAGCGATTGATCAGCATCGTCTGCGTGTCTTCGAGGTGACGGACTACCTGGTTCGCGACAACTCTAGGCTTGTGTCGATCCTTTTCTTTTAGCCCCAACGAATCGAGAATCGCTTGCCCTGCCTGCCGCACGTCGGCCTGACTTTCGGAATGTAACTCGAGCATGCCGTAGTGACGCTCGACGATCTGCATTCCTGCCGTGACGTCTGTCGATTTGAGCGCGACATCGAGGATCTGGTTGATCGCCATGCCGGGTGCAATCTCCACGAAGAGACTCGCCTGACCGACCTTCGGCAGATAACCCTTCGAGATCGTCGCCTGGAAAGACGCGAATTGCGGCTGCAGTGAATCAAGAAAAACGTAGGCTCTCAGATCGATCATTTATTCAACTCCTCAAGCACTCATACTTGTCGATTTTGCTTCCCGGACGATGCCAATGCTGGCGCTCGCTCCCAGGCGGGTCGCTCCCGCCTCGATCATTGCTTTAGCATCCCTGTAAGAACTGATGCCACCCGAGGCCTTAACCTCCATGCCGGCGCCACGGACCACCTCCGCCATAAGTGCCACGTCGCTAACGGTGGCACCGCCGGTCGAAAATCCGGTCGACGTCTTCACGAAGTGCGCGCGGGCTTGTCGCGCGAGTTCCGACGCGCGCCGCTTCTCCGCGTCGCTCAGAAGTGCTGTCTCCAGAATGACCTTGCACACGGCGTTGCCGTCGACGCAGTCCTCGACCACGGCACGTATGTCACGCAGCACCAGGGCATCGTCACCGCTTTTGAGGGCGCCAATGTTGATCACCATATCGATCTCGCGAGCGCCATTACGAATGGCACGGCGCGCTTCCATGGCCTTGATCGCGGGCTCGTTGGCTCCAAGCGGGAAACCGACGACGGTGCAGGTAAGCACCTCGCTGTCCCGGAGCAGATGGGCCGCCAGCGGCACCCAGGTCGGATTGACGCAAACGGACCGGAAGTTGAACTCGAGGGCCTCGGCGCAGAGGGTGCGTATCTGCTCCTCGGTCGCGTTGGGCTTCAGCAGCGTGTGGTCGATGTAGCGCGCCAGGTCGCCGGGGATACTTCCCGGCTGCTCTGCCGGAGCGACGCTCGTCAGGCCGGTCGCACCGAGCCGCACGAACTCCCGGGCCCTCTCGGGGTTGTCACCAACGCAGGGGCCGCCGGGCTCGACATTCGTCATTGGCCCCACGATCTGCTGCAGCCGGGCGACTACCCGGTCAAGGTCCTGGTCGGACAGAGTCATGTCAGCCTGCTCATCAGCGAACATCGCGACCCGGTTCAAGTGGCGCTGTTCGGTGCATTCAGTCGCCAGCCAGACGTCAACGATCTGCTTCGCCAGGCTGGCACCGATAAGGCCGGCACCCAGGGTCAGCACGTTGGCGCCGTTGTGCTCGCGGCTGTTGCGCGCGCTCGACAGGTCGTAGGCGAGAGCCGCCCGCACGTTTGGAATCTTGTTGGCAACCATGCAGGAGCCGATCCCGGCGCCGTCGATCATGATGCCGACGTCGGCTCTCCCCTGGGAAACAGCCTCCGCGACTGCCCGGGCATAGACCGGATAATCGACAGCTTCACGGGATGAAGTACCGACGTCTTCAACCTGGTAGCCGGCCTTTTTCAAGTGAAGTGCGAGAATAGCCTTCAGGTCGAAACCGCCGTGATCGGCGCCAAGTGCGATTCTGTTCGGCCGGGTCATGACCAGACCGCCGAATCGTCGGCTCGCACGGGGCGCGGAGTTGGTCGTTTCGCGCCGGCTTCGGCGTCGAGGACCTTCTGCAACTTCATGACATGAAGTCGGAGACGTTCGAGCCCGAGTTCGGTGAGCCGGAATTCGGTCACCGAGCGCCGGCCCTTCTTAAGCTTATTGATTTCGATATAGCCGACGTCGGCGAGCTTGCGGGTTTGCACATGCAGGTTGCCATCGGACAGGCTGGTTGCCGCCTTCATTTCGGTGAATGAGACAGGTTCGCCTGGCACAAGGGTGGCCAGGATGCCTAGGCGACAGGGGGCACTGATCATTTCGTCGAAGTTAAGATTCACGGTCTGATTAACTTTATTTTACAAAGTATCAGGCCTGAAACGACCCCGTGTCAAGCATTATCAGGGGCCGGGAACGGAGTTTACTTTGTAATATAAAGCTAAGGAAAGGCAGGCGTAGACTCGATCAGTCGGGAGCGACCACCGTTTCCAGTGCAACCAGGATCATCTCGTCAAAGGTCGTTGCACGCTCGTCCGACGTCAGGTGTTCGCCGGTGCGCAGGTCATCGCTGACCGTGCAGATCGCGAGGGCTTCGGCGTCGTTCTCGGCTGCGATCGGAAAAATACCGGCGGCCTCCATCTCGAGACCGTAAATGTTGTATTTCGCCATGGTTTCGAACATGTCCGGATCGGGCGTGTAGAAAAGATCCGCCGAGAAGATATTGCCGACGTGGTAGCGGACTTTCTGTGCCTTCGCGGCTTCGACCGCTTTGTGCACGAGGTCGTAGCTCGCCAGGGCCGCAAGGTCGTAACCGCCGAAGCGCATGCGATTGCAGTTGGAATCGGTCGATGCCCCCATCGCGATGACGACGTCGCGCAATTTCACGTCAGGGTGCGAAGTGCCGCAGCTGCCTACGCGGATGACACGCTTCACGTCGTACTCGGTGATCAGTTCCGTGGCATAGATCGAGGCCGACGGAATGCCCATGCCGTGCGCCATGACCGAAACCGCGCGCCCTTTGTACTCGCCGGTAAAGCCCCACATGTTGCGCACATCGGTGACACGCCGCGCAGCGTCGAGATAGGTATCGGCAATGTACTTGGCGCGCAGAGGATCGCCGGGCATCAGCACCGTGTCCGCGAAATCGCCGGGCGCTGCATTCATGTGTTTGGTTGCCATTGGATCCTTGCTCTTTTCCCGCACGCGGCAATCGCGGTATTGTCCCCCAATGGCCCCGAAAGCGAAACCGCAAGACGAGTTGTGGACCACCGAGCGCTGTTACATCACCGAGCTTCTGAACAGCGACGATCAACCGGAGGTTTCGCTGGCGCGTACCCGTGTCGAGCCGGGCGTCACGACAGAACTGCACCGGCTGTCTGTGTTCGAATGGTACGTCATCGAGGCCGGGCACGGCCTGATGCGCATCGGCAACGAGGCCGCATTTGCCGTGGCCGCCGGCGATACCGTGGCGATACCGAAAAACAGCGCTCAGCAGGTCACCAATAGCGGACAGGAGGACCTGGTCTTCCTCTGCGTCTGCGCCCCGAAATTTTCGCAGGAATGCTACACATCGATCGAATAGCGGCGGTATACTGCGCGCAACATCAAGCAGGAGACCTCCAATGTGTGGTGACAACACAACAACTAAATCTCGATCCTTTTTCCGGCTGGCGATCAGCGGCGCCGCTGCCCTGACACTGACCGGCCTGTTCTCGGGTCCGGCTGCCGCGCAAGAACCCGGCGTGCTGGAAGAGATTGTCGTTACGGCTCAAAAGCGCGAGCAGAGTCTCGAAGACGTGCCGGCATCCGTTTCGGCGATATCCGGCGACAGCGTTCGCGATTACCTTGGCTCCGCCGAGAACATTCGCGCTTTGGCTGGCCGTGTTCCGAGCCTGCAGATCGAATCATCGAACGGTCGCACGCAGCCGCGCTTTTACATTCGCGGTCTCGGCAACATCGATTTCGATAACAACGCCAACCAACCCGTGTCGATGGTATTCGACGAAGTTGCTCTGGAAAACAACGTGCTGCGCAGCTTGCCGTTATTCGATATCGAACGCGTCGAGGTCTTGAAAGGTCCTCAAGGTTCGCTCTTTGGCCGTAACACCAACGCAGGACTCGTCAAGATCGATTCCGCGAAGCCGACCTTCGAAACTAATGGATACGCAAGTCTTGCCTACGGCAGTCGCGAAACTACGGGTTTCGAATTTGCGGCCGGAACCGGGCTAACGGACACGCTCGCGGCTCGAGCGTCGTTCAAATACCAAACGCGCGAAAACTGGATCTGGAACCGCGCCGACAGTAACAGCGAGGATGACTTTGGCGCTTTCGACGAGACCGCCCTGCGCGTGCAGCTGCTCTGGCAGCCTTCTGATGATTTCCGGGGCCTGCTGAAATTGCACGGCTTTAACCAGGACGGCACACACCCGCAGATCTTCTATGCGAATGCCATTGAGCTCGGTTCACCGGGCCTGCGCAGCGGTTTCGATATTAACGTCGCGAATCATGATGGCAGTGCCAGCATGGACCTGCAGCACGGTGGCGGCTCATTGAACCTGCAGTGGGATCTGGGTGGTGACGCGACGTTGACGTCGATTTCCGCCTACGACTCTGTCACCAACTTCCAGAGTGCGGATGTTGACGGTGGGCTCCTGGGCGACTTCAGCGTTATCGGCGAGCTGGGTCGGCAGGCCTTCTTCAGTGTCGCAACCGGTGACGGCCTGGACGACCACCGCCAGGTCACGCAGGAGTTCCGTTTCACGACCGAATCCGACAAGCTGTTCTCGCAGATCGGCCTGTACTACTTCGACGAAGAGATCGACGTCCTGTCCCGTGATTTCGTGCTCAACTTCTCGGATATCGTCAACCAGGAAACCCGCTCCTACGCAATCTTCGGTCAGCTCGACTTTTCGCTCAGCGACAGGGTCAACCTGGTTGTTGGCGCGCGCTACACCGATGACGACAAGAAGCTCGCCGTTATACCGGGAGTGAATTCTGACTCACCGGCGGACACGATCGATATCGGCGATTCGTATGTCAACTGGGACGTGGCCCTTAATTTCAACGCCAATGAGGACCTGAGCTTGTACGGTCGCATCGCCAATGCCTCGCGTGGACCGGTGACACTGGGTCGTTTCGGCTTCACGAGTTCAGCGCAAACCGAGACCAGCAACGCCGCGGAGCTGGGATTCAAGAGCACATTGTTTGACGGCAGGGCGCGCTGGAACTCGGCCGTTTATGCATTCCGCAACGATGATCATCAGCTTACGGCCACGGGTGGCGCGGGTAACGTCAACCAGTTACTCAACGCCGACAAGGTTAATGGTTTCGGTGTCGAGTCGGAGCTTGAAGTATTGATGACGGACAACCTTCGCCTGATTGCCAACGTCAGCTACAACGATACTGAGATCGACGACCCGAACCTGCGTGACGACTTGTGCGGATCGAATCCGACCTGCACGGGCCTCGACCCGGTCGTCGGCAGCCGTGTAGGGCCATTCGGACCAGTAACGGAAGTCTCGATCGACGGTAACCCGCTGCCGCGCACGCCGGAATGGATCGGCAACGTGATCGCGCAGTTCAACATTCCGCTGCAATCGGGCGACAGTATCTACTTCCACACGGACTGGAACTACCGCAGCGAATCCAACATCTTCCTGCACCGCTCCGTGGAGTTTGTCGCGGAAGAACGTTGGCTCGGCGGGCTGCGTCTTGGCTACCGCAGCGCGAATGGCAACTGGGATTTTGCGGCCGTCGGTCGTAACGTCACCGACGAGATCGTCGTTGACGGTGCGCTCAACTTCCTCAACCTGACGGCATTTGTGAACGAGCCGAGGTACTGGGGAGCCGAAGTCCGCTACGATTTCGGTAACTAGTCTTACAATTTGTTAAGCAACACGAAAAGCCCGGCTTCTTGCCGGGCTTTTTTTTACAATAGCCCGATGCGCCGGCTTTTCCTTACTTCCACAGCCCTGGTACTTATGGCAACCAGCGCCTGCTCGGATGCTGAGCAGGTGCCGACCGAGCAAGTGCCGACCCTCGCGCCCGTCGTCATCGGCAGGCTCGAAGACCCCAACATTCGCGAGGCCAGCGGCCTTGCGCGCTCCCAACGGGAGGAGAATGTTTTCTGGATCATCAATGACAACGGCGCCAAAGAGTGGGTTCACGCGATCAATCCACGCGGCAAGCGCATCGGTGAGTTCGACCTCAAGAAGTCCGACAACGTTGACTGGGAAGACCTGGCGTCGTTTAGCATCGATGGCAAACCGTATCTCCTCGTCGCGGATATTGGCGACAACGACGCAAAACGCAAGTCACGCACACTGTACGTGGTAGAGGAACCGGTCGCCGCTAAAAATGAAAAGAAAAAGGTCGCCTGGCAAGTCGATTTCAAATACCCGGACGGGCCGCGCGACGCCGAATCGGTCGCGGTTGATATCGAAAACCAGCGCGCATTGGTGCTGACGAAACGCAACACTCCACCGGTCCTCTATGAAGTGCCTTTGCATCCGGCTGATGACAAGAAGGTCACGGCGAAATGGCTGGGTACGATCCGGAGCCTGCCGCCGCCTTCCCGGCGGGACGTCGAGTTCGCACCGAAAACCAACGATTGGCACTGGCAGCCCGTGGGCATGGATATTTCGGCCGACAACCTTGCCGCTGTCATACTGACCTACCGCGCGGTGTACTACTATACGCGGCAGCCGGACCAGGATTGGTTCGATGCACTGAACACACGGCCCAGGCGCGTCAGCCTCGGCAATTTCAGGAACGCCGAAGCCATCGCGTTCGGCAATGACTCGCGAATCGTTGTCGTCACTGGCGAGAATAAGCATTCGCGGCTTCTGCTCATCGATTTCAACGAGGCGCCAACTGAATGAAACTGACAAACACGCACTCGATCCCGGCGATATTAGCGATTTTGCTGTTACTGGCCGGCTGCACAAGCGTTGTCAAACAGGAGCCTGTCGCCAAAGCCACGACGACTCCGCTGGCAGTCACCGTCATGACCTTCAACGTCGAGAACCTGTTCGATAACGAAGACGATCCGGGCAAAGACGACAAAGCGTATTTGCCGATCGAGGCAAAACAAAACGACGCGCACATGGCCGCATGCAATGAGATAGAAGTCGCGCGCTGGCGGGATGAGTGCCTCAACCTCGACTGGAGCGATGAAACAATCGAACACAAGCTGACGACGCTGGCCGATACGATCCGCCAGGTCAATGGCGGTCAGGGTGCCGACATCATCGCGTTGCAGGAAGTTGAGAACGTCGAAATTCTGGAACGACTGCGAATCGGGTACTTGAATGATCTTGGTTACGAGCCGGCGATACTGGTTGAAGGTGCGGACAGTCGTGGCATCGACGTGGCCTTCCTGTCGCGTATCCCGCTCGCCCATCCGCCGATCCTGCATCCACTGACGTTGTCGCAATTCGCGGAGCGCGAAAGAGATACCCGCGGCGTGTTGCAGGCCGACTTCCAGCTGGCCGACGGTTCCATACTGACAGGCTTCAGCGTGCATTTCCCCGCACCCTATCACCCGACCGGGATGCGTATCGCCGCGTACCGGCACTTAAGCGAGCTTCTCAATGCGCTCCCGGACGAGCGCCCGGCTTTTGCCGCGGGCGACTTCAACACGACCAGCACGGAAGATAATGAAAAGGGAATGCTCGATACGTATGCCAGGCCGTACTGGACGGTGGCCCACGACATCGGTTGCAAAGGCTGCAAAGGCAGCCACTATTACGCGCGCGGCGACAGCTGGTCGTTCCTCGACATGATCTTGTTCGCCGACGCGCGTGGCGGAAACACAACAGCCCGTATTCGCGCTGATTCCGTGCAAATCGCCAACCTGAATCCCGCCCAGGTCAGCAGCAAAGGCACGCCCGAACGCTACCATTCCGGTCAGGGAATCGGCGTTTCCGACCACTGGCCAATGGTCGCAACGATCGAACTGGCACAAAAACAATAGCTTGTAACGGTTTCGTGACTCGTTTTCTTAGCTGTGGTAACTACCTACTTTTTTTTCTTTCGAAAATTTGTCCGTTGCGCTCCCAAGCCCTTATTGCACAAGCATTTTCCCTGCGATAGATTAGCCTGATAAAGCCAAGAAATTGTCCCGATTTTCGTTACACAGACGGCTTTCGGGACAAAAAAACAGACGAGCGAAATCTGATTGTCATCTTCGTGGCTTACAGGTTTCGCACTTTTCCAAAAATGGGGTTCCAACATGAAATACAAAGCTCGGTTCATCGGATCGACCCTCGCGACGTTACAGCAAGCGGCGGTTGTACTATTTGCGGCAACCATGCTGCTTGCCGTGCCTGTTGCAGGAAACGCACAGGAAACCACCACGACTATTCGCGGCACTGTCACAGCGCCGGACGGCACGCCTGCGGCCGGCGAGAGGGTTACGGTTACCGATACCCGAACTAACAGCAGCCGCTCAGTTACAACGAACAACAGCGGCGCATTCGATGTTCGCGGCCTGCCCGTCGGCGGCCCTTACACGATTCGCGTGCAGTCGTCCCGGTACCAGGGAACCCTCGTTACGGACGTTTACACGAACCTGTCCGCGGCGGCGTCATTCAACCTCAGGCTTGCAGCTGCTGACGAAGCCATCGAGGAGATCATCACAACGGCCAAGATGGTCGCGACTGCCGATCTGGCCATCGGACCGGGCACATCGTTCAGCGTCGACGAAATCGAAGCGATGCCCAGCATCGCGCGTCAAATCCGCGACGTCATTCGCATCGACCCACGCGTCAGTCTTGGTCGTGCGGACAACGGTGCCGGTTCCGGCGTCAACTGTCTGGGCGGCTCCTCCCGTTCAAACGCTTTTACGATCGACGGCAGCCTCGCAAACGACGGTTTCGGGCTGAATGAAGGAACCGGAACCTCGGCACGATTTGCGTTTCCGATTCCCTACGACACGGTCGCCTCGGCCTCGGTCGAGTTCGCACCGCTTGACGTGCAATACAGCCAGTTCACGGGCTGCGCAATCAACGTCGTCACCAAGCCGGGATCGAACGAGTTCCACGGCTCCGCGTTTTACCTGTTTAACGACGAGGGCCTGACCGGGGACACGCTCGAAGGTGACAAGGTCATATTCGAACCCTTCGAGGACAAGAACTTTGGCTTCGACCTGAGCGGTCCGATCGTCAAGGACAGGTTGTTTTTCACGGTCGCTTACGAAGAAACGGATGAAGTTAGCGTACAAAACACCGGCCCGATCGGCGGCGGATTCGCCAACGAGGACTGGCTCACGGTTGCTGAAGCAGAAAACATTGCGAGCATTCTCTCGAGCCAATATGGGCGTGACGTAGGCCCAATCGTCAGGTCCCTGCCGCAGACCAGCGAGCGCACGTTCGCGCGACTCGACTGGAATATTAATGACGACCATCGCGCCGAGATGACGTACACGAAACTCGATGAACTCAATCTCGATCCCGACGACCTCGGCTTCGGCGGTTTCACGTTCAAAGACAACTTCGAGAATGAAGGCATTGACTCGGAGACGATTTCAGCGCGTCTGTTCTCGAACTGGACCGACAATTTCTCGACCGAATTCCGCTATTCGACGGTCGACGTAGTCGATATCCAGGGACCGTTCGGCGGAGGTGAAGCGCAGGATCCCAACCCGATTCCGCGCATCGAGGTCGGGGACATATTCACGAGCGGTCCGGGTTTCTTCCGCTCCGCGAATGACCTCAAGTACACGATCGATCAATTCAAGCTTTCCGCCGACTGGGTTGTTGGCAACCATACGCTGACCTTCGGTGTCGAGCGGGAGACGCGCGACATCTTCAACCTGTTCATACCGGATGCGACCGGCACGATCGTGTTCGACGATGTCGCCGCGCTGCAGGCAGGCACGGCCAGCGAGATCGTCATGAACGGTTCCTTCACCCAGAACCCGTCCGACGCGGCAGCCGCATTTGAACGCGACATCAACAGCTACTATCTGCAGGATGAGTGGCAGGTCAGTGACGCGCTGACGTTCATCGCCGGCGTACGCTTTGATCAGTACGAATCCAGCGATCTGCCGATCGCCAACCCGGTATTCCAAACCCGCTATGGGTTCAGTAACAGGCAGACTTTCGACGGACTGGAGCTCGTTCAGCCGCGAATCGGCCTGACCTGGGACCTGCCGACGAACAGGTGGGGCGAGACCCAGCTGAGTGCCGGTTACGGTGTATTCGGCGGCGGTGACCCGACCGTCCACTTCGCTAACGCCTACCAGAATTTCGGCGGTGCGATTGGTTTCGGCGCAAGTTTCTTTGCACCATGCGTTGCGGCCGACCTGCAGGTTACTGACGGCAGCGGTCAGTTCACGGGCCTTCCCGACTGTGTCCGCATAGCCGCAGCAAACAGCGCAAATGCCAATACGGGTGCGGTCGCGGCGGTCGATCCGAATTTCGATCTGCCGGCGAACCATCGTTGGAGCGTGGGTATTAATCACGTCATGGAATCGGATATCGAGTTCTTCAATGACTGGACAATCCGGGCCGACTACATCTACACCGACCACAAGAACGCGGTCGACTGGGTTGACCTGCGGCTAACTCCCAACGGCGTAACGTTGCCGGACGGTCGCCTGCAATTCTTCGAAGTCGACCCAACACTGCCGGGATGTACGGCGACCTTCAACGGCATAAGACAGGGCTTCAGCAATGCCGGCACCAACGGCGGGCCGTGTGACGATACCAGCAACCAAAACCAGGACGTGTTGATGACGAACGGCGTCGAAGGATCGACAACCTCGGTTGCGATTCAGCTGGCGAAGGAGTTTGTCTTTTCCGACAGGACGTCTTTCAATCTGAACTTGGGCTATGCATACCTTGATGCCGAAGTCGGTAATCCGGTCAACAGTTCGACAGCAGGTTCGAGTTACGAAGAAGTTGCGAAGATAACGTTGAACAACAACACGCTCGGACCCGCGCTGTGGGCAAACAAGCACAACATCGTGCTGCGGGCGAGGTTGAAGCACTACTTCATCGAAGACCATGCAACGTCGGTCGGGCTGTTCTTCCAGCGTCGCTCCGGACGTCCGTTCAGCTATACCTACGAGGATGACACGGTTGAGAACTATTTCGGCGACTCGGACGATGAAGAAAGCGTGCTGATTTATGTACCGACCGGACCCAGCGATCCGCTGATGGATTTCTCGAACCTTAGTGCTTCGCAGGTTGCCGATTTATTCGCGTTCCTGAACGAATCGGGCCTCAGTGCTTATGCTGGCAGCATTGCACCAAAGAACGGCTTTAACAGTAACTGGAGCACTGATCTCGACATTCGCATCCAGCAGGATCTGCCCGCATGGAGAGACCACTCGCTGCAGGTCTTCCTCGATATAGAGAATTTCCTGAACCTGTTATCGGATAACGAGAACGTCAAGCGATATGCAGACACCGGTGACATTCAGGAAGGCGTTCGGGTTTTTGAAGTCGCAGGTGCGGGCCTCGCTAACACCGATCAATACGTCATCAACCGAGTATACTTCGAGGGCAATAATCGCGATGTTGACGATTCAGTCTATCGCATCCAACTCGGAATCCGGTACAGGTTCTAACAACCCGGATGCATGAAAAAATCAGGGCGGCCCCTGCAAAGGGCCGCCCTTTTTTTTGGGGACATTCTTAATTTAATGCATTAATGCATTAAATTAAGAATGTCCCCATAGATTCACGCGTGAAGCGGAGCCTCGATCTGCTTGATCGCATCGTCCTCCGGATCGTTTTCGATGCGGAAACCAAGCGAGACAACCAGTTCCAGCATCTTTGTATTGCTGCTCAATACCTGGCCTTCCATGCTGTCAAGGCCCCGATCCCGGGCGATCTCCATCAGGTTCCGCATCAGGCGATGACCAATACCCCTGTTTTGCCAACGGTCTGACACCGCCAGCGCAAATTCGCAGCTCTTCTTGTCCATGTTGGTCATGTAGCGCGCAACGCCAATCTGTTCCTCGGTCGTGCCTTTCGACGTGACCGCAATGAGCGCCATCTCATTGTGGTAGTCAATCTGCGTAAACCGGACCAGCATTTCCTGGCTCAGTTCCTGCAGCGCATTCATGAAACGAAAATACTTGGCTTCAGTTGATAGATCGCGCACGAACTTCGCCTCTATTTCTGCATCTTCCGGCCGAATGGGACGAATGACAATATCGGTACCGTCGTTCAGCTGGATTTTTTTTACGAGGTGCGCCGGGTACGGGTGTATGGCGAGATGGTGATAGGGATCGGTCGAAGGCTCCGGATAGTCAACAACGAGACGCGCATCGACAGCAACGATTCCCTTGTCATCCATTATGAGCGGGTTGATGTCCATTTCCTGTATCCACGGCAGCTCACACGCCATGCTGGAGACCGCAAGCAGCACGTCGACCAGTTGATCCATGTCGACGGGCGGCATCTGCCGAAACTGGCCGAGCAACCTGGAAACCTTCGTGCGGTTGATAAGATCCAGCGCGAGACGACGATTCAGGGGCGGCAGGGAAATGGCTGAATCGCCCATGACCTCCACGCTGGTACCGCCACTTCCGAAACTGATGACCGGGCCGAAGACCGGATCCCGGATAATACCGATCATGAGTTCCCTGCCGTTCGAACTTCGATACATTTTTTCGACGGTTACGCCGTCGATTTTCGCGCCAGGCACCCTCAGCGTGACTTGGTCGATCAGCTGCCGGTAGGCGCCGCGCACTTCCTGTGCCGAATTGATATTGAGCCTCACTCCGCCGGCATCGGATTTGTGGGAGATCTCGTTGGAAAGCACCTTCATGGCAACCGGGAAGCCTATTGACTCGGCGGTGACCAGGGCTTCATTGGCCGAATGAGCGACGCCATTTCGCACGGTCGGTATGCGAAACGCGTTCAGTACCGCCATCGACTCCGGCTCGGTCAGAACACTTCTATGCTCCGTCAAAACGCCTTCGATGATCATCCGCGCCCCACCACTGTCGGGTAGCTCCTGGCCGCGCGTAAGCCGTGCAGGCGTCTGCAGCAGCAGGCGCTGATTGCGGTTGTATCGCGCAAGGTAGGAAAACGCATCCACGGCGTTTTCCAGCATGCGGAAACTAGGAACATGCGCATTATTAAAGAGCTGCCGCGCTGACTCTACCTGGCCCCCGCCCATCCAGCTGGTCATGATCGGTTTCTTATTCTTCTCGGCAGACTTGATGACCGCCTCGGCCACTTCAGTCGGCCGCGTCATGGCCTGCGGGGTCAGAATGACAATTGCCCCGTCCACGTTGGGATCGTTGAGGCAGATATCCAGCGCCTGTTCATAGCGCTCCGGCGGCGCATCACCGATGATGTCGACCGGGTTGTTGTGGGACCAGACAGCGGGCAGCACCTCGTTGAGGGCGGTCATGGTATCGGCTGCAAGCTCGCTCAACTCGATGCCTTGGTCCGTCGCCCGGTCGGCCGCCATCACACCGGGGCCGCCGCCGTTGGTGATGATGACGAGCCGCTCGGACGCTCCACGGTAATGCACGGACGACAGCGCTTTAGCGGAAGAAAACAGCTGGCTAATGGTTTCGACCCGCAGTACACCGGAGCGTGACAGGGCTGCGGAAAACGTCTCGTCGCTGCCTACCAATGCACCCGTATGCGACATGGAGGCTTCGGCACCGGCCGCGTGACGACCTACCTTGAGCGCTATGACCGGTTTGATACGTGCCGCCGCGCGCAGGCTGCTCATGAAGCGTCGCGAGTTCCTGATGCCTTCAATATAGAGCAGGATCGCTTTCGTGCGTGAATCCGACGCGAGGTAGTCAAGGTAGTCCCCAAAATCGAGGTCCGCAGCAATTCCGGTGGATACAACGGCCGAAAATCCAATGTCGTTTGCTTGCGCCCAGTCGAGAATGGCGGTGCAGATGGCGCCGGACTGTGACACCAGCGCCAGGTTTCCGGGCTGCGCATTGTTGTTGCCGAACGTGATGTTAAGGCCTATGTCCGGACGAATAAGCCCTAAGCAGTTGGGGCCCATGAGACGAATTCCGTACCGCTTGACCAGCTGGGTCACCTCGTCTTCGAGCCGCCGTCCTTCCTTACCGGTCTCGCGAAAACCGGCAGACAGGATCAACATCATCTTGACACCGCGCTCACCGCAAGCCTCGACGATTGCAGGAATGCCGCTCGCGGGAGTCGCAACGACGACGAGATCGGCGATTTCTTCTATCTCGTCCAGCGACGAAAACGCTTTCTCGCCCTGCACTAAGTCGCGCTTCGGGTTGATTGCGTATATGCGGCCTTTGAAGCCCGATTCGATGAGGTTCTTGAAGACGACGCCGCCGACAGAATCCACCCTGTCGCTCGCGCCGTACAATGCAATGCTCTCCGGTGTAAAAAGAGAGGCCAGGTAGTGCGTGTTCATTACTAAATTTCTTCCCGGGTTCCGGTTGCTGCCGCGACCTTATAGACTAGATTATGAGCTGTCCACAATAAGGGAAAATAACCTTGGCCATTGCCTACATCAGTCACCCGGAATGCCTACGACATGATACCGGGGAGGGCCATCCGGAAAACGCGCGCCGCATTTCAGTTATTGAAGATCAGCTCATTGCAACAGGCTTGCTGGATGTACTCCGCAATTTCGATGCGCCGGAGGTGACGGCAGATCAACTGCGGCGCGTACATACGCCCGCCTATCTCGTCGCTATGGAAGCGATGGCGCCCGAAAGCGGCTATGTGCGCGTCGATCCCGACACGGTTATCAGTCAAGGCTCCCTGCAAGCAGCCCGACGGGCCGCAGGCGCCGTCGTTGCCGCGACTGATCTTGTAGTGAGTGGCGAGGCGGAGTCAGCGTTCTGTGCCGTACGGCCGCCGGGCCATCATGCCGAAAGCCAGCGTCCCATGGGGTTTTGCCTGTACAACAATATCGCCGTGGGCGCAGCGCACGCACTGGAAGAGCATGGGTTGACGAAGGTCGCCATCCTTGATTTTGATGTTCACCACGGCAACGGTACCGAAGACATTTTCAAGGACGACAACCGGGTGCTGTTCTGTTCGACGTTTCAGCATCCTTTTTATCCTTTCACGGCATTGCTCGAACCGGCAGACAATCGCGTCAATGTTCCCCTGGATGCGAGTGCTGCGAGTGACGAATTTCGTGCGGCGGTCACCGATCACTGGCTACCTGCGCTCGACAAGTTTGCGCCCGAAATGGTGTTTGTTTCAGCGGGCTTCGATGCGCACCGGGATGACGATATGTCTCAGGTCAACCTCAACGATGCCGATTTCACCTGGGTGACAGAACAAATCGTCGAGGTCGCTGCAAAATCAGCATCTGGTCGCGTTGTCTCCGCACTCGAGGGCGGCTACGAATTGCGCAGCCTGGCAAGATGCGTGGAATCGCACATTCGGGTACTCATGGGATAGGGACATTCTTAATTTAATGTATTAATACATTAAATTAAGAATGTCCCCATTATTCGAAGCAGGGTCGTTTGCGGTCCTTCAACTCTCGGAAACGCGGGTTTTCCGGATCGACCGCGGCTCCGACTTTCCGGCCCTCGGCCTGCGCTCGCAGCACGCCGTCAAGAACCAGATACTTGAGGCTCGAGCCCGGCGGTGATGCCGGTCGATCCTTCGGAATCGCGTAGCCGTCACCGCCGCCATAAAGGTAGTTCGGAACCACGACGCTGTAGACCTTGTCAGCCGCGATTTCCTGCCAGCCGTCCTCCGTGGGAACCTGCAGGCTGACAATACGATCGCGGCTCGGGCGGCTGCGATCAATGCAGACCCGGAATCCCGAAACCTGCGGGAAATAGCCTTTGCTCGGACCGGCACCTCGATACCCTGCTTCCAAAACCTCGCGAAACTCGACGCCGGTCATGCTTGTCAGGCGCAGGAACGAGGTGAAGCCGAATGTCCGGCCGATATCCTCGAAAAGGATGTCCCCTTCGACGAAGTCATCGAGCCGCAGCGTGCCACCATTGATAAAAGCCAGGTCTGCTTTGGGTTCGCCGAACGCGAGGCGCATCTGGTCCACAATGAAATTCGCCCAGCTGCTCTCTTCGTTCCTGACCGTCACCTCGCGGCCGTCGAGCGGCACCGCCGCCGTGCCAATGCGCGCTTCGAGGAACGGATATTTGTCAAGCAGGCGTCCACGCCATTTGCCCACAAGAACTTCATACTCCGGATCGAGCGCGACGTTCTCATCGAGTTTGACCTGTCGCTCGCGTATTGTCGTTCGCCCGTCGCTATCAAAATCGACGTCGATTGCCCAGACGACACGGGCATTGGACGCCCCTTTCATGACGATGGCCGATGTGTCGCTGCCCGGACTGTGCTCGGGCTCATGTTCGTGCCCGCCAACGATGAAAGCGAGTTTGGGATGCTCTCTTTTCAGGCCGGCAAGTTCAACGTCCTGCCACATGTGGAGATGCGTGACCCCAATGATCAGGTCGACACCCTTCGCTTCGAACGTCTGGATGGTCTTCTCGGCGACATCCATGTAGTCGCCGTTATTCTCGAGATAATCGCGCTTGTTGCCGCCGTCTTTGGCGTTGAGCGTCAGCGAAAACACACCGATGGTTTTATTGCCCGCCTGAAACGTGAATGCGGATTGCAGGGCGCCATCGACGTCGGCATCGCCGGTTTTGAAAACGTAGTTATCCCCCACCCAGTCGAATCGCGATGCTTTGACCGCGGCGATCAGCTGTTCCGGTCCGCGACGATCAAACTCGTGGTTTCCGGCAACCGCGTACATCGGCGCAATTGCGTCCATGAAGTTAAACGCATCCACCATTTGCACGCCATTCCACAATTGGCTTTCGAGCGACGGGTACAGGAAGTCGCCGCCGTGCAGAATTCGCACTTCCCTGCCCTCGCTCTGCAATTCGCGAACGAGGGTTACAACACGACTGAATCCGCCGGCCTTGCCGTCTTCGACGGCACCGACACGATAGGTGTCATTGAGATGCACGAATGTCAGTCCCGGTGTTGCAGTTTGCGGGGCTGTCGCGCACGCGGAGAGCACCAAAACAAGCGCAAAAAGTAGCGGTGAGAATCTCTTCATGCGAGCATGCTAACCTGATTCGGTGCCTCTGCGCATCAGGAGAAACCATGCCCCGCAGTCGCGTTGTTGAACTGTTAATCTTTCTAACGTCGCTAGCAGCCTGCGCCTCCGCGCCGGCACCGGAGACGGCATCGTCAGGTTACGATCCGCAGCAGGACCTGGGGCTCCTCTGGGTCAAGCATGCCGCTGAATACAGGGCAATTACGAAGCAGGCCTACCGCAGCGCCGAGGCCGCGTTACCAGGCTACATTGCCGACACGTCCTGGAGCGCAATGCCCGGGCAAACCGATGCCGAAAAATTGCCGCCCGCGGTTATTCTCGACGTCGACGAAACTGTTGTAAGCAATGTCGATTTTCAGCTCACTTTCGAGCGCCCTTTTACGAATCGCAAGCTGTTCGATTTCTATCGTGAGCATGCCGCGATACCCGTGGCCGGCGTCGTCGATTTCGTCGCGGCCGCGAGGAAAGCCGGTGTCGACGTTTTCTTCGTCACCAATCGGCCGTGCGAGACTATCGACGAAGAGCCGGATCCCTGTCCACAAAAACACGGGGTAATCGAAGAGCTCGAATCGATTGGCATCAGCACTGACGATGAGCACGTGCTGTTGGCCGATGAAAATGACTGGGATCGCGCCAAGATCCGTCGCCGAGAACATGTCGCCAATACGCACCGGGTAATCATGTTATTCGGCGACGATCTCGGCGATTTCGTGCCCTGCGTGCGCACGAAGCTGTACGGGCCATGCACTCAACCAGCAACCAAAGCCAGCCGGGCACAGTTAGTTGAGGAGTACACAAAATATTGGGGCAACGGCTGGTATATCCTGCCGGGGCCGATGCACGGATCGTGGACATCGTTCAGGTGATGCCGAATCGGGGATAACTCGCTACACTCGAGCGGTAGTTCTGAAGGGGGAATCTAATGGCGAAAGTTAAGTGTGGTTTGATTCAGATGGCGCTCAAGGGCGATGGCTCGATGAGCCCGGAGGCTATTCGGGATCGCATGATCGAAGCGCATATCCCCTATATTGAAGACGCCGCAAAACAGGGCGTGCAGGTCCTTTGTTTCCAGGAAGTCTTTACGCAGCCGTATTTTTGTCCGAGCCAGGACAGGAAATGGTATGCCGCGGCAGAAAAAATTCCGGACGGCTACACGACCAAACTCATGCAGGAGTATGCAAAAAAACACCGCATGGTCATTGTCGTGCCGATATACGAAGAACACATGACCGGCGTTTATTACAACACGGCCGCCGTCATTGACGCTGACGGCAAGTATCTCGGCAAATATCGAAAGACGCATATCCCGCAGGTCGATCCCGGCTTTTTCGAAAAGTTTTTCTTCAAACCCGGCGACAGCGGCTACCCGGTCTTCGATACGGCTTACGTCAAGCTCGGCGTGTACATCTGCTACGACCGACATTTTCCCGAAGGCTGGCGTGCGCTCGCGCTGAACGGCGCCGAGTACATTGTCAATCCGTCGGCGACAGTCGCCGGACTGAGCAAGTACCTGTGGGAGCTGGAGCAGCCGGCCTCGGCAGCCGCGAACGGCGTCTTCATCGGCGCGATCAACCGCATTGGCACCGAAGAACCCTGGGCGAAGCAGATGGGCGAATTTTACGGCTCCAGCTACATCGTCAATCCTCGCGGCGCGATCGAAGCCCAGGCGAGCTATGGCGAGGATGAGCTGCTGGTGCACGAAATCGACCTCGATATGATTCGCGAAGTCCGAGACACCTGGCAATTCTTCCGTGACCGCAGGCCGGAAACCTACGGTCCCCTGACGGATAACTAGCAAACCGTCGACCGGCACTTCCTTGAGGGAGGAAACCGATGTCCGAGCGTTTAGCGGTCAGCAAGCTGCGTACAGTTGGCGAACACATCGAACTCGATGTCGGCGACGATATCGCCAACAGCCCACGCTACAACGACGACATCGCCCCGACGCGGGCCTCACAACGAACCTGGACGCGCTGGAACGTTGCGTCGCTGTGGGTGGGCATGGCCATCTGCGTGCCGACTTATACGCTGGGCGGCGTCCTCACAGCCTACTTCGGCCTGTCCGTGGCGGAAGCCCTGTGGACCATCCTTATCGCGAATATCATCGTGTTGATGCCGCTGACGCTCAATGCGTATCCCGGAACCCGATACGGCATCCCCTGCCCGGTCGTCATGCGCGCCTCGTTCGGCATCATCGGATCGAACGTACCTTCGCTGATACGCGCTATCGTCGCCTGCGGCTGGTTCGGCATCCAGACCTTGTTCGGCGGTATTGCGATTCACCTGATGTTGTCCGCGATGTTCGACGGTTGGGCGGCGCTGGGCGGGGTGGGCGAAGTCCTCGGGTTCTTCATCTTCTGGGTCGCCAACCTCGCAGTCGTCATCCGCGGCTCGGAGTCCATCAAGCACCTCGAAGCGCTTGCCGCACCGCTGCTGCTGATCGTGGCGATCGGCCTGGTCTTCTGGGCACTGCCGAAAATCTCCCTCAGCGAAGTGCTGTCCACGCCGGCTTCGCGGCCTGCGGGCCAGCCGTTCTTCGGCTATTTCATGGCCGGACTTACAGCGATGGTCGGTTTCTGGGCCACGCTGTCGCTGAACATCCCGGATTTTAGCCGCTTCGCAAGAACGCAGCGCAGCCAGGTGCTTGGGCAGATCATCGGTCTGCCGCTGACAATGCTGCTGTTTGCCGGTCTCGGCGTGGTGCTCACGGCCGCGTCGGTCGAGCTCACGGGCGAGGCGATTTCCGACCCCATCAACCTGATCGGCCGCATCGACAATGACTTCATGGTCGTGATCGCGATGCTCATGATTATCCTGGCGACGATCTCGACCAATACGGCCGCGAATATCGTATCGCCCACGAACGTGTTTCAGAACGTGGCTCCGAAAATCATTAACGAAAAACGTGGTGTGCTGATCACGGGTTTTATCGGCGTTTTGCTGATGAGCTGGGAGCTTTTGAAGAAAATGGGCTGGCTCGATACGGACGTAAGCGTCGAGAGCCTCTACTCCAACTGGCTGCTGGGCTACTCCAGCCTGCTCGGCCCCATTGCAGGTATCATGATCGTCGACTATTTTCTAATCAAGAGACAGGCCTACAATCTGCTGGCGCTGTACCAGGACAACGCGGGATACCCGGCCTGGAACAAATCGGGCTTTATTGCGTTCCTAATTCCTGTTGCTTTGACACTGATCGCCGTTACAACAGGTAAGCTGGGCTGGTTCTATGACTACGGATGGTTTACGGGCTCTATTCTCGGCGGCCTCATTTATTACTTCGTCGCTCGCGGCGAAATCGGGAGTTCATCATGACGGTACTCATCAAAGGCGGCACTGTCGTCAACGCAGAACAATCTTTCCGGGCGGACGTGCTTTGCCAGGACGGTGTCATTACGGCGATGGGCAAAGATCTCGACACACCGAAAGGTGCAAGCGTCGTCGATGCGGGTGGCCAGTACGTGATGCCGGGCGGCATCGACCCGCACACGCACATGCAGCTGCCCTTCATGGGGACCGTTGCAAGTGAAGACTTTTACACCGGCACGGCGGCGGGCCTTGCGGGTGGCACGACGATGATCATCGATTTCGTCATTCCCAATCCGCAGCAAAACATCATGGACGCTTATCAACAATGGCGTGAGTGGGCTGAAAAGTCCGTTGCGGACTATTCCTTTCATGTAGCGATCACCTGGTGGGACGAGACCGTTCACGAGGACATGAGCACGCTTGTTCGTGATCATGGCGTCAACAGTTTCAAGCATTTCATGGCGTACAAGGGCGCCATCATGGCCGATGACGAAATTCTGGTGAACAGCTTTTCGCGCGCACTCGAGCTCGGTGCAATTCCTACGGTGCACGCGGAAAACGGCGAGCTGGTTTTCCGCCTGCAGCAGGAGTTGTACGACAAGGGCATTACCGGCCCGGAAGGTCATCCACTGTCGCGCCCTCCCGAGGTTGAGGGCGAAGCAGCCAATCGTGCGATACGAATTGCCGAAGTACTGCGCGTGCCGCTGTACGTCGTTCATAACTCATGCCGGCAGTCACTCGAAGCCATTACGCGCGCGCGCAATGAAGGCCAGCGCGTCTTCGGCGAAGTGCTAGCCGGTCACCTGCTGATCGACGACTCGGTTTACCGGGATCCGGACTTCGAAGTGGCCGCAGCGCACGTCATGAGCCCGCCGTTCCGCTCGAAGGAAAACCAGGAAGCGCTCTGGCATGGCCTGCAGTCGGGAAACCTGCAGACGACCGCGACCGATCACTGTTGTTTCTGTGCCGACCAGAAAGCGGCCGGCAAGGACGACTTCCGTCTCATACCGAACGGTACTGCCGGTATCGAAAACCGCTTGGAAGTGCTGTGGCACCACGGTGTCAGCACCGGCCGGCTGACCATGAACGAGTTCGTCAAAGTCACCTCGACCAACGCCGCACAAATATTCAATATCTACCCGAGAAAAGGCAGCGTTTCAGTCGGCGCCGATGCCGATATCGTCGTGTGGGATGCGGCGGCGAGCAAGACGATCTCGGCGAAGACGCATCACCAGAAAATCGACTACAACATTTTCGAAGGCATGACCGTGACTGGCTGTGCTTCGCACACGATCAGCCGTGGCCGCGTCGTCTACGCCGACGGCGAACTCAATGTCGAACGCGGTGCCGGTCGCTACGTTGACCGCCCGCCGTTCGCCCCGTTCTACGACGCGCTGAAGATCCAGGCGAAACAAGCCGAACCGGTAGCAGTTCGGCGCTGATTCCGGTACTCCAATGAGCAAAAGCGCACAGCAAGCCGATATCCGCCGCAACCGTCTGGACAAGGACGAGATAGCGCGTAATTTTTCTGATTTGCATCCGCCATTGTCTCGCTCCGAAGCATTGATCGAAGCGGATCGCTGTTACTTTTGCTATGACGCGCCCTGCACGACGGCCTGTCCAACCGGCATCGATATACCTGGCTTCATTCAGAAAATTCGCAGCGACAACATTCGCGGTTCCGCGCACACCATTCTCAGGGAAAACATCATGGGCGGCATGTGCGCGCGTGTTTGTCCGACCGAGGTGCTTTGCGAAGAAGCCTGCGTCAGAAATACGCATGAAGAAAAGCCCGTGGAAATCGGGCTGCTGCAACGCTACGCGACCGATCCGATATTCGACCAGGGAACTCCGCTTTTTTCGCGGGCTGCTGCCACGGGCAAGAAGGTCGCAGTGGTTGGTGCCGGTCCCGCGGGCCTGTCCTGCGCGCACCGGCTTGCGATGCTCGGTCACGACGTCGTCGTTCTCAATCGTGACCTTAAACCCGGTGGACTGAACGAATACGGCATCGCCGCTTACAAGACGATCGATGATTTTGCGCAGAAGGAAGTCGAGTACATTTTATCGATCGGCGGTATCGAACTTCGCAATGGCGAAACACTCGGCAAGGACTTTACGCTGCAGGAACTTCGTGACGCCTATGATGCAGTATTCATCGGAATTGGTCTCGGATCGACGAATGCGCTCGGCCTCGACCGTGAATCACTAACGGGCGTCGGCAGTGCCATCGAGTACATCGCGGAAATCCGCCAGGCCGATGACCTCGGCAAGCTGCCCGTCGGACGCCGTGTCGTGGTGATCGGCGGCGGCATGACGGCGATCGATATTGCCGTGCAAAGCAAACGCCTGGGCGCCGAGGTCGTCGACCTCGTCTACCGCCGCGGGCCTGAGCAGATGGGCGCCAGCCGCTACGAACAGGACCTGGCTCAAACCAACGGCGTAAAGATTCATCACTGGGCGCAGCCGGTCGAGCTGCGCGGCGACGACCACGTTACGAACATCCGCTTTGAGCGGACGGCGCTCGGCAACGACGGCCGATTGTCATCACAAGGCGATGGCTTCGAACTGACCGTTGACACCGTGTTCAAGGCCATAGGTCAAATACTCGATGTGGGCGTGCTCAGTAATATTCCTGAACTCGAATTTCGACATGATCGTATCGTCGTCAACGAGGCCGGCAGGACCACGCTTCGTGACGTCTGGGCAGGCGGTGACTGCGTTGCCGCTGGCGATGATCTCACCGTTACGGCTGTCCAGCAGGGCAAGGTCGCGGCCATCGATATCGACCGCAGGCTGAGGGGGAAATAGACGTGGCGGACCTCAAGACGACATTCCTGGGCATATCCTCACCGAATCCGTTCTGGCTCGCATCTGCCCCGCCGACCGACAAAGCCTACAACGTCAATCGCGCGTTCGAAGCCGGCTGGGGTGGCGCGGTCTGGAAGACGCTGGGCGAAGATCCTCCCATCGTCAACGTCAGCGGCCCGCGTTACAGTGCGATCCACAGCAACGAGCGACGTGTCATCGGCTTCAACAACATCGAGCTGATTACCGACCGGCCGTTGCAGGCCAATCTCGACGAGATGCGGCAGATCAAGAAGGACTGGCCGGATCGCGCTCTGGTCGCGTCTGTCATGCTGCCGATGAACGAAGCCACCTGGGCCAAGTACCTGCCCATGGTCGAAGAAACCGGCATCGATGCGTTCGAACTCAATTTCGGTTGCCCGCACGGCATGTCTGAACGTGGCATGGGTGCGGCCGTCGGCCAGGTACCCGAGTACATTCAGATGGCCGCCGAGTGGGCGAAGAAAGCCGCGTCCGTGCCCGTCATTGTGAAGCTCACGCCCAACGTCACGAACATCCTGCCGCCGGCCAAAGCAGCGCTCGACGGTGGCGCCGATGCCGTGTCGTTGATCAACACGATTAACTCCATCATGCGCGTGGACTACGACTCACTAACGATGTACCCGACGACTGATGGCATGGGCACGCATGGTGGCTACTGTGGCGAAGCGGTTAAACCGATCGCTTTGAACATGGTGGCTGAAATTGCACGCACGAAAGAGACCCGATTGCTTCCCATCTCGGGCATTGGCGGCATCACGGACTGGCGCGACGCCGTCGATTTCCTGGCCCTGGGTGCCAGCAATGTGCAGGTGTGCACGGCCGCGATGGTCTACGGCTTCAAGATCATCGACGACCTCGCTGACGGCTTGAGCCGTTTCCTCGACGACAAGCAGCTGACCCTCGACGAACTGATCGGCAAAGCTGTGCCCAGCGTCACCGACTGGCAATACCTGAACCTGAATTACGTCGAGAAGGCCGTGATCGACCAGGACCTGTGCATCCAGTGTGGTCGCTGCCACGTCGTTTGCGAGGACACCTCGCACCAGGCCATCACGCATACGGTCAACGGCGAACGGCGCTTTGAAGTGATCGATTCGGAATGCGTTGGTTGCAACCTGTGCGTCAGCGTGTGTCCCGTCGACGGCTGCATCTCGATGCATCAACTGACCGAGGGCAGAGACCCGAGAACCGGAGAGCCGATCTCGCTGGAAAAAGCCAACTGGACGACTCACCCGAATAACCCGATGCGGAAGACGAAATAAGATGACCATACGGAACGACGATCTGATCAATGCAGCCAGGGAGGCTCGCAAGAACGCCTACAGTCGCTATTCCAACTACAACGTTGGGGCGGCTATTGTCGACGATCAGGGTCGCCTGCACGTCGGCTGCAATGTCGAGAATGCCGCTTACAATCTCGGCAACTGCGCGGAGGCGGCCGCGATCGCCGCGATGGTGCAGGACGGTGGCAAACGCATCGTTCGAATCGCCGTTGCGGGCGGTTATTCCGAGATCGGGCCCTGCACGCCCTGCGGCGGGTGCCGCCAGCGCATCAATGAATTCGCCGACAAGAACACGGTTGTTATCGTTATCGACGACAGCAAGGAATGGCAGGAGTATTCCGTTGCCGAGCTGCTACCCGAATCCTTCCACCTCGATTAACCGGGGTCGAACCGAGGTTTTAGAGCCGGGAGTTTTCAAAAACCTCGGTTCGACCCGTGTTTCCTTAGCCGCGGCCAAAATACATGTCCGCGCCGGTCAGGAACATCTGGATGGCGATAGCGACAAGTATCATGCCCATGAGGCGCTCGATCGCGATGAGACCCCGCGAGCCCAGGCGCTCGGCGACCTGGCTTCCGAACAGGACAATGACCGCCGTGAC
>Ga0224512_10000138_pt1 | contig 78758 bp, 73 predicted proteins | sample SF_May12_sed_USG_4_FD_169103 | JGI IMG/M metagenome (GOLD analysis project Ga0224512, IMG submission 169103) | Sediment microbial communities from San Francisco Bay, California, United States - SF_May12_sed_USGS_13 | ecosystem: Environmental > Aquatic > Marine > Sediment | place: USA... | reverse complement strand
GACGCACACGCACACGTTCTGCCATCCCCACATCAAAACAGGCCCAGCAACCCGAGTGGTGGACGCGACCCTCAAACCACTGTGGTCAGGGCACTAGCTTCGGGGGCTGCGTTCCGGGGCCGGGGAGATGGCGCCCGATCCGCCGTTTCGCCCCGCCCCGGCCCCATGTCACACTTCGGTTGCGGGCCGGGGAATCAGCTCACGGATTGTTAGCCTGCTCACGTGACTAGGTTTCCTTCCACCCAGGCGGTGCGCCGCACCTGGCCCGCCCTCATCCTTGGTTTGCTGCTGATCGTCTCGTCGTGTGGGGTGTCCCGCTCAGCGCCTTCCGACGCCGCGCTCGACGGCAATGATACGGAAACCGAGGAAACGGTCTCGGGTGACGATACGACCGAGGCGACGGCCCCCCCGACCACCGCACCGGTCGAGCCCGTGCCCACGCCGGCGACTGCACCGGCCGACGAGGTCGCAGTGACGGCCGACCTCGGCGGTGGAATGGTCTGGGAGCTGACCCACGGCGAGCTCAACGATGTGGTCATCCCGACCTGGGAGAATCAGGAGTTCGTGACCCTCGCCTTCGGTGGCGTGGTTCCCGCCGGCTTCTATCCCGGTGTCACCTACGAACATCTCGTCGGAGAGGTCCTGAGTCGCGAACTGTCGGACCTGGGGGGCGAAGTGGCCGACGCCGACACCGCGGCGGCTCGGGAGAGCCTGTCGGGCTTGATGCAGAGCTGGTTCGGCGGTTCATCCGATCCGGGTGCCGAGGCCGATCGTCTCTACGCCGAGGTTCCCTACCTGCCGTTCGTGGTCAGCCAGCAGGCCAAACAGACCGCTCTTGGCAACGCCCTCCTCGAGAGCGGTGACCTCACGGTCGACGCCCCGTGCGTCCGCCACATCCTGCTCGAGGACGAGGCGGCGGCCCAAGACGTGCTCGACCTGTTGAACGGCGGCGCCGATTTCGCCGAGCTGGCCGCTGAGCGGTCGACCGGTCCGACGGGTCCGACCGGCGGCGACCTCGGGTGCGCACCCAGCTCCGGCTATGTCCCGGAGTTTGCGGCCGCGGTCGACGGCGCCACGCTCGGTGAATACGTCGGTCCGGTCCAGACCCAGTTCGGCTGGCACGTCCTCGTCGTCGACCGTTACGAGCAAAGCGACCTGAACCCGGGCGACGCCATCGGTCAGCGGGTTCGGGCTCGGCTCGAGGCGGCGACCGTCGATGTCGACCCCCGGCTCGGCACCTGGGACCCGGTCAATCTGACCATCAACCCACCGGCCGACGAAGCCGGAGAATAGAAAGCGGAAGAAGAGGCCGACGGCTGGTTGCGTTCGACGTCGCCAGGTCGCTCCGACCCTCCCGACATGACTCCTCGCGCTGATCGTCCGACGATAACGATCTGCGGCCTCGGCCCCGGAGCCCCGGATCTCCTCACCGAACGGACGGCAACCATTCTCGATCGGTCGGATCCGCTGTTTCTCCGGACGAGTCGCCATCCCGGTGCCGAACGGTACACCGCCGATGCCGTGTCGTTCGATCCGATCTACGACGCAGCCGACTCGTTCGCTGAAGTGTACGGAGCGATCACCGAGGCACTCGTCGGTGCGGCGGCCACGACCGGGCGGGTCACCTATTGCGTTCCCGGTTCACCGCTGGTGCTCGAACGGTCGGTGGCCCAGCTGCGGGCTCGCGACGATGTGGCAGTCGAGTTGGTTCCGGCCGTCTCGTTTCTCGACGAGGCGTGGGCCCGGCTCGCCGTTGACCCGATCGACGAAGGTGTGCGGCTCATCGACGGGCATCGATTCGCCGTCGAGGCTGCTGGTGAACGAGGTCCGCTGCTGGTGGCCCATGCTCACGCCCGCTGGGTGCTGTCCGACATCAAACTGACGTTGCTCGAACACGATGTCGGCGGCGATCAATCCGTCATCGTCCTGCAGCGGCTCGGGACCGATGACGAGGCGGTGTCCGTGGTTCGGGTCGACGAACTCGATCGGCGAATCGAGGCCGACCATCTCACGTCTCTCTACCTGCCCACGGTCGCCGCTCCCGTCGGCCGAGCACTCATGAGCTCGGTCGAGCTGATGCGTCGGCTCCGAATCGAGTGTCCGTGGGATGCGAAGCAGGATCACGCCACGCTGCGCAAGTATCTGTTGGAGGAGGCGTACGAGGTCCTCGACGTCCTCGACCGGATCGTCGACGCATCGACCGATCCCGACGCCGAGGACGCGTTGATCGATGCGTTCACCGAACTCGAAGGCGAACTCGGCGACCTGTGGCTGCAGATCCTGTTTCACAGTCGATTGGCGTCCGAAGCCGGCCATTTCGACATCGCTGATGTTGCCGACACCCTGACGGTCAAGATGATCAGCCGCCATCCTCACGTGTTCGGGGCCGACGACCCCGATCTCACCACCACGGCCTCCGGGGGACCCGCCAGCGCCGAGGGGGTCGAGGCCCAGTGGGATCGAATCAAGGCCGTCGAGGGCCGACGGTCGTCGATTCTCGACGGTGTTCCGTCGGCCATGCCGTCCCTGGCCAGAGCGGCGAAGATCGTCAAACGGATCACCGGCGAGCACGGTCCCCCCGATCGGGGACCGTGGGCCGAACGGCTCGGTCTCGCAGCCGACGCCGGCGTTGCTGCCGGGGGTGCCGAACCGCCCGAATCCGTCGTGAGGGACGAGGTGGACATGGGGCGCCTGCTGATGGCCGTCGTCGAGGCCGGTCGGGTGGCAGGCGTCGACGCCGAACAGGCGCTTCGAGTGGCCACCAACGCCCTCGTCGAATCGGTGCGATCACATGAGCGACGACTCGAGGACACCGCGGGTGTCGACGGAGCAACCGCGACGACCGAGGCCGGGGGAGCGGCCGCCGATACGGGCCGCCTCTCCTGGGTGGTCGGCTAGGACAGCAGCCGAGCGAGGATGAAGATCAGCAGCGCTCCGGCGGCCAAGGTGGCCACGTAGGCGACCGCAAACGCTTTGACGTTGCTGCCGGCCTCGTCACGGTTCGTGGAACCACGGGATCGGTTGGTCGTCGGTACACCGAATGGTGAACGGTCGGCCGACGGGGATCCGCCCGTCATCGGAGTGTCCGCCCGGTCGCCTGTTGCGGTGCCACCGGAATCCTGGTCGGCTTGACCGAGAATGCCCGACGGCCGGTCGGCCGCCACCGCTTCGGCGGGAGCTCCGGTATCGGTGGTCCGTTTGTGTTGGATGCCACCGATCGACGTGTCCGTCGTGGCCGGGGGCCGGTCGGATGGCGGATCGAACCGTTCCCGTCGGCCGGCGAGGAGATGCTGATCGGACTGCCACGGACGCACGGTGAGGCTCTGGAACATCTCCTGCACGTCGGCGGCGGACGCCGGTCGGAGGTTCGGGTTCTTCTGCAGGAGCGACTCGATCACCTTCGACAGATCCTCCGAGACCCCTCGACTTCGGAGATCCGGTGGTTCGTCGCTCATGACACGGGTGATGATCGGATGAATCGACTTGTCGCCCTTGTCGACGAACGGAACCGAGCGCAGCACGGCGGCCAGGAGGCAAACGCCGACGCCGTAGAGATCGCTGGCCGCGGTGGCCTGAGTGCCGCCCAGAACCTCGGGTGCCGCGTAGGCCACGCTGGCGGTGATCGCCGCCGAGGTTGTGTTCATGCCGTCCTGGAGACGAGCGATGCCGAAGTCGCCGAGCACGGCATCGCCCGAAGACCGCATCAGAATGTTTTCCGGTTTCAGATCCCGGTGGAGAACCCCCGACGAGTGGGCTCGGGCCAGCGCGCCGGCCAGTTGGTAGCCGATCCGAATCAACTCGTCCTCGGTCATCGGCGCCTGTTTCAGACGCTGCCACAAGGTGCCGCCGTCGATGTACTCGAGCACCAGGTACGGGCGGCCGTCGTCGAGCGATCCGGCGGTGAAGACGTCGACGATGTTCGGATGGCCTGACAGCCGGCCGAGCGCCTTGCATTCACGGTCGAAACGGAGCCGAATGATCTTGTCCTGAATCGGCGCGTGCCCGACCTTGACTGCAACCTCCCGGTCGACGTTCGTCTGGCGCGCCAGCCACACGTCACCGAAACCACCCCCGCCGATCCGTTTGATCGGCTCAAAGCCGTCTAGAGCGAACGTCTTGGCCATAAGAGGTTGCGGGGGAGTCCTTCCGTAGGTCGTTGTCGAGTCGTATCGAAGCGGATGGTCGAACGAAGCCTCTCGACCTTTTCTGCCGAACTCCACAGCCGGGAAGTGCTGGTGGTCTCCGCCGCCGGGAGAATGGCTCGCTGTGGCACGCCTCTGCAGGTTGTTCGGGAGGAGGTCGCCTTGTCGGATGCCTCCGGCGATCCTTGCCTCTCCAAAAGGTCGCAGGAGCAGATTCTGTAGCCGATCATAGTGCCTGGAGTTGCTCCATCAGCAGATCGACAGGAAAGATGCGGCCGGTCGCAATCTTCGGATCCTGGCACTCCGACGGTCGCTCGGAGGAGGTACTGCCATCCGGCGTGCCGAGCTGCTAGCATCTCACTGCGGGCGGTAGGAGGAACGCAAAGCGTGAGTGTTATTCATGATGTCCTGGCTCGGGAAGTACTCGACTCCAGAGGAAATCCGACCGTCGAAGTCGAAGTCCTGCTCGCATCGGGCGCCGTCGGACGGGCGCTCGTGCCGTCCGGTGCATCAACCGGCCAGTTCGAGGCCGTCGAGCTCCGAGATGGCGGAGACCGATACCTGGGAAAGGGCGTCGCCACCGCGGTCGAAAACGTCAACACCGTGATCAGCGATGCGCTGGCGGGGATGGACGCCTACGCCCAGCGCGAGATCGATCAGCTGCTGGTCGACCTCGACGGCACGCCGAACAAGCAGAAGCTCGGGGCCAACGCCATACTCGGCGTAAGCCTGGCCGCGGCTCGAGCCGCTGCCGACGACCTCGCGCTGCCCCTCTACCGGTACGTCGGGGGTGTCAACGCCCACGTCCTGCCGGTGCCGATGATGAACGTCCTCAACGGCGGTGAGCACGCCGACAACAACGTCGACTTCCAGGAATTCATGATCATGCCGGTCGGTGCCGCATCGTTTTCCGAGGGCCTGCGCTGGGGCGTCGAAACCTACCACTCGCTGAAGAAGGTGCTGGCGGAGCGCGGGCTCTCGACCGCGATCGGTGACGAGGGCGGATTCGCGCCAAATCTGGAGTCGAACGAGGCCGCCCTGACCCTGCTGATAGAGGCGATCGAGCGGGCCGGTCGAACGCCCGGCGACGAGATTGCGCTCACGATGGACGTCGCGTCCACGGAGTTCTTCTCCGACGGCCGGTATCGCCTGGCCGGGGAGGGGCGCGATCTGACACCGTCGGCCATGGTCGAGGAGCTGGCCGGCCTGGCCGACCGCTATCCGATCGTGTCGATCGAGGACGGTATGGCCGAGGAGGATTGGGACGGTTGGAAGGAACTCACCGATGCCATCGGTGACCGCTGTCAGCTCGTCGGCGACGACCTCTTCGTCACCAACACCGGACGCCTGTCGCGTGGTATCGAGGCCGGGGTGGCGAACTCCATCCTGGTGAAGGTCAATCAGATTGGGTCTTTGAGCGAGACCCTGGAAGCCGTCCGCCTGGCCACCGGCCACAGCTATAGCTCGGTCATGTCGCATCGCTCGGGCGAGACCGAGGACACGACGATCAGCGATCTTGCGGTGGCCACGAACTGCGGTCAGATCAAGACCGGTGCCCCCGCCCGCAGTGACCGGGTTGCCAAGTACAACCAGCTCCTGCGCATCGAGCACGATCTCGGTACCGCCGCCCGTTACGCCGGCCGGTTCACCGTGGGTTCCCGCTGATGGCCCGGTCGAGCCGATCCGGCCGTTCCGGCGCCCGGACCCGCGCCCGGGGTGGTCGACGCTCTGCCGCGCCGGCTCGGAAGCGTTCCTCGGTCGAACGTACCAGGGAGATGGCACCGGTCGCCTTGGCCAGCTGCCTGGCGGCGGCGGTGCTCGTCGGCCTGGCCATCGTGCCCGTTCGGACCTGGTTGGCGCAGCAACGCAAGATGGACGAGGCCCGGACCCAGCTGGCTCAGATCGATGCCGAGGTCGCCGATCTCGAACGTCAGTTGGCCCAGCTCCAGACCGACGATGAGATAGAGCGTCGCGCTCGACAGGACTTCGACCTCGTGTTCCCGGGCGAGGAGAGCTACCGCATCCTCCCCGAACCCGGCGCCCAGCAGCCCTGACGCCCTACACCGGCCTCTCGGCCAGCGGCAGCGCCGATTTCGGAGGCTGAAAACCAGCCGGCGGCCGAGGCCGAGCCTCGACCGCCGACACACCGCCCGGGAGGGAAGGTCGGGCGGCGACCGTGGCGTGCTCTCGAGCAGCTCCGTGCTGCGGGAGCTGTCGCTCGAGGAGTAACGCGTCGTGAATAACCGGTGAGGATCGGTGATCCACCGACTCGTCACCTGCCACCCGCGAGGGGGCTCACTGCCAATGATGGCGCGTGAACCACGTGATGCACAAGCGTCGACCCGATCGACTTTCCGAACAGCAGCCGGTTGGCCGTGGCCCCACCCGACTTTCGCCGTGGGAGAGGGTGGCTTTCCGGGCGATTCTTTCCGTCGAGCGGAACGTTGAGCGTCGATTACGGCGGCCGTCCCACTTTTGTGCAAGAATCCCGGGGGAACATTATCCGAAAGGGGATTCTGTGGAGATCACTGTCGAGATCAACGGCACCAGTCACACCCATGACGTCGAACCTCGAACCCTGCTGGTTCACTACATCCGAGACGTTGCGGGTCTGACCGGCACGAACATCGGCTGCGACACCTCGTCCTGTGGCGCCTGCACCGTTCACCTGAACGGGGAGGCGGTGAAATCCTGCACGATGCTGGCCGTTCAGGCCGACGGTGAGCGGATCACCACGATCGAGGGCCTGGCCGAAGGCGACGAACTCCACCCCATGCAGCAGGCCTTCATGAACTGCCATGCGCTCCAGTGCGGCTACTGCACACCGGGAATGGTGATGGCGTCGGTGTCATTGCTCGAAGAAAACCCTCAACCGTCGGAAGCCGAGGTCCGGGAGGGGCTCGAAGGCAACTTGTGCCGCTGCACCGGCTACCACAACATCGTCCAGGCGGTTCTGAGCGCGGCTGGAGGTAGCCAATGATCCCGGTTCCATTCGACTACGTTCGGGCCTCCTCGGCCGAGGAGGCCCTCGGCGCGCTGAACGAGCATGGTGACGAGGCCAAGCTGATGGCCGGTGGTCATTCACTGCTGCCGATGATGAAGCTCCGGTTGGCGTACCCGTCGGTCATCATCGACATCGGACGGCTGGGTGATCTGTCCTACATCAACGACGCCGGCGATCACCTCGCCATCGGCGCGTTGACCCGCCACCGAGACATCGAGATCAGTGATCTGGTGGCCGAACACGCTCCCCTGCTGGCCCACGCCACAAGCCACGTCGGTGATCCTCAGGTCCGTCATCGAGGAACGATCGGCGGATCCCTGGCTCATGCCGACGCCGCTGCCGATCACCCTTCGGCGCTCCTGGCGCTCAACGGTTCCGTCGTGGCCCGCAAGGCCGACGGTTCCGAGCGGGTCATCGATGCCGGCGATCTGTTCGCCGGCTTTCTCGAGTCGAGTCTCGACCCGACCGAGATGATCACCGAGGTCCGGATTCCGAAACACACGGGTCTCGGCTGGAACTTCCAGAAGTTCAACCGGCGTGCCCAGGACTGGGCCATCGTCGGGGTCTCGGCCCAGAGCACGGGTGATGGCAATGGCGCCCGAGTCGCCCTGGTGAACATGCACCCGACCCCGGTCCGTGCGGCCGCGGTCGAAGCGGCGCTGGCCGGTGGGGCCGGTGCCTCCGACGCAGCCGCCGCGGCGGCCGAGGGTATGGAACCGTCGAGCGACCTGAACGCCACGGTCGACTATCGCAAACACCTGGCTCGGGTCCTGACCCGCCGCGCTCTGGAAGGCGCCGGGATCGCCTGACCGTGCCGGCCAGCGACCCTGACGAGGCGCCCGACGATCTGCGCGACCATCGACTGACCCGCCCGGACGGCCGCATCGTTGCGTACTCCGAATGGGGTGATGCCACCGACCGAACCGTGCTGCGGGTGCCGGGCACACCGGGATCGAGGTTCTCGGTTCGGGCCGATGTCGAGCCGTGGCGCGTTCGAAACCTGAGGATGATCACCACCGAACGGCCCGGCCTTGGCGCGTCGACCCGTCTCCCGGGCCGGGGATTCAATGAACACGCCGACGATTTGGCCGCCCTCCTGACCACCTCGGCGTCGACCGGGTTCCGATCATCGGTAGCAGCGGGGCGGCGCCGCACATCCTGGCGTTCTGTGCCCAGCATCCCGACCGTGTCGTGGCCGCAACGATAACGGTTGGGGCTGCGCCCCTGGAGAATGACGAGATCGATCAGATGATCGGGCTCAACGCAACGGCCAAACGGTTTGTACTTGACGGCGATCGCGGCGCCCTCACGTCCTTGCTCTCCGAGACCCGCACGTCGATTCTGGATGATCCGCTCGGTAGTTTTCGATCGATCATGGAGACCGCTCCACCAGCCGACCAGGAGATCATTGGCGATCCCGACTGGCAATCGAGCTCCGTGCTGGACATCACCGAGGCACTGCGAACCGGGGTCGAAGGATGGGTCGATGAGTCATGGGCGCTGTTCGCGCCGTGGGACGACATCGATCCCGCTGAGGTGACCACATCGGTGACCTGGTGGCACAGTCGCGACGACCGCAACGCACCACTCTCGGCTGCTTGTCGCCTCGTCGCTCAGTTGCCCGACGCGAGGTTGGAGATATGGGACGATGGAGGCCATCTAACCCGGTATCGCCTGGAGGTTGAACTCCTCGATGAACTTCTCGCCCGGTGGTGACACCGACCATCGTTCCGGTTCCGTGAACCGGTTGACGGCTCGGTAGTGTTGAGGGCATGAAGGAAATCCTTGGCGACCTCGAACGGTGGCGAAAGCAGGGCAAGCGGGTGGCGCTGGCCCGTGTCGTCGACATCGAAGGCTCCGGGCCTCGACTTCCTGGCGCGGCCATGGCCGTGAACGAGGACGGTGAGGTGGCCGGATCGGTGTCGGGCGGGTGTGTCGAGGGGGCGGTGGTGACCGAGTCACTCCAGTGCCTCGAGGACAACTCCCGGCGCATCGTAACCTTCGGCTACTCCGACGACGAGGCGTTCGCCGTCGGACTCACCTGCGGCGGGACCATTCACCTGTATCTCGAACCGCTCGACTGGTAGCGGCCCGGTGTCCGACTCACTGTTTTCCGTCCTGCGAGCGGCGATAGCGGCCGAAGAGCCTGTCGTCCTGGCCACCATCGTCGCCGTCGACGATTCGGTCGATGGCGACGACCTGCCACTGGTCGGGGCCAAGATTCTCCTCCAGCCGGGCTCGGAGCCGTTGGGCTCACTCGGGAACGACGACCTCGACCGGGTCGTGATCCGGGATGCCCTGGGGGAGCTGTCGGCCGGCACCACCGGCATCCGCCACTACGGCCCGCGGGGCGAGGCCCGCCAGGACGAGGTCTCGGTCTTCATCGAATCGTTCGCCCCGCCGCCCCGCATGCTCATCTTCGGTGCCGTGGATTTCACGGCGGCCCTGACGAGGGTGGCCAAAATCCTCGGCTATCGGGTCACGGTCTGTGACGCTCGCCCCGTGTTCGCCACCACGCAGCGCTTCCCGTACGCCGACGAGGTCGTGGTCAACTGGCCCCACCGTCTGCTCGAGGAGGTGGGATCGGAACTCGGCCCCCGCGATGCGATCTGCGTGCTCACCCACGACCCCAAGTTCGACGTCCCCGCCGTCATTGCGGCGCTGGCCACCGACACCGGCTACATCGGGGCGATGGGATCCCGTCGCACGACCAAGGACCGCAACGACCGGCTGATGGCCGAAGGTGTCACCGAGGCCGAAATCGACAGAGTGCGGGCACCCATCGGTCTTGACCTGGGTGCCCGCACTCCGGAAGAGACGGCTCTCTCGATTTGTTCGGAGATCATCGCCCTACGATCGGGCCGCCCTGTCGCCGCCCTCAAAGACACCGAGGGCGATATTCACCGAGCGTGAGGCGATGATCTCCGTGGAACTTGTCATACGGCGTCGACCCCCGAGTCGCCGGTTCGGATACGAACCATCGAATCGACCGGTGTCACCCAGATCTTGCCGTCGCCGATGACCCCGGTTTGGGCACCCTGGCGGACGGCGTTGACGATGAGATCAACCATCTCCTCCCCGGCGACGATGTCGACGCGGATCTTCGGGACGAAGTCGATTCGGTATTCGGCGCCCCGGTAGGTTTCGGTGTGGCCGCCCTGACGGCCGAAGCCCTTGACCTCGGTCACGGTCATGGCGTTGACGCCTATCTCGACCAGCGCTTCCTTCACCTCGGTCAGCCGGTGCGGCTTGATAATCGCAGTTAGCAGTTTCATGTCATGCGCTCCTTGGGTCAGATCCCCGCCGTTGCGGGAACCAGATCGGGGCCGTAGCCGGGACTGCCGTGCTCTTCGGTGTCGAGTCCGGCAATCTCCTCTTCACGTGTGACCCGCAGACCGATCGTGTTCTTGATTGCCATGAACATGATACCTGTGGTGACAACCACGAAAATGAAGTGAGTGATGACCATTACCAGCTGGGTGCCCATCTGACTGAAGCCACCGCCGTAGAACAGGCCGGCGTTCTCCCGGCCGAGGAAGGCGTCGTCGAAGCGGGCGAAGAGCCCGATCGACAGCGTCCCCCAGGTGCCGCAGACACCGTGGACGGAGATGGCGCCGACCGGATCGTCGATCCGGAGACGGTCGAAGAACCGGACGGAGAACACGACCAGCGCGCCGCCGATCGCTCCGATCAGGATCGAGACCGGTGAGGTCACGGCGCCGACTGGAGCGGTGATCGCAACCAGACCGGCGAGGAGGCCGTTGGCCGCCATCGACACGTCGGGTTTGCCGTCTAGCGCCCAGACAACCGCAGTGGCAACCACGGCACCGGCGCAACCGGCCAGAAGGGTCCTGACGGCGATCTGCATGACGAACTCGTCGGCGGCCAGCTCCGATCCGGGGTTGAAACCGAACCAGCCGATGAACAGGATGATGGCGCCGAGCACCACGAACGGGATGCTGTGACCCGGGATGGCCCGCGGAATGCCCTCGTCGGTGTACTTGCCGATCCGGGGTCCGAGGATGAGAGCCCCCATCATGGCGGCCCAGCCACCGGTCGCGTGGACGATGGTCGAACCGGCGAAGTCCGAGAACGGAGTGTCGAGCTGGGCCAGCCAGCCGCCACCCCAGGTCCAGCGGAGCACGATCGGGTAGATGAGTGCGGTGATCACGAACGAGTACACGAAGTACGACTTGAACTTCGTGCGCTCGGCCATGGCTCCCGACACGATGGTGGCGGCGGTGGCGGCGAAGGCGGCCTGGAAGAAGAAGGTGGTTGCGGTGGACAACCCTCCCTCCGCCGGAATGGCGTCGTCGAAGCCGCTCATGAAGAAAGCGCCCCAGCCGAACCAGCCGCCCAGTTTCTCTCCGCCGGTGAAGGCGATGCCGAACCCGAAGAGTGCGAAGGCCAGCACACCGGCCGACATGTCCATCAGGTTCTTCATCATGATGTTGGCGACGTTCTTGGCCCGGGTCAGTCCGGCCTCGACCAGGGCAAAGCCGGCCTGCATGAAGAACACCAGCACACCGGCGATGAAGACCCAGAGGTTGTCGAGGATCACCTGGGAGGCGACGCCCTCGGGCAGGTCCGACTGGGCTGCAACGGGTGAAGCCCACAGGGCGGAGACGGCGGCGACGGTCAAAACGGTCAGGGCGAGGCGCTTCCGACGCCGACCTGCCGGGGGCCCGCTCAACGACGTGGGCGGGTGGTCGGGCGGCGCCGAGGCGGATGTGGAAAAAGGTCTTTGAAATCGTGACGCGGCAGAGCCGATCATGAGATCCTCCTACGGGGTGAGTTTGGGTGTTGTTCCACCGATTGGTTTGAGACTCGAGTTGATCCCACACTCACCCCGTTGTGCGCAGGGGATCTCCTCGTTTGCCACGCACGCTACGTCGCCTGTGTTTCGTGAACGTTTCCGGCCAGTTAACTCGTCGGTGGCGTCATCGAACGGTCGCCACCGGCCTTCAGCAGGCTGCTTCGCTGTGCAGGAGGCGCAGGAAGTCGTAGACCTCCTGCCGATCCTTGGTCCGACGCAGAGGTGGAAGCGCGTTGATGAGGTCCCACCGGTAGCCGCGGTTGGTGGCCAGTCGCGAGTCGAGGACGGCGACCACGCCTCGATCGTCGGAGCGGCGGATGAGCCGCCCTGCGGCCTGAGCGAGGAGGATCTGGGCCCGGGGTAGATCGACCTCCCGGAACGCCCGAGCGCCGACACGGCTTCGCTGTGCTTCGAGCACCGGGTCGTCGGGTCGGGGAAACGGGATCCGATCGATGGCGACCAGGGTGAGCGTCGATCCTGGGAGGTCGACACCCTGCCAGAACGACATCGTGGCCGCCAGCACTGCGCTCGGGTCGTCCTGGAAGCGCTGGATCAGGGCCGACTTGGAGCCCTCCCCCTGAACCAGCACCGGCACGTCGAGTTCGTCCCGAAGGCGTTCGGCGGCCTCGGTCATGGCCGAATAGCTCGTGAAGAGGGCCAGAGCCCGGCCGCCGGCCGCCTTGATGAGCCCGATCAGCTCGTCCTGAACGGCGGATCGGAATTCGGGCCGTTTCGGCGGTGGCAGGTCGGTGGGACAGTACAGGAGCCCGAGTTCCGGATAGTCGAAGGGCGAGCCGACCCGACGAACCTCGTGATCGGATGTGAGCCCCAGACGGGTCCCGAAACCGTCGGACAGCGTGGCGCTGGTCATCACCACGGTGCGATCGGGCCACAGATGATCCTCGAGGAGCGGACCGAGGTCGAGCGGCGTGAGGCGCAACACCGGATTGTTGACGGTTCCGTCGACCCACACGACGTCGGAGGGACCCGACTCGAGCACGAAGTCGATGTCGTTGACGAGACGGGTCGCGACGAGCGTGATCCGCTCGATTCGAGCCGCCACGTTGCTGCCCTCGGTGGCGTCGAGTTTGCGAAGTTCGGCCAAGACTCGTTCGGTTCGGTCGCGGGCCAGCACGATGATGCTCGTGAGGTCGAGATCGATCTCGACGGAGCGGCCGAGCATCGGTGTGAGGGCACTGTCGTACTCGTCGGCCGATCGATTGAGCCCGTCGGCCAGGGCCTCGTCGGTGAGTATCGACCGCACCCTGCGGGCCATGCCTCGGAGCCGCCCGCCGCTGAGTTCGGTGCCGCAGGTGGCGCCGAGGATGTCGGGGAACTGGTGGGCTTCATCGAACACGACGATCTCGTGGTCGCCGAGCAGCGCACCGCCGCTCGACAGGTTGAGGCCGTAGTAGTGCTGGTTGGTGACGATGATGTCGGCGGCGAACGCCTGCTGACGGGCCGCCTCGGAGTAGCACATGTCGCCTGACGGGCAGCGGCCGGCGCCCGGGCATTCGTCGCCGGTCACGCTGACCGCTCGCCAGACGTCGTAGGGAGGGGCATCGTCGAGCTCCTCCCGATCACCGGTCTCGGTGGTCGCCGCCCACTCGAGCAGTCTGGTGAGGCGGTGATCCGGATCCCGCCCGCCAAGAAGCTCGAGCTGTTGGGTGCGGTCGGCCTCCTGAAGATCCTTGAGCTGTTGCACGCACAGATAGTTACCCCGGCCCTTGAGAACGGCCGCGGTCACCGGTCGATCGAGCCCCTCGGCGACGGCGGGAATGTCCTTGTCGACCAACTGGCCCTGCAGTGCGATGGTGGCGGTGGCGATGACGGCGCGCTGTCCGCTTTCCACGATCGGAGTGAGATAGGCGAGAGACTTGCCCGTCCCGGTGCCGGCCTCGACGATCACGATACGGCCGGCGCCGTCATCGTCGGCGTCGCCCTGGTTGCCGCCGTCGTCTTCCGGTGATGTGGTTGGTCCGGTCCCCTCGATGGCTGCATGGATGGCCTCGGCCATCTCAACCTGGCCGGGCCGTTCTTCGCCGCCGCCGGGCAGCGCTCGGGTCACCTCCGCCAGCAGTTGCTTCATCCTGCTCATACGCGAACCCTGAAACAGGACCTTTCAAGTAGAATGAGTGGTTGGAGTCGAGCCGGAACCGCCAAAGGCCGGGTTCCAGTGTGGCGAGGAACACAATGGCTGACGAACAACCCCCTCCGAAAAGGGACGTCAACGAACTCTTCACCTTAGACGCGTCCGGCCCGTCCTCGGACCCGGACGGTCCATTGGCTCATCTGCTGTCGATGTCACCGGTTTCTGACCTGGCCCGGCAATCGGACAAAACGACGGGTGAGGAGCCGAGGCTCGACGATCCGGAGGGCGACCGGGGGAGCGCCGCCGGTGGGGGGAGCGGGATCGGCCGTCCCGGCGCCGACGGTGACCTGCCCGGTATCGCCGATGTCGGCGGGCTCGAGGATCTCTACGTCACCACGGCCGAGTTGCCGCTCGGTGACGCTCCCGCCGATCCATTGCCACCGACCACGATCTCGAGTTGGGCCGCCGGCGTGGTCGAACAACGTCCATTCGGACCGCGACCTGACCGTCCTGATCGATCTCACCCGGCCGACCCCGGAGGGGTTCGACCCCGGTCGACCGAACGTCGACCCGCTCATCGCCGACCAAAGGGGCCCGCGCCCGTTCGTCGCGACTCCGACGTCGACGCCGACCCGTTCCGGTCCTTCGAAGTCGGTGGGAACCTCCGGTTCAGTACCGAGGCCGGGCAGTCTTCGGTCGGCGGTTGGTCGCCGAGCGGGCCCGCTCGGCCGTATCCGGCGGCGTTGGTTCCCCACGCCGTGCCGGCTCCCGTCTCCCCGAGCCGGAGTGTTCGCGTGCCCGGCCAACAACGGCGACGAGGGACGGTGCCCACGGCGCTGATCGAGATCACCGAGCGGCGGTGGTTCTGGGCTTCAGTCGCCAGCGTCCTCGGCTTGGTCGTCCTCGCCTTGCTGGCCGTCGGAGATTTTGTTCCGAATCCACTGGTCACCGATCGCACCGACGTCGTGGCCGATGATCGTGTCCCGGCCGCTCCGGCCGTTGGTGGAGCCACCGAAACGTCGGAAGCCGACACCTCCTCATCCACCGGTGCGGGATCGGGCGGGCTGCAGCCCGCCGATTCGACCACATCGTCCGAATCCACCACGTCGTCGACGGCAACCACGTCCGCCCGTCGTGTCATCACCACCGCTCGACCGACTGTTCGATCCACGACGGCGGTACCCACCTCCGCACCGGCGTCCTCGTCGACAACCACCACGGTCTCCTCGTCGAGCACCGCCACCACGGCCACGTCGTCATCGACCACCGGGTCGAGCAGCTCGACGACGAGCACGACCACCACGGTCACGACCTCCGTCACCACGGCTCCAAGCACCACCACCACCACCGAAGGCGACACGACCACGACCACGGCGAGCGGCAGCAGCAGCACGACCGGAGGCCCGTAGCGGGCCGCCAGCGGAACGCCTCATTCTCCGGAGCGACGACCGTCGAGCTTCGGTCGGAGCCTTGACTCGAGAAAGCGGATACGGTTCAAACGATGAGCAATGAGGGCATCGATCCCGCCCGGATCCCCCGGCACGTGGCCTGCGTCATGGACGGAAACGGTCGCTGGGCTCAACGTCGAGGCCTGCGGAGAACCGATGGGCACAGCGCCGGCGAGGAAGCATTGCTCGACGCCGTGGAGGGCGCCCTCGAACTCGGAATCGAGTGGTTGACCGTCTACGCGTTCTCAACCGAGAATTGGCGTCGCCCGGCCGACGAGGTTCGTTTCCTGATGCGGTTCAACGAGAACCTGCTGGTGCGACGACGCGACGAACTCAACGAGAAGGGCGTGCGCATCCGGTTCATTGGTCGACGCGACTGGAAGGTTCCCAAACGGCTGATCCGCCGTATGGACGAATCGGTGGCGCTGACCGCCGAGAATCGGCGTCTCACCCTCACGATCGCCTTCAACTACGGCGGCCGGGCCGAGATCATCGACGGGATCAAGGCGATGATCACCTCCGGTGTCACGGCCGACTCGATCGACGAGTCGACGCTCGACAAACATCTCTACGATCCCGAGATGCCCGATGTCGATCTCTGGATCCGGACCTCCGGCGAGTTCCGCACCTCCAATTTCCTGGTTTGGCAGTCGGTCTATGCCGAGCTTGTGTTCACCGAAACCCTGTGGCCCGACTTCCGGCGGCGACATCTTGCCGATGCCGTGGCGGAGTATCAACGGCGCGATCGGCGTTTCGGCGGGCTCGGAACGGGTTAGCGATCCGTGGCCCTGTATCGCGACGAGGGGGTCGTGCTCCGCACCTACAAGCTGGGTGAGGCCGATCGAATCGTGGTGCTGTTCACCCGTGGTCGGGGCAAGATACGGGCGGTGGCCAAGGGGGTTCGACGCACAAAGAGCAAGTTCGGGTCGCGTCTCGAACCGGGAACGATCGTGCAACTTCAGCTCTACGAGGGCCGTAATCTCGACATCATCACCCAGGCCGAGCGGGTCGTCGCGTTCACGAGGCTGCGATCCGATCTCGAACTCTACGGCCGAACGTCGGTGGTCCTGGAGATGGTCGATGCAACCGTTGTCGAAGCGGAGGCGGATCCTGCGCTCTACAAGTTGCTGGCCGGTGCGCTCAACGAGTTGGAGCGGAGCGGAAACCCGTTGGTCGTCGCCGCGTTCGCCGCCAAGTTCCTGGCCCTCGAGGGGGTCCAACCCCGCCTCGACGCTTGTGTTCGCTGCGGTGCGGGCGACCAGCTCGAGGGCATCCAACTGGGCGAGGGCGGCGCGGTGTGCGTGCGTTGTCCGCCGACCGGGGAGCCCTTGTCGGCCGACGTGCGGAGGGCGTTCGCACTGGTCCTCGACGGACAGGTGCGCCACGTCCTCGACGCAACCTCACCGGAGGTGGCCCTGGAACTCGAGACGCTGGTGTCGCGTCTGATCGAACAGCACATCGAACGCCGGCTCAAGAGTTCGGCCGTGCTGTACCAGCAGATGCACAACTGATCGGATCGGCATGGCCGGGCCGTGTGTTGTGCTGACGACGTCGGTCAGGTGTCCTCCATCGGCACCCAGGTACCGCGTTGCATGTCGTGGCGGAACCAGTTCTTCAGTGTGGTATCCCAGTAGATCCAGGAATCCCAGTCCTCGCTCCAGATCGGCGCCCTTTTGTCGGGCGCAGGGCTCGAGCCCAGCCGGGCGGTCACAGCGGGTGCGGTCGTTGGGCGCGTGGTTGCCTGGCGAGCGGTTGCGGGGCCGACAACCTTCTCGGTGAGCTCACCGGGAGCCTCGCCGATGGTGGACCGCCTCGTCCTTCGGGCCAGCGCAGCACCTCGTGGCCGTTCCTCGATGACCGGCGGGTCGGCACGAAGGTCGTCGGCGTCCCGGGGGGCCTCGTGGGCGGAAACCTCGTCGGCCTTCGAATCGGCCTGCGGGTCAGGCTGTGCTGCGCCGGGTGGCGTCAGGCCGAGTGCCTCGAACAGGGCGTTGTTGGTCAACGGCATGTCCGACAGCGACGATTCGGGGAGTGTCAGCGAATCGAAGTTGGGGAGTGTCGAGTCCTCGGTCACGTGGCGGGATCGGCGAACAGGCTTCGGATACGGATTGTTCGACCGTTCCTCGACGGGGACCGGCGTGGCCGTCGACTCCGGGGGCGGCTTCTCGGAGGAGCTGTGTCTCTCATTCATGTCAACCGGGTCTCCATGGGGTTGCGGCTCCGGAACACCCTGGTTGCGGCCGGCTGGAGTCGTGCCGGCTCGAACATGGGCTCGAAGTGGCCTCGGGGCTTTGTCACCATCTAGATCGGGCGGTTTGGGTCGTGTATTTAGAGATGTGTCGGTTCGGGTCGATGCGTGGTCGACGAGCGTGGCCGACCTGATCGTCGGTACGAACCTCGTCCGCTCCGGCCTCGTACGCTCCGGCTTTGTTCTCGTCGGCTTTGTTTTCGTCGACTTTGTTTTCGTCGGCTTTGTTCTCGTCGGCTCCGTCTCGACGGTTCGGGCCCGGGGTGCGAGTGCGTCCGCAGCCGAGACCATGTCGTCTGCCGAACGTCGGTTGACCACCATGGTGCCGGCCAGACGGTCGGCAACGCGCCGGCGCTCCGGATTGGAGGCGGCGAAGGCGAAGCCGGTCAAACCGGGTACGACCAGGGGCATCAGGTCGACGAGCGAGAAGAGCGTCCGAAGAACGTGCCTGACGATGCCGGCCGGCTCGCCGTCGACCTTGGCGACGCTCATCCGGAACAGGAACTTGCCCGGGGAGCGGCCGTCGAGGAGCCGGGGCATGAGGGCGCCGACGACGATGCAGGCAGCGGCTGCAGCAGCGATGATCGTGATGACATCGTCGGTGGAGTAGGCCCAAAGCGTGTCGCCGATCAGGTGACCCCGGCTGAGCGGTCCGGTCAAGCCGTCGATCACCTGTCGATCGGCGTCGGCGAAGGTGACCGAGCCGTCCGGCTGTCGTAACGCGGCAACCCTGGTCGCCGTGGCAACGGCGGCCACCGCGGTCGCCAACGACACGACCGCGAGATCGACGAGACCGGCGGCGACGCGACGCGGCAGCGGCGGCAAGCGGTCGGGAGTCGGGGCTCCCGAAGTCGTGTGGTCATCCACTGTGGACCTGTCGGCAGGATTTTGGCCGCCGCAAGGAATTTGGAATCGACAGGACGATGAAAACGTTACGCTGCTGGTATGGAAACTCCCGATCCGGACCTGTTCGACAAGATTGTCAACCTCTGCAAACGGCGGGGTGTCGTCTTCCCTTCGGTCGAGATCTACGGCGGCTTCCGGTCAACGTATGATTATGGTCCTGTCGGCGTCCTGATGCTGCGGAATGTGAAGGACGCGTGGTGGCGATCGATGGTGCAGCTCCGAGTCGATGTCGTCGGAATCGACGCGTCGATCCTGTCACCGCCTGCGGTCTGGGAGGCTTCCGGACATCTGGCCAACTTCACCGATCCGCTCGTCGACTGTCGCAACTGCGGGGCCCGTCACCGCCAGGACAAGATGGAGGACCCGAACACCTGCCCCACCTGTGGCGAGTCGGGCCGGCTGACCGAGCCCCGTCACTTCAACCTCATGTTCAAGACCCACTCCGGGCCGGTCGAGAACGAGGGCGCGGTCACCTACCTGCGGCCCGAGACGGCCCAGGGCATGTTCATCAACTTCGCCAACGTCTTGAACACATCACGCAAGCGGCCGCCGTTCGGTATCGCCCAGATAGGCAAGAGTTTCCGCAACGAGATCACCCCCGGCAACTTCGTGTTCCGGACCCGGGAATTCGAACAGATGGAGATGGAGTTCTTCGTGCCACCGGAGGAGTCCGACCAGTGGTACGAATACTGGTGCGCCGAACGGATGCAGTGGTACATCGATCACGGCATCCCGGCCGAGAAGGTGCGCCTGCGGCCACACGACGCCGACGAGCTCAGTCACTACTCCTCGGGCACGAGCGACGTCGAGTTCCTGTTCCCCTGGGGATGGGACGAGCTGGAAGGAATCGCCAACCGGGGCTCCTACGACCTCGACCAGCACGCCGAACACTCCGGTCAGAAGCTCGAGTACTTCGATCAGGCCGAGAACCGACGGTACGTTCCCCACGTCGTCGAACCGGCGGCCGGGGCGACCCGGGCAATGATGGCGTTTCTGATGGCCGCCTACGATGAGGAGATCGTCAACGACGAGACCCGCACGGTGTTGCGGCTTCATCATCGGATCGCACCCTACAAGGTGGCCGTCCTGCCCCTGTCCAAGAAGCCGGAACTCACCGAACCGGCCCGTGAGTTGCTGGCCTCGCTCCAGCCGCACTGGATGGTCGACTACGATGAGACCCAGGCGATCGGTAAGCGCTATCGCCGTCAGGACGAGATCGGCACCCCATACTGCATCACGTTCGACTTCGACTCCCTCGACGACAAGGCGGTCACCATCCGCGAACGCGACAGTATGGAGCAGGTTCGCCTGCCCATCACCGACGTCGTCGGATGGCTGCAGGATCACCTGTCCTGAGATCGGCGTCGAGCACACTGAGGCCTACAAGGTCCTGCGGGCCGTTCTCTGACCCCGGTCGTCCCGCCCGTTGCCGGCTGCACGCCGTCCGTAACGCGCCCCGGCAGGTGGGTGACCGTCGGTCCCACGGTGTAGCTTTGGTGCTCTGTGGGGATTGTCGACGAGGATGTGGCCCGGGTTCGAGATGACAGCGACATCGTCGCGGTAGTCACCCAGTACACGCAGCTTCGCCGGGTCGGACGCCGCTTTTCCGGGCTGTGCCCATTCCACGCCGAGAAGACCCCGTCGTTCTCCGTCAACCACGAGGAGGGGGTCTACTACTGCTTCGGCTGTGGAGTGGGTGGCGACGTCATCACCTTTGTCCGGGAGAAGGAGCAGCTCGACTTCGTGGGCGCTGTCGAGTGGTTGGCCCACAAGTTCAACATCTCCCTGCGCTACACCGACTCGAACGAGGGCGAAAACCGTCGACGCAAGTCCCGTCTCCAGGATGCGGTGGCTCAGGCGGTCGACTTCTATCACGACCGACTCCTGTCGGCGTCCGACGCCGGAGCCGCCCGCAGTTATCTGCGCCAGCGGGGCTACGACGGCGAGACCGTGCGACGGTTCAAGATCGGGTGGGCCGGTGACGATTGGGATCTCCTGGCCCGTTCATTGAACCTGTCGGACAAGGACCTCATCGACTCGGGTCTCGGGTTCGTCAACCGGCGTGGGCGTCAACAGGACGCGTTCCGGAGCCGCATCATGTTCCCCGTATTCGACGCCCAGGACAACGCTGTCGGCTTTGGGGGTCGTAACATGCCGGGAGCGGAAGGGCCGAAATACAAGAACTCATCCGAGTCGACCGTCTACGCCAAGAGCCGCCTCCTCTACGGTCTGAACTGGGCCAAGACCCAGGTCGTGGAGGCCGACGAGGTCGTGGTCTGCGAGGGGTACACCGACGTGATCGCCTTCTTCAACGCCGGCATGGCCCGGGCCGTTGCCACCTGCGGAACCGCCTTGACCGACGACCATGTCAAGCTCCTGCGTCGATTCGCGCGCCGGGTGGTGCTGGCGTTCGACGCCGACGCCGCCGGCCAGAACGCCGCCGCTCGATTCTACGAGTGGGAGCGGGCTCATGATCTCGACGTGGCGGTGGCTGATCTGCCCCCCGGCGTCGACCCCGGCGAACTCGGCCAGCAGGACCCGGAGCGGCTGCGCAAGGCGGTTTCGGGGGCTCGTCCGTTCCTCGAATTCAGGGTGGAGCGGGTTTTCGAGGCCGCCGACCTGGGATCGGCCGAGGGTCGGGCCCGGGCCGCCGACATGGCGCTGGGGATGATTGCCGAGCACCCTGACCCGCTGGTCCGCGATCAATATGTGATGGATGTCGCCACCCGCTGTCGGATCGACGTCGATCTCGTCCGGACCCAGCTCGGGAATCGCTCGGCGTCGGCCCGGCAGCCGGCGTCGTTCGCGTCGACAGGGCCCGGGCCGTCGTCAGGGTCGATCGCACGGCCGATCCTGCGGGAGGGCCCGGAGCTCGAAGCATTGAAGCTCGCCGCTCAGGACAGCTCATCGCTGGCGGATCTCGTCGTGCCGGAGTTGTTCACCGACGAGTTGGCCGCCACCGTGTTCGATCTCCTGGGCCGTCACGAGAAGCTGCACGAGGTGATCGACGCCGGTGGGCCCGAAGTGGGGGAGTTGGTGCAGCGGCTGTCGGTGGAGGAGACTATGGCCACGCCGATCGAAGTGGCAGCCCGATTGTGGGAACCGTACCTCGAACGTCTCATGTCGGACTGGAAGGCGGCGCTGGCCGGTGCCCCGACGTCCGAGCAGGCCGACATCTTCCGCGAACACACCTGGCTGCGGCTCAAGCTGGAGGAGGTCCGCGACCCATCCCGACAGGCACGGGCCATAGCAGACTTGCTAGGTTGGATTGAGGCCCCGGAAGGCGAGGAGCAGAGTTGACCGAGAAGCCGGCGCAATCGACGTGGTCGACGATCGAGGAGTACGCGCCTCGGTTGTTGCTGCGGGCCAAAGCCGGCCGTCCCCTCAACATGGAGGACGTGGTTGCCGTTATGCCCCGGGTCGAATTGAGCCCTGGTGTATTGGAAGAGCTCCGTGATTTCATGGCCGCCAACTCGATCCCGTTCGACGAGGAGCCGGTGGACGTCAGCGAACTCGACGGCTACCGGGTCCGCCGCCGACGTCGTACCGTCGATCCCGCTCAGGCCGCAGCGGCCGCCATGGCCCGGGCCAGCGGTTCGTCGGACCCGGTTCGCATGTACCTCAAGGAGATCGGCAAGGTTCCGCTGCTCAGCGCAGCTGAAGAGGTGTCGCTGGCCAAGAGGATCGAGTCCGGCTCGGCGGCGGCCGACCGGATGACCGAGCTGATCGAAAGCGGCGAGTGGCAGACCATGTCGACCGACCAGCAGCGCCGCCACCGGCAGGCGGTAGCCGACGGCGAGGCTGCGGCCCAGGATCTGACCGCGGCCAATCTGCGGCTTGTGGTGTCGATCGCCAAGCGTCATGTTGGCAGGGGCGTACAGATTCTCGACCTGATCCAGGAGGGAAACCTGGGGCTCATGCGGGCGGTGCAGAAGTTCGACTACACGAAGGGCTTCAAGTTCTCGACCTACGCCACCTGGTGGATCCGGCAGGCCATCACGCGGGCGATCGCCGATCAGTCCCGCACCATTCGCGTGCCGGTGCACATGGTCGAGTCGATCAACAAGGTGCTGCGGGCACAACGCATGCTCGGGTCCCGCCTGGAGCGTGACCCCACCGTGCCCGAGCTGGCCAAGGAAGTTGATCTTCCGCCGGAGAAGGTGGAGGAGATCCTGCGCATCGCCTCCCAGGATCCGCTGTCGCTCGACAGCCCGGTCGGCGACGAGGACGACACGTCGATGGCCGACTTCATCGCCGACCAGGGCGCCGCACCGCTCGACGTGGCGGCCCGAAAACTCTTGGAGCAGGCGGTCAAGGACGTACTCGACGATTTGTCGGAAAGGGAGGCCGAGGTCGTTCGCCTGAGATTCGGCTTGGACGACGGCCGGCCCCGTACCCTGGAGGAGGTCGGCAAGGAGTTCGGCGTGACCCGGGAGCGGATCCGTCAGATCGAGTCGAAGACGCTGGCCAAACTTCGCCACCCGCTTCGTAGCGACCGTCTCCGCGACTACCTCGACTAACGAGCCGGCCGGGCGCCCGTCGGGGGAGTGGGTCGAGCCGCCGTGGTTTCGACACGTGCGAGCCCCACAACGATCAGGCGGACGGATCAGGACCTAAGCCTCTTGGGGGTCTTCGCCCAGCTTGCTTGGATGAGACAAGGAGGCGGGTTCCGTCATATCTGTCCTTGGACTGGATGGTGCCTGGTAGGACGACGTTGGTCGAGGTGCTGAGACTCATGAAGAACCTCATCTCCAGACGGGGTATGGCGATCCTCGACACGATCGTGACCGGCGCTGCAGTATGGGCGCCCGGTGCCGCTGGCTTTGACGACAACGGCCCCATCGACGCCGCGGTCGGCTGCGTGGGGATGGACTGACGATGGAGCGAGTCACCGCAACCCGATCGGAGCTGCTGGCCCGCAACGCGCAGATCGCCATGGCGGTTCGCGGCCGCGATGTTCTTCGCGAGAAACGAGAGCAGCTGATGAAGGAGCTGCGGGAGACCGGGGACGACATCCTCACCAGCAGCGAGGCCCTCGACGCGGCGCTTGCCAACGGGAGGAGGGCCCTCGCTCTGGCCGAGGCCCTCGACGGTCCCGAGCAGGTGGGATCGGCGGCCGGTGCCGGTGGGCGTCAGCTGCTGACCACGACCCGGACGTCGACGGTCATGGGTGTGCGTATCGTGCAGATCCTGGCCGAACCGGCCGGCCGGCCCCGCACCGGCCGCGGCTACTCGATGGCCGGCAGCAGCCCTCGCATCGACGAGGCCGCCAAAGGCTTCGAGGTGGCCATCGACCGATTCCTCGAATACGCCCGGTACGAGCTACGGCTGCGGCGACTCGTGGACGAGGTTCGCACCACAACCCGGCGAGTCAACGCCCTCGAAACGATGGTGATCCCAGGACTCCGGAGCGACTGTGCCTGGATCAGATCCGTGCTCGACGAACGCGAGCGCCAGGACCGGTTCCGGCTCAAGCGATCGGCCCGAAAGCGGGCGGCTCGCCTCGCCCAGGGGGCCCGACGATGAACGACGCGACCCGGCGCAACGACGGTCTGCCCGGCGCTGTCGAGCAGCCTCGGGTGGCGACAATGCTGGCCACGATACGCGAGGCGGAGCGGGAGATGGTCCGCCGGATCGAGGAGGCCAAGGCGGCGGCCGAAGCCCGTGTGACCGAGGCCCAGGCCGCAGCCGACGCCGCTGTCGTCGAGGCTCGCAAACGGGGAGTCGAGCAGGCCGAGGCCCACCACCGTGAGCGGCTTGCCACCGTCGGCGAGGAGGCCGACCGGATCCGGCGAGAGGGTCGGCACGAGGCCGACCGCCTGCTGGAGACCCTGCGGCCCCGCCTGACCGAGCGGCTTGATGACATGGTGGCTCTCGTGGTGCAGATCCCGACGGAGGAGGGCCGATGCTCGTCGACATGACGAAGGTCCACGTGATCGGCCACCGTCGCCACCTCGATGAGGTGGTGGCACGGCTGCACGCCCTCCACGTCGTCCATCTCATCGATGTCACCGCCGATCACGAGGTTCACCTCCCGCCGCTCGGGGTCGACGACGAGCAGCTGGCCGAACTCCATGAGGCCCGCCTGCTCCGGGCCCGCATCGACTCGCTGCTTGCCCTGCTGCCCGAACCACCGCCGGTGCCGTCGCCCGCTCCCACGATCGATCTCGACGAGATCAGACGAGAACTCGATGCGGTCGGTCCGGAAATCGAGCGGTTGGTGATCGAGATGGAGGAACTGACGGCCGAGCAGGACAACCTGCCTCGACACATCGCCGCCCTTGGACGGCTGCTCCCCCTGCTCCCGGAGGCGACCATCACCGAGGGATACGAGACTTCTGCGGTCTTGATCGACAGCCACTTTCCCGACGTGTTGGCCGCGCTCGACGTCGAGCTGGGTGAATTGCTGGACGGGAACTTCGAGATCATCTCCGATCGGGTTGACGCCGACACCATCGGCGCCCTCATCGTGTTCCCCCAGCGCCGGTCCCAGGACGTGGCCTCGCTGCTGGGCCGGGAGCAGCTGAGCCGGGTCCGTCTGCCGCAACGCTTCAGCGGGCTCCCCTTCCGCCGGGCTCTGGCCGCGATGCAGCGCCGGCTGGACGAGCTGCCGGCCGAGCTCGAGGACCGGCGGGACAGGATACAGCGGCTGGTTGCCCCCCACGGCAGCTGGGTGGTGGCCAGCGGCCAGCTGGCGGCCCGCATGGACCAGCTGGCCGCGGTTCGGCTGATGGGGGCCACCTCCCACACCTTCGTCGTCTGCGGCTGGGTGCCAACCCCACGGCTGGCGGAGGTGAGGGCGGCGCTGGCCGAAACGGCGGGAGGCTCGACGGTGCTGCTCGACAGCCCGCCCGGCCAGTCGGACAGCCCGCCGGTACTGCTCGACAACCCCGCTGTGGCCCGGCCGTTCGAGCTCTTCCTCCGGTTGTTGGCGATCCCCGTCTACGGCGGGTTCGACCCGACACTGCTGATGCTGGCCTTCATGCCGCTCTTCATCGGCATCATGCTCGGCGACATCGCCTACGGCGCGGCCCTGCTGGTGATCGCACTGGTGGTCGGGCGCCGCTTCGGCAACCGACCGGGGGCGGTGCGAGACGTGAGCCGCATCCTGGTCCTGGCCGCCGTGTGGTCGATGGTCTGGGGCGTGATCTACGGCGAGTTCCTGGGCGATCTCGGCCACCGCCTGTTCGACCTCGAGCCGATCTGGGTCAACCGGGAGGAGGCCCTCGAGCCATTGCTCGTACTGTCCCTCGGTATCGGGGCCGTCCATGTCGTGCTCGGGGTGCTACTCGGGATCTGGAGGGCGGCGGTTACTGCGCAGTCCAGCAAGCTCGTCGAGCGCATCGCCCTGCTGGTTGCCCTGTCCGGCTCGTTCCTGATCGTGCTGGCGGTGGCCGAGCAACTGCCGGCCGGTTTTGTCACCCCCGGTATGGTGGCCGTTGTCATCGGGCTGGTGGTGATGATGGCCAGCGGGGGAGCGATGGGTCTGGTCATGGGCCCGCTCGAACTCATCGGGGCATTGGGCAATGTGCTCTCGTATCTGCGGATCGCGGCCATCGGGCTGGCCTCGGTGTTCCTGGCCAGGGTGGCCAACGACCTCGGAGCCACCGCCCCGTTGTTGGTGGGGATACTGATCGGCACCCTGTTCCACACCCTCAATCTCGCCCTCGGTGTCTTCAGCCCAACCATCCAGGCGTTGCGGCTCCACTACGTCGAGTTCTTCAGCAAGTTCTATGAAGAAGGGGGTGAGGAGTTCAGCGCGTTCGGCGGCGACAACAACGCCGACCCACCGGTCGAGCAGCTCAACCCCGACTCCTGACATCCACCGACCCACACCAACAGTCGAACCGACCAAGTACAACGACCAGTCACATCGACCGGTCACTTCAGAAGACCAAACCGACAAAGGAGGATCCCATGGAAGCCGGACTATTGGCTATCGGAGCCGGCATTGCAGTTGGCCTGGCCGCCCTGGCCACAGGCTACGCACAGGGCAGGATCGGCTCGTCCGGGATCGGCGCCATCGCCGAGAATCCCGAACTGACCGGCCGCATCATCCTGCTGGTCGCCATTCCCGAGACCCTGGTCATCCTCGGGTTCGCAGTGGCGGCCATGATCATCGTGCTTCTTGGAGGCTGAGTGGCACTCGACGCCATCCTGGCCAGCATCGAATCCGACGGCGAGAACGTCATCGGCGAGTTGGAGGACACGGCCGCCCGGCGGGTGGCCGCGCTCGAGGACAAAGCACGGGCCGAGGCGACCCGGGTCGAACAGGACGCGGCCGCAGGTCGGTCCCGGGTGGCCGAGCAGGAGGCGGCTCGGCTTGTCGATCGAGCACGGCTGGAGGCCCGGCGGGCCTCACTCGAGGCGGTCGAAACCGCCTACCAGGAGGCCCTGGTCGATCTGCGGACCCGGCTGTCCTCACTTCGAGGAACAGGATCGTACCCGACGATCCTGGCTCGCCTGCTCGACGAGGCGCTGTCCCTGCTCCCCGACGCCACCCGGGTCGACGTCGATCCGGCCGACGTCGAACTGGTGGAATCACTGCTGGCCGAGCGCGACCGGGCCGGGGTCGAGGTGACGGCGAGTTCACCCCGTTGGGGTGGGCTCGAGCTCAGAACCGCCGACGGCCGCGTGCTGCACAACACCTTCGAGTCTCGCCTGGAGAGGGCCGACCGGTTGCTCCGACAGCTGGTCGCCGGTCAACTCTCGGACGAGGGGGCGACGTGACGAACAATTCGAGGCCGATCGCCTTGCGTGGGGCCGTGCCCGGATCCGGGTTCGACTACGGCAATGCCCGCCTGCGAGCCCGGCGGGCCCAGCTGCTCGACGGCAAGGACTTCAGGGAGCTGTACGCCGCCGGAAGCGCCGACCGCATGCTGGGGGCGCTGCGCTCCACCGCCTATGAGCGGGATCTCGAGCGGGCCCTGGTCCACCGAGGCCCCTTGCGGCGGATCGACGAGACGGTGCGGCATCACCTCGTGCGTTCGCTGGGCGACCTACGCCGGTTCTACGAGGGGCGGGCGGCGGCCGGGATCGAGTTGCTGCTCGGCCGCTGGGACCGCCACAACCTGGTGACGATCGTTCGCACCACGGCCCGCCCGACCGTCTATCGGGAACTCGACTCGCTGGTTGTTCCGGCCGGAACAGTCGGTGCCGGCCCGTTGGCCGAGCTGGCCTCCCAGCCGTCGCTGAGATCGGCCATCGAGTTGATGGTGGCCTGGGATCTCCCGTCGCGCCGCACCTCGCGACGGCTGCTGGCCGAGTGGCCGCGCTACGCGGCCAGCAACGATCCAATGGTGCTGGAGGAGGTGCTCCAGCGAGCCTGGGCCGAGTCGGTCGACGACGCCCTCGGCGACTGGGAAGGAAGCGACCTGGAGGAGATCCTCAGGAGCGAGATCGACCTGCTCAACCTGCTCTCGACCCTGCGCCGGCGCGACGACGAGGGACCGGCCCCGACCGACCCCGAGGACACCCTCCTAGTGGGGGGTACGCTCCGTCCCCGGGTTCTGGATGAGGTCCATCGGGCGTCCGACAGGGCGCAGTTGGTTGCCGCTCTGGCCGGTCACCGGCTTCCGGAGGGCTGGTCGGGGGCCTTCGAGCAATGGAGCAGCGATGACGATCTCGCCGGTCTGGCCGGAAGGCTCGAACGGGCACTGGCCGGTCGAGCCATCGGGTTGTTCGGCCGGGGCGATCCGTTGGGGATCTCCATCCCCATCGCCTACGCCTCGGCCAAGGAGTGCGAAGCCCGTAACATCCGCCTCGTCGGACGGGCGCTGGTCCACCGGCTGCCGCTCAACGAGGTCGAGGAGGATCTCTTCCCATGGTGACGGCGCCGACGGGACTGTTGACGGTGGTGGTGCCGCCGGAGCTGGCCGGCGGTTTCCGCCTGGCCGGGGTTGTCGTCCAGGAGGCGGCCGATGCCGCGGCGGCGGAGGCGATCGTGGACGCCCTGATCGGTGGCGGGGAGCGGGGCATTGCCGGGGTCTACGCCCCCTTCCACGCCGAGCTCGAAGCCGCAACACAGGAGCGTTACGAGCGCTCGACCGAACCGATCGTGATGCCGCTCCCGGCAGGTCTCGAGCGAGCCGACGCCGGGACCCACCGGGCCCGAATCGCAGCAATGCTGGAGCGGGCCATCGGCTACCACATCTCCTTCCCCCAAGAGGCCGGGACATGACGGCCACCCCCGGGCGCGTCGTTCGGGCCGCCGGCCCGGTTGTGGAGGCCACCGGTCTCGATCGGGCTCAGCTCTACGACGTGGTTCGGGTCGGTGAGCAGAACCTGATCGGCGAGGTGATCAGGTTGAGCGACAACCGGGCGGTGATCCAGGTCTACGAGGAGACGAGCGGGCTGAACGTCGGCTCTCCCGTCCACCACACCGGCGGGCCGCTCACCGTCGAGCTTGGACCGGGCCTGATGGGCAAGGTGTTCGACGGTGTGCAGCGGCCTCTCACCACGCTCTCGGCCGGTGACGGCGAGCGGTCGGGTGGACCCTTCATCGCCCGGGGCGTCGAGGCTCCCGCTCTGGACCGGGATCGGGTCTGGGAGGTGACCCCGCAGGTCTCGGTCGGCGACCGGGTCGACGTCGGCGACGTGGTGGCCACCACTCCCGAGACCGCCGCCATCGAGCATCGGGTCGTCTCGCCGCTGGCCGGAACGGTCACTGCGATCGGGTCGGCCAGAGCAACGGTTGTCGATCCGGTGGTCTGGGTCGACGACCAGCCGATCGCCATGCTGTCCCGGTGGCCGGTGCGCCAGAGCCGGCCGGTGGCCCGCCGGCTCGACCCCACGGTGCCCCTCACCACCGGTCAGCGTGTGGTCGACACCCTGTTTCCCGTGGCCCGAGGCGGCAGCGCCACCATCCCGGGCGGATTCGGGACGGGCAAGACCGTTCACGAACAGACCCTGGCCAAATGGAGCGACGCCGATGTCATTGTGTATGTCGGGTGCGGCGAGCGAGGCAACGAGCTGGCCGACGTGCTCGAGGATTTCCCCCGTCTGCGGGATCCGCGGACCGGTGCGTCCCTGATGGAGCGAACCATCCTCATCGCCAACACCTCGAACATGCCGGTGGCGGCCCGGGAGGCCTCGATCTACACCGCCATGACCATCGCCGAGTATCACCGTGATCAGGGCTACGACGTGGCCCTGTTGGCCGATTCCACCAGCCGCTGGGGCGAGGCACTTCGGGAGGTGTCGAGCCGGCTGGAGGAGATGCCGGGTGAGGAGGGCTACCCGGCCTATCTCCCGTCCCGCCTGGCCGAGTTCTACGAGCGGGCCGGGGCCACAACCTCCCTCGGTGGCCGCCCCCGGGACGGGTCGATCACGATCGTTGCCGCCGTGTCGCCACCGGGTGGTGACCTTTCCGAGCCCGTCACCCAGTACAGCCTCCGTCTGGCCGGTACGTTCTGGTCGCTCGACAGCGATCTGGCCCGCCGTCGCCACTTCCCGGCCATCAACTGGAACCGCAGCTATACCCTGTATCGGCTGGGCCCGTGGTTCGACGAGCACGTCGCAGCCGACTGGGAGGACCAGCGGCAGTGGGCGCTGGGCCTGCTGGCCCAGGAGGAGGAGCTGCAGAATATCGTCCAACTGCTCGGCGTCGAGGCTCTCGCCCCGGCCGAGCTCGTCACCTTCCAGACCGGTCAGACCCTGCGGGAGGACTTCCTGCAACAATCGGCGTTCGACGAGGTCGATGCCTTCTGCCCACTCACCAAGCAGTACTGGATGCTCCGGGTCATCCGCCATCTGCACGAGGAATTGGTCGAGGCCGCCGAAGCCGATGCCGACCGGGGGCGCCCCCTTCCGGCCGGCACCGTCGAAGCGGTGGCCCGTATGCGGAGCTGGCCACCCGACCAGGCCGGCCGATTGGCGACCGAGCTGATCGAGAGAATCGAAGGGGAGGTACAGGGTCGATGAGACACGCCGGTGGGCTGTTCACCTACGAGCTCAGTACCGTGACCCACATCGCCGGCCCCCTCATCGTCGTCGAGCGGGCGGCCGTCGCCCATCTCGGTGAGGTGGTGGAGGTCCTGGCGGCCGACGGCGGGGTGCGGGCCGGTCAGGTTCTCGAGGTCGACGACCACCGGGCCGTGATCGAGGTATTCGAGGGAACCCGGGGGCTCGGGCTGGCCACCACAACGGTTCGCCTGGGCCAGGATGTTGCCCGGCTCGGTGTCGGCCGCGGTCTACTTGGCCGCATCCTCGACGGTTCCGGTCGGCCGATCGACGGCGGACCACCCCCCATGCCGGAAGAGTTCCGCGATGTCAACGGCCTGCCCATCAACCCGGCCATGCGGAGCTACCCGTCGGAATATGTCGAAACCGGGATCTCGGCCATCGACGGTCTGAACACCCTGGTCCGGGGTCAGAAGCTTCCGATCTTCTCCGGCTTCGGCCTGCCAGCCGGCGAGCTGGCCGCTCGGATCGCCACCCAGGCCCGAGTGGTCGGGACCGGCGAGGACTTCGTCGTCGTCTTCGCCGCCATGGGGATCACCCAACGGGAAGCCAGCTTCTTCCGCCGGCATTTCGAGAACAGTGGACGGCTCGACCGTACCGTGCTCTTCGTCAATCGGGCCGACGATCCGCCCATCGAGCGCCTCCTCACGCCTCGGCTTGGGCTCACGGTGGCCGAGTACCTGGCCTTCGTCCACGGGTTGCATGTGCTGGTGATCCTCACCGACATCACCAACTACTGCGAGGTGCTGCGTGAGGTGTCGACGGCCCGGGAGGAGATTCCGGGTCGACGGGGCTACCCGGGCTACATGTACACCGACCTCGCCGGTCTCTTCGAGCGGGCCGGCCGGATCCGGGACAGGCCGGGTTCGGTGACGCAGCTGATCGTGCTGGCCATGCCCGACGACGACATCACCCACCCCATCCCGGATCTCGTCGGCTACATCACCGAGGGCCAGATCGTGATGTCCCGGGAACTCCACCGAGTGGGCGTCGATCCCCCGATCGACGTCCTGCCCAGCCTCAGCCGCCTGATGAACGCCGGGATCGGCGACGGCAAGACCCGCGGCGACCACCGTCAGCTCTCCGACCAGCTCTACGCCTTCTACTCCCAGGGTCGTGACCTGCGCCGGCTGGTGGCCATCATCGGCGAGGCCAGCCTGTCCGACGACGACCGCCGCTACCTGCGTTTCGCCGAGGCGTTCGAGCGTCGGTTCCTCCACCAGGAGCACGAGCGCTCGATCGAGGAGACCCTTGATGTGGCGTGGGATGTGCTGGCACCGTTCTCGGACGGCGAGCTGAAGCGGATCTCGCCGGAGGTGATCGAGCGCCATCGCCCCCGGTAAGGTCGAGTTACCCGAAGGTGAAATGTTGCGGCCCCGAATCCGCTGACGATCAGGTTGGCGCCCCGCACTCCAGCAGTCGAGAACAAATGCTCGAATTCTGGGCGCAGGGGGATTCGCTCGCCGTTCAAAAAAGGTGATCGGGGAGCCGAAGGAACTTGGTATCATGGCGATTCGCCAATCCGGGGTAGCTCAGTTGGCAGAGCAACTGACTGTTAATCAGTGGGTCGTGAGTTCGAGCCTCACCCCCGGAGCAACGTTTCCCCAGGCCAGAGCACATCTTGCCGAAGGAAGCCACCACCAGACGTGGCACAGGACAGCAACCGGGACGGCAACGGGAATCCGAACCATGGGTCCGTAGCAACGGTGACGAGGGCGTCATCGTCGCCGCGACATCTTTGCCTGAGATCGAGGAGTCGCCCAGGAGGCCAGCTCGTCGCCTTCCTCGTTCTTCAGCCTGGACGGATCGCCGTCAGGCCGAACAGCTCCTCTGCATTCCGGCCAAGGACTTGCGCCCGCTGGTCGTCGGTCAGACCGGCTGCCGCGATGAAATCGATGGGATTGCCCTGCCCCATGTCGAAGGGGTAGTCGGTCCCGAGGAGCACCCGATCAGCCCCGTACTGCTCGACGAGCAGTCCGAGGAGCGCCGGCGAGAACACGGTGGAGTCGAACCACAGGTTCGACAGATACTCCGACGGGAGTCGATCGATGTGCTGTCGCATCTCCGGTCGATGTCGAAAGGCGTGATCGGTTCGTGCCGAATAGAACGGGAGATAGCCGCCTCCGTGCACGACGAGCATGCGCAACCCCGGGTGCCGCTCGAACACTCCGCCGAGGATGAGTCGGGTAACGGCAAGCGTTGAGGACAGTGGCAGACCGATCACGTTCACCAGGTAGTAGTCCGACAGCCGGCGACCTTCGGTGAAACCGGCGGGGTGCAGGATGACGACGATTCGCAGCTCGGCGAGGACTTCCCAGACCGGATCGAACTTCGGGTCGTCGAGGTCGACCCCGACCACGTCGGTGCCGATTTCGATGGCCCGTATGTCGAGTTCGTTTCGGAGCCGCTCGGCTTCCTTCACCGCGTCGGCCGGATGCGCCATCGGGAGGGTTCCCACGCCCCAGAACCGTTGCGGATGCGAGGCGACGATCTCTGCGATGGCATCGTTTTGCATTGACGTGATCTGTGTGGCTGTCGCCCGGTCGAGCCAGTAGAAGTAGTGGGGCGGGGCGAGCGCGATCGCCTGAACATCGACACCCATGATCTCCATGTCCTCGATCCGCGTCGCCGGTTCCGTGAAACGATCGTGGACACACTCGTGGTATGCACGATTGAGGGCGTTCGTCTGGTCGGTCGAATAGAGCGAGCGGGGATCCAGCTCCGGAGAGAAGTGCTCCATCGCCAACGCCGCCGCCCCGGGCACCTTCAGGTGTGAGTGCACGTCGATCACCGGGCCGGTCACGGCGGTGGTCGGGGACTCCGACCACCGGTCCGCCCAGCCTTCCCATCCGGTCACGGTCATGATGGGCCTATACCACCGGGTTCGAGAGCGTGCCGATGCCGTCGACCGTCACGTCGACGACGTCGCCGGGACGGAGGAAGCGAGGAGGGTCGAAGCCGATGCCGACACCCGGTCCGGTTCCCGTGGCGATGACGACGCCGGGACGCAGTGTCATGACCGCGGAGAGCGTGGCGATGACGGTGGGGATGTCGAAGATCATGTCGGCCAGGGCGTACGACTGGCGGACCTCGCCGTTCACGACCGTCCGGAGCGACGCCGAGCCGACATCGCCGAACTCATCGGCGGTCACGATGCACGGACCCATAGGACAGAAGGTGTCGGGACTCTTCCCGACGAACCATTGGGCATGCATCGACTGCAGCTCCCTGGCGGTTACGTCGTTGATGATCGTGAATCCGAACACGTGGTCGAGAGCGTTGGCCGGATCGACGGATCGGGCCTCTCGTCCGATGACGACACCGAGTTCGCCCTCGTAGTCCGTCGTCCCCGTCGGGTCGTTGCCGCTGACGATCGGAGCCGCGGTGCCGATGATGGACGACCCGGACTTCCCGAAGATGATGGGATGCGAGGGCAGCACCTCCTTCTCGGTTGCGTCGAACCCCGAGTCGGCGAATTCCTTCGCATGGTCGGGGTAGTTCTTGCCGACCGCGATCACGTCACCGGTTGGCGTCGGGAGCGGAGCATGTACGGTCACGTCGCCGAGCGCCACGGCGGGGGCGGCGCTCGTCGCCTGTCGAATTCGATCCAACACGCCGTCAGCAGCAGTGACGACACCCAACAGGCTGGTGGGGAGACTGTCATCGACGGCGGTTACGTCGCGTACGAGATCTCCATCGAGCACGCCAACCCGAGCCGACGAACCATTTTCGAATGTGACCAACTTCACCGCTGTCCCCTTCCTTCCCCATCTCTCCACTTGTTTTCTTCAACTTGACTGTGCTCAGCTGCCCGGTGGTGTTGCCGGTCGACGCAGCGGGATGATATAAGTTATAACATATCTCACGGCGAGGCTAGCCCTAGCCATCCGAGTCCAGGGGGGACAGACGAGCGAGATGCCAAACACGGTGAACACCAGCCCAGAGACGAGCAGTGGGCGTCCTGCCAAAGTCCAGATCTCCGGTGTCCAGAAGTATTTCCGTTGGGAGAAGAAGGGTGTGCGCCAGGAGCTCCTGGCACTCGACGGAGTCGATCTCGACCTGAAAGAAGGCGAGTTCGTCTCGGTGATCGGTCCGAGTGGGTGTGGAAAGACCACCCTTCTGAGGATCGTCGCCGGTCTTCTACCCTTCGATGGTGGCGAGGTCCGGATCGACGGAACCCCGGTCACCGGACCGGGCCGGGAACGGGCGATGGTGTTCCAGAGCTTCGGGCTGTTCCCCTGGAAGACCGTTCTCGACAACGTCAAGATGCCGCTCGTCATCCGGAAGGCCGACCCCAGAGTCGCCGATCAACTGTCTCGCGAGTTCATCACCAAAGTCGGCCTGGCCGGATTCGAAGACGCGATGCCGCACCAGTTGTCCGGCGGCATGCAGCAACGCGTCGGTCTGGCCCGGGCTCTCGTCACCGACCCCGAGATCCTGCTGATGGACGAGCCGTTCGGCGCGATCGACGCCCAGACCCGGGAGCTCATGCAGGAAGAACTGATGAAGCTGTGGTCGAACTCGGGCAAGACCGTCATGTTCGTGACCCACGACCTCGATGAAGCCGTCGCGCTCGCCGATCGGGTGGTGGTGCTCACGCGCGGGCCCGGGCGAATCAGAGCCTCCATCGACGTGGACCTGCCCCGCCCTCGATGGGACTACGACCTCAGGGCGGAGAAAGGCTTCATCGAAGCCCGCCAGGAGATCTGGCAGATGCTCCGGGAGGACCTGGAGTACCAACGCAGTCAACTCGCGGTGGGGTGACGGGAATGCAAGCGTTTCTCAAAGATCGCCTCTGGATCGGGCACATGGCGTTCGCCGTGGTCTTCCTGGGCACCTGGGAGATCTACGCACGAGTCCTCGACGAGCCGGTGCTGCTCCCGGGGCCGCTGGCGGTGGGATCGGCACTGCTCACGATCATCTTCGACGGCTCGTTGCTGCCGGCGCTGTTCGAGAGCCTCCGCCTGCTGGCGCTCGGCTTCACGGCTGCCGTGCTGCTCGGCGTCGGAATCGGCGTGACCGTGGGACGTTACCCGCTGATGGACCGAACCTTCAGCCCCTACTTCAACGCCCTCTACGCGCTGCCGGTCGTCGCCCTGGTTCCCCTCGTTCTCGTCTGGTTCGGCTTCGGACTCACCGGTCGGGTCATCGTCGTGTTCCTGTCCGCGTTCTTCCCGATTCTGATCAACACCTACACCGGGGTGAGAGATGCGCCGCGGGATCTGATCGAGGTGGCCACGGCGTTCGGGGTGTCGACCGAATTCGGGCTGCTGCGGCGTGTCGTGGTTCCCGCCGCGATTCCCTTCATCATGGCCGGCGTACGTCTTGGCATCGGGCGGGGCGTGGTCGGTATGGCGATCGCGGAGGTCTACCTCCGCCTGAGCGGGATCGGCGCGCTGATCTCGTCGTACGGGTCGGTGTTCCGCACCGACTTCCTGCTCGCAGCAATCCTGCCGCTGCCGCTGCTCGGCATCGGACTCACCAAGCTGTTCGGGTACCTCGAGAACCGGGTTCGGTACTGGAAGGTCTCGACGACGACATAAGACCGCCCGGTGTCGGGGACCGAAGAATCGAGTCGGCGGACCACACACGACCCGGGCCAAAGGGAGGAATACCATGATGGAACGAGAAGGACACAGGGGAATCCTGCGTCGTTTGCTGATCCTGTTCGCCGCGATGGCGATGGTGGTGTCGGCCTGCGGGGACTCCGACGACGACACCGAGGCCGATGCCGCCGACAGCGAAGCGAGCAGTGACGGCCCGATGGTCGACCTGTCGGGGATCACCTACACCCCAAGCACATCGCAGGCGTCCGCATTACTCATCCCGCAGTTCTACGCCTTCGACCTGCTCGAGGAGTGGGGAGCAACGATCGAACCGGTCACGCTCACCAACATCCCCGGGGTACAGGCGCTCGTCGCCGGGCAGACCAATCTGGCCCCACACGGGGCCGACGAGCTGATCATCGGCGCAGCCGAAGGAGCGACCCCGGTGGCAGTGGGCAGCCTGGTGGCGAAGCAGGAGTACGTGCTTGTGGCGCGTGGTGACATCACCTCGGTCGAGGACCTGGCGGGCACCACGATCGGCATGTCGGGGCCTGCAGGCTTCGACGCGCTGCTGACCCGCTTCGTGCTGGAGGATGCGGGTATCGACCCCGACGGTGACGTGAACTTCGTCCAGGTCGGGGGCAGCCCTGACCGGGCCGCTGCACTGCTGGCCGAAAGCATCGACGTCGCAACGATCGGCGTCGACGACTGGTTCCAGCTCGCATCCCAAACCGATGCAGCCCAGATCGTCGTGCGTCTGGCCGAGACGGTGCCCGACTATCCGTCATCGGTCTACTTCGGTCTGTCCGAATTCTGGGATGAGAACCCCAACGCGGCGCTCGGCGTGGCCTGCGCAAACCTCGAAGCCAACAAGTGGGCTCAAGAAGACCGGCAACGGTTCATCGACTACGGGCTCGATCTCATCGATGGCGCCGACGCCGATGCGATCGGCGAGCTCTACGACTTCGCCATCGAGGTCGGCATGTTCCCGACCAGCCCCGACGAGGTGCTTTCGACCCGCGGGATGCAGGGATTGATGGAGGCGATGGTCGAGACGGGCGACATCTCGTCCCCGATCGACGTCGAGACGGTGGTCGACACCAGCTACCTCGAAGAGGCGGCCGGAATGGGCTGCGGCCAGTAGGACATGGCGATCACCACCTCGTGCCCGGCACGCCGGGCACGAGGTGATCCGTCAGAGGAGGACCAGCACGTGAATCGAACCGCCACCGGCGTCGACACCGATACCGAGCGCACGTCGAACGAGCGCACCTTGGAGCCGTCGCAGCGACTGCCGTTCCCACGGCGCCTGGTCGGCCAGGTGTGGTTCATGCCCGCCGTTGCCGCCGTGGTGTTCCTGACCTCTTGGGAACTGTTCGGTCGGAGTGTCGACCCGATCCTGTTCTCGCCACCCTCTCGGGTAGCCGCCGCGTTCGTCGACCTCGTGGCCGACGGGCGACTCCCGCGGGCGTTTCTGACGACCATGAACGCTTTGATCGTCGGGTACGCCCTCTCGGTGGTGGTGGGCCTGGCCGTCGGGGTGTTGCTGGGCCGTCGGAACTGGCTGTCCAAGATCGTCGAGCCGTACATCGACGCCGTCTATGCCACCCCCCGGGTGGTCATCGTCCCACTCGTCATCATCTGGTTCGGAGTGGGCTACGGGGGCCGGGTCTTTCTCATCTGGCTCGGTACGGTGATCCCGATCATCCTCAACACAGCGATCGGCGTGCGAAACGCCCGTCCCGACCTGGTGGAGGTGGCTCGGTCGATGGGCGCCTCCGAGCGGCATCTGATTCGGCACGTGATCATGCCCGCCTCGGTGCCGTACATCGTTGCAGGGCTTCGGATCGCTGCGGGGCGTGCGCTCGTCGGGGTCATCGTCGCCGAGATCTTCCTCGATCTCACCGGCCTGGGTGGGATCATCCAGACCGAATCGCAATACTTCCGGACCGCCAACATGCTCGCTGCCGTGATCGTCGTTGCGGCGCTCGGCACGGTGATCATCGGTTCACTCGGGGTACTCGAGCGTCGATTCCAGGCATGGAAGGCACCCGACTCCGAATGATCGGCAAGGCTGTTCTGTTCGGAATCTCCGACGGGAGGGTGCCAAGTGGCTCGTGAGTTCTGCGAGGGGCCGGTAGAACGGGTTCATGAGGAACTCTGCGTTGGGTGACGAGCGAATAGAGGCCGTGACCCTCTCGGAGCAGGTTGCCGTCCGGCTCCGAAACGACATCCTCACCGGGGCGATTGCACCGGGGGCGCAGATAGTGGTGCGCGATCTCGTCGAACGCCTCGGCGTCAGTCACATCCCGATTCGAGAGGCGCTCCGAGCCCTTGAGGCGGAATCGCTCGTGATTTCCCGGCCCGGTCAGAGCGTCATCGCCTCCGAGGTCGATCTTGATGAGTTGCATGACCTGTACCGGCAGCGACAGGTGCTCGAAGCAGATGTTCTCCGACGGGCGTTCGAGGCCTACGACGAGGCGTTCCTCGCTCGCGCTCGTTCGCTGTACGACGAGCTCTTGAGCCTCACACCCGGTCCACCGGACAGCGGGTGGTGGGGTGCTCACCGAAGCTATCACTGGTGCTTTCTCGAACCTGGTCTCACGCCTTGGTCGACCCGGTTGCTGCAACTTCTGTGGCAGACCGCTGAGCGATATCAGCGTCTGTACGTGCTCGTGTTCGCCTCCGCCGATACGGCCAACGTCGAACACAACCTGATTCTCACGACAGCCGCCGGCGGCGACATCGACGCATTGATCGATGCCTGGCTCCAGCACCTGACCCGCACGGAAAAGAGCATCGCCTCGGGATATGTCGCCCGTCATGGGGAGGACCCCCGGACCGAATGAGTCGATCGCAAGCACACCGACAAGGCAAGCCCAGAGGAAACTGACGACAAGCGCCACCGCACCCACGCTCGTCGTCAACGATCATGAATCGTGCGGTGGCCTCTGGTGCACGAGGATCGTGTCGAAGCCGTCGCCGCTCTCGCAGATCGCAAGACCTGGAGATGTGTGACTTTCGCCCCTACCATCTCGCCCGTTGCTATGTCTACGGTCGATTCGAACCGTGGGTGCCCGGCTTCGTACGTTGATGCCATCACTGATTGCGATTGGTGTACCACGATCTCGCTACCTGTTTGTTGGGGATTCCTATCTGACGACGATCCGACTATGAAGGGGGTCTTTCCATGGGTCGAAAAAGCCTCATCATTGTGTTCGCTACCCTTCTACTGCTGGTTGGGGTGTCCGCGGTTGATGCCGCTGTCCAGCCGAACATCACCAGCATCAACGGTGACGCGTTTCCTCGCAGCGGCCGGATTGTGATCGAGGGAACGGGTTTCGGGACTGGCGGAGAAGTCACCGTAGGTGGACTCAGCGCCTGGACAACGACCTGGACCGATACCCGGGTTGTGGCCTACGTTCCCGAGGCCGCAGCTACCGGCGCCACAGCATTGTCCATGATCGCTCAGGGCGAACAGAGCAACTCCGTACCCCTGACGGTGATCGAGCGACAAACCGACGGCCGTGTGAAGTGGACATTTGAAGCCGACGGTGACAATTTGTGGTGGCGGCCTGCCCTGGCGCCCGATGGCACGATCTACGTTCACACCAACAACTCCTCGGGTGGTCTGGTTTACGCCCTTTCTCCGGACGGAGGTCTGCTGTGGACGCAGCGGGTCAATTCGTGGCCTTACGTGCCGCCCTCGGCCGGTCCAGATGGCGCGGTCTACGTGGGCAGTATCAGGACCATCTATCGCATCTCACCACAGGGCAACATCGATTGGGAGTTCACAGATTTCGGTTCACCGGCCGTCAAAGTAGCGCCGACGATCGGTCCTGATGGCCTGCTCTACGGGGTCTTCGAAATAGGCATCGGCGTCTTTGCCATGAACCCCCTGACCGGCGAGATCGTTTGGTCGAACGTTGCCGATCCCATCATCTCCGACAAGTCCGGAGGTGGCACGGAGATGAGGTTCGGCCCGGCCGGACCCGGACAACCCGTCGACCAGCTCTACTTCGACATAGACGGCGGTGCCAGCTTCTACGCTTTCTCTCTGGCAGGCGAGCAGCTCTTCAACGCCAATTTCAACGGAGTGGGACGGGCTGCCGTTGAGCCTGCCATCGGATCCGACGGCACGATCTATGGTCCCCGGGCACTCGGATTCGTGATTGCGGCCGCTGATCCGAGCGATGGCAGCACCCTCTGGGAGTACTATCCCAGCTGGGCATCAGGGACGACCAGTCTCGAAATCGGCCCGGGAGATCGTCTCTACTTCGTCGGGGGAGCCGGTTCCCTGGAAGCCTTTGACACGGAACGACAGTCGCGGATCTGGCAGATCTCTCCGAACCACTGGGTGGGGCGCCCCACCATCAGCCCCGATGGTGCGACACTGGTCGCTCACGGTTCGGTCAACGGTTTCGAGCCGGCGTTCGTGAAGGGCTACAACCCCAAGAATGGCAAAGTTCTTTGGACCGTGGAGCTGAATTGGGCGCCCTATCCAGGACCGAGCACCATTGGGGTCCATCACCCACGAATCACACCCGACAGCACCACGGCCTATGTCAGCACGATAACGCTGAGCGCAGATCGGACGGATCCGCATACCTCTCTCTACGCCATCGATATCACTTCGGGCGGAACTGGTGGCGGGGGCAAGGGCAAAGGCGGTGGCAAACCGAAATAGCGGAACGGGTTGGCCGTGGCGGTCACGGGGTTTGATGTCACTGGCGTGTCAGGCTGACCAGTCGAGGTAGGTCTCGCCGGCCCAGATCATGAGTTGCCAGATGCCGGCGGACACGATGGGCACGGCCACCACCCACCAACTGCGCCGGCGGGCCAGCCAAACGGCGCCACCCAGCAGCAAGGCGAAGATGGCGTAGGCGCCGTAGACGTCCGGCACCGGCGCAATCAGGCCGGTGACGAGGTAGGCGAAACCAATGGGCGCCATGAGTGCCAGTGCGACGATTGTCACTATCTTCTGCAGATGTGATCCCCGTGCCGGTGATCGCCCGGTACTCGATCGACCGAAGACGAGAGCCAGTGCGAGCGCAAACATCAGGGGTATCGCGTTGATCAGTCGTGGGGGAGCGACGTTGCCGTACCTGTCGAGGACGAGCAGCTCCAACAGGAGTGGGCCCGCGAGCAGCAGGGCGGCCAACCGCAGCGACCGAAAGGCGGCCGCTGCACCGAGTAGGGCAAGCAGAGACGCCACGGCGGCGAGGACAACGCCGGTCGAGCCGCCGTCGAGTCCGGTACGAACCGCCCTCACGGCTGAGACGGTGGCGGCGATGAAGGCGAAGCCGGCAACGGCGACTCTCGATCGGAGGCTCCCGGTTGCGAAACCGTCAGGCGACGTCGGTGTGACGTGCACGGTCTCCCCGGCAACGGGCCGCGGTGGCTGTCCTGGCGTTGAGTGCTCACCCGAAGAGGCGATGGTGGGCTCCTTGGACGAGGCGAAAACGTATCTCCTGGGCGCTGGGCAACATCAGTTCACCTCCGCTTCTTCGCCGAGGTCGGATTGGATGCCGTTGCTTACCTTGAAGGGCCCCGAGTCATCCGGAGCGCCGGTAATGGGATCGTACCCCACCAGCCCCGTTTCGTGAACCCGGCGTGGATGACGGAGACCGGCTCCGACGGCGCCCAGAGGCCGGCGACGGAATGGAGATGATGGCGCCGAACCGCCGTGGTCCAAGGACGTGACGTCCGGCCGATTCGACCTCTACGATCATCGACAACGGCTCCACCAGGGATCGAAGGGGGTCCTGAGATGACCATGTCCACGACGCCCTATCCGGCATGGATCTACCGCCAATCAGCGGTCGTTCCCTACCGCTGGAAGGACGGGAAGCTCGACGTGCTGATCATCTCGTCGTCAGGGGGCAAACGCTGGGTGGTGCCGAAGGGAATCGTCGAGCCGGGCCTGAGCCCCGCCGCATCGGCGGCCGCCGAAGCGGCAGAGGAGGCCGGGGTCGAGGGCGACGTCGGAGTCACACCTCTCGGCCGGTATCGCTATCGAAAATGGGGAGGGACATGTGAGGTGGAGGTGTACCCGATGTTGGTTCACCACGAGCTGCCGGAGTGGCCGGAGTCGAGCTTTCGCCGCCGACGCTGGCTCCCGGTGGACGAGGCCGCCAACGAAGCCGGTCACAAGGAGCTTGGCCAACTCATTGCCGGCCTGCCACAGCTTGTCGATCCGCCACCGCAGCGGGTTGCCCATCGTCAGGCCACCATGGCCACCGAGGCCACCGAGGCGCCTCGCCTTGTCTACCTGTTCCGCCACGCCAAGTCGAGCTGGTCGGATCCCGACCTCGCCGATTTCGATCGGCCTCTGGCTCCGCGGGGCGAGCGGGCCTGCCAGACGATGGCCAGGTACTTCCGGCGGGCCGATATCCATCCGGGCCTGGTGTACTGTTCGCCGGCGTTGCGGACCCGCCAGACGCTGGAAGGAGTTCGGCCCGGCCTCGGAGAGGACCTGGAGGTCAGGTACGATCATGGCCTGTACCACGCCGGTCCGCAGACGATGCTGAGCCGGCTGCGCCGTACCCCCGACGACGTGCGGAAAGTCATGCTGATCGCCCACAACCCGGGACTGCAGATACTGGCCCAACACCTCATCGGCAGCGGTGCCGAGGAGGACCTGCATCGCCTTTCGGACAATCTCCCCACGGGAGCGCTTGCCATCCTCGTCAACCAGGGTCACTCCTGGAAGGATCTGGCGGAGGGAAGCTGCGAGCTACACAGCCTCGTTGGTCCCCGAGACCTCGACGTCGACCCCTGAATCGACGCCGCCGGCCACAGTCTGCCCGATCAGTAGGGTCGAGACCAACAGGTTCGTGAAAGCGGGGTCGGTCATATGGCCGGCCCCGTTTTTCGCGCCGGGGGGGTAAGCAGGATCGTCTTGTGGCGCACTGCGAATCGAAACGGTCGGCTCCTCGGGCGCCACCTTCGATCGGGGCTTGACGGGGCGTTCGAAACACAGTGTTGACCTTCGCCTCTGGTCGGCATTTCAGCGCAGTCGTACCGTCAAAACAGGAAAGCATCCGGCGGTTCAGAGTGAAGCGTCCGGTGGGCTTGGTTTGGAGTGTGATCGCAATGAGTACTCTATTCCGGCCGATTGGATCTCGGCCGATTGGCAGCCTGTTCAACCCCTCCTTGATCCCCCTGATGGTTCTGGTGCTTCTCGTCGGTGCTTGTGGAACATCCGATGAGGCAGATCAAGCCGCGACGACCACTGATACCGCCGACAACACGTCGATCAGCGAATCGACCTCCACATCGGACTCGACGACCACGGGTTCGACGATCGCGGGCTCGACGACCACCGGCTCGACGACCACCGGCTCGACGACCACCACGACGTCCGCGCGTCCGGTAACCAGGCCCCAGGTGACCAAGGTCAAGGTGTTCTTCAGTGACGGCGATCCCGACGAATGCGCCTCGGTCGAGGGCTGGACCCGCTCGGTGCCGGCCGGTGCCGATCCGGTACGCTACGCCTTTGACGAACTGGTCAAAGGCCCTACGAGTTCCGAGGTCTCGGCCGGAGCATTTTCGTTCTTCTCCCGGAGTACGGCGGGAATGGTGCGTTCGACGACCACCGACGGTGACGTTCTGGTTGTCGACTTCGACGACTTCCGGGCCGTGCCCGGGATGTCGAATGCCGGGTCCAGCTGTGGCAGCGGCTCTCTGCTCGGTCAGCTTGACGCCACGGCGTTCCAGTTCGCCGGCATCGACCTGGTTCGCTACGAACTCGAAGGCAGCTGCCAGGAGTTCGGGGCCTTTCTGCAGGCCGACTGCATCGAAGTCGAGCGGGCTGATTGGAAGGCCGCGGTGGCCGCCCAACTGCCGGGCGAACCATTCGATGGCATTCTGCCCCCCGGGGCCGTGCTGGGAGTGGTCGGTGTCGAGGCCGACGATGTTCTGAACGTGCGGGCTCTGCCCGGTGCTCGCCAGACCATCGTCGATACGCTCGAGCCGTTGGCGATGGGGCTCCGCTTCAGCGGCCGGGAGCGGCTGGTCGGGACGCCGCCTTCGGTGTGGTACGAGATCAACACCGGCGACACGATCGGCTGGGTCCATTCCGGCTATGTCGCCCCGCTGGCCGGCACCGTCGATGTGACCAGTGAGGTGGTGGCTGCGGTTGGCAAGATCCCGACCGCTGAAACGGGCACCCAGATCGGTGACATCGTGGTCGAGGCCCGGACCCGCTTCGTCGACGGCGATCTGAGCGTCGTCCTTGTCGACGGGCCCCGCAGGGGCGACCTCAACGAGATCACCTATGACGTGATCGGCTTCTACGACGACTCGGTAATGGGTGAACGGCTGCACCTGTTCATCACGCCTCCCGAGGTCGCTGATGGGCCCATGACCCTGAAATCGGTCGAAGTGACGTTCATCTGCGCCCGCGGTGGTGGGCAGGGCGAACTCTGCCCCTAGGAGCGGCGGAAAAATCGATCTCCAGGGCACGCCGGGACAGCCAGAGAGTTTGCGAAACGCAAACTCGTAGCGGCTTGCCGCCGTCGATACCTCCGGATCGGCGTCTAGCAGGGTGCTGAACTTTGGAAGGTTGGCGGCGTTGGTCGCCGTCGATCTTCCAGAGATGTGTGTGTTGTTGTCTGGCCGTTTGTGTTGGTTGCGGAGCCGGGCCGATGCTGGTGCCGGCGGCGGGTCTGGTCAGGCTGGTTGAGCGTCGAGGGCGGTGATTCGGATCAGGTTGTAGACCGCAGCGTTCATTTTGAACCAGGCCCGGTTGCGTTGCCGGCCGATGTAACGCAGCTTGTGTCCGCCGCCGATGGTTTTGATCCAGCCGAAGGGTTCTTCGACTCGTTGGCGGATCCGCTGGGACACCGCGTGTCCACGATGTCGGGTTGTGCGGCCATCGATGGCTGAGTTCCGGTTCCCGCTGACGTTCTGGGCGACATGAGGGGTGAACCCGCGTGCTCGGACATCGGCCACGAAACCTTTGGTGTCGTAGTTCTTGTCACCAGCAACCGTCCGCCGCCGCTTCGAGGCGGGAAGCCGATCCAGCATCTCGAGCGCGGTTGCCCGTTCGGCGTAGCCGTCCGCGGTGGTGAGCTCGGCCTCCATGATCAACGCCGAGCGGTGCTCGATCAACAGATGCCCGGCATAACACAGCTGGGCTGGGGTGTTGCTGGATTTGCGATACAAGCGGGCCTCGGGATCAGTGGTCGAGGCGTGCGTGTCGTTCGACCGTTTCTGGCCCCGCCAGCCGACCTCACTGTTGCGGCCGGCCGGCGGGTCCGACGGTGGCTCGTCTTTGGGTTTGAACGACTTGTGTGACGCCCACGCGTTCAACAGGGTCCCGTCAACCGAGAAGTGATCCGATGACACATAGCGGCGCAGCTTGGCTTGGCGGACCACCGCGGCGAAGAACTCATCCGCTACATCGTGGTCCAAGAGACGCTTGCGGTTCTTGGTGAACGTGGTCGCGTCGAACGCCGGCTGGTCGATCCGCATGTCCAAGAACCATTTGAACAACAAGTCGTAGTTGAGCCGTTCGCAGAAGGCCTGCTCGGAACGGATCGAGTACATCGCCATCAACACCGTGGCCTTCAACAACGTCTCCGGTGGCACCGACCGGCGACCACGCGACGCGTACATTTCGTTGAAGACCGGGTCCAGCTCGGCGAGCACGGCGTCAACAACGACACGGATCCGCCGGATCGGGTGATCAGCCGGGATCAACTCCTCGGTGCTCACCGTGGTCAACATTGCCGACTGGGGATCCGGTTTGCCTCGCATCCCACCAGTATTTTCGATCCCCGCCCACAACGCGAGCACCAGAACCGAATTCCAGCACCCTGCTAGGAGCGGCGGGTGACGTGGAAGGGGACGCCGCCTCGTGGGCGGTTGACGACCATGCCGACCGGCCCGGGCTTGCCTGTGGCCGGTGGCGTCACGTCGAGTCGTTGGGCGAACCTGGCGATCAGCAGGGTGAGTTCCATCTGGGCGAGCGCGAAACCGATGCAGTTGCGTCGGCCGCCACCGAAGGGAACCCACGCCGCGTCGGCGGCCGCCCGCTGATCCTCGGTCATGTCGTCGAAGCGATCGGGGTCGAAGTCGAGCGGGTCGTTCCACACGTCCGGGTCGCGGCCGCACAGGTGGGCCGACCACAGGACGAGGGTGCCCTCGGTGATCGTGTACCCGCCCACCTCGATGTCGCGGGCTGCTTCCCGGGGGCTGATCACGCCGGCGGGGTGGAGGCGCAGCGTTTCACGCATGACGCGGTCCGCGATTTCGAGCCGGTTGAGGGTTGTGTGGTCGGCGGCGTCGTGGTCGTGCCCGGGCGGGGCGAGGACCTCGTCGGCTTCGACCCGTAGTGCGGCCCAGATGTCGGGGGCCAGGCCGCAGCACCACAGCATCCACGCCAGCGACGCGGCGGTGGTGTCGAACCCGGCGCCCACCAGGGTGTTGGCCTGGTCGAGGATCTCCTCCTCGCACACCGAGTCGTCGTGGACCAACACCTCCAACACGTCATTGGGATCACCCGACGGATTCGCACGGATCGAGGCCATGGCCTGCCGGACGAGGTCGTCGAACGCACGACGGTCGGCCTTGACCCGACCACGTTTGCCGATCGGGAACGGATGTGGGAGCTGCCTCCACGCCGGCAGCTCCAGGTAGTCCTGGGGGCCCTGCATCAGTTCCCCGAATCGGGCGGCCCTGTCGGCCATCGACTCGCCGAAGAAGGCTCGAACCACGATCTCGAGGATTGCCGCTCGTCCCACCTGGTACAGGTCGATTTCGTGGGTGCCTTCAGCTGGCAGGGCGTCGATGGCGGCGTCGGCTTGTTCGAGGATCATGGGGATCCAGCCGTTCAGACGTCGCCGGCTGAAGGCGGACTGCACCGACGCCCGGCGTCGGGCCCAGTCGTCGCCGTCGGAGGTGATCATCGATTTCTGGCCGACGACGACGGCCAGCGCATTGAACTTGTGATTCCACCGGAAGTCCTCGACCGGGCGGGTGAAGAGGCTCCGCACCTCCTGGGGCCCACCGACAATGGCCATCTTGGCCGGGCCGAATCCCAGGCCGACCACCGGCCCGTACTCGGCCCGCAACTGATCGAGAACAGGCTGGGGGTCCGAGAACATCTTCACCAACAGCGGCGCCTGCCTGTGGATCGGCGGTCGGGGAGGTGCAGGAGCCATACCACCAGGATCGCGCGGCCACTCGGTTCTTGCCCGGGATTCAACGATGCCGGTCGAAGATTTTTCGCTCAAACGCTCAAGTTCCGGGTGCTTGTTGGCCGATGTCATTGGGCAAGCGGATGAAGCACTGATCCGAATCGTCGTACATGGTCGCCTGACGGTTCGGGGAGCGAGTGGCGAAACCGGCATCCGGATCAACAGCCGAGATCCAGGAGCCGACATGATCGATCAGCCTTCGAGCAGTACCGCCCGCCACAGAATGTGGCGTTCCAGACGAGGGGCATGGAGTCGTGTCGCCGGCGCAACGGCAACGATGCTGATCGTTGCGGCCACGCTTGCTGTTCCCACGATGACCTACGTTTCGGCCGAGGAGGCCGGTTCGGTCTCCTTCCTGGGCAAGCCGGACAATGGAAGTGATGGCGCTGCTTCGGAGGGTCTCACCATGGACCTCGTCCGCCAGTTCGAGGCCGAGCCGATGGCCGCGCTCGGCCACACCGGCCAGGGGATCGATGTGGCATTGATCGACACCGGCGTCGCCCCGGTTCCGGGACTGGACGCGCCCGGCAAGGTGCTGTTTGGCCCTGACCTGTCGAACGAGGGCGAGCTGCAGAATCTGGCCACGCTCGACACCTACGGTCACGGCACCCACCTGGCCGGCATCATCGCCGGCAACGACGGAGTCGAGGGTGGTTTCAAGGGCATGGCCCCCGATTCCAGGATCGTCTCGGTGAAGGTTGCCGGCGCCACCGGTGAGACCCACATCGCCCAGGTCGTCGCCGCCATCGACTGGGTCGTCGAGCACCGCAACACCGATGGGCTCAATATCCGGGTCCTCAACCTCTCGCTGGGCCGAGAGGGGATCCCGTCGAATCTCAATGATCCCCTGTCAGCCGCCGTCGAGCGGGCGTGGGACGCCGGAATCGTTGTCGTCGTCGCCGCCGGCAATCGCACGAACTCGAGCAACGGGCTCGACAGCCCGGCGGTGTCCCCCTACGTGATCGCCACCGGCGGATTGAACGGTCGGGCTGTTCGTGACGGAGTGGCAACCTGGTCCAGTGGCGGGAACGCCGGGCGCAGCCCGGACCTGGTCGCCCCGGGCAAGTCGATCGTCAGTCTCCGAGTTCCAGGATCGACCCTGGACCGCGAGTATCCGCAGGCCGCCGTCGGTGAGCGGTTCATGAAGGGCAGCGGCACGTCACAGGCTGCGGCCGTCATGTCAGGCTCGGTGGCGCTGCTACTGTCGGCCGAGCCAACGCTCTCTCCGGATCAGGTCAAGTACCTGCTCGTCCAGAACGCCAACGACGTCCAGCGGAACAACATCCTCCTCGACGGAGCCGGCAAAGTCCGCCCCGACACCGCAGCCGAGAACGCTGCGGCGGCGGTCAATGCCCCGACCCAGGTCCATCTACCGGCACTGGGGATCACCTCGTGGGCCGGAATCGACAGCTGGGCCGGCGGCACGTGGTCCGGAGGCACCTGGTCCGGTGGGACCTGGTCCGGGGCAACGTGGTCGGGGGCCACCTGGTCGGGGGCGACGTGGTCAGGCGCAACCTGGTCAGGCGGAACGTGGTCGGGAGCGACCTGGTCGGGGGCGACCTGGTCGGGCGCAACCTGGTCAGGCGGAACGTGGTCGGGAGCGACCTGGTCGGGAGTCTCGTGGTCTGGCCTCGACGCTGTCAGCATCGGCTCTGACCTCGCCGCTACCCTCTACGAGGCGGGCTGACCATGAGACTTGTCCCAACCATGAAGTCAACAACACAACGCATCACGTTCGACGGGGTCACCTGGTAGTAGCCCAGACCCCAGCACAACCAATCCCGCAGCGCCCGCGATGACCAGACGGGCGCTGCGGCGCGTCCACTACCGACCATGGCGTCATGGCACTGATCGAGGTTCGTGACTATCACGACGATCCCGACCCTATGGTCGCCTACCGGGCGTGGGCCGCAGAGGCCGGCCCCTGGCCCCGCCAACGTCACATGGATCATCCGGTGGGCTGACCGGGTCGAGCGCGACGCGGCAGGGGACGCCCTCCGGGAGGACGAGGAATGGAGGGCACCGTGGGCCCAGGGTTATTCTCGGTTCATGACGAACGATGTGCTGGCCGCCACCCTCGTCGCCCCGGGGCGGCTTGAACTGAGGCGGTACCCGTATCCCGAGCAGCTCGAACCGGGTGCGGTGCTGTTGAGAATGCTGGCGTCGGGGATCTGCGGAACCGACAAGCACACGTTCCGGGGCGAGACCGAGCAGTATGCGGGCACCGACCATGCCTCCTCGACCCCGTTTCCGATCATTCAGGGCCACGAGAACGTCGGTCGGGTGGTGGCCATCGGAGACGGCGGCGCCACGGCGTTCGACGGAACGAACCTCGAACCCGGTGACCGGGTTGTTCCGGCGCCCAACCGGGCCTGCGGGCACTGCCATTTCTGCCGTCACGACTTCCCCTACTACTTCTGCCGGCACCTGGAGAACTACGGCAACTCGCTGTCGTCGGCCGACCCACCGCATCTGTTCGGCGGCTGGGCCGAGTACCTGTACCTCCTCCCGGGGACGCCGGTGTTCAAGGTGCCGGAGGGGCTGCCGACCGAGGTTGCGGTTCTGACCGAGTTGTTTGCCGTGACCCACAGCCTCGATCTGGTCCGGGCCGCCCCCCGTCCCGGAGGCTTCGCTCCGGGTGACTCCGTGGTGATCATGGGCGCAGGGCCGGTGGGTCTGGTCCACGCGGCCAAGGCGGCGTTGATGGACGCCGGGCGGGTCATCGCCATCGACCCCTATCGCCGGCGGGTCGAGCTGACCGGCGAACTCGGGGCCACCGATGCGATCGCCGCCACGGCTCAGGATCCGACGCTGGTCGACCAGGTGCGGGAACTCACCGATGGGAGGGGCGCGGACGTGGTCGTCGACGCCACCGGTCATCCGTCCAGTTTCGGCCCGTCGCTCGATCTCCTGCGCGATGGTGGAACACTGATCGAGGTCGGGGCCTTCGTGGACCTCGGGCCGGTACCGGTCAACCCGGCGGCGATTCTCGGCCGCAATCTCACGATCGTGGGGGTGGCCGGTGAGGATGCACGAGCCTACGACCGCACCCTGGCCATGCTGGCCCGCCACCACGGCGAGGTGCCGTTCGAACGGGCGGTTACCCATCGATTCACGGTTGACGAGGCCGAGATCGCAATTCGGACCGCACTGGGGGCCGACGACGCCATGAAGGTGGTCATCAGCCCGTCAGACGGTACCGAGCGATGACACCGGCCTAACCGGTCGTCGGGATGTCATCCGGGGAAACCGTCACCAGCATCTCCCATTTGCGGAGCGGGACCGGCACATAGGGCGCGCTGTATCCGGCCCAGGTCGGCTGCCCGACGATTTTCATGTCCAACTCGGTTGCGCGGTCCAGGAGTCGCTGGGCGCCGGCAGCAACCCGTTTATGATCGTCGCGACCCCGGAAGGTGGCGGCCAGCACGAGTTGGGCTTCGACCTCCACGAGGTGAACATCGGGGTTGGCCGGTTTCGGGAGCGTCTGCATCGTGTATTCCGCTGGCATGGAGAACCGGACACGATAGCGACCGTCGGCGACGCCGGTCGAGGTGACCGGTGCTGTCATCGCAATTCTCTCGCCCTCGCCCTCGGCCGAGGCCGTGACCGGGGTGGTCATTGCGATCTTCTCCCGAGGCAGATTGTTCCCGAAGATGTAGTTGGCCAAGGGCCTGAAACCCTTTTCCGCTGCTTGTCGAACACCGGCTGCTTCGACGCTGAGCTCGGCCACGATGTGGGGCGCGTACTCCCGAAGCTCGATCGAGTCGCTGCTGTCGATCACCCGATACGACAGGGTCTCGGTCATGATGTGGACCTTTCGTTGAACGAGGCCCGAGCGCGACCGCCAAGCTCAGCTCAGCTGACACCCTACCGGGCCGGGCATTTGTTGCCGAAGACGGCCCATCGTTTCGGGCGCGAGCCCGCACGCCGGACTTGTCGAACATGTGCCGACCGTGCCAACGTCTACTCCGTGGCACCATGCAACGAGGGCGTCGAGTAAGCCGGTGATCGAGCTGGAGCCGGATCTGGATCTTACGACCGCTCAGGCCGAGCGTCTTCTGGGAGCCTGGTTGAGCACCCCGGTGGCGTGCGAGGAGATCGTGCCACTCCAAGGTGGGCTGGTGAACTCGGTGTTCCGGTTGGGGTTCGACCGACCGCCCAACCGGGCGGTTGTGAAGATCCACGGAAACGAATCCGACACCTTCGACTCCGAAGCCCGTGCTCTCCACTACCTTCGAACCGAGACGGCTTGCCCGGTTCCCACCGTCTACCTCCACGACAGTTCCGCTCGTCTGATCCCCCATGCGTTCCTGCTTCTCGAAGATGTTCGGGGGGACTGTGTTCACAGCCTCGATCTCGAGCCGGGCGATCACATCGAACTCGACGTCCAGCTCGCGGACATCCTGGGTCGCCTGCACCGCCACAAAGGAGGGAGCTGGGGTGACGTCGAGACCGGCGGCACCTCCGAGACGTGGGCCGACCTCTTCGCCGCAAGGCTCGCCGAGGTTCGAGCCCATCCGGCACTGGTGGAGCGGTTGGGCTCCGATGTGCTGGCCCAGGTGGACGAGGCAATCGGCCGTTGCCGACCGGCCCTCGTCGACTGTGGTCGACCGACGCTGGTTCACGGTGATGTGTGGGACGGCAACATGATCGCGGTTCGGGAGCATGGACGGTGGCAGATCACAGGCCTGCTGGATCCCGACCTCCAGTTCGCCGACGCCGAGCTCGAGCTGGCCTATCTCGAGGTGTTCGACAACGACCGTGAGGCGTTCTTCGCCGCCTACACCACCCATCACCCGTTGCGTCCCGGCTACGAGCGCCGTCGTCTCTTCTACTGGCTCCACACGGCGCTCGTCCATGTCGCCCTGTTCGGCGACGAGTTCTTCTGCCGGTACACAACCCGAATTGCCGAGGAGATCGGGCGGCCGAACAGTCCCTGATCGGCGTACTCCACATTCGATCGCGACCGATCTCGCCTGCGCTGTGGGCAGACTGAACGACGCTAACCGACAACCCATGCAGGAGCGCCTCACCATGTCGACCACCCAGCCGATCACCGACTGGACAATCGATCGCCTCGGCGATCTGACCGGCAAACGGTATCTGATCACCGGCGGCAACTCCGGAGTCGGCTACGAGGTGGCGGCCCATCTCCGCCGGGCCAACGCAGACGTGTTCCTCGGCTGTCGCTCGACGACCAAGGGCGCTGCCGCTGCGGCCACGCTGGGCCGGATCCCGAGCGTCGGAGGCGTGGAAATGATCGAACTCGACCTGGCCAGTGTGGAGTCGATCCACGGGGCCAACGACGCCATCCGTACCCTCACCGACGGCCTCGACGGTGTTGTCAACAACGCCGGGATCATGCAGACCCCCCAGCAGAAAACGGCCGAAGGATTCGAGCTGCAGTTCGGCACCAACCATCTCGGTCATTTCCTGCTCAACCACCTCACCTTCGATCTCGTCACCGCACGATCGGGCCGGATCGTCCCGGTCAGCTCGATCGCCCACCGGTCGGCTCCCGGCATCAACTTCGACGACCCCATGTTCACCGACGACTACTCCCCGTCGAAGACCTACTCCCAGAGCAAGCTGGCCAACCTGATGTACGGTGTCGAACTGGCCCGTCGGCTCGACGCCGCCGGCTCCGCCGTGATCTGCGCCAGTGCCCATCCCGGCTATTCGGCGACGAACCTGCAGAGCACCGGGCCCACGGGACTCTTCCGGATCATCTACAAGGTGACCAACAGGTTGATGGCTCAAGACCCCGCCCTGGGCGCCCTGCCGGAGGTTCTGGCCGTCGCCGGCGACGAAGCCCGGAACGGCGCATACTACGGACCGACGAGGTTCGGTGAGAGCCGTGGACCGGTGGGTGAGGCGCACATTTCGGATGCTGCCCGAAACCCGGCAGCCGCTGCTCGGCTGTGGACACTCAGCGAAGATCTACTCGGCATCACCTGGCAAATCGCGTGATATCGAGAGGAGCCGGCCTGACCGGCGGCGACTCAGTCGTCGCTGTTGAGAAGAGCGGAGATCAACGAAAGCGAGAACACGGAGATCGCCGGTAGGGCCCGCTTGATCGGATCCTTCACCTTGACATGCATGGCGATGGCTCCGAGCATGAGGGCCGCCAGGCCGCTCGACGCAGGGCGCACGAGCTTGGGCACCCAATGGCCGACCAGCATCAGGCTGGCGAGACTCACCTTCGTCGCCCCGACGGCGTACATGGTCTTCTCGGACATGCCGTAGACCTCGAATTCCTCCTTCATGTTCTTGGCGTCGCGGCCTCGGTAGCCGGTGTCCTTGTTGAACCGGTTGAACCAGACATTGAAAATCCACACGGCGGCAGCCGTCTGGGCGATCTTGCCGATCATCCTCACAGGAACTCGTCCTTTCCAGCGCCTCGGAAACAAGCGCCATTGCGGTTGTCGTATCCGGTTGGCGTCGGTTTCAACCCTACGGCCCATCGAGCCCAACCGGCAATCACGGCGGACAAGGCGCCGGCCATCGGGTTGGGACCGATCATCCGGGCTTGATCCCGATCAGCACGGCGGTGCCGGATCCCTCGCTGTCGACGAGAACATCAAGTTTGTCGCCGAACGCCCGCCGGAGTTCGCCCGGCTCGGCCCGGAACCGACCGGGGGCCGTGCCGACCTCGCTCAGCACCGCAATCGCCAGCACGCCGCCGGCGGCGAGCCGGTCGAGCATTGCCTCGTAGAGGTCCGGGCTTCGGAACCGGTGACAAACGATGAGTTCGACCAGCGGCGTGTCGGGAAGGCCGTCATCGAGGTCGGCGACGACGAAGTGACAGTGGTCGGAGAGGTTGAGATGGCGCGCGGCGTCGGTGGCGGCGTTGATGGCCACGGACGACACGTCCACGCCGACGACGTCGAGGCCCCGCTGCGCCAGCCAGAGGCATCCGGCCCCGGTTCCACAGGCCACCTCGAGCGCTGTTCCCGAGGTGGGCATTCGGTCGACATGGTCGGCGAAGTGCTGCGGTACCGCTGGAGTGATCGGATGTCCATCCGGGTCGGCGGCGTTTCGGTACCGCTCGTTCCAGCGGTCGCGGTCGTCGTCAGTCATTCCCGCCGCGGCGGCGCCGCATCCAGGCCATGCCCGGGGACCAGGCATCGGTCGACCACAGGGCCCAGGCGATCAGCACCGGCTGGAAGAACAGACGGAGAAACCGTTCGAGGTCGGTGTCGAGCCCGAAGGCATCGTTGCCTTCGATGAACTGGGCGATGTTGCCGGGGAAGATGACGACGAAGAAGGCGGCCACCACCCAGCCGACCAGGATCCTGTGGCGACCCGACAACACCAGGGCGAGACCGAGAGCGATCTCCACGATCCCGGAGACGACGACGACAAGGTCGGCGTCGACCGGGAACCAACCGGGCACCTGGGCCTGGAACTCCCCCCGCTGAACGCTCAGATGGGCGACACCGGCGGCCATGAGGGCGACGCCGAGCAACCAGCGGGCGGGGGTGCGGAGGGCGTCGAACACACCCGCAACCCTAGTTCGGTGGGCTCGCGCGGCCCGAGTCGTTCGGCCGCCCCTACCGATTCTGTTGGAGGATCTCCTCGATCCGTTCGGTGTCGTAGCCCAGCTCGGTCAGCAGCTCGGCCGTGTTCTCACCGAGGTTGGGGGCGTGGTGGCGAAGTCCCGGTGTGCCGGCCCGAAACCTGACCGGTTCCCGCACGATCCGGTACGGACCTTCGGTGGGGTGGACGTCGGAACGCAGCATCCCGACCGCCGAGAAGTGCGGGTCGTCGCCGAGGTGCTCCAGGTCGACGACGGGGACGGCCGGGATCGAGTACTCGTCGCACAGCTCCATCCACTCACCGGTCGTCCGGGTGGCCACCAGGTCGTCGAGCAGCCCGTAGAGCGCGTCGACGTTGGCGACGCGGTCGTTGATGGTGGCGAAACGGGGATCAGCTGCCGCCTCCGGCGCTCCGGCCAACGTGAAGAAGTCGGCCCAGTTGCGGTCCGTGTAGGGGAGGATGCAGACCCAGCCGTCGGCCGATCGTCGGGGGCGCCGGTGCACGGTCCGCATCCGCAGGTAGCTGAACGCACCGACGTGAGGCTCGAAGGTGTGTCCGCTCAGGTGCTCGACGAGGTTGAACGCCGCCATCGACTCGGCCATCGGCACCTCGACGAAGTCGCCCTCGCCGGTGGTTGCCCGGCGGAACAGGGCGGCCAGCACGGCGTAGACGACGTGCAGCGAGGTGACCTTGTCGGCGATGATGCTGGGCACATAGGCCGGCTCGGGGCCGAGCCAGGCGAACATCGAGGCGAACCCGGACGCGGCCTGGATGACGTCGTCGTAGGCCGCCTTGTGGGCGTAGGGTCCATCGCTGCCGAAACCGGTGGCCGAGCAGTAGACCAGGTCTCCTCGGCGGGTTCGCAGGTCGTCGTCGGTCAACGCCAGCTTGGCCAGCGCCTTGGGTCGCATGTTGGTGACGAAGACGTCGGCCGTCTCCACCAGATCCAGGAGGGCGTTGCGGCCGACGTCGGTCTTGAGATCGAGCACCACCGACCGTTTGTTGCGGTTGACGTTGATCGAGAACGCCCCCATCTTCGGTGACTTCTTGGGATCGAAGTCCCGCATGAAGTCGCCGCCCGGCGCCTCGACCCGGATGACGTCGGCTCCGAGGTCGGCCAGAATCTGGGTGGCGAACGGCCCCATGACCACCGTGGTCAGATCGATTATCCGTACCCCCGTGAGAGGCCCGTCTGGTGTCTCATCCATAGCCCGTCATGGTTACCCAGCTCACCGATCGACACAAGATCGCGCCGCCGGCCCCGCCCCCGATTCTCCGCCCCGACGGAGCCGCACGACAGGAAACGGTTCTCCGTGTCCGGGGTCGCCGGACGGACATGGGGTGCGTCCATCCATGTCCTATCGTGGCCCTACCACGGCGTTCTAGCGTTCCCTGCATCGGCAGTCAGCCGCATCAACCACGAGGGAGCACCATCATGCCACGTTCGTCCAAAACCGTCGTCAGCCGGACGTTGCTGAGTCTGACACTCCTCACCTTGATGAGCTGCGTCGGACTTGCGCAGGCCGCGGCCGCACAGGCGGCCGATCAAGCAGCGGACCAGGCAGGAAGCCCCGCTGGTCCGGATCGGGAAATCGTCACGGGCCGACGCCAACTGGCGGTCGCCGAGGTGAGAGCGGCCGCGGTCGACAGCCGGGCGGCGAGCAACGAGATGGGACGCTCGATGCAGACATTCCGCTTCGGTGACTACGAGATTTCGGTGTCCGCAGGGTCTCCGCTCGAGGTGTTCGTTGGTCAGGCGGCAGACGGTTCGACCGTGTACGAGGCCGTCCCTTCGACGTTCGCAGCCGGTGTTCCCCAGGAGACCGGCTATGTGACCCCCACCGACGGCTACTACAAGTACAACAACGAGGGGTCTGGCACCGAGACCGTCGGGACGTGGAATCGCAAGTGGTGGTGGACGCTCAACAAGGCCAACGACTTTGCCACCTCCAGCACCACTAAGCACGATTACTATCGCACGTATGTGCAGATCCAAGGGGCGGCCCTGACCGGATCGTCCGCGAACGAGGGCTACCGGCAGCTGTGGATTGAACTCGACTGGAAGTCGAGCACCCTGATCCCGGCTCTCCAGGAGGTGGGCATGCCCAAGGAGAGCTACGCCGGCGTGCCGAATCAGACGACGACGATCGGATTCTCGACGAGCGCATCCATCAAGCTCGGTGCCCCTCCGGTCGAGGGCACCTTGGGTGCGGAAACCGACTGGCAGGGTTCGATGACAAGGTCGACGGAGAACTGGCATCCGATCATCCGCAGCGAGAAGGGTTCCGGCGGTGTGATGTGGTGCCGATACGAGGCGGCCGAATTCACCGGCACCAAGTATCTGACGGCTCGAGTGTCGACTCGCATCGGATCCACGGCTTCCTTCCCCGGCCAGTCCATCCTCCGTGGGCAGCGGGAGAACTACAGCTCCTGCCCCACCCAGATCTGACATCCCTGGTACGTTCTCGGCAACGCCCCGTTTCGGATCTCCGCGGTGTCATGGTTTGCCTCGAAGAGCCGACCTGAAGCCAAGGACTTCCGCGTACCGGGCCGGAGGTCCGACCGCCAACACCACGACCCGGACTGGAGTCACCAACCACATGCGCTTGCGCTCATCGTTGCTTCTGGTAGCCGCCATGACGGTTGTCGTCCTGCTCGGCGCGGCCGCAGCCGTTGCAGGAGGTCGCTCCCGTGGGCCCAGTCTCGGTGATTGCGAAGCAGCCGGGCCGGTCGATGCCGATGCCGGCCCCGAGGCCGTGGGCGACGAGGATGATGAAGTAGGGGTCGAGGATGGGCCGGACGACACCGGAGACGGCCGGGCGTTCTGCCTCGTTCTCGACAATCCGGGGCCGATACGGGATCTCGAGGTAGCGGTGGTTTCGACCAATGAGGTCGACCCGCTGGACGTGGACAACGTCGTCCTGTATCACCCCGGTGGACCGGGCGGATCGCCGCGTGATCATCTTCTGGCCGGCGGGCTGCCGCTCAACTCGAGCAGTGCGGCGTTCATCGCCGTTGACGGAGCGTCGTCGGCCATCAACCGTGGATTCTGCGGAGAGGCCGATCGAGAGTACTTCACGGGCCTGAGCGATCAGGGGGCCGATACGATGGCCGCCGTCCGTCAGGAGTGCACCGGTCACCTCGACGCCCAGGGCGGGTCGTCGATTCAGGATGCCGACGACTGGGTACGAGTGCTCGATGCACTGGACATCGACAGAGCCGATGTGCTCTCCCATTCCTACGGCACCCTGGTGGCCGAAGCGTTCGTTCGCCGCCATCCCAATCGGGTGGAGCGGGTGGTGGCCGACGCCGTGCTGGCCAGCGACGTCGACGCCGCCATCAGGGTTGCGGCGGTACGGGATTCGGTCAATGCTACGGTCCCACTCCTGCTGGCCGGCTGTCCCGACGAACCCGAATGCCCCGACTCCACACGGACGTTTCTCGAAGACCACACGTCCTACGATGCGGTGAGGGAGGCGCTGCTCGACATCGGTGCCGGCATCGGCGTCGGTGAGGAGCCGCTCACGCCGGTCATGGTCGATCACGCAACCATGGCAGCTCTACGCGGGCGGGAGTACTGGTCGGCGTTCTACCAGGGAATCGCCGACATGGTCGAGCGACGGGATGCAGCCGTTCTGTTCACCCTCGGCGAGCGGGAGGGCATCGGCGTTGATCGAAAGGTCCATTTCGTGTCGTTGTGCAGCTCCATCACGCCGCCGGCACGTATGGAGACCTACACACCCAGTGGTTCCAACCCCTTCGACTCATGGCTGGCCGACTACTCGATTTGCTCCATCACCGTGCACCCTCCGTTGCTCGAGATGATCACCGGCCAAGAGCCGTCGGCCACGGCAGCCGGCACGGCTCCGCCGGCCTGGCTCGCAGTGGACGGCGAGGAGATCGACGCCGTGGTTTTCGGGTCGGCAACCGATCCGTTCGCCCCGATCGAACTTGCCCGCAACTCCGGTTTGTGGCGTCAGGTGCCGCTCTGCGAGACGGCAGTCGTCGGACACACCGCCTACTCCGATCCCGATCTCCGGTCACTGATGGGCGGGTTCCTCGACGGCAGCCTGGACGCAGGCCAGGTCGTCGATCGTTGCGTGGAACTCCGCACGACGGGTGGGTGACCGGGGACGATTCCGGATTGAGCTCGAGCCGGGTGCTCGGTGCGATCCGCCCTAGTGGCCGATCGCTGCGTTGAGTAGACGCATCATCTCCTCCCGGTCGGAGGTTCCGGCCTTGAGGTGGAGTGACTGGAGGATTCTGCGGACGTGCCGCTCGCTGTAGTGGGCGGCCGAAGCCACCGCGGCGACCGTCCTGTGTTCCGCTAGCAGACGCAGCACCACCACTTCGCCGGGCAGGAGCCGTGTCGGGCCAATCCCGTTCGCCAAGGCTGAGGCCACACCGATCGGGATCAGCAGTTCGCCATTGGACCGGGCCACGATGACGTCGGCCACGGCCGCGGACCGCATCGACGTGTGGACGACACTCGCCCCGTGCTCGAGCGCGAGGCGGATGAACGACATCGAGTAGAGGCTCGACGAGACGATCATGCCGATGCGTCGAGGAACGGACTCGGCGTTTCCGGGAGTCCACTTGAATTCCGGCTCGTCGGCATTCACGTAGGTCACGTAGGGGCCGCAGGGCGGAGGGCCCGTGGCCAGACTCACGCCGCGGCCGTCCAGCTCCGCTGTCAGCGACTCCAGATCCTGTTGGATGAACCCGACGGCGGCCACGGCGAACGATTGGCTGGGTAGCATCGCCACGACCCGCGATTCTAGTGCCCGACACAAATCGACAGGAGATCGACCCGAAGCGGGTCGTGCAGGACCGGTCGGTTCGCCCGGGTGATCGAAGTGTCTGTCACCGGGTCGATTGCTGCCCTAGAATCTTGACAGACAAGTAGTTGCCGGGGAGTCTCATGGGCGAGAACCGGCGCAAGAGATCGGGGCCTGTAGCTCAGTTGGTCAGAGCAAGCGACTCATAATCGCTCGGTCGCGGGTTCAAGTCCCGCCGGGCCCACCACGTCTGAACAGGCCGGTGGTGCTGGGTCGGCCGTGTGCTCTACGATGCGGCAATGGTCGACGCGGACGAATCCGGGAATGGTGAGTCGTGGCGCAATCGGGAGGATCTGCCGTTGGAGGCGGGAGCAATGATCAAGTCGATGGCGAGCGACCACGCACTGGAGGATCCGGCCCGATGATGAGCGAGCGGCTCACGCTGCACGGCGACCTGCTCGATCAGCATCGACTGGCCCAGGTCCTCGACGAACTCGACGCTCTCGGCGTCACGACCCGCCTTCGGCGATTCCGGGTCGGCGAGAACTCCACCGACCCGTCGCTGGCCGAACTGACCATCCAGGCCCACGACCACGGCCTGCTGGTGAGCGCTTGCCGACGGGCCGGTGAGCTCGGCGCCACCTACGACGACGCCGAAGTCGAACTGGCCACAACCGACGTCGACGGCGTCCTTCCCGAAGGATTCCACTCGACCACGAACTTCCCGACCTACGTCCTCCACGGCGGGGAGGCGATTCCTGTCGAGGGGATCGAGATGGACTGCGGTATCCGACTCCGGTGGGACACCGACAGGTGGCGGGCTGAAACCTGTCCCATGCACAAGGCACAAGTGGGGGACACCTTTGTCGTCGGCAGCACCGGTGTCCGGGTCGACGTCGGCGAGGATGCGGCCGACCACAGGCTCGACTTCGAGTTCATGAGCAGCGACGTGTCGACCGAGCGACCAAAGCGACGGATGATCGCCGACGCCGCAGACGCAATCCGAGCGGCACGCGCCGCTGACCTTGATGTCGTGTTCGTCGGCGGGCCGGCCATCGTTCACTCGGGCAGCGCACACCTCCTGGCCCAACTGATCGAGAACGGCTGGGTGACGGTTCTGCTCGCCGGCAATGCACTTGCCGCCCACGACATCGAGGCGAACATGCTCGGCACGTCGCTCGGCGTCGACCTCGACACGGGGCGATCCGGCCCGCACGGCCACACGCACCACCTACGGGCCATCAATCGTGTCCGGCGGGCCGGTTCGATCGCAGCGGCCGTTTCGGCCGGTGACATCACCGGCGGCGTCATGTACACCTGCGTCACGACGGATACGCCGTTCGTGTTGTGCGGATCGATCCGCGACGATGGCCCGTTGCCCGACGTGATCCCGAACGTGCTCGATGCCACCGACGCCATGCGGGCCCAGGTCGGGAACGCCGCCGTTTGCCTGATGGTGGCGACGATGCTCCACTCCGTTGCGGTCGGCAACATTCTCCCGGCCTCGGTCACGACGTTCTGCGTCGACACCGACGCCGACACCGTCATCAAGCTCACCGATCGCGGCACGCACCAGGCCACCGGCATCGTCACGGACTGCGAATACTTCCTGAGCGAACTCTGTCGACATCTCGACGGCGAATCGTAGCCACCGTCGGCGGATCGTTGCGTTTCCCGCTGACGCGCGCGGGCGCGGGTGGCGCCGGGCCACAGCGGGCTAGATTTGCAACATGATCCGTCACCCTGCTTGGCCAAGGCCCGCAGCAGCCGCCACCGCGATGTTCGGGACCGTGACCGCCCTGGCGGTGCTGGTCGGTTGTGCAGGCCTGACGGTTGAAGCCGACGAGCAGAGCGGATCGGCCGCCGCCGCGTCGACCGTTGGTTCGGTTCAATCGGAGTCGGTGGCCGACCAATCGGCGACCGAAACCTCCGCGCCCGCAACGACCGAGCCGTCAACGACGACCACCCGGCCGCCGGAACCCCGCTCCCTGACCATCGAGGTGCATCCTCCGGAGGCGAGCGTCAGCCTGAACACCGCCGACGGATTCTCAGCCCAGGGTCAAGGCCCCGACCCGATCACGGCGGAGATCCCGGCCGAGGTCGTGGAGGTCACCGTCTCGGCCGACGGCTACCAGGACTATCACGGCGAGATCGTTCTCGACGGCGCGCCCGGAGCCACCACCGAGGCCGTCATCTGGCTCGACCGGCCCGGCCAGCTGGTGCACAAGCTGTTCGAGGTGGAGGTGGGTGGCGCACCGAAGGGTGTGGCCTTCACCCCGGACGGGACCGAGGTCTGGGCCACAATCCTGAACGGCAGCGGGGTCGACGTGATCGACGTGGCCTCGGGGCAGGTCACGGCCACCATCGACCTCGACCAGGGCGCGGTCGAGGTGATCTTCAACCGCTCCGGCGACACCGCCTACGTCAGCCAGATGCAGACGAACTCCGTGTTCGAAATCGATGTCGCCAGCCGGACGGTCAAGCGGCAGTTCGACACCAAGGGGGCGTGGACGAAGGTCATTGCCCTTTCCTTCGACGAAACCACGCTGTACGCGTCGAATTGGATTGACGACAACGTCTCGGAGATCGACCTGGCCACCGGCGAGGTCACCCGTCTGTTCTCGACGGTGCGCACACCCAGGGGCCTGTATCCGACGCCGGACGGCGAACGGCTCTACGTGACCGGGTTCGACTCCGGCGAGTTGGAGGTCATCGATCTTGCCTCCGGCGACAGTCAGGTGCTGCACCGGACCGGCGGCTCGATGCGCCACCTGGTCGGCCCCGCCGACGGATCGGTGGTATACGCCTCCGACATGACCAAAGACACGATCTTCGCCGTCGACACCGAAACCGATGAGGTCACGGTGCTGGCCACGACCGACAAGAAACCCAACACCATCGATCTCAGCCCCGACGGACGGGTGCTGTTCGTCTCCAACCGCGGTCGCAACAATCCCGAGTCGTACTACCTTCCCGGTCCGGAGTGGGGCACGGTCCTCCTGATCGACACCGAGACCGGCGACATGCTCGATGCCATCATCGGTGGCAACCAGACCACCGGGTTGGAGGTGTCCGACGACGGCACCCTGCTGGCCTTCAGCGACCTGCTCGACGATCGGGTCGTGGTCTATTCGGTGCCGGCCACCGAGGACCTCCTCAACGGCGGCGGTGGCCGTTACCAGGATCATCTGACGGAGCTGACCAAGTAGCCGCTTCGGCCCATCGAAATTATTGGGTGCCGCACCGCCGTTTCGGTCATGCTGGAATCCATGGAGGGAACGGAATCGGCGGCGCCGGTCGCCGCGGATACGGGCGTCACGCCGAAGGTTCGTGCATTGCAGGCCCAGTGGTCGACGTTGATGGCGCTGGTCCGGCCTCAGAAGTTCGCCTACGGCGGGTTGACGCTGGCGCTCACCGTGCTCGCCCTGTTGCCGTTGTTCGGGCCGCTGCTGGTCGGCCGCGCCGTCGACCAGGCCATCGCCGGAGCGGACGGGTCGGAGCTGGTTCGGCTCGGTCTGCTGTATCTGGCCCTGGCGCTGGCCGGTCAGATCACGGCCGCCGGTGTGGCGTGGGCCTCGACCAGCCTGGCCTGGCGAACCGCCAACGACCTCCGCATGCAGATGGTGGAGCACGTCTTCGGCCTCGACCAGGAGTTTCATCAGCACAACCCGCCGGGCGCGCTCATCCAACGCATCGACGGTGACATCACGTCGGTGTCGGACTTCCTGAGCCAGGTGGTCACCGCCGTCGGCTCGGCGATCTTGATCCTGCTCGGAACCGTCACCATCCTCGCCATCCTCGACTGGCGGCTGGCGCTGGCCATGGGCGCCTACATCGGCGTGGCCGGCACCGTCGCCTTCCGCTATCGGGGTCGCCTGGTCAACGAGAGTGAGGGTGTGCTCAGCGCCCGGGCCCGGCTCTACGGCGGTATCGAGGAGCGCCTCAACGCCGCCGAGGACATCCGCTCCAACGGAGCCGGTCCGCACGTCATGGGCCGGTTCGTCGACGACGCCTCGTTCTTCCTCGACACCCGGATGCGGGAGGAGGGCGCCTTCGTCCGCCTCTGGTGGGGTTTGAACCTGGCCATTGTCATCTGCACCGTCGCCTCCCTGATCCTGGGTGCCACCATGGTGTCGGCCGGGGCCATCACCATCGGCACCGCCTTCGTGCTGTTCCAGTACACCCAGCAGATCCGCCGACCGCTCGACAGCATCGTGGAGCGATTCGAGGTCGCCCAGAAAGCGGTGAGCGCACTCAACCGGGTGGCCAAGCTTCGGGCCGAACGGCCCACCATCCTCGACCTCGGCACGACCAGCCCTCCGCCGGGCCCGCTGTCGGTGGAGTTCGACGACGTCGAGTTCCACTACTTCGAGAACGAGCCGGTGCTCCGGGGGGTGAGCTTCGAGCTGGCGCCGGGGCGCTCGCTCGGGGTCGTCGGCCGCAGCGGCAGCGGCAAGACCACCATGTCTCGAATCGTGGCCCGGCTCCTGGAGACCACATCCGGGACCGTGCGCCTCGGGGGTGTGCCGATCGCCGACATTCCACTGGCCGAGCTGCGCCGGCGCGTCGCCGTCGTTCCCCAGGAGGTGCAGCTCTACCAGGGGTCACTGCGTGACAACGTCGCCCTGTTCCACGACGCCGACGAGGAGCACTACAGCGATGAAGCCGTTGAACGGACCTTGCGTGATGTCGGTCTCGGACATCTGCTCGACGGCGTTGGCCTCGGTCCCGGCGATGGGGCCCGGCGGCTGGACCGCTCGGTGTTCGACGCCGACGTCGGGCTCTCCGCCGGTGAATCGCAGTTGCTGGCTCTGGCCCGGGTGTGGCTCCGCCGGCCCGATCTGGTCGTGCTCGATGAGGCCACCGCCCGCATCGACCCCCGCACCGAACGCATCGTCGGAAAGGCGATACGTGAACTCCTCGCCGGCCGGACCTCCATCGTCATCGCCCACCGTCTCTCCACCCTGCAGCAGGTCGACGACATCGCTGTGTTCGACAACGGACAACTGATCGAGTTCGGACCGCGTGTCGATCTGGCGAAGCGGGACGGAGGCTACTACCGCCGCCTGCTCGACTTCGCCGCCGCCGACCTGACGGAGGGTGCCGATGCCACCAGCGGGGACCCCCGATGATCAGCCCCACCGAGCGCTCGGTGCTACGACTGGGGTGGCGGGTGAGCCAGGAGCGTCCGTTCGAATTCTGGGTCGGGTTCGCTGCGTTTGTGACCTTCCTCGTGCTGCCGGCACTGACCGGTTGGCTGACCGCCGAGGCCTTCGCCGCCCTCACCGACTCCGACATCCGGCGGCTCTACGTCATCGCTGGAATGCTTCTGGTGGCCGAGCTGGTCCGGTTGTCGGTGTTCTCGATCGGAGCGGTGTCGTTCACCAAGAGCTGGACGTTCATGCGTTCGCTGATGCAGGGAAACATGCTGCACGCCCAGATGGTCAGCGGAGGCCGCGACGCCGGACCGCCGGTCCGCTCGGCCGGTGACGCCGTATCGCGATTCCGCGACGACACGAGTGATGTCGTGTCGTTCGTCGACCTGTGGCTCGACGTCACCGGGAGCCTGATCTTCACCATCATCGGACTGGTCATCCTCGCCCAGGTCAACCTGAGGGCGACGGTGCTGGCCGCGGTGCCGATGGTGGCCGGGGCCGTGGTCGTGCTCCTCCTCGACTCGAGGATCAAACAGTTCCGCCGCGAGGACCGGGCCGCCACCCGGGCCGTCGGCGGCATGCTGGGCGACCTGATGGCCGGGGCGACAACGGTCAAGGTCAATGACGCCGCCCGGCCGGTGATGGCTCACTTCCAGCACCTGGTCGACACCCGCCGGCGAACGGCGGTCCGGGACCGGACGTTGAGTGAGGCGGTGTTTCAGTTCGCCTTCGGGGCCAGTGATGTCGCGGTGGCGCTGGTCCTGGTGGTGACGGCCGGTGCCATCGCCTCCGGGGAGTTCGAGCTGGCCGAGATCGTGCTGTTCCTGGCGTACCTGCCCTGGCTCGCCAACTTTCCCCGTCAGATCGCCCGCTTCATCACCCGTCATCGCCAGGCTTTGGTGGCCTTCGAGGGCATGGAGGAGCTGGTGGCCGAGGGCGACCGCGGGCGGATCGTGCGCCACAACAACCTGCCGGTGCAGCGGGATCCGGAGCGGCCCGTGCCATTCGAGGTCGGCCACGGTCGGGGTGTCCGCTCCGAGCATCAGCCCGAGAACCACGATCTGCTCGTCCGACAGATCCGTCCCCGGGTGCCGTTGGAAGGATTCGAGGTGGAGAACCTCACGGTCCGCTACGGAGACCGTGAGGTCTTCGCCGACCTGTCGTTCACCGTCGAGGCCGGGTCGTTCGTCGTGGTCACCGGTCGGATCGGCAGCGGCAAGTCGACGCTGCTTCGGGTGCTCCTCGGCCTGGCCACCGAGGCCACCGTCACCGGTTCGGTCCGCTGGAACGGTTCCGAGATCGTCGATCGTGGCTCCTTCCTGGTTCCACCCCAATGCGCCTTCGTGTCCCAGATCCCTCAGCTGCTGTCCGATTCGCTGGCCGACAATATCCTGCTCGGCTCCCACGTGGTTCCCAATCCCGGCTCCTGGGTCCATCCGGCTCGGGCATCGGCCAGTCCGGGGCACGTACCCCATCACCTCCCAGAGACGGTACGGGTGGCGGCCCTGACCGATGACGTGGCGATGATGCCGGCCGGTCTGGCGACGGTCATCGGGCCGAGAGGTCTGCGATTGTCGGGCGGGCAGCGGCAACGGGTGGCAGCGGCGAGGGCGCTGGTGCAGCGTCCGGAACTCCTGATCGTCGATGACCTGTCGTCGGCCCTGGACGTGGCCACCGAGTTCGAGCTCTGGGAGAACGTCGCCGACGCCGGGATCGCCGTGCTCGCCGTCTCCCACCGGCCCCGGGTCTTGGAACAGGCCGATCTCCTGATCGACCTCGGGTAGCGGCGGGCCGCCCACCCCCACACGACCAGGTGCCACGGACCTTCGGCTCTGGCTGCACAGATCGAGCCGGGGGACACTGATCGTATGGAGCGACCGACCGATCGTGTCAGCTTACGCCTTGCCGTGGCCCTCCTTGGCGCCGTCGTCGGCGGTGTCGTCGGGCTCATCGTGGCGGTGAACCTGGTCATCTACCTGGGGCCGGATCAAGGCTACGAGAGCAGCATCGGCGAGGTTTTCGACCACAGCAGGCTGCTGGGCGCGGTCGTCGTGGCGGTCGTCGTTGCCGGGCCTGTTGCCGGGATCGTGATGGCGCGGCGGCTTCGACGAGCCTAACTCGTGTGGTGAACCTCCTGGAGGCCGTAGACGGGGGTGTCGAGGCCGACCTGGCGGGCCTTGAGCTGGAGCGCCAGGTACAGCGAGTAGTGGCGCGACTGATGCAGATTGCCGCCGTGGAACCACAGCGCCTCCTGCTGGGTCGGCTTCCACATGTTGCGCTGCTCGCCCTCCCACGGGCCCGGGTCCTTCGTGGTGTCGGAGCCGAGGCCCCACACCTTGCCCACCTTGTCGGCCACCTCCTGGGAGATCAGATCGGCGGCCCAACCGTTCATCGAGCCGAACCCGGTGGCCAGCACGATCAGGTCGGCCGGCAGCTCCTCCCCGTCGGTCAGGACCACGCTGTCGGGCTTGATCTCGGCGATGCTGACCCCGGACCTCAGGTTGATCTTGCCGTCGATGATGAGCTGCGAAGCGCCGACGTCGATGTAGTAGCCGGAGCCCCGGCGCAGGTACTTCATGAACAGCCCGGAGCCGTCGTCACCGAAGTCGAGCATGAATCCGGCCTTCTCGAGCGCCTTGTAGAACTTGGCGTCCTCCTCGGCCATCTTCTCGTAGATCGGGATCTGGAAGGTGTGCATGATGCGGTAGGGGATGGAGGCGAAGATCATGTCGGCGGTGTGGGTGTCGATGCCGTTGGCCACCGCCTGCTCTGAGTAGAGGTCGCCGAGGGCGAGGCGCATCAGCGGTTCCGACCGGGCGATGTGGGTCGACGACCGCTGGATCATCGTGACCGACGCCGCGCCGGATTCCCACAGCGCGGCGCAGATGTCGTGAGCCGAGTTGTTGGATCCCAACACGACGCAGTTCTTGTACTTGTATTCGTCGCTGGCCCGGTGGGCCGAGGAGTGGTGGATGTCGCCTCGGAACGTCTCTGCGCCGGGGATCTCGGGGATGTTGGGTTTGCCCGACATGCCGGTGGCCAGCACCAGCTGTTTGGGTTTGAGGGTGACTTCCTCGGTCGAGCCGTCGTCGCGGCGGCGGCGAACGTTGACCGTCCATTCCCCGGCGTCCTCGTCGTAGGAGGCGTTCAGCGCCTCGGTGGAACCCCAGTAGTTGAGTTCCATCACCTTCGTGTAGTACTCGAGCCAGTCGCCGATCTTGTCCTTGGGGGCGAACACGGGCCAGTTCTCGGGGAACTTGATGTAGGGGAGGTGGTCGTACCAAACCGGATCGTGGAGGCACAGCGACTTGTAGCGCTTGCGCCACGAGTCGCCCGGACGCTGATTCTTCTCGATGATGATGGTGGGCACACCGAGTTGACGAAGTCGGGCACCGAGGGCGATGCCGCCCTGGCCACCGCCGATGATCAAGGTATAGGGCTGGGTCTCGTAGCCGAGTTCGGCAGCCTCCTTCTGACGCTGCTCCAGCCAGGTCAGACGATCGGGGTCGGCGCCGTGCTGAACACCCATGGGACGGTTTAGGCCCCGCGGTTCCTCGTATCCCTTCAGTTCGGTCATGGCCGTCAACAGCGTCCAGCACTTGTCGCCCTGAAGGCGGATCTGTCCCTCGCCGCGGGCCACGGCGGTCTCGAACGTGATCCACGCCTCGGTGACGCCATCGGCCTCGGTCGCTTCGCCGCGGACCTGCCAGTTGCTGGCGGCCGTGTCGTCAGCCCGGGCCTCGAGCATGGCCCGGATCTCGTCCCGGCCCTCCATCGTCTTGATGTTCCAGGTGAAGGTGACGAGATCGCGCCAGTAACAGTCGTCGGCGAAGAGTTCGGCGGCGTCCGGATAGTTGGCGGCTGAGACGGCGGCGTCGAACTGAGCCAGCCAATCGGTAACGGTTTCGGTCGGAGTGGACACGGATTCCCCCTTGTGGACGCTGTCCCCGGTGGTTCGACGACCGTTTTACCACACGGTTGGGCGCAACAAGAATGCGGGGAGCATCACCCCGCCCAGGGTGGGCTGGGTCAGGAATCGATGGTTTGGCGAGACGTGTCCCGCAGATCGATCACGATCGGCTCTGATCCCGATTCGTCGCCGGCTCCTGCTTTCGTCAGGTCGTATTCCCAGCGGGAACGGAATGGCATGCCGCTGCGGCCCGACTCGGGACCCTGCATCGGGGTTTTGACCCCGAGAATCTGGTGAACCTGGGTGTGGCCGTTGGCGAAGTTGACGGCGGTGGCCGCCATGTAGAGCCTCCACACCCTGGCCTTGCCCTCCCCGGCCTCGGCCACCGCCGCGTCCCAGTTGTTCTCGAGGTTGGTGACCCAGTGCCGCAGTGTCAGCGCGTAATGCTCCCGGATGCTCTCCATGTGACGGGCCTCGAACCCGGTCTCCTGCATGGCCGCGATCACGGTGCCCACCTCGTGCAGCTCGCCGTCGGGGAACACGTAGCGGTGGATGAAGCTGTTACGCCCGAGTGTGGTGTCGGGACGGCGGCGGAACCGTCGCGGTGCCGACGGCTTGTTACCGATCTGATGATTCAGCAGACGGCCCTGGGGAGCCAGTTGATCCCGAAGCGTCACGAAGTAGCGCTTCAGGTTGGCCAGCCCGACGTGTTCGAACATGCCGACCGAGCTGATGGCGTCGTAGGGCCCGTCGCTGAGATCGCGGTAGTCCTGAAGACGGATCTCGATCCGGTTGCTCAACCCGGCCTCCGCCACCCGCTCGCGGGCCAGCCACGCCTGATTCTCCGAGATCGTGATGCCGACGACCTGCACCCCGTAGTGGCGGGCGGCGTGGAGCGCCATCGAACCCCACCCGCACCCGACATCCAGGAGACGTTGACCGGGTTGCAGGTCGAGTTTCCGGCAGATCAGTTCGTGTTTGTTGGCCTGCGCCTGTTCCAGGGTGTCGGTCGGTTTTTCGAACACCGCACACGAGTAGGTCCAAGCCGGTCCGAGCACCATCCGGTAGAACTCGTTGGACACGTCGTAGTGATGGGAGATCGCCTTGCGGTCCCGGCGGCGGCTGTGGGCCCGAAAGCGGCTGCCGAAGACGACCTCCTCGGGTGGGACCGGCGGGGCGTGACGCAGGCCGTCGAAACCGACCACGTTGACCAACTCACGCACATGGGCCGGGGTGAGACTGATCCCGCTCAGATCCCGCTTCAGATCGAGAAGCGCCCAGATGTCGCCGTCGATGTCCATGGCACCGGACACATAGGCCCGGGCGAAGCCCAGCTCGCCCGGATGGCGCACCAGGTGCTTCACCGCATCGATGCTGTTGAATCTGACGACGACCGGAGCCTCGGTCGGTCCCCAGGTCTTTCCGGTCCAGTCCTCGAAGCGAACAGGAGCATCCGGCCCCACAAAGTCCGCCGTTACCTTTTCAAGCGACATCTCAGCCCCCACATCTTGGCCGAACAGTCACCGGGCCTCGGTGCCCCGGCCGTCCCAGCGTGTCCGACCGCTCGGCTGCCTGCGCTTGCCCCCAGAGTAATTCGGGTTGGTCCGTCGGCGCTAGTGGGAACCGCTCGGGAAGCAGGAAATCCTCGAATCAGGCTGAGCGCGGCACGCTAGCCTCGTATCACAATGAGTGACGCAGAATCGTTGGCCGATCTCCCCAAGGCCTACAACCCGGGCTCGGTGGAGGAAGAAATCTCGAAGCGGTGGCGGACCGCCGACATGTCGGTCGCGCCGTCGACGGTGCCCGTAGGCGAGCCCCGGTACTCGATCGTGATCCCGCCGCCCAACGTCACCGCGCCGCTACACCTCGGCCATGCGCTCAACAACACGCTGCAGGACGTCCTCATCCGCTACCACCGGATGCGCGGCGACGCCACGCTGTGGATGCCGGGAACCGACCACGCCGGCATCGCCACCCAGACCGTCGTCGAGAAACGGCTTCTGGCCGAGGGGGTCAAGCGCCTGGAGATGGGCCGGGAGGCGTTCGTGGCCAAGACCCAGGAGTGGAAGGACGAATACGAGGCCGTCATCATCGATCAGCTCATGGCGATGGGTGCGTCGTGCGACTGGGACCGGACCCGGTTCACGATGGACGAGATGTGTGCCATCGCCGTTCGCCACGCCTTCTACCAGTTGTTCGCCGACGGGCTCATCTATCGCGGGAAACGTCTGGTCAACTGGGATCCGGCGACCCGAACCGCCCTGTCCGACGACGAGGTCGAGATGGAGGACGTCGACGGCCACATGTGGTACCTGCGGTATCCGCTGGCCGACGGGTCCGGTCACGTCGTCGTCGCCACCACCCGGCCCGAGACGATGCTCGGCGACACGGCGGTCGCCGTCAACCCGACCGACCCCCGAGCGGCCGAGCTGGCCGGTGCACAGATCCGGCTTCCGATCGTCGACCGGCTGATCCCGATCGTCGAAGACGACTACGTTGTCATGGCCGACCCCGAGTCGAGCGACACCAAAGCCCAGTACGCCAGCGGTTTTCTCAAGGTCACGCCGGCTCATGATCCCAACGACTGGGACATCGGTCAGCGCCACGATCTCCCGGTCATCAACGTCATGGGCCCCGACGGCTCGATCAGCGCCGACCACGGCTGGGAGGACATCTCGGAGGAGGCCCGCCCGTTGGTCGGCTTGAGCCGGGATGAGGCTCGAGCCGCCATTGTCGAGTGGTTCGAGGCCAACGAGCTGCTCGAGGCCGTCCGCCCCTACAACCATTCCGTCGGCCACTCCTACCGCAGCCATGTCCCGATCGAACCGTGGCTGTCCGACCAGTGGTTCGTCGCCGTCACCGACGATCGACTGCGCGGCTCCGCGCTGCGGGCGCTCGACCCCGAGCAGAGCCCGCCGCTGCCCGACGACGTCCCACCCCGCTCCGACCGGCAGGGCGACGGTGGGATGACGTTCCACCCCGAGCGGTACGCCCGCACCTACCACGCCTGGCACGACACGATCCGCGACTGGTGCATCTCCCGACAGTTGTGGTGGGGGCATCAGATCCCGGTCTGGCTCCGCACCGTCCCGATCGAGGATCTGGCGCCCGAAACCGCGGCGGCCATCAGCGCAGTCGGGGTCGACGAGCCTGTTGTCGTCACCAGCCGATGGACCGGGACCGGGGCGATTCACCACGCCCGCAGGACCACCGAGTTCGAGGTCGAGGAGGCGGTCTGCGTCCCGCCCGAGGCGACGCTCAGGCGGCTTGTCGACCGTGGAGCCGACGCCGGCGTCACCGAGCCCCTGACCGAATCCGAGCTCGTCGGGGCGCTGGAGGCGGACGGTTTCGAACGCGACCCCGACGTTCTCGACACTTGGTTCTCATCAGGGCTCTGGCCGCTGTCGACGATGGGCTGGCCCTACCCCGAGGACCACCCGGACACCATCGGCCTGCTCGAATCCTACAACCCCACCTCGGTCCTCATGACCGCCCGTGAGATCATCACGCTCTGGGTCAGCCGGATGACGATGTTCAACCGGTACTTCCTCGACGGGCGGCTGCCGTTCCACGACGTGTTCATCCATGCCATGATCCAGGACGGTCACGGCCAGAAGATGTCGAAGAGTCTGGGCAACGGGCTCGATCCCCGCGATATCATTCACAGCCACGGGGCCGACGCTCTGCGGTACACGCTCGTCCAGATGACGACCGAGACCCAGGACGTGCGCATGCCGGTCGAGATCGTCAGCCCGCAGACCGGTGAGACCTTCGTGCCGGAGTTCATCACCACCAAGGCCGGGCACGTGGTCGCCGCCCCGATCCAGTCCACGCCATCGGATCCGTCGAAGAAGATGGTTTCCGGATACGGAGAGGCCTCCGGTGAGGTCCAGCCGACAGCGGAGATGCCCCTGGCCCGCAACACCTCATCGAAGTTCGACCTCGGCCGCAACTTCGCCAACAAGGTTTGGAACGCCACTCGATTCGCGCTCGGGCGGATCCAACCGGGTAGCGATGTCGGAGAGATCGACATCACAGCCGACGGGGCCGATGACGGTACCGCCTCCGGCGGTGGTGCGACATTCGCCGATCAGTGGATCCTGGCCCGCCTGGCCCAGACGATCGACGTCATCGATCACGCCCTCGCCCGCTACCAGTTCAACCTCTACGCCGACACACTCTACGACTTCATCTGGCGTGACGTCTGCGACCGTTATCTCGAGGCGGTCAAGCCGACGATCGACGACAACCCGAACCAGCAGGCGATCCTCGGGGCCGTGCTCGATTCGGTTCTACGCCTCCTGCATCCCGTTTCGCCGTTCGTCACCGAAGCGCTTTGGCCCCACGTCAGCGCGGTCCGGGGCGGCGAGCTGCGAGGAATTGCATTGCCGCCGTCGGAGCTGTGCGCCACCGCGGCCTGGCCGTCGGTCGCCCCGGACGTCGTCGACCTCTCCATCGTCGACACGTTCGACCGGGCCGATCAGCTGATCGGCGCGATCCGCACCATCCGGTCGTCGCGCGGCGTCAAGCCAAAACAGTCGGTCATCCTGCACGCACCCGAGGCCGTTCGCCGGTTGATCGAGCAGAGCCAGGGCATGGTCGAAACGCTCGCCGGGGTCGGCGAGGTGGTGGCCTCGGAGAGTACTGAACGCCCGCCGGGCGCCAGCCCGCTGGCGTTCGAGGGCTCGGAGGTTCTGGTCTCCGGTCTGGTCGACGAGCTCGACGTCGACGCCGAGCGCACCCGTCTGCAGAAAGTGATCGACGGCAAGACCGATCAGATCGCGGGCTTCGAGAAACGGCTGGCCAACCCGGGCTACGTCAACAACGCCAAGCCCGAGCTGGTGGCCGAAACCCGCCGGCTGCTGGAGGTGGCGCGGAGCGACCTGGCTGCAGCGGAAGCGGCGATGGTCGCACTCGGCTGAGGGCGAGCAACGGCTGCGGAGGGCGGTGCCGACCCCGCCCAGCGGCCGGCCTGCTACTGGCGACTCTGGTAGGCGCTGCCGACCTTGGGAGTGTCGTCGTAGTTCCCGACGAGACACAGCACCTCGCGGTCATCGACCGCATTCCAGCTGCCTTCGGTCGGGGTCAGCGAGGAGATGCCGTAGATCGACTCCTCGTACGACAGGCCCACCCAGGGCTCAAAGGCCGCATAACAGCCGTCGTCGGCCAGTTCGCTGACCGTGGCGTCACCGGGGTACGGCCCGTCGGGCAGGTTGAAGGCGTGATAGGTCTCGAGCAGGTGCGGGCCTTCGCAGGGAACGCCCTGGACGGATTCGACCTCGCCGTTGAAGCCGCCCTCGATGCAGTCGCCGAGCCGGATGCGGAACGCTCCCAGCTCGCCCTCCTCGGTGATGGCTCCGCTCTCGCTTCTGGTGGTGTCGTCCTGCCCGGCTATTCCGGCATATCCCATACCGACCAGACCCAATCCGGCGACGACTCCGGCTGCTGCTCTTCCAATTCCCATGTATGGGCCTTCGGATTACGCTTGGCCGACCTTGAGCGCGTGGCGCCGAGGCTCCGGGCGTCGAAGGGCGGAGTCCCGGTGTGGGGAAGCGGAGCGACTATGTTTGCGCCATGAACGTTGGAGACACCGTCGAAAGCTTCACACTCAATGATCAGCACGGCGATCCGGTCAGCTTCGACTCGCTCGTCGAGTCCGGACCGGTGGTGGTGTACTTCTACATCAAGGCCATGACCTCGGGTTGAACGCTGGAGAGCAAGCACTTCCGTGATCTGCAGGCCGAGTTCGCCGAACTCGGTGCCAGCATCGTGGGGGTGTCGCCCGATCGGTCCGATCGGCAGAAGCAGTTCGACGAGGCCAACGACCTCGGTTTCCCGTTGTTGGCCGACACCGACAAGACGGTGGCGAAACAGTTCGGCGTCGCCCGGTTCGGCCCGCTGCCGGTCAAACGGGTGACGTTCGTGATCGGCACCGATTGCAAGGTCAAGGCCGTCATCAAGAGCGAGGCCAACATGAACAAGCACGCCGACGAGGCCCTCGCTGCCGTTCGGCAGCTCGTCTCGAACTGACGCGCGGTTCAACGGGACGAATTCGGCGGAGTCGAGACCCGGCACCCGACCCCCTCGCCGAACTTTGTGCCGTCGGCGACCCGTCAGGGGGTCGCTGAGCGCACAAAGTTCGGGCGGAGGGGGACGTGGGAGTCCCAAAGTTCTGATGGAGGTGGGAGGAGGTGCGGGGCCGCGGTCGCGGCGATCAGCCGTGGACGGCGGCCGGCAGGTGCTTCACGCCGTGGATGAAGCTCGAGAAGAGAAGATCCGGTGGTCCCGAGGCCCGGATATCGGGCACCCGGTTGAACAACTCCCGGAACATGACGGTGATCTCCCGTCGAGCCAGGTGGGCGCCGAGGCAGTAGTGGGGGCCGGGTCCTCCGAAGCCGACGTGGGGCTTCTGCTCCCGCATGATGTCGAAACCGTGGGGATTGTCGAACACGTTCGGATCCCGATTGGCGAGGAGATAGAACATGGCGACCTTCTGATCCTCGGCGATCTCGGTGTCACCGATCACCGTGTCACGGGTGACGGTACGGCGCATGTAGGTGACCGGGCTGGCCAGCCTCACGATCTCCTCCACGGCCTGTGGAGCCAGATTCTCGAAATCGCTCTGCCACAGCTGACGCTGGTCGGGATTGTCGGTGAGGAACGTCAACGCCCAGCTGATGGCATTGCGGGTTGTCTCGTTGCCGGCCACGACGAGCAGGATGAAGAAGCTGGCCAGATCGGCCGGTGACAGTTGATCATCCTCGAGTTCGGCGTTCAACAGCACGCTGGTCAGATCGGTTCCGTCCCCGCCCCGCTTGGCGTCGGCCACCTCGTTCATGAGATCGGCCAGGTTCTGCCCGGCGAGCAGGATGGAGGTGATGATGTCGTCGGTCTCGGCCACGTACTCGGGGTCGCCGGCACCGAGGATGATGTTGGTCTGCTCCAGCACGAAGTCGAAGCTCGAATCCGGGATCCCCATCAGATCGCACACGATCTTGAGCGGCAGGGCCGACGCCACCTCGGTGACGAAATCGATCTCGTCGGCGTCGATGATTCGATCGACGATTGCCGACGCCACCTCCTGAACGCTGTCGTCGAGCTTGGCCAGCATCCGGGGCGTGAAACCCGGTGACACCAGGCGCCGGAGCCGGGCGTGACGGGGATCGTCCATCCCGATCATCGAGTTGAAGAACTCGACGAACTCGGGTGGCAGGTCCTGCAACACGATGCCCCGCGCCGAGCTGAAGATCTTCGGGTTCTTCGACACGTGGAGGATGTCGGCGAAGTTGGACAGCGCCCAGGCCCCCGGACCCTGCGGCAGGAGGTAGCCCTCGGGGATCTCGGGTTCCGGGTGGAACGTGACGCCGCCGGCCGCCCGCAGCGTGTCGATGTCGGCGTTGATGGCCTCCGCCGGTCGGATCCAGAACTCACCCAGCAGCGGATTGGGAAGGGAGCCGTCGCCGTCGCCCACGCTAGAGATCCTTGACCTCGGCGATCGTGAAGATCTGTACCGATCGCCCCGTGAAAAGGCCCTCACTGGCGTCCCGCCAGGCGGCGATGTGAGGGGTACGGAGATGGGCGTCGAGCTGCTCCTGCCCATCCCACAGCTCGTACAGGCGGATCAGATCGGGATCGTCGACATCGGGAGAGAAGACGTACTCGTGGCAGCCCTCCTCCTGGCGGGTCGCCGCCATCACGTCGCGGGCAAGGTCGAGCACACGGTCGCGTTCACCGGGTGCCGTCGTGAACGTGCCGGCCACGATGAGCATCTAGATGACCTCCAGTTCTCGTCCGTCGAAGAGTGGGATGATGCCGAAGTCGTCGGTATCGGCGGCCAGCTCCTCGCTGGTCGGAGCACCCGGATTGCGGGCCCAGCTCCCGGCCGCGTCGTACACCAACCGGTGGAGGCGGGCGTCGCTGGTGGTGTTGAGGAACAGATCCTCCTCGTCCAGTACGAATCGAACCGCCCGTTCGATGGCGGCCGGATCGGTCAGCGGCTCGTACCAGCTGTAGTGGGGCTCCGAGTCGTCGGTCCACCGCCGACGGGCGATCGACTTGATGGTCTGAACCGCGACGTTGCGGTCGGCACACAGCGCCCGAAGCTGCTCGCAGTCGGATCGGTACTGATCGATCGACAGCATCGAGGAGTTGTAGGGAAACAACACCGAGTCGAACGGGAACTCGGCCAGGCTGCGCAGATGCATGGCGCAGATCCTCGTGCCGTGACCGGTCACGCCGATGAATCGGCACAGCCCCTCGTCTCGTGCCGCCACCAACGCTTCGAGCGCCCCTCCGGCGGCGAAGGCGGTCTGCCACTCGTCCTCCTCGACGAGGTTGTGGAGCTGGATGAGATCGACCTGCTCGACGCCCATTCGTTCGAGGCTGCGTTCGAGGCTGGCCCGGGCCTCCGGACCACTCCGGTCACCGGTCTTGGTGGCGAGGAAGACCCGGGAGCGGTTTTCGGCCAGAAACGGGGCCAGTCGAAGCTCGGAATCGCCGTAGTCGGCGGCGGTGTCGATGTGGTTGACCCCGGCATCGAGTGCCATCCGGAGGGTCTCGTCGGCCCGGTCCTGATTCATCGATCCCAGCGCCGCGGCCCCGAAGATGACACGGCTGGAGAGGTGGGAAGTTGATCCGAACGGGGAGAAGGGCATGTCGGCCATGGCGGTGTCCTGACGCATGTGGTGTGGTTGCGTGACGATCGTAGCCCACCGCCGTCCATCAACCCGAAAGGAGGGACGGGATCGGTGGTGGGCTCCGCTGTGACATGGGTCAACAGCCACACGAGGTATTCTCACCTGAAATCACGGCGAGATGAATCGCTGGACCCCGTTCCCGGCGTAGAAATTGGTACAACCTCGTCACAACGAGTCATTTGGGTCGAAAATCGCTCTACCCTATATGACCGCCTGCCAGGACGCGTTTCCCGGCAGATGTGACCGACTACTTGAGGAGCTCGCCATGGCCAAACAACGATCGAGCTTCGCGAAGTTGCAGCGGGACAAAGCCAAGAAAGAGCGGGCTTCCCGAAAGCGCGCCGCCCGGCGTGACCGCAACTCCTCCGACGAAGACTCTGTAGCGAACGACGAGCCCAGGGATGTTGTATCAATGGTTTCCGGCGATGGGGAACCGTCGCCGAAGGAACTCCTGATGATGGTGGAAGACCTCCACCAGCGTCGTCAGGCGGGTATCATCTCTGAGGAGGATTTCGAGGAGGCGAAGGTCGAACTCTTCGCCCGCCTCCAAACCTGATCCAGACGTCGGGTCGAAAGGCCGGACGCTACGTCAAGGCTGGTCGCCGTGGACCATTTCCCTGTCAGTGAGCGTTGGCGCCAGTGGCGTCAACAGGTCGATCTCGACGAGTACGAAGCTCGTTGGGACCGATTGGAATCACAAGGGGAGGCGGTTCACGGCGAAGCCGATTTTGTGGATCGGTACGCATCGAAACGAATTCTCGACGCCGGCTGCGGCATGGGCCGGGTCGGACTCGAGCTTGCCCGTCGAGGCTACGACGTGGTCGGAGTCGACAACGATGACGACATGCTCGAGCGGGCCCGTAGGAAGGGCGCCAATGCCAGCTGGCTGGTCGGTGATCTCACGTCGATCCGGTTCGATCTGCCCTTCGACACGATCGTGCTGGCGGGCGACGTCCTGCTGTTCGTCGAGCCGTCACGGCGCCACCTCGTCGTCCCCAATCTCGCCGACGCACTCGTTGAGGGCGGCCACCTGATCTGCGGTTCGTCGTTCACACCGCCATATGATCTTCGCGGCTACGACGAGTGGTGCCACCACGCTGGCCTCGAGCTGATCGAACGTTACGGAAGCTGGGAGCGCGATCCCTACCGGGCGGACCGGAACTACGCCGTCTCGGTCCACCGACGGGTTCCTTCGGGCGACGAGACGGTCTGATGTTCTAGGGAGTGACGCTGGCCAGGGCCCGTTCGATCCGTCGCACGCTGACCTTGACCGCGCCGGGCCCCGCGGGGCGCAGGTGTTGGGCGAACTGGG
>Ga0224512_10000137_pt1 | contig 78933 bp, 103 predicted proteins | sample SF_May12_sed_USG_4_FD_169103 | JGI IMG/M metagenome (GOLD analysis project Ga0224512, IMG submission 169103) | Sediment microbial communities from San Francisco Bay, California, United States - SF_May12_sed_USGS_13 | ecosystem: Environmental > Aquatic > Marine > Sediment | place: USA... | reverse complement strand
TCAGGACGGTCGGATGCACTGGTGGAGACTCTGCCATCCAATGGCCGCATCATGCCGTGGACCGGCTGATGAAGGAGATCGGAATGGAGTGGCGGTTTTCGAGCGACTACAGCCGACGGCACAAGGTGGTCAGGTTCTACAGGGGCCTTGATATTCAGGTAAGCTTTCGTCCGACACACACAAGGGACCTTGTTCGCCACATGAATCCACTCAAGCTGTCCAACGCTGGCTCATTTGGGATTCCAACGGTAGCGTTCCCTGAGCCAGCCTACACGAGGGAGTGGACGAATGAATGCCTGTGGGCGGAAAACATGGGTGAAGTCGTGGCTCAAGTGCGTAGACTGAGGGATGAGCCCGCGTTGTACGAGGAGATGTCTGCTCGTGTCAGGGAGAAGGCGAAGGGATACCACATTGAGCGAATTGCTGGTTTGTATCGGGCGCTAGTCGAATGAACAGGGGATCCGACTACGCTCATTTTGAGCAATGTTCAAGAACCGCAGCAGGTGTTGTTGTGAACATGTCGATGATTGTCCCGGTACTCAACAGCCACGAAGTGGTGCGTAGGCATCTACTGCACTGGGGAAAGATGGATCTGCCGGATGACGTGGAAATCCTCATCATGGACGACGGTAGCGATCCGCCCTTGGAGTTCGATAAGGCGATAGTCCCCGACGTAGTGACAATTCACAAGACGGGCGAGACGCGGCCATGGACCAGCTCTATTGCACGCAACAAGGCGGCGCGGATCGCCAAGGGCCAGAACCTGCTGATGGTTGACGTGGGCTACATCATCCCCAAGAGCGCGATCATGGAGGTCCGCGAGTTCACCGGCCAGAAGATGCAGTTCAGCCGCGAGTTTGGCGTGCTCGATGAGAATGGCAGTTTCACGCAGGATCGTGACGTCTTGCTTGCATACGGGCTGTTGCCAGATCGCTACAAGAGGCGTGGAGTCAAGCTCCCGTTTCACCCGAATACTTACGCCATGAATCGCGAGGTGTTCTTTGAACTAGGCGGGTATGACGAGGGTTTGGTGCTAAGGCGACAGTACCCTCAAGGTGAAGACAACCTGTTCAAGCGGCGCTGGTGGCAGTGGGAGCACGCTGGAAAGGGCCGAACTCATAAGCACCAACCACTCATCTATATGTTTCCTAGGGGTCAGTTCTGCGGTGACGTGGACTACAATCCTTTCGGGCTATTTCATGATTTGACCCGCAAGACGAGGACTAACGTCTTCTGGCACCGCCAACAGAGAGGACACACACGATGACAATATGCCTAGTGCGCTGTCCGTCTCCGTTCCTGATCGACGAACGGGCCTTTCCGCCTCTTGGGCTGCTGGCGGTAGGCGCCGGGCTCAAGCAGGACGGTCACGATGTCGTTGTTCACGACAGGGAGCTGGAATATCTGCCAACCGATTACGACTACTACGGCTTCGGCTGCACTAGCCCGGAATATCCTTCGGCTCTGGATTGCATGCACAGGATCAAGGAAACGAATCCACACGCCAAAGTAGTGGTAGGGGGTCCGCATCCCACACTCGTTCCCGAACAGTGCCAGGAAGATGGATTCGACTGCACCGTCGTCGGGGATGGCGAGTTGGTCGCTTCACGAGCGTTCTTTGGCGACGACAAGGTGATCTATGCCGAGAGTCGCCCGCTGGACGAATACCCCATCCCTGATCGAACCTTGGTGGACATCAAAAGCTATAGCTTCAAGCTGAACGGCAAGCCTGCCACCACGGTCATGAGTTCTCGCGGATGCCCCTGGAACTGCTCGTTCTGCTGCAAAAACACCGATTGTGGCGTGAGACTCAACAGCGCGGACCGACTGATTAAAGAACTGGACATGCTGCATTGTGAGTTCGGGTACGACGCCATCGGGTTTCCAGAAGACATATTCATTGTGAACAAAAGGCGAACCAGCGAAGCGTGCAAGTACCTGAAGCAGCGCGGAATCATCTGGCGGTGCCTCGTGCGAGCGGATCTGATTATCAAGTACGGGTACGAATTCATCGACATGCTGGTTGATTCGGGCTGCATTGGCGTGGGGATAGGAATCGAGTCTGGTAGCGACACGATACTGAGGAACGTCAATAAGTCCGAAACCGTCGCGCAGATGCGAGAGGCGGTCAGGATGCTCAAGAATCGGAAGGTGTTCATAAAGGCGTTCTTCATCATCGGCCTGCCTGGCGAGAACGAACAAACGCTGGCCGAGACGGATCGATTCCTGCGTGAAGTGCAATTGGACGACATTGACGTCAAGATATTTCAGCCGTATCCCGGCAGTCCGATCTACAACAACAAAGAGATGTACGACATCGACTGGGACACCATGCCGCTGGAATACACGTTCTATAAGGGTCGCCCGGGGGAATACTACGGAAACATCCGCACCTCGGCCTTGAGCAGCGAGCGCATCGTGGAGGCGTGGAAGTATTTCGAGGAGACGTACAAAGACTGGTCCAACGCCATTGAAAGCATCATGGTAAACGAGAAGGAAGATGAGTTTTGCGCGTGATATCTGCAAAACAGGCTGAATGAAACTATGAGTATCTACGGCCCGGCCAAGTTGATTCACCACCTTCCTCTGATACACAAAATCGGCAAGGAGGTGTCGGCGCCGGTCCACATTCAGTTAATTGTGAGCGATTTGTGCAACCAGTTCTGTTCGCTCTGTGCCTACCGAGATGAGACATACCCCAGCAACCAGTTGTTCGGAATCGGGGATGGAAGCAACCGGAACAATAACCCGAACAGGATGATCCCAGGGCTGAAGGTTCTGGAGGTTCTGTCCGACGCGCATGAGATGGGCGTAAAGGCCATTCAGTTCACCGGAGGCGGGGAACCGACGCTGCACCCAGACTTCAATTCGTTCCTAGAATACTGTCACGGGCGGTTGGACATTGGGATAGTAAGCAACGGTGTACGATGGACCGACAGAACGATCGAGAATGGCCGGCAAGCGATGTGGGTGAGGATCTCGATCGACGCCGGAACCGCCGAGACCTACAGCAGAACCCGCAAGGTGTCGACCAAGCACTTCGACGCAGCCTGCTATACAGTGCAGAGGCTGTCAGAAGCGAATGCAGTGTTGGGAGTCGGGTTCGTTGTTACTAGGGATAACTGGCGGGAGATTGTCGAAGGGGTGAAGTTAGCGAAGGACTTGGGCGCCAGCAATGTCCGACTGTCCGCCGTCTTCCAGTCTGAGGACGCCCGCTACTTCGACGGGTTCTACGAGGAGGCGTCTGCACTGTGTCGTGCGGCCAAGGAGGAATATGACGGCGACGGATTTACGGTATTCAATAACTTCGGGACCAGGCTCTCGGATCTTCATGCGAAGTCTCCAGATTACAGCCTGTGCGGAGTGCATCACCTGACGACCTACATAGGCGGTGATCAGAACCTGTACCGGTGTTGTGTAACCGCTTACAACGAGCTGGGGCTGCTGGGCTCCATCAAGGATATGCGGTTCAAGGATGCATGGTTCAGTGATGCCGTGCAGGACAAGATTGCGAGATTCGATGCCCGCTCGTGCCCGCGGTGCATGTATAACGATCAGAACCGATACATCCTTTATGCCATGCAGGACCAACCAGCCCACAGCAACTTCGTATGAAATGCTCCCTCTGTATCGCAACAGTGGCCGACAAAGCCGATACGTTGTCGAGGGTATTGGATTCGATCTTTCGGCAGAAGCCAGAGTTCGCGTTCGATGTCATCGTGGCCCATGACACTTTGCCTGAAGTAGTGGATGCTCGCGCGATACACCTAATTGCCAGGTGTCGCGGCGAGTACCGAAATCCGTCTATGGCCCGCAACCTCGCTATGCGACGTGCCAGCGGAGAAGTGTTGATCCTGCAGAGCGACGATGTGGTACACGATGGACCAGACGTGATCAGGGACTTGGTTGACCCGTTGAAGTCTGGAGCGGCGTTTCATTTGGCTCGCGTGGTCAACAGCAGGGACCAAAAGGAGTATGTTAGCCGGAGAAGGCGAAAGCCGTATTTCTTTTTAGGGTCGGTGCTTCGGGAGGATGTATTCGCGATCGGTGGAAACTGTGAAGAGTTCACGGAACCTGGTTGCGACGACAAATGGTTCGCGGACTGCCTAATGTACGGCAGGGGTTTGCGTCCGGTGTTTCGGGAGAACGTATCCGGCACGCACATAGACCATCCGCGAACTGATTTAAGAGGTCCGCACAGGCGTATGCGAGCACTGTACAAGAGGAAACGACTGGAGGCACAGGCCGACCCCACGAAATGGATTGGGGGGCCAGCATGGGAGTTCTGATTACTGGAGCGAGGAGCCATAACGAAAGGGAAACAAGGTGTCGACAGATAAACTCCTGAGCGTGATTGTGCCCGGACGCAACGAGCAGTTCATGCGTCACACCGTGGACGACGTATTGGCACACAGCAGCGAGGACACAGAAGTCATTGCAGTCTGCGACGGATATTGGCCAGATCCTCCGCTGGAAGACCACCCGCGATTGCAAGTGATCCATTTCAGCGACCCGGTCGGTCAGCGGGCCGCCACGAACGCCGGAGCCAGGTTGAGCCAGGCTAAGTACATTATGAAGCTCGACGCTCACTGTGCAGTCGACGATGGCTTCGACGTGAAGATGCTGGACAAGATGGAGCCGGATATGACCATGATTCCAGCGATGCACAGGCTGCACGTCTTCGATTGGATGTGTGAATGTGGAGAGCGTGAGTATCAGGGGGGGAAACCCGACAAGTGCAAAGAATGTGGCGGATCGGATTTCACGATGGCGATGGTATGGCAACCTCGCATCCAATACGCACCTACTGTGGCATGGCGGTTCGACTCCAGCCTTCACTTTCAATACTGGAGGCAGTATCCCAGACGACCAGAGGTACAGCCGCAAGTTGACGCAGGGCTAATTGAAACGATGACGTGCATTGGCGCATGCTTCCTGATGGAGCGGGAGCGTTTCTGGGAATTAGGTGGGATGGAGGATCACGGAAACAGTCAAGGATGGGGACAGTATGGGACGGAGCTGGCCTGCAAGGCGTGGCTGTCCGGAGGAAGGATGGTAACGAACACTGGGACTTGGTTTGGGCATATGTTCAGAACAGGAAATTTTTCTCGCAACGGGTCGTCCTGGCCGTATCCGATTTCGCAGCGGGACATAGATGCAGCACGCGCCTACTCGCGTGACATCTGGACCAACAACAAACACCCCAAGCAAACACTGCCGTTGTCGTGGCTACTCGAACATTTCTGGCCAATTCCTGGGTGGATAGAAAGCGACCTAGCGAAACAGAAAGAGCGTGAGGATAGCGTCACGGGGGCCGAGTCATGCCTAGCAAGACAATGATTCTCCGATTCCCGCGTCTTGGTGTTGTAAGGCGGTTCGGCTTGCGGCCGGAAGGTCGGCAGCCCGAATACGCCACGCCGTGGGCGGTGAATACCCGTCTTGAAGATGCTCTAACGAATCGCCTTCGCGGCGGCTCTTTCACCGGAATCGCCGCAGGTGCGAGACCGGAAGCTCGCTACCGTGACCGCCTGCTCACGTTCAGCACGAACGCCATTACTGCTACGCGGATGGGCGACGACACAGACACCACGCTCAGTTCGGACGTATCCGACACGATGCGTCCAGCACTCTTCCAGTTGTCCTACGGGGGCGCAACTGGCGGCACCGTAGTCGCCCTGGCCCCTCATAAGGATCAATTCCTGCTCGCATGGACAGCCGACGAGACATGGGTTCAGCAGGGCGACCCGCATTCAGGACCGAGGCGGCGCGTGTCAGATGAAGTGGGAATCATCGGCGCGGACGCCTGGTGCATGGTGGAAGACACGGCGTATTTCATGTCAGCCAGCGGGTTGTATTCAGTCGGAGCGGATGGAAGTGGGTTGACTGCCATCTCCGAGCACAAGATTCCCGAAGACCTTACGGGGATCTCGGACTCATCCCTGAAGCTCACCTACAATCACGCCACTCGCGGCGTGTTCATTACGACGACGACCGGCCTGGACTGGATGTACGACATCGAGCGTCAAAGCTTCTGGCCGTACGATACAGCCGAGACGGACAGCCACGTTCTGATCGGCCCGTTGCAGCTTGGGCAGCCCAACAGCTTCGGGCGGGTACTTCATCTGAACGGGAACATTGCCGCCGGAAGCGCCGACGTGACGTGGCGGCTGGTGACGGGCGACACTGCCGAGGCCGCGGCGGCCAACGGCAAGGCCGCGATCACGGCTTCACTAGCTGCAGGCGACTTCTCAAGCTACGTCTCGGCGAGTGGCTTATGGTCGGCCGGGCGGTCGAACCGGGCGTATCCGCGTACGAGAGCTGTTTTCCTGGTATTATGGCTATCAAGCGTAGGCAGTTGGGCCTACGAAACGTCTTCGCTTGAAGCAATGCTCAGCGGTAGTTGGAGGTAGTAACCATGCCTTGCGATCCAGTCCCACAGCAACTTATTGGCCAGTCTCCAATTTACCATGTTCTTGAGGCGACTCCATATTCTCCGTCGTGGTGGGTTACTCAGAATATCGACAATATCCCATCCGAGTCGGTTGGCTGGCTAGTTGCGCAAGGATGGCAGATTACCGACATCACTTACGACAACACGACGGTTCCGCCGACACCCTCTTACGCGATGACGCGGCAATCGCTCCAGAACTGGCTTATTCTCCAGTCGCTTTTGGAATCGTATACGAGGGCGAAAAACGAGGCGGACACGAACGTTACGGTGCGGTACAACGACGTCCTCACCAGCTGGGCGCAGATGCTGGACACCAGCCATGACCAGTTTGAGGAACAGTCTGAAGAACAGGATCTTCACGCGACGTTGTACCTGGGCAATCTCGACACGTACATGAACGAAGTGGACGGTCTGATTGAGGCCAATCAGGCTCAACTCCTTCTGGAGTCCAGCGAGGCGAAAGACAAGCTGACGGAAATGCACGCCAAACTGGCAGATTTGGAAACGAACGTCACTTCCAGTACGACTCAGATTGAAGCCTTGTTGACAACGCAGGACGGATACCTGACGACGTTTTTGGCGGACCTTGCTGCCAAGCTCGCTGACTTGGACACCAACTACTCGGCGCATTTGAGCCAAATCCAGACGCTTCTCACACAGGGCGATACCGATCTTTCGGCGTTTGCGACAAGCCAAACGGAACACTTGGACTCCTTGGAATTGGCGTATGCGGACTACGATGCCGAGCTCGATGATATGCTGTCGAACGCCAAGATTGACCTGTTTAACGTGACCACCGACATAGAGGCAGTCTTGGATGGCCTTCAAGGCGAATACGACACCATGGATACGGAGGTGGATGCGTTACTAGCGCTCGGAACAGCGGAACTCACTACATTCGCCACCGACTACGGAACGACGGTGGACCTATTGATTACCGACTACACCACGATCGCCACGGCCCTGGACTCCGAGCGTACTACATCGAATTCCGCATTGTCGACATTCGAGACCGACTTCGGCACCAAGGTGGATTTGCTCGAGACCGACTACACTGCCATCGCACCGGACTTGGATGCTGAACGGGTAGCGGCGAATAGTGCGTTTACCGACCATGCTGCGAATTACACCAATGAACTCGCCAACCTGCAGCCTGAATACACGACGCACTCTGACGTGTCCACCGCATTTCTGGTGGACCTTGGAGCGACGGAACTAGCTCGCATCAACGAGCATTTCACCTCAACTCTTTCCGCGCAGTTGCAGGACTTGACGGATCGTGGCCTGTATTCAAGCGCAGTCGCGGTGGACATTAAGTCTCGAAACGAACGGGACAAGGACGAACAAATCCAGGCTCTGAACGATCGGTTGATGCGTGAGAAGCTGGAAAACCAACACCGACTGTACGGTCAACAATTTGCGATGCGTGATAGAAAGCTCAATGCTGCGGATCGCCTACACACAGTCGAGCAAGAAGTCCTCCGCGGCAATGTCGCTCAACTGACGAGTCGTTACGGCCTTCTGCAAAGCGCCCGCGATAGGACCATCTCTGGCATCGATCGAGAGCACAACGTCAAGCAGGACGTGCTGTCGAAGAACGTCGCCCAACTCACAAGCCGTTTCGGCCTGCAGCAGAGCGCTCGCGACAGAACCCTGGCCGGAATCGATCGCTTGAATGCTGTTCAGCAGGAAGTGTGGCGATACCAGGCGACTACGATTACCGGACAATATCAAATGCTTCAGAGTCTTCGTGACCGCACGATCGCAGGCCGGCAGTCGTTGTATGCCGTGCGTGAAGCGTACACCAGGCTCAGCGTGTCGATTGAATCGCAACTGTACGACGCGACTCGCCAGATCAAGCAATTACTGACGGAGGAAGCAGCGCGGCTTCAGAACCTTCGCCAGGCAGTTACTCAGTGGAACGCCGGGCAGAGAGACAGGTTGTTGGAGCAGCTGTCACAAATCGAATCACAGCATTTGGCCGGCATCGACAGGCAAAATGCCACAAGCCAGGACGTGTCACGAGTTACGATGTCCGAACGCGAACGGCTGCTAGGCTTCCTCCAGGACGCTGTGAATGGCGTCATTTCCGGCAAGGAGCGTTACTCGCAGCTGACGTTGCAGCAGTCCGCACTGCTGGCCGAACACAAGCACCGTGCAATCGTCGAAAAGATGAACGAGTCTGCCCAGCGACTTGCTGGCCTTCAGGCAAAGCACGACGAGTGTATGCGTCTGATGGCCTACCAGCTGGATGAACGCAACAAAATCCTCATCGGCGTATACGGTTTTGTTGAACGGCGAGAGGATGTTCCGCCGAACTTCGAGGCTCTCGTGCAGTTGGCCACAGGGCTCGGAGATGCTGGGGGAGGTTGGGTTACCCCTTAGTTATGCGGGGAGTCTGGGTTACACCGTAGAACTACTGTTTTTTGTGTCAACTTTTAAGGGAGAGATTTCAAGTGGCTAATCCAACTACATTTCCTGGTGATGTTGTATGTTCAGGGGACCTGCGGCTGACTGGAAGCGTTACGCCCCTGAAGAACAAGTCAGCAATCCTGGCGAACGAATCCAAAGAGCAGGTTGTGCCATTTTCGTCCTTGCGGGTCTGGGACGCCTTCGGCACCCTTCTGCCGGCGACGCCCGCCACCGATGACCTTGGATTGGTGGGCGGAACGTTCGCCACCAATTCGCCGTCGGTTCAGACGGTGGACTTTGGCGGAACAAGTACGACGGCGTACGCCCGCTTTCTGGCCGAGATTCCGCAAGATTATGTGGCTGGACAATCGTTCAAGTTGCGGTTCCACGGCGGGATGCACACCACGGTCGCTGATACGACCTGCACGCTGGACATCGCAGCCTACAGGAGCGATGAAGAGCGCGGCATCAGTGCGGATCTGGCTTCTGCCGCCGTTGCCAACAACATCATGTCGCTGTCGTATGTTGACGTCGATTTCACCATCACGGCAACAACATTGAATCCTGGCGACATCCTGGATGTGCGCATGTCGATTAACGGTGTGGATTCAGGTGACCTCGGTGTCGATATTCGCGGTGTCGTTGGGTCGATAAAGATGGTCTACGACGGCCGGTAAATGTTCCGCAAGCGAAAGAACCCCACCCCTGGCTTTCGGATGACTCCGCCATTTCACCCGATGTCGGGTGGGCATGCTACGCTGAGCCCGGGAGGGGTCTTTCCGCACAGCGCGATTGTGCAGGTGGCGAAAGAGGACACGGAGGACAATTACGTCACCTGCCGCGGTTTCGATCCGAGGATATCCAAGTTCATTGACTATGCCGCCGGAGACCCGGATAAACCCGGCATTCCGGTAGCCAAGCCATACGGCAAACGCTATCCAGGAGTCTATAGCGTAGCCGAGGTGTATCAGGCGTTCCTGCCTCTTCAGAGCACCAATCCTAGCCCCTCTGATGTGGAATGGAGGGTGCGGCAAAACCCCGGATATGCCGTTGGCGGAGGACTCGGCGGTCATCCACAGAGTCTGAGCGAGAAGATCGACTCGCTGTACACTCTTGAAGGCAAGCTGATTAACTACTTGCTGGTGGATGATGGTAGTGGTGGTGGCGGCGCATTAGACGCCATCATAACCTTTACTTGCCTCACCGATCGGACTCGGGAAGTAGACGCGAACGGATTGAAGTTCGGGCAAGCGACGGTCCTGATTACGGACAAGCTCGGCTTTGCTGGTGAAGCCATTGGCGAGACAGTCACGGCGGTATTTCTCGATAGCCGCTGGCTTGAAACTGTGGCCGGCTGCCAAGGAATGGCAATTTATCAGTCCGGTCAATGGATTGTCGTTGAATGCCAAGGTCTTACTGCTGGCTTCTGGTGCGAGACGCAAGAGGATCGAACTACTGGCCAGTCAGGCGCGCCGGACCAAGACGTCCTGGTAACGGTAGTTCAACAGACGGGCCATGCCAACGACGACTTTCCTCGCGAGAACTGGCATGAGGGTAGTAGTTGTAGCGGCAGTGCAGTATGGGTGCTGGTGGAGGCGGCCCCCGGATCTAGCTGGATTAACACGATTCCGTGTCCTTCCGGCTGTATGTCGAAGCAGGATCCCAATGAACTGGATCTCGACCCACTAGAAAGGACGTTTGTTTCTCCGTGTGTCAGTAGTGGGCCTCCAGAGGAATCAGAGATCAAAGTTCGTTTTCTGGCCGGCACGTTTCCACGAATGCGAGCCGGCGCGCTGTGCTACGTGCTGCTCGACAACGACATCACGAACACGACTGACAACACGACAATCCGGTATTACGTCGTCTATTCGCAGGAACTCGTTGACGCAATCAGCGGCACACTGTCGCAGACCGTTGTTTGCAAATCGCCTTTCACTGTTGACGCAGTGAACAACGATTCGCCGTGGCCTCACAATCAGCCGATACCGGCCAGTATGTTTCCGCTGACGATCCTAAATACTCGTCACGCCGGAATGACTGGCGATAGCTGGGCCGCGACGTGGAGCGATGAATACCAGGCGTACGTGTGCGTCGACATGGAAAAGGTCGCGGTCACACTCCCAGTCACACTTGAGGCGTCATACGATCAGTTGACAGAGTGCGTAACCATCGGAGGAGCATCTCAGACAGTTTATGTCGAGCGATGCGACACAACTACGACGCCGTTCACGCTGTTTCAGTACCGTCCTGAGCTTCGGAAGTTCGTGGATGAACTCGAATACGAGGAAGGCCATGCCCAAGGCAGTTGTACCGGCAATGCAGAATGGACTCGTCAGACGCAAGGGGGCATCTGGACAGAGACGACTCCGTGTTCTGCTGGCTGCATGTCGGCGCAAGATCCCAATGATCTGCAGATCGACCCACTAGAAGTGACGTTTAGTTCTCCGTGTGTCAGCAGTGAGTGCGATGCAGTGCTGCGATTGAAGTGGATTAAACAGTATGTTCTCACTCTATGTACTCCGGGGATACCAGGCGCTGACGAGATATCATTGGAAACCAAGGACGTTGTGGTTGACTTCTACGACAACGATGGGTGCTTGGAGCCGGTCTACAGCGAACTCATCGTGTTCGGCCAGTGCGGAGACAACGTTAACGGCCCGCCGATTCTCTGCGTGACGGACTTTGTGTGTCCAGACCCATCGTCTTCGCCATCATCGTCGCCATCGTCGTCGCCATCGGCCTCATCGTCTCCATCTTCTTCGCCGTCGTCTTCGCCCTCAGCGTCGCAGGATCCTTGCGACGGCGACTGTTCATATATCTGGGTGCAAGAATTCGAGGAAGATCCCGGCGAATGGCTCCTCTTTACTGATACATGCCAGGAAAACCCAGGGTGTGTGTGTGCAGGGCCTCCAGCGTATGCTGGGTTTCCTGGTCAAGTAGTCCCCGTTGCGTGTGTAGACCCGGCGTGGATACCCCTTTAATGGTGTGGGTCTGACAATGACACTCATGGTAGCCGGCGCATCGCTGATGAGTGTGTGGAGCAACGACGGGACGCTGCTTGATGTGATCGAGTATAGCGACGCGAATCAGGTGTTGTGTGAAGCCTGCTGCTGTGTAACGCCCGTTTCATCACCGTCAGCAACACCCTCAGCTTCGCCATCAGCTTCGGTTTCGGCTACACCGTCTGCATCGGTTTCGGCGACACCATCTGCAACTCCGTCTGCATCGGTCTCTGCGACGCCATCAGCTACGCCTTCGGCCTCGGTCTCGGCGACACCGTCGGCCTCGGTTTCGGCTACACCGTCAGCAACGCCATCAGCTTCGGTCTCTGCAACGCCATCTGCAACGCCATCTGCGTCGGTGTCTGCGACACCATCGTCTTCGCCATCATTATCGGGCTCATCAACGCCGTCAGCGACGCCGTCTGCGACGCCATCGGCGTCGGTTTCGGCTACACCGTCTGCGACACCCTCAGCCTCGGTCTCAGCAACACCTTCGGCATCGGTCTCTGCGACGCCCTCAGCTTCGGTTTCGGCTACACCGTCAGCAACGCCATCGGCCTCGGTGTCAGCGACACCGTCGGCGTCAGTCTCAGCAACGCCGTCGGCGTCAGTCTCGGCAACGCCGTCGGCGTCAGTCTCGGCAACGCCGTCGGCGTCGGTGTCAGCAACTCCGTCGGCGTCGGTGTCAGCAACGCCGTCAGCTACGCCGTCTGCATCGGTGTCAGCGACACCTTCGTCGTCGCCATCGGCGTCCGGCTCTGCGACGCCGTCAGCAACTCCGTCAGCAACTCCGTCAGCCTCGGTGTCAGCTACGCCCTCAGCGTCGGTGTCTGCGACCCCGTCTGCGACACCATCGGCGTCGGTGTCGGCAACGCCATCAGCGTCGGTCTCTGCAACACCTTCGGCATCGGTCTCTGCTACTCCGTCAGCTACTCCATCGGCGTCGGTGTCGGCAACGCCATCAGCGTCGGTCTCTGCAACACCTTCGGCATCGGTCTCTGCTACTCCGTCAGCTACTCCGTCTGCGTCGGTCTCTGCAACTCCGTCAGCGTCGGTGTCAGCGACGCCTTCGGCTTCGGTGTCAGCAACGCCGTCAGCAACTCCGTCTGCGTCGGTCTCTGCAACTCCGTCAGCGTCGGTGTCAGCGACGCCTTCGGCTTCGGTGTCAGCAACGCCGTCAGCTACGCCGTCTGCGTCGGCGGGTCCTTGCGATGACGAATGTCAATGGGAATGGGATTCTCAGAGCCCGTGGATTAAAACATCGCCCTGCGGTGACATTGAGAGCTGCGATTGTGCAATGCCTGCGGACCCAGAAGACCCAAAACAGTTTTACACGACCACCACCCCGTGCGATCCGATATGATGACCATCAACTGTGAGTACCTATATGATGAACGGTGCCGTCTAGCTGAAGAGTTTACGGGGCTACCCAAGGTGCCGGTCTGTCCCGATAGATGCGAGAAGTGCCTGAAGCACGCTCGCCCCAAAGCCCCCAATACGGTCATCGCCTCCATAGCTCTATGTGCGACCAGGAACCCGGAAGAAAAAGCCCGCGTGAAGGAGATCGTGAAGCCCTACATAGAACGGATTCATGTTGATTATAAGACTGGAAAACCCATCAACGTGGTCTGCGAATACGCTGTTGGACCTCGCTGTCTTATCGCAGAGCGCATTGCGGGCGCTCAAGTGACGAACCGTACAGACCAGGCGTGTAAGGTATGTCTGGCTGCAACACCCCCTGCAGGCAAAAATCGTGTCACGGTCTCATTGGCCATTTCCTCGTTGCGAAATGCGGGAGACGCCGTTGCCGCACGGAAACTCTTGGACGAATCTAAGTCATTGTTGCAAACTGCTGTCACGAGCCGCATCAGCAATTGGCAAGAGGCTAACAGGCGGTGGAACGCCGCTGGCAGGCCCGTTCGTACCGATGACGAAATCAAAGCGATCGTCGAGATTTGTGAGGGATGTGAACATTACAATGCGAAAATGCAACAGTGCCGCCTGTGTGGGTGTTTCTGCCGGAAGAAGGGCATGGCTAGGTTCAATAAGCCTAAGATGGCAACGGAGAGTTGCCCAATAGGCAAGTGGTGATCGGAAGCGAACAGGAGCGTGAGTTATGGCGATTAGATTGGAACATCAGCCCGTTGGGTTTTCAGGTTTGGCGGCGTATGCGGCTGGCACTGGGCGTCGGAAACAGCGAGAGCGCAAGTACGCTACCGACCTATTACTAAGGCAGCAAGCTCTCGCCCTGGCGGATCGGCGGCGTGGTGGAAGGGGTAGGAGAACGCCCGCAGGGAGATGGATTGATCCGCTGGGCGCACCGCCGCGATTGGGTACCCCGGCCGCCCCTGTCGTCGGTGGCGTCCCTGGAGTTACTGGGCTGATTCCCACTGACGCCCTGACTGGTGGACCGGGTGCAGCCCCTCGAATACCAGGTCCGACCACAGTTCCTGTCGAGCCGGATACCCGACCGCCGGAGGAGATGGCAGAAGGCACTGGAGTGATCCTGCACAAGCCGTCGCCAGAGGCGCGAAAGGCTGCACGGGCGGAAGAGTTAGCCGGCAGGAGGGCCCGTGTTCAGCAACGTGCTCAGGCCAAGAGGGTTGCACGGAATAACCGCCTGGGTAAATACTCCACCGCAGCGGAAACCAGCCTTCTTCCGCGTTATAAGTCGGGGGAAGAAATCGAGTTGGAACGGGAACGTGCTAAAGAATTGGAGGAGCGGGAATATGAAGATTCTGTGCGGAGGGAGGGGTACGATTTTAGGGCTGATGAGAGTGAAAAAGGTCGGGCGGCAACGGACGCCCGCGCCAAAGCAGCAGCCGCTGACAGCGAGTACCGTCGAATACAGTCTGGCTTGGAAACTGGCGAGTATGAACTGGAGGAAGACGTAGAGAAAGAGATCAATGAAGCAAGGTCTGCATTGCGGAAGAAGTGGGACACTCTGAGTGAGGAGCAGAGGGACGAATTTACAGAAAAGTTCAATGCGAAGAAACGGCGGCTGATTATGTCTGGGCATCGTCGGCCCAAAGTGACTCCTAAAGAAAGAGAGAAAGCGGAAGAACGCGCGAAGGAGAAAGTCGAGCTAGATAGAAAGGAAGCCGAAGCGAGGAACAAGAAACAGGCGGATTACGAGGCCCTATCTCGGAAGGTTTGGGAAGACGCATTCAAAGAGGCGCGTAACAAAGTGATCGACGACGAGCCAGCGTTCGACGTGGCTGGCGCTGCTGCAGAAGCGACCAAGGTTCGCGATGAGTGGGCAAAAGCATATCCACCGCCAGATTTGTCTACTCCACCGGCAGCGGCAGCTACACCAGGGGCGGCAGCTACACCAGGGTCGACAGATCCGATTACGATTGGAAGCGAGTTCCCCCGGGCACTCCAAGAGGCTACCGGAGTTGATCCCGGTGCGGCTTCACAGCCGGCAGCACCACCTGCCCAACCAGTGCTTACACCATCCGGTATTGTAGAACCAACAACAGCGGCCCCGCCACTTCCCCCAGACGCAGAACCAGAAGACGCCGCGATCGTGGAGCAGGCCCGCGAGAGCGGTAGTCCCCTGCAGCAGAGAATAGATGCTCTGCGCGCTGGCGGGGGTTCCCAGATTCCCGGAACTGAGCCAGTAGCACCGGCTGGGGCGACATCAAAGGCGACGGGAGAAACTGGTCCTACTCCACAGAAGCCTAAAACTCCACCGAAGCCAGCCACACCAAAACAGCTTCAAAGCGCTCGCACCTTGACGCCAGAGATTGAAGACAATCCGCCAAAGGACGGCACGGTGTTTAGAACTATCCTTAGTGGGCAACTTAAGTTTGTGCGATGGAATCCAAAATTGAAGCTATGGGAAGTGTTAGGTAGTGAAGATGTCGCTGAACCGCCACCGCGGCAGATTGACTACGATTACGACATGACTGCAGCAGGAATAATGTGATGCCAGAGTATTTGACTACCGACGAATTGAAATTGCTTCAAGAAGACAATCCGTCGTACTACACACCGGACGAATTAAAGGCCGAACGGTTAACTCCTGAGATTCTTGGAAATCTCGGAGATCGTCGCGCCGTGCTTGGTCTTTGGCGTTCTGCAACTCCTGCCCAACAGCAGCAAATTCTTCAACGTGCTCCGGCCATCGCGGAAGGGATGCGGTCAGAACGAGGTGGGGCACTCTCGCGTACAGCATCAGCGTTGGGACGAGGTGTCTCTGCTGTGGCGCAGCCCATCATGGAATTGACTGGTTTTGGAGGCACAGAAGACGAAATCAGAGCCATCCATCAGCTTGAGGGTGTTGCTGCTGAAACTATTGCGCCGGCTACGTCTCGCGATCCGTGGTATCAGGCAGGCCCACTTCAGGCGTTGGAAATGGTGCCTTGGATGGCAACAGTTGTTGGAGGCGGCGCGGCAGGAGCAGGATTGTCGAAGGCGACCGGTTTAGCACCTGCCATGGCGAAATTGGCAGGAATGGGGCGAACGACAATGCGAGCTGCGGAAGTTGCTGGAATTACAGCAGCTGGATTTCCAGGGCAGTATTCTCAGGAGCTTGAGTCATGGAAGAATGCCGGAATAGACATAAACGACTGGAGGGCGAAGGCTGGAGCGATGTTGACTGCAGCTGGTACGGCGTCGATCGAGGCAATCGTTCCGAATCCTTTCAAGGTAGGAAAGGTTCCTTTGGACAAAGGAGCCCTAGCCGCAGGCCGCGCGTACCTTTGGAATGCGATGAAGAAGCTGCCGGTTGAAGGGTTCGGAGAAGAGGCCCTTCAAGGTCTATCGAGCGGATTTGCCCGCGCAGTAGCGACCCACCTAGACGAGAACGCACCAGACCAAAACTTAGGAACTGCGTTCGAGGAAGCGTGGGATCAAGGCACGCAAGCTATTGTGCCTATGGCGTTCATGATGGGCGTTCCCGCTGTTGCAGGAGCGGCGACCAGCGCTGCACGCGCCAGCCAGTACCAGCAAAGGCTGGCCGACCTCAAGGCCATTCGCGCTAAGGGGCCGATCAGCAGGAAAGCCGCCAGGGACTTGGGCATTGAGGGAACGAAGCAGGAGGAGCGTACCAGGAACGCGGATATAGAGATTCAACAACTCGAACAGGAGATTCAAGATGCCATTCAAGAGCCAGAAGCAGAGGCGATACCTCCACTGGAAACACCCCCGCCTGGCGGACAAGTGGGAACGGAAGTACGGCGGGACGATATCGAAGCGGAAGCCGGGGCAGAAGCCCGTGACACGGAAGTACCACTAGAGCCCACTTCGTCGACCGTCGAGGAGACAAGAGAGAGAGTCAAGGCGAAGAAGCGGCGACTACTTGGCGAGTTGCTGGAGGCTGATGAAACGACAGAAGGGGTGGATGGAGCGTTTGAGCGATCAGGCTGGCAAAGGCACTACAGCGGCATGTGGGTTGATCCCGAGGTAGACCCGGAATGGGTTGACCAGTTGGCACCAGAAACCTTTGACCTGATGAAGAGTCACGGATTGACGTTTATTCAGTACATGCCCAGAGAACATGCGGCAGGTCAAAAGGGCCATATACAACACGGAGACATGGCAATTCGGGGCGTCAACGTGGCAACCGAAAGGGGCATGTCGGATCTTTTCACGACAAAAGACCACATTGTCCGACATGAGATTGGACATCACGCCTGGGAGGCATTGACAGATGAGCAAAGGCAGGAGTGGTCAGACGGGCCTCGCGTTACTCAGCACGGGAAGGACATTGAAAGACAAAGCGGGTACAGAGCACAAACTTACCAGCAGAGCGAAGCTGCAGAGGAAGATTTCGCTGAGGCATTTTCAGAAGCCAATGGCGATGTCGACAGCGTGCTCCGGCGGAAGTCAGTGTCTCCCGCCGATAACGTTGCGCCAAGCGAAGTCGCTGCAGCACCGGAAGTACAAGTAGAGCCAGAAGTAAGACCATCGGACTTTATGGGAGTTCCCATAGTCTTCGATCAATCGGGCCAGTACACCGCCAGTTACAGCCCGAGCGAGAATGTCATCCACGCAAATCCTGAGTGGTACAACAAGACCGATTCCCAGAAGGTAGAGCAGGTGTTGCGGCATGAGGTCGCGCACGACGAATGGACTCGCCTTAGCGATGAGCAGCAGAAAGAGTGGCATGATGTTGCGGCGACGCAGGAAGTTCAAGACTTCATGTTTGAGTCGTATGGCTACAAGGGCGGGAAATTATTTGGCGAAGAAGTTCGGGCGCACGCCCTGTACCCATCGTTAGAGGTGGACCCTGATTCGGTGCCCGATGCGATTGCGGTACTAGCGGCCAAACAACAGTCAGAGGGCGAAGTCGCTGCAGCACCGGAAGTACAGGTAGAGGAACCGCCCGTACCAGAGGGCCGCGTGCGTTTCTATCACGCAGGGCAATTAAAGGCTGGCGAACCTCGCTGGTTGTCGCAGGACCGGAAGTGGGCTGAAAACTTCCGTCCAGGGGCGCCCGTATCTTATGTGGACCTTCCAGCCGATTCACCTCTGCTGACCAAGGCATTCGACGACGAAGGCACAGACCAGACTGCCCCCTACAACAACTTTGAAGCACCACCGGAGATTGCAGAGCAATTACAGCCACTCACTGCACCGGTTCCGGAAGCGGCAGTACCAGTAGAGCCACCAGCGGTTACTGATGAAGAAGTCACTCCTCCACCGGTGAAACCGGCTAGAACCGCTCCAGCACCTTCTGAACAGACACAGAAGCCATCTCGTGGTGAACTGGAGGAGGATGCCAACGAATTCATCGCTGCCCTATTCAGCGGCAAGGTACGCGCCAAGGATGCGGATGAAGCATGGCAGATGTACCGACGTAATGTCGGTGCGGATACTCGCGGCACACCTGTCATTGACGAAGCCTCATTCAAGTCCAACTACGGTACATTCGCAGCAGCACATGAGGAGAAACCAAGCACTCCTCCACCGGTGGAACCGGCTAGAACCGCTCCAGCACCTTTTTCTGAGGAGAAACCAAGTGAGGAACGACCCGCTGAGCAGGCCGAGATGGACGCGGCGGCGCTGGCAGCTCTCGACAAGATCATGGGCAAAGCGCCAGCCGAGAAGAAGGTTGGCCGCAAGCGACCCGTGAAGACGAAGGGCGGACAGTTCGTGTTGCCTGGAATGCCTGGCATGGCGAAGGAGATCGACCGGCAGGACTTCGTGCGGCGCCATCGAGACAGTTTCCTGGAATCCGTTCGCGACCAACTGGACAGCCAAAAGGCAATTGACCAACTGGAACCTGCGGTCTCCAAGCTGATGAATACGATTCATTCTGGGGCTTACAAATCCAGCGATGAATTGTTGGAGTCTTCCGATGCTTGGAATGAAGCATACAAAGCACTCGAAGGGGTGATCGACGAACACACGGACACATTTGCCGCGTACAAGGTTGCCCAAGGAAACCTTGAGCAGTCATTGGCAGAGACTGCCAAGCAAGCCTTCGCCGATCGTCCCAAGAGTGGCAGGAAGCCACCGAAACGACGCAGCCAGAAAACTTTGGAATCGGCTGCCGAGGATTTGCAGGCTGCCCATGACGCAGCTAAAGCTCTCATGGCGAAGATCAACTCCAAGCTCACGTCTGGTGTGGATCCAGCGATGATGGCCGAAACTGTCGAAGTGGCGTACCTTTACGCGAAGGCTGGCGTCAATACGTTCAAGGGGTACGTCGAGGCGGTGGTCGAGAACTTCAGCGACGAATTCGCCCGGAATTTCGCGCCGTATATGGAATCTGGCTGGCGGGCGCTGCATACTAGAGGCGTGGTCGATGACCCGGCCGGCAAGGTCGAAGACTTCCTGGAGGTGCCAGATGGAGACGTTGACGAAGCAGCAGGCCCAACAGATCAAGCAGCAGGCCCAGGAGATCGGGGGGACCGTAGCGAACGACCTGGCACAGCAGGTGATCAGGTACTGGAAGGAGTACCGTCCGAAGATGACCAAGGAGCTGAACAGGTTGAGGGTACTGAAGCCGTTCGTGATCGTCCAGCAGGAGAAGAGGGATCAGGAACTGAGGCGGCTGATTCAGAGAGAGGGGATGAGCGAGGGGGACGCGGCGCTGATAGCGGGCGAGCACCTTCTGATGACACCGGAAGAGGACGAGACCGAGCCCCAAGAGCAACCCGTCCCAACTACCACCTCACCAACACCGACGCCATCATCGGCGGTGGGCCGAAAGCGAAGTTCGAGCGCAACCGCCGCGCAATAGAAATCGTTCGCGACCTCGAGGAATCTGTCCGCCCTCCGACCGCAGAGGAATTGGACATCCTTGCGGGCTACACCGGCTGGGGAGCATTCGGCCAGGAGCTATTCAAAGGCACTTGGGACCGCCCTCGTCCCAAGGAAGGCTGGGAAGACGCCGACGAGTGGCTTCGCATCTACCTCGGTGAAGAAGACTGGAAGTCAGCTCAGCAGTCGATCGTCAACGCTCACTTCACTGACCCTCAAACCGTCACGGCCATCTGGGACGGTCTGCGCCGCATGGGCTTCGAGGGCGGTCGCGTGCTCGAACCGTCCATGGGGATCGGCAACTTCTTCGCGCTGATGCCACGCGATCTGATGGGCAATTCCAGGCTCACCGGGATCGAGCTGGATAACATAACGGCCAACATCGCCAGGTCGCTTCATCCAGACGCAAACATCCAGCAGATGGGCTACCAGGAATCCCAGACGCCCGACAACTTCTACGACGTGATCGTGTCCAACGTGCCGTTCGGCAACTACAAGATTCCCGATCGACGGTACAAGCAAGACTTCTCCATTCACAACTACTTCTTCAAGAAAGCATTCGACCAACTCAAGCCGGGCGGTGTGCTGGCGTTCATCACGTCCAACAGCACGATGGACGGCAAGGTCCAGGCGAAGCTGATGCGTGCCCAGATCGCCAACGATGGAGACCTGGTCGCAGCGATCCGGTTGCCGACTGGCGCCTTCCAAGCCTATGCCGGAACGAAGGTGGTTGCGGATCTGGTTGTCATTCGGAAGCGAAAGCCGGGTGAAGAACCAACCGGAGAAAAGTGGACCTCCATCGTCGATTACGAGACTCCCGCCGGCGAAACGATTGCAGTCAACGAATACTGGCTGAATCACCCGGAGAACATCCTTGGGACGATGACCCACGGCCACGGAACCACGTCCGGTCGTCCGGGTATGATCGTGGACCCGCCGGCGGACCTGCAGGCGGCGCTGGATGAAGCAATGGCCAGGCTCCCGGAAGGCACTATTGACACCGAGCGGGCGCCTTCCGAGGGGCGAGAGCGGGCCAACCTCACGCAGATGCGGCAGAATAGCGTCATTTCCCAGGATGACGACCTGTGGATTGTCAAAGGCGAACAGCTGCTTCCGCTGATCGACTTCGTCCCGTGGCGCCGCAAGAAGGGAACGAAGGCAGCGACGATCATAGCCAACCGCAAGCAGATTGAGTCCGCTCTTGACGTTCGTGAGGCCATGCGGGAGGTGCTGGGCAAGCAGGCAGTCAGCGAGGATGCCACCAAGTCCCGCGCCGAGCTGAACCGCGTCTACGATGCGTTCGTGGCAAAATACGGCCCTCTCGGCAAGTCAGCGGCGGTGCGCCACCTGGTTCGTGCTGGCGATCCGATGGCAGCCACCATGCTGTCCCTAGAAGCCGAGCAGGAAGACGGCACGTTCACCAAGCGTCCAATCTTCGAGCGGTCGACCGTTCGCCAGCGGAAGGTTGTCGAGAAGCCGACGGTTGACGATGCGTTTGCAATGGAGCGCAATCGATCTCTCGACCTGGACATGGAGCGGATCGCAGCGGCAGCCAAGGTGCCGGTCGATCAGGTCATCTCCGAGTTGGAATCCGGTGGCAAGATTTACAAGACCGGCACGGGCACCTACGACGCAGCTGATGTCTTCCTGCGGGGGAACATGGCCCGCAAACTGCGGCAGCTGCAAGCCGCGCAGGCCGAGGGAATGGATGGGCTGGAGCGGTCGATTGAGGCTGTTCAGGAACGCTTGCCCGAGCCGATTCCCTACTCGCAGATCGAAGCCAAGCTAGGGGCAACGTGGGTCGAAGCAGGCGACTACGCCGATTTCCTTGGGTTCCTCCTCAATGAGCCGGCGAGTTCATTTGACGTAGAGATGCGGGTGAACGGATGGCGAACCAACATTCCTCCTGAAATCAACGCCAAGACAGAGGCCCAGCACACACACGGTCACCGAGGCATATCGTTCAACAAGCTGATGAACGCGGCCATGAACAATGCCACGGTGAAGCTGACGATGGAGGACCCGGAAAATCCCGGTAGTCGGATTGCGGATCCAGTAAGCACGGCCGAGGCCAACACGAAGATCAGTGAGCTTCGGGAGAAGTTCACCAACTGGATCTGGACGAGCCCCGACCGTATCACTCGGCTGTCCGGGGTCTACAACGAGGAATTCAACAGCACCGTCACCCCAGACTTTTCTGACGTCCCGCTCGATTTCGAGGGATTGACGCTCGAGCGAGGAGACCAGCCGTTCAATCTGCGTCAGCACCAGGAGTCTGCCGTCTGGCGTGGCATCGTGTCCGGCCGCGGGATCTACGGCCACCAGGTGGGCACCGGGAAGACGTTGACCATGGGCGCGCTGGCCATGGAGTCGAGGCGGCTCGGGCTGGCTTCTAAACCGCTGCTTCTGGCCCACAACGCCAATTCGCAGGCGGTTCGCAACGAGATCCAGGAGGCTTACCCCAACGCCAACATTCTGTACGTGGACAACCTGGACGCCCAGCGGAAGGAAGCCACCCTGCAGGCGATCGCCACGGAAGACTGGGACTTGATCATTGTCCCACATTCGATGGCCGATCGTTTCCAGATGCGTCCCGAGACGGTCGAAAGGCTACTGCAGCCGGAAATGGATGCCTTGGAGGCTGCCGCGCTGGAAGCGTACGAGGAGTCGGAAGCGGCTGATTTCTCCAAGGGCAGTATGCCGGCGAACCTGGACGACGTGAGCTCCGAGGAGCTGAGGAGGCTCAGGGAGCCGACAGCCAAGGAGCTGGTGAAAGAACGGCTCAAACTGCGGGCTATGATCACAAAAGCCGCCCAGGCTATGCAAAGGGGGACGGGGATTACGTTCGAGGATATGGGCGTCGACATGGTCATGGTCGACGAGGCCCATATCTTCAAAAAGCTCCCGATCACGACCAAGCAAAACATAAAAGGGCTCAACAAGACGGCTTCTAAGCGTGGCACGATGATGCTGATGCTGGCCGACTACATCCGGGGGAACAACAACGGGCGCGGCGCTTATATGTTCACCGGGACGCCGATCACGAACACCATCAACGAAATCTACAACATGATGCGGTTCGTAATGGCCGAGGATATGGAAGCGGCTGGCGTGCGTCACTGGGATGGATGGTTCAACACGTTTGCGACTCAAGAGACGTTGACCGAGCTGTCTTCCGGTGGGACGTGGGAGAACTTCGACCGCCTTTCGTCGTTCGTCAACCTTCCTGAACTGCGACAGATGGTTGGCCAGTACATGGACATCGTCTTCGCCGAGGACATGCCTGAATTCTCTCCCCGCGATCGCCGTGAGGGTCGTACCGAGAACCCGGTAGGGATACCGTTCAAGCAAATCCACAATACCACCTTGGAGATGATTCCCCACCAACAGGCACACAGCGAGGAACTTAAAGAGCGGTACACGACCTTCAAGAACGCTCAGGGCCGAGATAAGGTCCGTATGATGCGAGAGCCCGGAGGGAGGTACAACCCTCTGGTCATTGAGGGTGAGGGCGTGAAGCTGGCCATGGACCCGAGGCTGACGGGATTTGGAACACGAGTCAATGACGAGGGGGCGATAGTTACCGACTGGGGACCAGAGACCAGCAACACGCTGGACCCGAAAGACCCGGCCTTGAAGATCAACCGGATGCTGCAAAATGCCATGGCTCACTACCACGAGCATCCGAAGGCTACGCAGATGATCTTTATGCAGGTGGGGCACAACGACTGGACGACTCGCACGCTCGGCAGAACACATGACGGCGAGCCCATTACTGAGCGAGTCCGGGTGTTCAACCTAGCCAAGGAGGTCAAGCGTCGTCTAATTGAAGAGGGTGTAGCTGAAAACGAGATAGCAATCTTCTCCACGATGAGCAAGAGTCGTCGCACCCAGGCGGCCCAGGACATGCGAGACGGAAAGATTCGTTTCGCTATCGGGTCGACTGAGACCATGGGAACCGGGGTCAACGCTCAGGATGAGATGGCCGCGATGCACCACCTCGACGCGCCTTGGATGCCTGGCGACCTGGAACAGCGGAACGGCCGAGGTCACCGGCAGGGGAACAAGTGGAACACGGTCCACGAGTACCGCTATCTGACAGAAGGACCGCAGGACGGCCGGCGGTGGCAGGTGCTTCTCACCAAGTCTCGCTTCATCGATCGCTTCATGCGTGCTGACGGAACCGAACGAACGATCGAGATGGACGATATCGATCTCTCCGACGATGGCTCCGGGACCGATATGGAGCAGTCGTTCGCAGCTGCGGCCGGCGATCCCCGCGTGCAGATGCGAATCCGTCTTGAGGGCCAGGTACAGAAGCTGGAGCGGGCCCGTGATAGCCACGCGCGCACAATTACCGAGACGGTTTCCAGGGCGAACCAGAAGCTGGGCTTCATCGAGACGACCCAAAAACGCATCGACCTGCTTCAGCAGGAACACGACACCTGGCGGGAGAACAAGCCGGACAAGCCGACGATCACCATCCGCGACCAGGTAATCACCGGGAAGGACAAGATTCGAGACGAGTTGAAGGCTCTGGAGGAGCGATACCAGAACACGATCGGTGCCAAGGTCCAGATCGGCGAGTATCGCGGCCTGCCGCTGTTCAACAACAACGGCATTCTCTACGTGGGCGAAAGCAATCTGAATGTGCGCTGGAGCGAGGAAAGCCTACAGGGTGTGTTGTCCAACATCCCCGCTCGGATCGACAAGCTGCGGATGTCCGTCGAGAAGGATCAGCGATTCATCGACATGGCACATGGGGCCGTTGGCCAACCATTCCCGAAGCAGCTGCAGCTTGATTCCAAGCGTGCGAAGCTCCAAGCCTTGCAGGATGAGATGGAAGCTAACCCAGGTGCTTCACCAGCCTGGCTGCGAGCTGGGGCTCCGGTGGGGACCACGGTGTTCCACAAAGGCAATGAATACGAGGTAGCGGGCCACCGCGGAGACGAACAGATTCTGTACGCGGTCGGTGACAACTTCGCTCCCTTGCCCGCCAAAGAGGTAACGGACAAGGACGGCACTCCGTTATTCCCGGAACTGCAGGACCGACGAGAGTGGACAGCCGAAGAGATTCAAGACCGTCTTCACGTCGACTACGAGCTTGTTGCCCCTGGCGAAACCCCGAAGATTTTGGAAGGGTTGCCAGTTAAACCGATAGACAGATGGCAAATTGTGTCTCCAGGTGGATTCGCGGTCGGCCAAGGGGACTCACCGCGAGCGGCTTACGAGTCAGCTCGTACAAACCCAGAGAAGCTAATCAGGCTTCAACCACTTCCCGAAGAGGAAGAACCTGCAAAGGCCACCGAAGACAAGCCGAAGGAAACAGAGCTTGCGGGAGCGCCAGGTGACGTTGGCGCCATTCTGACTCCAGCAGAGTACGTCTCTCAAGCTCCGGAGACATCCCGAGGCAAGCGAACGGTTAACCGCCTGAAAAATGACCGGGAAGGAACCACGGTCGGATTTCGACAGATCGTCAAGGATTTCACCGACGCCCTGCAAGCCGAGATGAGAATCGGAAGCGAGCAGCTGAGAACCCCCGGCCAGTATCAGCGGACGCCGCACTTGATTCGCTCCATGTCGGATGTTGGTCCTTGGAACTTCCACGAACAGGGCCACGCGCTGGCAGAGGTGTTGTCTCAGAACGAACGGTTTTCCGAGTGGATGGTGGAGCAGGCCGGAGAGTTGATTGCATTGACACAGAGGGACGGAACGGCTGCCTCGGCCGAAACTGAATGGGAAGGGTTTGCGGAACTGGTGAGACTATCCGTAACAGCCCCCTCCAGCGTGCCTGCCCCGCTCCAGCAGTCGATGTTCGAGATGTTGAACGTGGAACACCCCGATGTGGCAGCGGCTCTCAGGGACGCCCACAGGGGCCTGGTGGCCCACATGCAGCGTCCGGTAATGGCCCGCCAGAGGTCTCACGCCGTAGGGCCAAAGCGAGGGGCTAAGAATGCGGTTACGGAGCTTGTTCACCGCTCAATGTACAATCTGATGAGCGCGGAAGCGGCGGTTTCATATCGTCTTGAAAGCCCAATCGTCAACGCAGCGTTAACGGCGGGTAAGGAGATTGGAAAGAAGGTTGACGAGCGGGTGCAATCTGTTCGTGACTGGTCGCACTATCTGTGGCATATCGGAGGAGACGCGAGTGGCGCCATTTTCGGTAGACAGAAGCAACGAGGAGCGACCGTCATGGCTCCTCGGCAGTGGTTCAGCGACACGCAGATAGAGCAGTTGGAAGCGGCTGGTGCCGTCATTCCCGAGTCTCAGGAAGAGGGAAACCGCATACAACTCACGGACTACACCATCAATGATATTGCGGTAGCCGTCGGCCGACAGAAGTGGCCGGAATTTCTGCAGTACGCTCAGAGCAAGTCGGCTCTGGAGCGATGGGAGAAGCACGGTCACGAATACCCTGGTCGTTCAGCCGGAGAAAGACCCGAGCAACTGCGTCGCGCTCTTCAGGAGACGGAATCCAATAACCCAGAGTTTGAAGAACAGCAGTCGAGACTAACCAGCTTCCTTCGTCAGATCATGCTTCTGAATGTCCTCAGTGGCGAAGTGACGACGGACCAATACCAGACGATGGTTGAGGCCCATGAATTCTACGTGCCTTTGCCGCGTCAGGTGGAACGGGGTGAGTCGCGACTGGGGTCATCTGCGGGACAGTTGCGATCTCAGCTTCGTCGCGCACATGGCTCGGTGCTCCCGTTTCAGGATCTCAAGAACGCCATCTCTTCCCATGTTCATGCTGCCTACCGAGCGTACTACCACAACGCCGTGCGAAACGCCGTGAAGGATATGCAGGCCGACATCCAGGCAATGGAGGATGTTCCTGCAGAAGCAAAGTGGGCGGCGCAGCGAGTCATGGTTCCCCTGCGATTGGATTCCGCCAGGGTAGCGACGTTGAATCGAAGTGAGATGCAGGAGGTGATTGCCGAATACCTCAATGAAACAGAGGAGTACAAAGACAACCCCATCGACCCCAAAGACATCGATGTGAATTTCCCAGGAAAGCCTATCATTAGGTCCAAATCACCGCGGGCTGTCAATGTACTCACGCGGTTTGAGGGTGGAAAGGTGAAGTTCGAGCAGGTTAAGGATGAACTGCTGTATGACTTCTTCACCAGAGTGGAAAGTCCATCGAAGGTAGTGCAGTGGCTGAGCAACTTCTTCGGCGGTCCAGGTCAGGCAATCAAGGACTCGATCACCAATAGCGTTTCATTCGTTCCCCGAGCTATGTTCCGCGACCTGTTCGGAAACGTGGTGTTGGGAAGGGGAATGGAACGCTACATCCCCGGTGTGTACTGGGCGGCAGGCTCTGCGAACCAAGTTGCCAATCTGTTCGATGCTGGCGACAAGTCCGTCAAGGTGGACACAGAACTGCTATCTAACTCGTTCAAGCACACCCACAGTGACCAGCACATTTTGGGAGTGAATCGGTTCGTCGACTTCATGTCTCAAGGAATCCTTGTCGATGGTTGGAAACACATGAACTGGCTTGATCGGCTGCAGTACGCTCCGGGCCAGGCGGCATGGGCAGCGTACAAGCCATTCCAGGCTCTGAATTTTCCGATTCGATACGCCAGTCAGTGGGCGGAATCCACTCCTCGAGAAGGGGCAGCGGTTGTGGCGAAGAGGAAGGGCGCCACGGACATTCGGTCAACACGGGTATATGACGAGATCAGCGGCAACTTCATTTCCCGGCCTGGGTCCAATGTGATTGCTTCAATCTACCGCTTTGCGATGTTTCTAAATCCAGGAATGCAGGTGGTATATCAGGTAGCTGAACGTGCCACGCAGAAGCGCAGTCGTGGAGATCAGGCTGTGGCAATGGCTTACTTGGGGGCGATGTCCGCCCTGGCCGCAACAGTGACGTGGGCCTTGATGGACGACGAGGAGCGAGAGCAGTACGTGGAGCAACCAGAGGACAGCAAGTTGCGGGACCTGCCGGTCAAGGTGCCAGGGCTGCCAATGCTGCGAATGCCGATTCCATACGGTCCCGAGGGCGCCGTCGTTGGATACACGTTCAACAAGACGATGGAACAAATGAGCGGGGTAAACATCGACGACAAGAAGTTGCTTGCTCAGGCCGCGCGACGAACTGCCGATATGCCAGTGTTATCCAGTCTCGCAACTCCCATCGGACTCACCACCATAGAAGCCAAGGCGAACTATTCCTTCTGGTTACAAAGAGCGATCGTCCCCGAGAGCCTCAAGACGTTCTACCGGGATGACCCGGCATCTCAGGCTTACGAAAGCACTCCCGAGTTCTACAAGCGGCTCGGCGAGAAGCTAGAAGTCAGCCCGATCATGGCTGAGTACGTCGTCGGCAATCTCGTTGGCACTCAGGTGGAAGAGACAGTCAGGACCCTTTCCGTCCTGAATGAAGGCAAGCTACCCAAGGACTTGTCTGAATACCCACAGATTGGCCGACTCTTCTGGCGACCATCCATCGGCTATCTCGCCGCTTCTGTGAAGTACATCAACGAGCAGTCGGACGCTTTCGATAAAGCCCGCCGCGAACTGAGAAAGAAGGCTGGGCGCAAAGGGTATGACCGTGTGCGGAAGGAATTTCAGGCCACGATGAAATACAAGGCCGCTGCGAAACACTTGCGAGAAATGGGCACCAAGGCGCGCAACCTCTACAAAGATGGCAAGAAGGATGAAGCCCGCCAGATTCGAGAGGGGATGCGGGACGAGGCCCAGAGACTTCTTAAAGACGCACAGGCTATTGACCAACTAAGGCAGGACTGGCTGCAGGATATTGTGTTCAACGCCGTAAAGGAACCCGAGTCGGAGAAAGGGAAGGAAGACCTCGCGAAGTCCGTCCGGGAACTCAAAGCCACCGGCCTGTCCAATGTTGAAGCCCAGCAGCATCTATGGAACCACTACAGTGGTGCTCCTGATATGAACTGGGACAAATTTAAGGCACTCGCCGAGCTCTACGGCTTGGATAAGGATGCCGCACGGCTTGAGATACAGGGGCCGATAGTCAAAGATCCGAAGACCGGCAAGCTTAAGCGGTCATACAACACCGAATTTGGAAGGTGGAAGGTTGAGCAGGAAGACCGGTGGAGAGACGAACGTAAAAAGAAGGACGACGAACGCAAAAAGAAGTGAGGCAGATCGACTGCGGAATTGACAGGCAGCGCGAAGTGGGCAGAAACACGTTGTGCCTGCACCCACGGCCGCAGTAGAATTTACTGTGGTCTTTATTTAAGGGGGAAATATGTTCACCAGGCTAATTACGGCCATTCTGGCCAACCGGAAAACCACGGTGGCGTCGATTCTGGCCGCCGTGACGGTAATTTTCGGCGCTGTGCGGGAGGTTATTGACGGTGACCCGATGACAAACCCGGATTGGAACGTGGTAGTTCCCGTTGTGATCGCGGCACTGGGGCTGCTGTTCTCGCGCGACGCCGACAAATCCTCCCAGGATTCGGGAGTCAGGCCGTGAGGCTCCGCATCGACCACGTGATCGGCTGTTTCGCCGTAGTTGGTCTGGTCCTGCTGCTGATCATCGCCTGGGCACTCTCGATGCCCTGGGAGCAACAATTACCCTAGGAGCTGACATGCCAGATCTCTCTTGGCTGACGAATCTGATCCAAAACCCGATCAATATTGGCGTGCTAATCGGGATCGCGGCCCTGCTGCTGTTTGGGAAAAACGCACCGGCCAAACCACTGCTGACATGGATGACCAAGCTGATCCCGCGAGGAACGTCGCCGCCGCCTGCCGAGCACGAGCACGATTGCCAGGCCGCGTTGCTGTGCATTATGAATCATGCGACGAGATCCGGCAAAACTGAGTTGGTCGCAAAACTGTTGGAGTTGATCGTGCCCATCAATGAAATGCACGATGAGCAGATGCAAGGGCATTCAGTAGCTACTAGGATTTCCGAATGACTACCCGCGTACGACTGATCGGCGTTCTGGTGCTGGTGCTGATCCTGCTGTCCCGCAGCGGTGGTTCGACACTCGTACCATCGGCCATCGACCAGGTGACGTACGTCTATGAAAAGGATCAGGGCTCTGTGCCACGCCCGGTATCGTTTGCGCTCCAACAGATCAATGCAGGTGACACCGGCATTCAGGCCAGTTCGTTCGAGCAGGACCAGCGGGACGGTGATGGACAGATACCCGACCAATACAAAGTGGCATTGAGGGTTGGCAGGGAAGCCGGCCTTCCGTGTCTCGTTGTGCAAGCCGGCGAACAGGTGGTGCGTATCGTGAATGACCCCCAAACCGAAGACGATGTGATGGGGGCGCTGTAATGGCCAAGTCACATGACAGCACGCAGGTCAGCTTCCCGGATGAACTTGTCGATTATGTTCTCCCGAAGCCATCGGGATACCCGGACAATCTAGCCGCGCGAGACACGCCCGAGAATCTGGAGATGATGGGGGCGCGAGACTTCCCCGATTCTCTATGGGTGGAGCCGAGCGAGTGGAAGGACGTAGCGAGGGAGAACGACAAGTACAAGACATGGGCGATGGACCGGCGTAATCGCTGGACTAACCAAAGTCCGAGTCATGAGTGTACGTCTCACGCATTGGTCCAATGCTTTGAGACGACCTGGAATGCTCAAGCGGAAAGCTCAAGCAGTTGGGAATCGCAAGGCAAGAGCGGGCATCCAGTCTGCGTCTCGCAGATCAGCATCTACGCCGAGGCCAATCCCAGGCAGTGGGGCGGCGCGGGATGTCAGCAGGTGCTGGGGATCGCCTTGCGTCGGGGGTTCATACCAGAACCGATCTGGGGACAGGAGAAGCTGTTCAAGCACACGCTACACGGGACAGCCGGCAAGGGTGGAGCGAATAACAGCAATGGCCCTTGGGTGCCCGTCTCCCGGTTTCCCGACGGCTGGCAAGAAACGGCTATGCACCTACGGCCGCTCGAAATAATCAACCCGAGATCATACGAGCAGGTGGTCTGCTGCCTGCTGGCTGGTCGGGCAGTTGGTGTCGGCCGGTCGGGCCATTCGATTCCCTACTGCTCCGTCGTCTGGCGCGACAACCAGCTGTATGCCGCCTACTCCGACTCGTATGACGTGATCCGTTATGACTCACTTAGGATGATCCGCTCAGCAGTGGGTGGGAGTTACTGCGTCTGGAGCACCACTACCCCCGATGACTGGGACCGCCCAGCTGGAGATGACAGCCCATGAAATCCTTGCGAATTGCGGCAGCCCTGGCCGGCAGCCTGATGCTCTACGGTATGGTTGCACCCGCACCCGCTCCCAGCCCAGCACCGGCCACAGTACAGGCAGAGGCCCCCAGGCAGCTGCTAACGGCCGATCAGCCGGCAGTCGCTGTACCAGAGCCTGCACCCGAACAGCCCGCCTACGTGCCCGAGGAGCCCCCTGTGGCGGTCCAGGTGGCCGCTCCGGTGGTCAAATCATCCGGCCACTGGGAAACTAGGCGATATGGGTGGCGCGGGCGGCGAGTGCGGCGGGTCTGGGTGACAGGCAGCAACCGGCAGCCATTCATGCGTCGCGGGCCAATTCGCAGATTAATCGTGCGGGGCGGCTGCTGAGGCTGAGAGTACAGCCCGGCGGGCTGATATCGGAGCAAAAAAGGCCGGTAGGCTGCCACCTAAACCGGCCGAACAAAACATGCACTCTCTGTCTGGTCGAGAATCCGGGGCAAAACCGGATTCAAAAAATTGGGGGGGGGTGCGCGAGAAATGACGACAACAAAAAGTGTGCCAACTATTGGCCAACTAAATGGGTGGTGGGCGCACTTACTGAAAGTGACGCTTGTGATGTTCCCTGTGTTCATGACGGCTGTTTTGAGCTGGGGAACCTGGGCGACCACCGAGATTATGTCTAGTAAATACTTCCGTGAGTATGGCCCGCGATTTACTCGGCAGCAGGGCGATGCCATGGAGGCGCGACTAGGTAATCGGATTGGTGATATAGAGTCACGGTTCAACACATTACCACCCGCTGACTGGCGGAATAGGATTTTGAGTTTGGAGGCTGACCAGAAGAAGATCATTGAACAGAATGCCCGAATTCTGGCGGAATTCGAGTATTTGAAGCGGCAGTTGCAAGACCCATGAATGAGTTTACTACCGAAATGATCTCAGTGGGCGGTATGCTGCTGATCAGTGTTACGTTCAACGTCTGCATCATCCTGGTACTAATTCACATGCGGGGACACGTCCTCAGTCTGCGTGCGACACTAGAGGAGGTTCACGAAGAAGTGAACAGCCGATTGACCCGCACGCAAGACAAACTCGATGCGTCGATACGCAACCTGGCCACCTCGCAGGAGAAGCTGGAGGTGTCGCTGACAGAGAACATGGAATTGACAAAGCAGCTGGAAGCAGAGGTTAAGAAGCGATGACCACAGCCTTCGCACCTCACTAGCGAAAAAAGTTGCCGGAATGTGTTGACATTCCTAGTTAGGCGCGGTAATAATACCGCCAGAGAAACCGCTGCTACTTTGAACTCTCGAGTCCCCCGCCTGGTCGCTCTTGCGCTCGCTCGCGCTGCTGCGGTTTCTCCCAGGCGTGGGGGCTCTTATGCGCGGAGGAGAAACCCGCCATGAGTGACCGCAAAGTAGAAACGATCGAGATTGGCAAGGGCGTGCAATACGCCAAGGTAGCAGCCAGGTCGGCGGCGTTTCACGAGGACAACGATCAGTGCCAGATCGAGACCTCATGCGAATTTAAGGAGGGACATGTGATCTTTTCGGCGAGGGTCACCACGAAAAAGGGGACTTTTACCGGCCATTCCATGGATAAGGTCAGTGGTCGGCAAAAACAGTTTGAGAAGCAGGAAACCATCGCCGTCGGGCGTGCCTTGGCGTTCGCGGGCTACCTTGCTTCCGGTGACATCGCCTGTGCCGAGGAGATGGACGATGTGGTAACCACGGCCCAGCTAAACTCGCTCAAGCTGAAGTACGCCAAGGTTAACAATGCGGAACTGGCGGGACTCGACAGGCCGCAGCGATTACAGCATTTCAGCGGGTGGTGCAAGCACGTCATTGGCGAGGAAGTGGACTATTCCGATCGCGGTTCTTGGTGCCGCGAGTGGTTAGATGCGTGCTGGAAGCTGCTGAAGGACGGTCCTGACGAAGATGTTCCTTTTGAGGAGTGAGTCCCGATGAACTACTGCTCCATCTGCGGAAGCGAAACAGGCGAGGGCCACGACCACGAATGCGGCCGCGACCCGATCAGCCCGACGACCGGCTCTCCTACGGGCCCTTTCCTGGAAGACTCCACGGGCGGGCACGTTGATAACCTTGGCACTTGGAAACGAATACGAGAAAGGAAGGACCATGAAGCCCCATTTCAAGAACGGGAAGCTGACGGTTGAGCTGCACAAGCCCGACGAATCGATTCTTAGGAAGGCTCGTGAGCTAGGAGAGGCCGCCCCCGATGGGTTATGGCATCGGAAGTGAGTCTCAAAACAGCACCTTCTGACGTAAACGGTTCGCGGCTATCTCGCAGTAGCGCTCTTCAATCTCGATTCCGATGGCGTTGCCGACGAGCTGCCACGTTGGAAGCCATCTCGGCAGACAATCGAAGAAATGGTGCGACATTCAATGGACAATGAAGATACCAGTCCCGTCACGAAAATCACGTTCTGCTACCAACTCGGCTACCACAAGAAGCCGTTCATCCACGGAGTCCGAGACGGAACAGACGTCTGGTTGCGGGATGATGGCCAGTGGACCGAAGAGGAAGGCGACCCGCGAATCGGGCTCGCTGTGAATATCAGCTTCTATCCTGGAGGCAATTGGCATGGTGACCGAGCATGATCCCAAATTGAAGCCTTTCATCTGCACCTACTGCGGCATCCACATGAGCAGTTACGTGGCACGTCGAGCTGAGTGGGAAGGGTGCCCGAATTGCGGAAAACTTAACACCGTGGAGATGAGGAGCTAGAAATGCCAAACCACTACACAACCATCGCAATTTGCTCACCAGGGCACGACTTCGACTGCGACGACTTCAATGAGCGTCACCAAGACACGAACTTGTGTGCTGTGGTCAAGCCAATGCCCGAGCACACGGAGGAACTCCATTCAGGCACGGCAATCATGTCAGATGGCACGAGAGCAAGTGTGTGGACGGAACGTAAGGGCGAAGACGGCGCAATCATCAGGACGGCCAGTGATGACACGAGTTGGTATGACTGGGCTGCCGAGAACTGGGGGACAAAGTGGGGCACGTATGACATGCAGGCGTTTCCCCTCGGTGGCGACGGGAATCCTATCGCCATCAAGTTTCAGTCGGCATGGGGGCCACCGTCAATCCTCGACGATATCGCTGCATGGCTGAAGCGGGTGGGTAAGTTCGAGCGAGTGGACTTTGTCGGGTTTGACCCGTACGACGACTCAACGATCCTGCTGTCCGAGGAGACAGCATGAAGGAGACCATACGATGAAATTCACATTGGAGTTTGCGGTAGAGTACGACAAGGGCGAGGAGTGGGGTCTTGGCGAAGCAATGCACAGGGAATCAGGGCCAGACCTGCACCAAATCGTGCGTGATGTCTTCGAGAGGATGTCTGATTACATTCCTCACGTCGCGCTGCGAGAGGCTTTGGAAGTAGCACTGGATGAGTTGCGAAGTAAGGTGGAATAAGTAATGACCAGGATGCGTGACCAGTTCTTCGAGGTGCGTGGCGCACAACAGGGTAAAAAGCCATGAGCGATCAACCCCAACCCCAACCGCGAATGCGAAAGCGTTTCCTGGACTGCAGTGGCATGACAATGGAAATGGCCGAGTCATACGCCAGGGGGCTCTGCGAACAGCAGCGCGACGTGATGTTCCAGATTGGGGACCTCTATCGCTACTGTGAATCGCGGTGGCCAGACAAGCACTTCCAGGTCTGGCCCGAGTGGGCAAGCCCAGGAATGGTGACTCGCGCGGCAGGCGTTTGTAAGTCCTATCCAAAAGAGGAAGACCGCGAGATCGAAGCGACCTATTCGCAGTATATGAGGAACGCTGGTCGTTCAGATCGCCACGAGCGGCTCGAAGACATTGTCGACAAGGGCCTGACTACAGACGAGTCGCGCAAGGCCGACCAACAGGAACGAGCTGACGACAACCGGCCTCGGTGGCTGCTGGCCGTCGACGTGAACTACTTCCTGCACCGCTTCTGGTACTCGGGAGCCGGCGTTGAAGCGGCTGTCGGAGTGTCATCGTGGGTGCAGCGGACAGCTGAACGACTGCAGGACAAGGGCCTGACCGACGTTGCCTGTTGTTTCGATAGCAAGGTCAATCACCGCAAGGAGCTAACTGAGAGTTGGGATGAGAAGTACAAGGACCGCCCTCCGAAAGACCCGGAACTCGGCCAGCAATTGAACCTTGTGCATGAATTGCTCGAGGGTCATGGGTACGCATGCGTGCAGGTTGAAGGGCAGGAAGCCGACGATTGCATGGCCAGTTTTGCCAAGCAGTTCGACGGCCGGGTTACGCTCCTGACGCAAGACAAGGACTGCAAACAATGCCTCAGCGACAAGTGTAACATGTTGCTCGATGTGGAGTGGGTCGAGGACGAAACCAGCGGTGACATGCTGCCCGAATACAAGTGGCTCAGCGCGAAGCAGCACACAGAGGCGACCGGCATTCGCCCCGGACAATGGGTGGAGTTCCAGTGTCTGATGGGTGACGCCACCGATGGAATCAAGGGTGCTGTCGGGGTCGGTGAGAAGGGCGCTGCTGATCTCATCAAGGAATTCGGCACCGCGGAAGCGGCCATCCAGGCGGCCAAGGCAGACGACGAACGTATCAAGCCTGCCAAGCGGAAAGCGTTGATTGAGTTTCAAAGCAAATTGGAGATTACTCGTCAACTTGTCACTCTCCGGACAGACCTTCCGCTCCCCACTTCGACAAGGATTTGAAAGGAGTCATAAATGCTCGTGCTTAGCAGACATCTGAATGAAGTGATCACCATCGGGGACGACATCGAAATCATGGTCGTCGAAATTCGTGGCGATAAAGTGCGTCTCGGCATCACAGCGCCTTCGGACCTGTCAGTTCATCGGAAGGAGGTGCGGGACGCTATCAAACGAGCACAGGATGAAGGTCGGCCGACAAAAAGGCAGCCATGAACCCTGGCCGGCTACCGCACGGATCCCATCGGCGGATAGCCTCTCACAGGAAACGAGGGGGGTCGGCCGGGGTTTTTTTAGGAGAAATCATAATGAACGACACGACGAGACAGCAAATCCAGAAACTGGAAGAGCTTAAAAACCACAAGGGTTACGGAATCTTGTTTATTATGAGTCGTCCTGGTGATGTGGCTTTCGCTGTGTCACCAGTTCCAGGGTTGCGCGAGTACGAGATTGTGTGTGCGAGTCCCGACGGGCTGTACGACCTCTGGAAAGACGGAAACATCGATAAACCGGATCTGACTCGCGAAGAGGTTTCGGACTGGATACGGAAGGCCACTCCTGAGTGGCTCTACGACGACAGTGAAGTGACGGTTGAGCAGGCGGAACTGGTTCAAGCGTGGGTGTTGAAGTTGCGTCTGAAATACCCTGGTCCGATGACTGTCAGATGATTCAGATTGACTTGTCGCAGCTGTCTGTTTTAGATTGACGGATCAATGCTGGCTATATCACGACAATTCGATGCTAAGAAGGTGAGAGCCTTGCCCCAGCGATTCCCGAAAGGGACCGGCGTGATATCCGGCAGCAGTCGTTGGGGCAAGGCTCTTTCTTTTTGGGGGCCAACGGATGGCGAAAACACAGATTCTGTCAGTCGACACGATCAGAATCGATGCTGGAACACAAAGCCGAATCTCGATCGATGAAGAAGTTGTCGAGGATTACGCTGATCTCATCGCCGAGAGCGATGGAGAATGGCCCTTCGGCCCTCTAGACGTGTTCCACGATGGGACCGACTACCTCGTGGCCGACGGCTTTCACCGCACTCTGGCGGCTCAGAGAGCCAAGCGGAGCTCCATTCCGTGTCGCGTCCACAAGGGCACAGTCAAGGACGCCAGAATCTTCGGCATGACCGCCAACGACCGCCACGGGCTCCGCATGAGCCGCGCGGACAAACGGGCCTGTGTTGAGTGGCTACTGGACAATGGCGACAAGATGACTCAGGCCGAGATTGCCTCTAAAGCCGGAGTGTCAATACGGTTAGTCAAATATGTGGTTGCGGAGAGGAAGGCCCCAAAAGTGCAATTTGCACCATTGCCTAGCAGTAAGGTGGGAGATCAACCTCCGCAGGGTAATGCGGACGTTTCAGCCGGCGGGGAAGGCGGTTCGTCCGCTCCAGCCGGCGCCAGTCCGGACGCCAGCACGGGCATGGAGTCGCCGCCCATAACAGCCAAAACCGGCCGAGAGAAGGAGGTGTGGGAGGTTCAGCAGGTTCTGAAAGGTTGGGCCGATACCGTTGGACGGTGGATGAATGGGAACCCAGCTGGAATCGACGTGTATCGGGAACGGTTCCCAGGGAAGCGGGGGGACCGTGTGATTGAGGCTGCCAAGGAGTTGTTCAACTCGCTGGATGCGTGGAAGAAAGGGCTAAAATGACGTACACGCTTCGCCCACAACAGGTCGAATTTGAGGACGAGATCCGCAAAGCGTTCAGCAGGAATCGTTGCGTGCTCGCCACAGCGCCGACCGGATTCGGCAAGGGCGTCGTCATCGCCGACATGGGAATGAAGTCCGCATCCAAGGGCAATCGAGTCCTGATTGCTACGAACCGGCGCCAGATTGTTCGCCAGCTCCGTGACCACTGTAAGCAGGCCGGTATACGCACGGGCATCATTATGGGGAGCGAAGACCAAGACCATGAAGCCCCAGTGCAAGTTGCCAGCATCCAGACGCTTAAGCGCCGCAAGTTCCATGGGATCGACCAGCCCGACTTCATCATCCTCGACGAAGCCCACCAGGAGAACGACGCTTACCGCAGGTTGCTGAAAGAGCGATTCCCGTCTGTACGTGCCCTTGGGCTGACGGCAACTCCTGTTGGACCAGGAGGGTCGAAGATTGGCCATTTTGATGTGGTTATCGAGCCAATTCGGAATACCGCAGTGATTGAAGCGCGGCACTTGTTGCCAGTATACCCGTATCTAGCGCCGAGCGAGCCCGATATGGGTGGGATCAACCTGAAGTCCGCCAGTCAGGACGAGATTGGACAACGAGTCGAATCCTGCACCGTGTACGGCGACGTCTTCAAGGAGTGGGAACCGTATCGGCACATGCAGACGATGGTGGTTTTCCCGAATCGCGCGGTGTGCAACCAGTTCCACAAGATTGCCATAACTCAAGGCATTACCGCGAAGATCGTGGACGGAACAACTCATCAGGATGAGCGAGACGACACATTCAGCGAATTCAAAGAGACAGACTGCCAGATGCTGCTCGGCGTGGATGTGGTCCGAGAAGGACTCGACTTGCCAATCGCACAGTGTTTGATTGACCTTCAGCCCACTCACCAATTTCGGGTGTACTGGCAGAAACTTGGGCGAATTAAACGCCCACACGAAGGTCAAGAGTCAGCAGTCGTAATTGATTTCGCCGGAAACCTGTGGCGCCACATGGTTCACCCGGATCAAGACCCACCCTGGTGTGAGATTACTAACGACCAGACCATCGAAGAGATCAACGAGCGAAAAGCTGGTACTCGCTGTCCAAAATGCGGTTCCAAGGACATTTACGGACCAATTGACGGCAACTATAAGTGCGAATCATGTGGAGAGTCCTGGGCTACCCGCAAGCCATGGGTGTGCCCGATGTGCAAAGAAGCACTCAGACCCTATCAGAAATGCGTCGGAGGGAAATGCCCGAATTGCGGCGAGAACGTCGGCACCAAGTCAGTTCGCCGTATTCGGTTCGAGGATGGTTCCATTCGGTCGGTTCCGGCCGATGAGATTCGCAGGCGCAAGAAAAAGAATCAAGACAGCGAAGAAGCAGCGTGGCTTAAGTGGGTCTTCATCGCGCGCGGATGGAATTCCAAAGCTCAGAATCGCGACAAACAGAAGAAGACGCTGAACTGGTGCAAGGCGATGTTTCAGCGTGAGCAGGGGCGATGGCCTCGCAAGGGTTTGAAGTATTTACCCGATAACTCGGCGGACATGAAACGCGCACCGGAAGCTGTGTATCCGCATCTGAGGAGCAGACGATGAATTTACTGATGGTTCACAAAGACGATACAGAGGCCGATCTTGTAAACGCTTTACGCCGTGCGACGCATGTTGTCTTGAACCGAGGCGATCCATATCAGTTGACGATTGGCGGTTACGACCTTGACCCGCGTGAGTTGTACGAGAGTCCAGAAGTTGTCCCGCTGTCTCGGCGTCTAGTTGCTCTAGGATTTATGTCTCCTTTGATCGTAACGCCACCTGTCGACGAACTTGAGTTGTGGTTCGGATGGAGCGCGTACGAATTGTGGTTGTCTTCCAAGGGCGAATTGGGTTCCAAAATTACGGTCGCCGATATGTGCCGCGAGGTTACTGCTCAAAGAGGCGAATTTTGGGGGCGATTACTTAAGTCAAATCGTCTCTGCGACATGCTTGCATATGGAAACTAATGGACGAGAAGGACCTTGAAATCGCTCGCTTGAAGGGCCAGGTCGAAGCCTATCGGGAACAGTTGCGGTCGATGGCGATCGAGTTGCTGCGGAAGCAGGTCAAGGATTTGCAGACCCGCGAATCAGAGCGTGACCAAGCCATGAAACGGCTGCACATGGAATTCGGGAAGCTAGAGGCAACTGTGACAGATCGCCTGGACAAGGCGTCGGCCGCGTTTATCGAACTGCGAAAGCAGGTGAAGAATGGAGGAGAGGATAAATGAAGCTCGAGATACCACGATCAGAAAAGTATTCTCTTCCTGGATCACCCAGACCACACGATACTATCAATGTTGTTTGTAAGGAACCGATAACCATTCTTGGGTTTGGAGAATTACAACAGGGTGAGACAGCGGAGTTTGTTGCCCAGCCTATTTTCAACAAGGGTGGTGACGAGTGTATCGGAACACAATGGGTTAGGATAAATGAAGATCGAGGAATTCGCTGAACTGGTCCGACAGATGCGAGACGCTCAAAAGTCATATTTCAAAGAGCGTTCACCCCAGTGGCTCAGCACGGCCAAAGAATTGGAACGTCGAGTCGATTCCGCCGTGAAGAACGTCCTGGACGCACAGAAGAAGCTGTTTTGATGGCCCGGAAACCCAAGACAAACCGCGTGGCTAGAACCCGTGCTGGCGGAGAGTGGACCGAGGCTTCGTTCTGGGCCTTCCTCCGCTCAAACTTGCGAGCCGCCTCGCGAAAATGGCCGCCTTTGGCAAGACTGGCCCTGAAGCAGGCGCGCCGGCCGAGCCAGAGCAGCAACAAGCGTTTGAAATGGGAGTATGAATGCGCCGACTGCTTGGGATGGTTCCCGCGGAAAGAGGTAGAGGTGGACCACATAGTCCCGTGCGGGCAGCTGAAAAGCTGGGACGACTTTCGTCCGTTCGCCGAACGTTTGTTCTGCGAGACATATGGGTTGGCAGTGCGGTGCAAGGGATGCCATCAAGTCCGAACTCAGAAAGGAAACGCATGACAGATCACGCACCAACCTTTGACGAATGGGCCATCGTTGATGTGATGGGGCATCAGCGCTACATCGGCCGCGTAACTGAACAGGTTATTGCCGGTACAGGCTTTGTCCGGGTCGACGTTCCCAAGACCGAGAAAACCCAGGCGTGGAGCAAACTGATCGGCACCGGGTCGATTTACGCCATCACGCCGGTTTCGGAGGAGATCGCTCGAGCAATGGCCGAGAAGCGGCAGGACGAGCCGATTCAGCCTTACGAGCTGACGCCGAAACTCCTGAGGGCCGGGACGGTTCACAGGGAGTTTGAATTCGAGGAGGAATTATGATGCCACTTAGCGAATGGCCCGACAAATTCCAGGACAAGCCCGAACCCCGCGGCGAGATCGTCGAAATCGTGTTCGCCGACGAAATGCTGGTGCTGGCGAGGACGGACAAGGCGATCGGCCTGACCGACACGGAGGATTACGATGGCGACATCGCGCTGTGGATCCCGATCAGCCAGATAGACGGAGACGTGCCCGAACGGGACGATTGGATTGACAGCATTCGGATTCCGCGGTGGCTGGCCGAGGAAAAAGGGCTGGAGTGATGCGACGACAATCAACTAAGAAGATTCAGAGTTGGACGCGACAGCACGAACAGCACGAGGCCATGATGGCGCTATTCCGGCGACACAAGAACGGTATCCGGGCCAGCTGCGGCCACAGGACCGAGTTGGTGCATATCGACTCGGGCACCTGCTTCGAGTGTTGGCAGGACCGGCGGCTGGCCAACAAGCGGCTGATCCAGCAAGTCAAAAGGGAGAGGTGATTCTGGCCGGGAGAAACCGATGGACAGTGAACTGGTTCGGGAGGGCAACGAAGCCATTAAAAGACATTTTTTAGGCTGGCGAGATCCGCCAGTCGATTTGCCAGCGGACAGTGTTATTGACGCAGCTGTCATGGAAATCGTTCTGTTGGCATGGACATGGAATGATGCGGACCAAGAGCAAAAAGAGGGCGAAGCGGGAGCGGGAGGCCACCATGACGGAACTGATTGAAGTTCTCAACCTCGGTGCTGGCGTCCAGTCCAGTACCGTGCTGCTCATGTCGATCGAGGGGGAACTGCCTCGGCTAGACCACGCCATCTTCGCCGACACCGGTTGGGAACCAAAGGCTGTCTATGAGCAGATGGACTGGCTGGAGGAGAAGGCGACAAAGGCCGGAATTAAGGCCCACAGGGTGTCGATTGGGAATATCAAGGCAAACGCACTAGAGGGACAAGTTCGCGGGGAACCAGGAGATGGTGCCAAAAAAAGCCGCTGGGCCAGCATGCCGTATTTCGTTCTCGGCCCAAATGGTGAACGTGGCCAGATTCGCAGGCAATGCACCTACGAGTACAAGATCCGACCGATCGAACTTTGTATCCGGCGTCAGGTTCTTGGACTAAAACCCCGGCAGCGAGCACCCAAGGAAGTTGTCATCAGACGCTGGTACGGGATCAGCCACGACGAGCGACAGAGGATGCGAATCAGCGAGGATAAGTTTGCGGAGAACTGGTATCCGCTGGTCGAGCGTCGGATCACCCGTATTATGTGCCTTCAGTGGCTGGAGGAGCATGGCTATCCCCAGGCACCGAGGTCAGCCTGTATTGCCTGTCCGTACCACCACAACCGGGAGTGGCGAGAAATGCAGGCCAATGACCCCGAGGCATGGCAGGAGGCCGTGGAATTCGACGCCGCCATCCGAAAGTGTGGTGGCATGCGAGGGGATGTGTATGTTCACTCGGACAGGGTTCCGTTGGATCAGGCGAACCTGTGGAAGGACCAGGACAAAAACCAGCTGCCGCTATTTGCGGATGAGTGCAGCGGCATGTGTGGAGTGTGACTTTGAACCATCAAACCTGTGATCGCTGCGAGCGAGTGCAGCGGTTTGAATTTTCCGTGTCCGATGATCTGTGGAGTTTGGCAGGATGCCAACCCCACGAAGTTCTGTGCATCGAGTGTTTCTGTCGTCGGCTGGAGGACTCCCATGTCAGGCCGGTGGAGATTGAAGGCGACGTACTGTTTCTGGCAATGGTCGGAACTGACTGGTCGTTTATTTTGAAGGATAACGGCGCAGATGCGGACAAAAAGTAAGAAACGGGCTCGGCGTGAGCGGGAGGCCAAACCGTTCCGAGAGGCCCTGGTTGCACGGGTCGGCCGCTGCGAGAACTGCGGAGCGAAGCGGAAACTGTGCGTACACGAAATAGCCAACGGAACAAACCGCCAGAAGGCCCTCGACCAGCCATATGCCGTTCTGGTGCTCTGCTGGGCCTGTAACGGCGGTCCTTTCGAGAATAAGGGTGAATGGCCGGAATCTCGGCAATTGGCCCTCCTGAGGGCACGCAGGCCCTCAGATTTCGACCTGGCGGCGTACCTGGAACTGACTAGCCCGAACGCCCCCCGTAGGATTGAGCTGTGGGAGGTGGTGGATTGGATGACAAGGGAGTAATCCATGTGCTTCATAGACACCGAACCCTACGACTGCTTTACCCAATCAAAACCCAGGGCTCGAAAGCCACATCAGTGCTACGAGTGCGGTAGAACGATTCAGAAAGGCGAAATCTACCAGAAGACCACTGGCATCTTCCAGGGTGATCCGTTCACCCACAAGCAGTGCGCGGGCTGCACCTCGCTTCGGGAGCGGATCATCGAGATGGAAACCGCTGCAGGATGCCACGGAATCGAGGCCGATCCAGGCGATGGGCATGTTTTAGAGGCGGCCCACGAAATGGGAATCTTGACAGTTTCAGTCAGAGAGTAGAAACTACGTGAACGCTCTGAGCGAAGCAGAGCAGTGGAACTTCAGCCGAGAGAGACCATGACGTACAATTCAACATATCGCTTTCTGCTCTCTCGGCACGCGATATCTGGCCCTCGACACTTCGCAACTGTCGGGGGCTCTTTTTTTGGGAATTTGGCTACTGGGCTATGGCGTGCGAGGGGCACCAAACCACCTCGCCTTGCTGCCGTAACGTGGGAGGGTGCTTCACACATCCGCATGCACCACGGAATTCGGAATGTGCGAACCCGCCCAGATACAGAGTCACCGGGTCCAAACCGGGTCGTAGAAGGCGACAGATTCCCACCAATATCTGCGACGGTTCTAGCCGGCGGCCGGTGTTCGCGACCCGGCCTTGCGTGGGGCTACTGCCTGGGGTCAGGTCAGGCAACCGTCTATTTCGACTCAACATCCGCGCCATTAAGCGGACGTTTAGCCCGCGGGGAAGGCTGGGACATTCCCGCTCCCGCGGGCGCCGGCACAATTCCTCGGCAACCAGGACACCGAACAAGGCAATCCCCTTGTGCTGCCTGGCTCTGCCGAGGGCCTTTTTTGCGCCCACATTCCACCCACGTAGGTGTAGCGGTAGATGGTAAGGCGAAGCCAGGTGACCGGAGCCAAGGCCAGCAGGCACAGCGACACCGGAAAAAGAGCCAATCACGCAATGGCCATGATCCAGAATGCCGGGCACTGACACTGTTCCGGGCTGGTGGCGGGTCTACGGACTCGGCCTAGGGAGTCATATCCCAAGTTGCGTGATGAATTCCCAGCAACTGCGCAAATGCTGGGCGACGTTGGAGGGGTTGCTGAGCGGCGTCGAAAAACAAGTAGCGGGGAGGGGGGGGCATTGCGCTGACGGGTTGTCCTGCGAACTCCTGGGCCGGGTTAGCACAAACGACGTTCATACCTCGTCGATAAGACATTGAGAGGGAAAGCTATGCAAGACTACGTTGTTGTTGAGTTTGAGCCTGCTCGATCGATGGCGGTATACAGCGGCCACGAGAGCGTCGGAGGAGTTGTTGTTCTGTGTGTGATCGCTTCGAGATTCCAGCCGGTACGCTCCTTTCAGTGTGTAAGGTGACGGATGTCGCGAAGCGCTGGCGGGCACATACTACTCGCCGGCGCCTGAGCTTTGAGCGGTACGAGCACAACGTCAGCGGTGCGTACGTGTTTCGGGAGCAGGGGTGGCTGATTCTGGTGAAGGGGACGAAAGTACAGAAACGCATAGGGAGGTTAACGTGAGCGACTACATCGTTGAACGGCTAAGGGCGTGTGCTCAGACTTTGCCCAACGGCTATGCCTGTGCATACCTACAAGAAGCAGCCGACGAAATCGAGCGACTACGGTCTGAGGTTGCAAAGCTAGAGCCGTACAGAGCAGCACAGAAATCGTACGAGGCTGACAACGCTTATCGCGAGAGGCTCGAGGAATCCAAAAAAGGGGAATGAGATGATACGACGAGCTGCAGTAACGGGTATGGTGGTTCTCTGGAGAAAAACCATGAAAACGGCACTGATCGCAGCAGCACTGATCGTGGGCGTGTGTTCGTCCGCAGAAGCCGTCGACATCAATCTGGTCGTCGGTATCGACCAGTTGCAGCGGATGGAGCGGTGGCTTTCGGCAACAGGCGGGGATCGTCTCGCTGACATGATGAGCACGCCGAGTGAAATGCAGGCTACTCAGCAAAGACACGAGGCCGCTGTTGGATTCGGATTTGCGAGCGCCGCGAGGGATGAGGCCGAGGAGCGTAGCCAGAACCCACAGACCGGCCCAGCGACGCAGTTTGATATGGAGAATTACTGGCATCCAGCAGAAAACTACATGATTGGGGCCGATAGCGCGATGGCGTTATCTGACGGGTATTTCGCTGCTCAGGACTGGGGAAACGCAGCCTACTACGCATGGATTGCGGAGTATTACACCTGGGAAGCGGAGGGGCTGTACCAAGAATTCTGCCGGTGATTCCCGGTACGACAGAACACGAGGGATTTCATGGGGACGGAACCCCCCGCTGTCCCGTCAGCGGCGGCGAGACGTACGAATCGTGTATCCGTTGCCATAACTGCTGGCGGATTTGGTGGTGGGCGAACGTCGTAATCGTCGAAGACGATCAGGGGCAGCAGAAATGCTTGTGTCCCGAGTGCTCGTAGTTCATTCGTCGGTCCAGATTACGAGGCACAGAAGGGTCAACCCCAGGCCGGTGATGACCGCGGATCGGAACAGTACGAGTCCGATAGTTTCCAGCATGGTTAGCCTCCGTCATTGTTTTGGCAGCCTGGCAATCCCGAAGTGCAGAACCAGCGCCCATCCTCGTCCACTTCGACGGTCATGTTCCCACAGTCGGGGCAGACTTCTCGCTCGATTAGAAGGTTCCTCAGCCGCTCGATTTCGGCGGTCTGCTCCTGGAGCGACTCGTGCGCGTTTGCGAGCAACCATTCCAGGTGGGTCGTGTTGATCCGCAGTTCGTGATTCTCGGCTCTTAGGTTGCCGATCTGTACGCTGAGCTGGCTGGCTACAGTTTTCATTTTGTGCTCCGTTCGGGGGTAAAAAAGACGCCGGGCCGGTTCAGTGACCGACCCGGCGCTGCTAGGGAGACCACGACGAATCCCTAGCCTGTTTCGTCTCGCGTAAGAACGGCGACGCAGTAGGCCAGCCCGAATCCGGCCGTGATGAGCACCGATAGGCTGATTATCGTTTCAGCGATCATGGTGTCACCTCGCGGGGTTTCTGGCGTGGCGGTGGTGTCGGAATGTACTTGGCTTTCGCCAGGTCGATACCCAATAAGACGAGCGGGCGACCGATCCAGTAAACGGCGGCCAGCCAGCAAGCGCCGCTGATTGCGGCGTGGGCGAGTTCAACTAATGCATCTTCCATCGTCGTGTTCCTTCTCTGTTAGGTCATCAGATTTACCACGAAGAACGGTAGTAAAAATCGCCTTCCGTCTCGTCAAGCAGCGGCTCGAGCATCTTTACCGTTTGTTTGAGGTCTTCGAGGTAGTATTCGTCGTATTCTGTGCCACCGAAAAAGAACCCCGATTGCGTGGGCAGCTTGTCCTCTGCAATGCTCACCTGAGCGACTTTTGGGCCACGCTTTGAGTGATGTTCAACCCGGCCATCAGGGTAGTAACTGGTCCCGGTGCTGACATCGCCCTCGACGGTCTCGACGGTGCTCAAGACTTCTTTGCAGAGATTGACCAAGCTTTCTATCTGGTCCCTTTCAAGGTAGTGCTCGCCGCAGTTATCGTTTCCGTCTTGGACGTTCTCCACGAACCACCTGTGAATGGCGTTTGCCTTCCTCCAGTAGGCCACCTGTTCAATGATGTAGCACACCCGTTCTGGTTTAATTTCAGGGTGTAAGGCGGTACCTTTTCGCACTGTGACGTGGTGTCTCTCGTCTTTTGGGTAATGATCCCAGTTTTTGACATACGTTCTCTTGTACAGGTACATGTCGAGGCCCATGTTCTAACCCTCCTAAGGTCGTGGTGAGGTGGGCAAGCGTAGGATTTCGTTCTCAGTGAATTCATCCACTACCACCCATTCACAGTCCGGGTAGCAGTTGTGTAAGTGCTGGGCGGCTTCTGCGGCTTCCTGTTGGCTCTCGAATTGGGCATGTTCACTGCCCCAGCATCCGTCGAGTTCCAGGCCGTTGCCTCGGTCTACGTAGATTTGGAAGGTCGTGGTCATCTGTCGTGGCCTCCGGTCGTGGTCGCTGGGAAACCGCCCAGCCGGTCGTTTCGGAATGAAACGAGGAACGCGGCGCGACCGTCGCGCCGCGTGTCCTCGGCTCACTCAATAGCCGGCAGCCTGGGCGTATTCGTCGTACCCCCGTGGTTCCGGTGTTCCTGCCAGTCAGGCCAGATCACTCCCCACCAGGTGGCGTGGTTGTCTTCGTCGGTCACATACGGCACGTTGCCCGCGTCGAGCTGATCGAGTGGGCACCGATCCTCCCCGCTGTGGGTAAGCCGTCCGTCGCAGTCGCGGCCATCGCTGCACCATTCGCGGTACACTGCCGCCTCGTCTGCGGGGTATTCCCAGGCGGTGGAGTCACAATGCCAGCCCTCATCGGTGGGGCCACCCTCGGAGTGTTCGAGCCGTTGACCGGGCTTGAGGGTGATCTTGACCGGGCCGCCGTTGACGTAGGCCCAGAATCGGCAGTTTCGGCGTTTGCGTGTCGTGGTCATGGTTTCGGGTTCCTTGCCGTCGTTGCGACGGTTTTAGAGTCCTGGGTCAGCGTCGGAAGTAACGGTTGAAGCCATCGAAAGCGCCGCCGCAATTGGCCTCGAATTGCTCCTGATCGGGGCGCGGGCAGTCTCGCAGGGGGTGATTGCCGCCGCAGCGCGGGCAGTTCATGCGCTCGTGTTCCTCCCCGGTAATGTCGGAGCTGCCGCCGCTTGGCCGTGGTGGCGTGTTGCCCGGCCCGTGAACGTGCCCGGCGTAGATACTGGCCGAGTCGTCGAGGTAAAGCCGAACGTGTACCCGCGTCACTCGCAGCGTTTCCGCGTCGAGGTGCAAGTAAACCCGGTCGCAGTGCTTTCCAGCAAAGCCCTTGATCGGTGGGCAACTCTCGGGGCGGTGACGGTGGCGGAACTGGTGCGCGCCGTCGTAAGTGCCCATGTACTGCCACACTTCGTTGGTTTCGGGGCAATAGTCGGCACGGTCGCCGGTGGCGTCGGCCAGAGCTTCCCACATGGGCGCCCAGCCTGGGGAATCCGTTGAAAGGTGTTCGTTGGTCGTGGTCATCGTTTCAGGGCTCCTGTCGGGTGTACTTGCGGGCGTCGATCAGTTCTAAAAGCCTCCGCGCCTTGGCGACTTCAGCGGCCACCCGTTCCGCCCATAGCAGGCCGTCGCTGGCGTCTTCGTCGCATATGTTGCAGAGCTGAGTAAGCGCGAACGCCAGCGCCAAGACTTCTTCTTGTGGGCTGTTTGTGGTCATCGGTCGTACATTCCTGTCCGGGTGGCGTGGTCGTACGGGGGCGGACTTGAGGGCGTGGCGCGGGCGATTTCAACCGCCTTGTTCGGGTCGCTGGTTGACCCTACGGAATAGTAGCCATTGCAGCAGGTTACGTGGTACATGCTCATTTGCTCCAAAGAGAAAGCCCCGCCCGAATTCCAAACCAGGCGCCAACCGGGTAGAGGGGAATCGAGCGGGGCTGATTTGTGTGGTGGTCATGGTTGGCGCCCATGTCTTGAATGTCAACAGTGAATCATATACACTATTCGTGCCGTGTCCACATGAATCCGCAAAGAAAATCAAGATAATTCAGCCATGCCCCAAAACACCCCAAAAACAGCGGGAAAACAAGGCCACGGCGGACGCAGGCCGGGAGCAGGTCGCCCGCCGGCACACCCGGAGCCCATGGAAACGATCAGCGTATACGTGCCGGTCCGCACAGCCGCGCGCCTTCGGGCGCACGCTGCCGCTACCGGGCAGACCGTTTCGGAACTGGCGGCCGCTATCCTTTCCTCCGCTGAAAAACCTGAAAATCAGTTTTCAGAACCAGACGGCGGCTACAACCCAAAAACCGGCTCTTATTGAGACTCGGGGCCGTTTCCGGCTATAATCCCCCAATCAGAGGCCCGGAGAGGCCGCCTAACGCACGATCTCCCGGCCCCTCGACGCTGGACACCTGCCAGAATTCTGGCCAGTCTCAATAAGGGGAGAGCCCGTGAACGGTCGAAACTCGCCACCCTTCGGTATTCCGGTGCCCACGATTGGCCAGCAGAGGAAAGCCACCGAGGCCGCCATTTCCCAGGCGGTGCAGGCTCTTTCCCTCCAGATCTACTCCCGCCTGGCAGCCGACCACCTGGGGGGGCACCACGTCTGCCCGGAGTGTGGGTTCCAGGTCGGGGAGACCGCCGCAGACGACCCCGAGCACCTCCGCCAGATGGCTCGAGACGCCCACACCGCCGCAAAGGCGTTCTTTGAGGGGCTCGGAGTCGCGCAGTTCGGTGAAGGAGGGAACACCAAGTGAGCAAACGCAAGCGAAAAAGCGCGCCCCTGGTGCACACCCCGGCTGTTTCCGAAGCTGAACAACCCCCACAGCCACCCCCAAAGAAGAAACCACAGCCCCAGCCCCAGCCCTGCAAGCGACCAGCCGCGACCGTTTCCGACGCCACTTCCAACGCTACCCTAGAGAACAACCAAGACAACGCAACCGGACAGCCAACGCGACAACCAACCAAACAGGATCAGACTGAACCGCCACAACTCGAAACGGGGGGCGTCACTCCGGCCGGTGACGGTGCCGCGGGGCAGGATTCGCCGGGTGGCCTTCCTTTCGCGCGCGAGGAGACACGATCCCAGGCCACCAATCGCTGGATTCTGGAGGGTCGCCGCTGGGAGGTTGACCGACGACGGAAAGATTTGATACGTCAGGGGGTTGCGGCTGGTCTGACCCGTGCGTCTGCGGCCGATCATGCCTGGCGGGTTGTTCTGGCTGAGTTCCCACCTCCTGGTGTTGACCCGGCCTACCTGGAAATGCCCGAGCCGGAGCCGATCCCCGAACCGGAGCCGGAAGCCCCAGAGCCCGAACCGCTCGAGGCCCCGGAACCCGCCCCGGCCGGCGTTTCCGGGCTCGGTGCCCTACCTGCCGGCTGGCCAGCCCTGCAGTCGAACGCCAGCCTGGCCTCCGAGATTCAATGGGTGCAGTCTTCCCGGATCGACGTGGTAGAGGAATTGCCCGGCGGGGCCGTTCGGGTGGATCTAAGCCGAGCTGATCGGCCGGCACCGTCAAAGGCCGCCATCGGCTGGCTGGAAACCTCGATTCGGGCTTACAGCAAGTACTGCGACATTGCAGCCCGCGCGACGGCCGCCCAGGAGGACGAGGCCGCCCACATCCGCCGGGAAAAGCTGGCCATTTCGGAAGTCCGCGATCTGCTGGCCGACATGGAAGCCGACGACTGACACGTTGCCCTATCCCCGCCCTATCCCCGCCCTATCCCCGTCCTATCCCCGATTCGCGGACGCCTAGCACCCCCCCCATAAGGACGCGCACAATGCGCCTTTTGGCTCCTAAGTCCTTGCGCCATGGTGCTGGGGTGGCTGACCCCGATTCCCGGTTCACCCCCATGTCACGGGCGCCGTGGGTGTGGTGGTGGTGTGTGCTGTGTGTGGTGTGGCCCATGGGCGCAGGGCTGTGGGCTGTGCGTGGTGGGTGGGCTGCGTAAGTGGTGAGGTGGCCAGGCCATAGGGCTGCTGCGTGGCTGGTGGGGTGGGGTGGCTCGTGGGTCGCAGCTGTGGCCGCTGCGGTGGGCTGTGGGGTGGGCCTGGTGGAGCTGCCGGCCCAGGTGCTCGGCGCCGCGGCGGTCCATCTCGGCCGGAAACCCAACCGGACCCCCCCGGCCGGCCGCCGGGTCCCCTGCGTATATACCTCTGTACTGACAAGAGATTTTCAGCTTGCGTCACCGGGTCCATGTTTATTGGTAGTTGGTGTTTTAGTGGTTATGGGTGGGAGTCCTAGGAAATGGTGTATGGAAGCCGCACCCTTATGGGAAGAGTATCCGTTGTTTGAATCGATCGGCGGCGAGGGAGCAGTAATCGGGATTGAGTTCGATACCGATGGATCGTCTTCCGAGTGATTGCGCGACTTCGGCGGTGGTACCGGAGCCTAGGAACGGGTCTAGGACGGTACCATGGGCTTTTCCCTCGCCACACTGGCAGGTGGGTTCAAATCCCATCGTCTCGGTAGCCCCTGTGAGTTTTCCTCCGCTACTGCCGAGGGTACTCTTGTCTGTCCCGCCAGAGATTGCCCCACCGGTGGCGTTCACGGCGTTTTCACCATATCGGCTGCCGTCGTAGCCCTTGTCGACCCGCTGGGTGACGCGAACCCACGGTGCGCCGCACTTTGAGCAGCAGGCAGCGGGGCATCCGGCTAGTATGCAGGGTTCGATTAGTTTTGGTGGGAAGGTGGCGAAGTGGGCCTTGTGGGCCTTGGGGTATGGTTTGGTGTTTACAGTCCATACGGAGCGTTTGTTTCGGGTTGGGTAACTCTTCCCGTTCGCCGATTCACATACACGCGTTCGCATTCGATCCTTGTCAGAAAGATATCCAGCGTCCTCATTCCTTGGTGTCCTGGCCCGGTATGACTCTGGATCGGTTGATGGCTCCGCGATCGCCTCCGAGTCAAAGTAGTACCGTTGGGACTTAGAGAGCAGGAAGATGTATTCGTGGGCTTTTGTGCAGCGGTCCCGAACCGATTCGGGCATGGGAGCTGGTTTTGCCCAGATGATGTCCTGGCGGAGAAACCAGCCATCGGCTTGGAGTGCGAAGGCTACTCGCCAGGGGATACCGACGAGGTCTTTAGGTTTGAGACCGGCGATGGGCATTCGATTGGGCTGGCAGGCGGGGAAGTCGGCGTATTCGGCCTTTCCGGCGGCCGAACCGGGTCGATCACCTCGAGGCCGGGCATCGCTTCCAGGGTTATTGGCCTTGCCGGCGCCTGTGGCGTATGAATCCCCCAGATTAAGCCAAAGTGTGGCATCGTCCCGTAGTACACGGCGTACTTCCCGGAAGACTTCGACGATGTGCTGAACGTAGAGTTCGGGGGTGGGTTCGAGCCCGAGTGAACCGAGCCAGGCGCCGCAGAGTTGGCAAGTGCCCGTTTCGACTTTGGGGTGTCCGCTTGGGCCAGATCCGGTGTGTTGCCACCGTTGTTTATCGCTAGGCTGCCCGCCGCCGCCATAGTGCGAGACGGATTCCCACTCATGTTCACAGCTCATATCGCCGCCCCAGACCGATGGATCAGTGCCGTACGACCTGAGTCCCCAGTATGGAGGGCTGGTGACGCAGCAGTGAACGGAGCGATTGGGGAGCTTGGCGAGCGTTTCGAGGCAATCGCCTTGGTGTATTTGAACTCCGTCACGGTCGAGGATGAGTGTCATGTGAGTTTAGTACTCGTCGTTTAGTCCGATTTGAGCGAGGGAATTGACTTGGAACCCGCAAGCGGCAGCGTGACCGCCTCCGCCCATCTTTTTGGCTAGTCCTGACAGGTCCGAAGATTGATCTGGGGAGTACATGGAAACGGTCCATTGTTTTTGGGAGCCGTCGTAGAAGAAGGCCATGACGGCGTGGTGTTCATCTGGATCGTATCTGGACTCGAATGCTTGCGAGTTGAGTCCCCCGGCGTTTACGGCGAGGAAGAGGTATCCCTCCCACTCGTGCTCGAAGGCTTTGGCCATGATACGTCGGTTGGTGTTTTCTTGGTATTTGAGGATGACGTTTCCGTCTCTGACGATAGGGAAGAGGTGATCTTCCCATCCGATTTGGAAGAACAGATCCCATTGTTTGTCGTCTGGGCTCCAGGGTTGGAGTCTCATGCCCATTTGGAAGGGTAGGACGAGATCATCTGCAGCGAGGTCCCAGACGTCGTATCTTCCGAGCAGGTATACGGCTTTGGGTATTGGTTTGCTGGTGAAGAATTCCCAGCAGAGTTCACAGGCGGCTTTTGTGGTATCTAGGCGGCCGTCGAGATTCAGTCCGGATTCGTCGTAGTCGAGGAGTGCGGATTTATGGTGATCGATCCAGATGAGGTGTTCGGAGACCTCGGCGAGTCGTTCCATATCGGACCATGGCTGAAGCGAGAAGTCGACGAGGTAGATAGTGCGGCTATTGAACTGATTCCAGGGCAGTTCGTCACCGTATTCGACGCCTAGTAGTTCAACATCTTCGACGAATCTGGAGACGATGTGGCCGGAGCATTTTCCGTCCAGGTCAGAGCGGTGGTAGAGGCATAGTGGTTTCATGGTGTCTCCTGGTTGGTATTGGAAAAAGTGGTTGCTGCATGGAAGAGAAAGACGTTGAACCGCAAATAAAATCTGCCGCCCAACCATTCTCGAGCCCAGTCTGCGAATTCTTGTAGCGGTTGCAGGCAATCTTCATCAAAGGTTTTGATGTCTATTTCGGCCCCATCTTTCATCAAGTCTACGTCAAACACGTACGTGTCCTCGAAAGCGCCACCATCGAGTAGTTGGAGGTGATCCAGCACTTTGGAATTGGTTTCCCGAGTGCGTGGAAGGTTGCTCATATTGGCAAGTTTGCAGAGCCAGTCTTCGAGCAGGTTTTTGGCGACCAACTCAGGGAACGGTGATCTTGACGTGTCGTTCATGATAGTTTCCGTGTGGTTGTGAGTTGCATTCCTCTAGTTGCCGACTATACTGCGGCTGGTGACAATGTCAACACAACTCTAGTTTTGGGAGGGGTGAGATGAGCAGGATAGTGTTTTTACTGGTGTTGTTGTTTGGTGGGACGTGTTTTGGCCAGGTCGGTGCATGGGGTGTGAGTCCTTACGACGGGCAGTCTCTTGAGAACCCGTACGGTGCGGGGAGTCGTTTTCGGCCGGACGGTCTTTTTAACGCTTACAGTCGCTACGGGAGCAGATTCAGCAATGAGTCGTGGTCGAATCCGTACGCGACTCGTCCGCCGCAGTTGTGGTCGGGAGGGAGGTATTACGGGGAGTTCAGTGTGAACCCGTACAGGCGGGATTCGGTGAGCAACCCGTACGGACGTTTCGGCAGTCCATATTCACCGCAGAGCATTCGGAATCCTTACGGTCTAGGCAGCAGATACTACAACAAGCCGATTTACGTGTATCCGTCGAGGTGACGATGGCAAAGAAGACAGCACAGAAATCGAGTCACATCCACATTCGGAGCGACGAGTCTTTGAAGAAGCTGATTAGCCTCGCGGCGAAGAAGGCTGGCATTCAGGAAAGTTCCTGGATTCGGCAGCGGCTGGAAGCGGTCGCGAAACGGGAGCTGGGGAAATGACTATGGACCACTACCGGAGCAGGGAAATGGCCCTGCGGTTGTTTGCTTGTGATTGCGCAGTACGCGCCCTACATAGATGGATGAGTTCTGGTAGAGAACCAGATCAACGCAACTGGGAAGTGATTCGGAAAGTGCGGTCAGTTGCAGAGGGGCGCGCGCCAGAGAGCGAGATCGAGGCAGCCCGCGAACTGAAAGATGAAGTGTCTCGCGAGTTCATTGAAAGCGAAGTCACACCGACTGGCTCGACAGAAGAGATTTCCGCTTCTATCAGAGAGCAGTTGTCATGGTACGGCGCGCTGAACGCTGTCAGTGCAACTTGCAACCCGGATTATGAAGACGCAGCAGAGTACGCAGCGAGAGAGGCCAGGCGTGAAGCGAGGAGAGTTGGTGACGAGCCACAGGAGATAATGTGGCAGGTAAAGCGGCTGGAGCAACTTAGGATCATTCCACGAGGCGAGTGATGACAACTGACATTGAGATCAAGGCGGGAGTGGAGTTGGATCGTGCGGTGGCAGGTGTGATTGGTTTGATTTGTACGCAGCGAGTCCTGGGCAGCGATGTGGAGTATTACGTTGATCCACGGGATGGCACATCTGCGATTCCAGAAAGGTTCCAGCCAAGCACGGATTTGAATGCAGCGTTTGCGGCGGCGGAAGCGGTGGGGCTGTTTGACTTTCATACGATTGATCACTATTGCCCGAAGTGGCAAGTTCGCCCAGTAAGCATGCCCGAAGACTGCATTCCAGTTTCTGAGGGCGAAACTCCCGCTCTGGCTATCTGCGCGGCGATTCTGAAGCTGAGGGCTACCCGGCCTTCACGTTAGTTGTGGTTTCACAGGTATTTAGAAGGAGCAAGCAGTGATGACTTTGGCTAACAGGGTGTTGCTACTGGAATCTCAGTTGGAGCACGTTCTGGACAGGCTTGAGCAATTGGAGGAGAGCGTGGCAGCCGCGGTGGACCCGGCCGAACCCGAACGTCCAGATGATCCCGAAGGTCCTCCAGATCCGGTTGACGACACGGCGGAGATTGGAGTGGACCCTGAAGGGCCTCCTGATCCGGCCGAACCGGCCGAACCGGCCGAACCGCGGCCCTGATTCAGCGAGGAGGTGAGCGATGAGTGACGAAGTGGCGCGGGTGGTACAGCACGAGATCGCACACATCCGGAGACTCAATGCCGAGATCGAGCGGCTGCGGGCTGCTCTTGCAGCCATAGTTGCACGATCAAAAGGCGGGACTGGTGCAGCGGTTTGTGTGACACCTACTACTCTTGCAAAAATCGCAGAGCAAGCACTGGGGTTGGTGAGGGAGGTGAGCGATGAGTAACAGGCTGTCGTTTTTTCGTGCTGCGTGTCGAGCGGTTGCCTTTGTCGGTGCCGCTGGTTTGTCGTCGTTGTTTGTTAGGGTGACTGAGCATGAATACAACCTGATTGCAGCCATCGTGATTTCCGTGTTGGTTGGCTATGCAGCCGCCGCTGGTTGGCAGGGAGGAGGTGAGCGATGAGTGACTTGGCCGAGCGACTGCGATCCGGGATTGAACGTGATTTGTACGACGAAGCAGCCGACGAGATCGAGCGTCTGCGGGCTGAGAACGTAGAACTGAAAGAGGAGGTCACCTGGTTCGCCAACAAGCCAGACGGTCAAGCTGTTGAGATCAAGCGGCTGAAGAAAGAGATCGAGCGGCTGAACAATGAGTTGTGGGAAAGCCGAAAGTTTTTTCCCGCTGGTTTCGAGGGCTCTACTAGAGATATTAGGGTGAGCGATGGACCTAGTTGAACGTGCAAAACAAGCTCTCAGATCAAAGTTTCCATGTCCTGGAGAATTGACTGAGTTGCTCCGGGGCAGTATCTCGGAGATCGAAAAAAGTAGGCGTGACAGTTTGCTTTTGCTCGAAGCGTGGAAGTCACAGGCTGACGAGATTGAGCGGCTGAGGGCAGAGGTCAATCGACTGCTGAAATTGACTGAAGGTAGTCCCCAGGTGACGTTCGATACCAAAGGAGATGAGACATGATTGGGTTGTTACTGACCGCTGTTAGTGTCTTAGGAATGACTGACCAGGAACTGGCCGATGAGCAAAGGATTTACGCTCGCAATGCTGAATCGGTAGCAGTTGCTGAAAAAGGCTGGGCGGAAGAAAGGTGTGCAGAGCAGACACCGCCCGTCGATCCACAGACGGTTCAGACATATGTGGTTGGCGTCATGAAGCTCAACGAGGGGAACGCCTACTACCACAACGGGCTGCTCGCTTACTACGAGAACCCACCTGATTACGACTGGGCGATTATTTGGTGGGCTCTAGCTGAGAGTCGCTACAACGATGCTGCGACCTGTTTTGAGAACGTATTTCCTGGCCCACCCGAACCTCCAGACCCCTAAGTGGCAGCCTAGCGATGAGACGCCTAAATATCATTCCCGGCACATCCTTCGGCGACCTGGAAGTGATTCTCGAGGTCGAGTCTCATGCGTCTAAACGCCAGTTTTTGTGCAAGTGCCAGTGCGGCCAGAGGGTTACGGTCAGGCTTGACCACTTGCGGAGCGGGCACACACAGTCCTGTGGCCGGTGCGGGCTGGAGTGGAAGGGGCAGAGGCGAACGCTTGTGGCCTGGGCGAGTTTGTATGGAATTCGGGAGTCCACGTTGCGGGCTCGGCTGAAGCAGATGGATTTGGGCGAGGCCCTGGAACGAGGATAGGTATTGACCCCGCACCGCAAGTCTGATAGATTCATCGTTGGAGGCTCCGGGAAAGCTCAAAGATACATAGCCGCCGTTTTGCTGTGCGCCTCTTTCCCGGAGCCAACGCATGGTGATTCGGCGGTTTTTTTTGGTGGCGAGAGCTCCGATGTTTACGGTTTCTTTCCTGCCGCCAAATGACGATGCATCTCGTGTTACCGAATACCTACCTGTCAAGTGACGAGGAATGTTGTGTTACCGAAAGGGCAGTTGTCTTCCACGGAGGAATGAAATGGCTTTAGAAGAACGAGTCTTGCGAGCGTGTCAGGAATGTGCCATGCGACACATTGACGACATTGAAGGCGCGATGTCGGCGGTGAAGCGTCGCCTGAAAATCCCGCAGTTACCGGAATGGATTGCTGAATTGGTCGATCGTGCCTTGCGTGAGCAAATACATTTCGCTCGGCATGTTTCCAACCGAAAGATGCGAAAGGCCAACGGTGGTTATGGCGGGCCAGGGAAGGTTGGTGCGTCTTCAGCCTTGGGTGATGTGGCCGAGTCTGTGTATCGGAAATCGGTATTCGAGCACACGATTTCAGGTTGGCTGCTGGGAGACATCGACAAGGAAGACTTGCCTGCATTCGCAGAGGCGGAAGATGAGAAGGCGGCGGGTTCGGTGTTCAACGCGGCTTTGTGTCGCGAATGCTATAAGGCTTGTTCCACGAAAAAGGGAGGTACTGTCCGGGAGTGTCTGAAAGAACGTGAGGTTGAGGCGATGTTCAAGAAGATTGCGAAACAGTTAGGACGAGATGCTGCGTGACGACGGCCCGAATGTAACCGACTTCCTTTGTGTCACGCATGGCGACCCGAACCCTGATGCCGAGAGGGAGGTTGCCGTGCCCGAAGCGAGATCATCGTTGTTACCGACAGAGCCCATGCTAAGGAGAAAGAGATGTCTACCAAGAAACGGCAAATCAAGAAAAGAGCTGGCGACAGAGAGTCTGATACCGAGATTCTACGTGCTGGCAATGGCGACGCGCGCGTTGATACCGACCACGCACGTGCCAATGGAGATGGGAATGGCGAAGCCAGCCCTGTTGCCGAAGTTTCAGGTGCCCAGGAGGTGCGGCAGAGTGGTGAGTTGAAGCATGATTCCGAGGATGGATTTGTGGACTCACTCTGCCGCTCCCTCCAATCCCTGGAACGCCAGCGTCGTTTTGCATTAAAGCAAAGCGTCCGCGGAGAAAACGCTATCACCGCATTCGTTGCCTGGAATGCGTGCGGTTTTCACACGGGACTTCCCTCGGAAGCCGAGCGGGAGAAGCTGTGGAAGAAGGCGGGGAAGCTGATCAAAGAGATAGACAGTGGCGTTGCTACCGATGATGCCGATGTGGACTTTGCCGCTGAGGACGAGTCTTCACCTGATTGCGATGGTGACAGTGTCCAGGGCGAAGGCGACGAGATCGCTGATGCCGAGCACCCACGTGCTACTGCGGACGATTCTGGCGACGACTCGCGCGTTGATACCGAACGCACGCGTGTCGCTGGGGTCGTCCGTGTTTCTAAGATTTCCCGCAAGGCATGGGCCGATTACGAAAATGGGTTGATGGACGAGATGGTTCGTTTGGCGGGACAACTGCCGGTCGCTCCGTGGTTCAATGAACCAGAAACTCGCGGCATCAGCCTTGGCATGTTGGCGACGATTATTGGTGAAGCGGGCAATCTCTTCAATTACCCAAATCCTGCAAAGCTGTGGAGGCGGATGTTCGGTGCGCCGATCACAAAGGACGGCAAGACGATGATGCCGAGTCGCTGGAGGCTGGAGAAAGGACTGACCTCGGAGGACTGGGAGGAGGCGGGCTACAGTCCTCAGCGGCACGCCACGATGCAGCAGCTGAAGGAGAACATTGTTCGGCAGAATGGTGAGGGTCCTTACCGCAAACGCTACGACGAGGCCAAGCAGCGGACTCGTGAAACTCATCCCGAGTGGTGGATCTGCGGGAAGTGCGAGGGCACGGGAAAGGTTGGCCGGAAGAAATGCCAGAACTGCAAGGGAACGGGAGAGGTCGCCCTTCACCCTCATCGGCATGCTCAATTGCTGGCGGCGAAACGGTTTGTTCGGGATTTGTGGAATCGGTGGCACGATTACCCTCTTGATGCCGACCAAGAAGGTGTGCCACGGCGAGTGCGTGAATGATGCCGATGGGAACGTTGCCCGTTCGACAGCCGACCTGATACCGACCGTGGTCGTGATTGTGGCAATGTGACTTGTGCTTCTGGTCGATAAAAAAGATGATACCGAATGGCCTCTTGTCAGAAGCACGAGTGAATTGACCAGTGAGCGACCATACAGCACAATTCCTGTATGGTCGCTCCTTTTTATGATTTGGTTCCGAAAGACCCGATCGCCAATCTGAAGTGGCGCATTCGCTGCCGCGAGCGGGCATTGACGGACATCCGATTCAGGGATGCCTTGTATCAGGCCGCCATGGAAGATGTTCTGTTCTTCTGTGCGGCGTTCCTCTGGGTGCATGAGCCTCGGGCCAAGATTAAGAGGAAGCCTTTTTGCTTGTGGCCGCATCAAGAGCCAGTGATTCTGGCGATGGACGAGACGATCGAAGAGGCGATGCACACGGAGCAGCCTGTTTCGCTGACGTTGAAAAAAAGCAGGGCTCAAGGTGGAACTGCTGCCTACATGGCAGTTACCATTCGCCGCGCCCTGAAAGAGCCTGGATTCACGGTTGGGCTTGTGACGAGAAATGAGCAACTTGTTGATAGCCGTGTCGATGACAGTGCGATTTTGTTCAAGATTGCGGCAATGTTGGACGGGTTGCCTGTCTGGATGCTTCCGGACGGATACGAGCGGAACATGACGGAGCATGTGATCCGCCTGCCGAACGGATCAGGGTGGAGCGGTTACGCGGCAACGAGCGATGTGGCCCGTGGAGGAAGGACCAGCCTATTCTGCTTCGATGAGCCGGGTAGTGAAGAGTTCATCGCGGCCAATCGCGATTTCAAGGTACTCAGCTCAGTATCCCATGTTTCTAATGCAGTATTTCTTGTGTCGACGTTCGGTGTCGATTCGGGCGTATTCTTTGAGTCGGCGACAGACCCTGACAACTCGCGAGTGTATACGCTTGACTGGAAGGACAATCCGCTGCATTCGCGGTTGAGCTATGTCGTGAATGACGGTGTGGCCAAGGCGCTGAAGCCCGAAGAACAGGACGAAGTTGATGAATACATTGCGTCCCACCAGCGAGAGTTGAAGTCGATCGAACGTCGCGGCCACAAGATGGAAGGCCGGGTCTTGAGTCCCTGGTACAACGCCCATCGTCTTCAGCCCGGTGCCACTCCACGATACATTGCCCGCGAACTTGACATGGATCCGCGAGGGGCTGTCGGTAAGGTGTTTTCTGCAGACCTGTTAGATCGCGTGAAACGCCAACACTGCAAGCCCCCAGTGTGGCAAGGAACGCCAGTCTTTGACTCGGAAACGCTCAAGCTCCAGGGTCTGATTCCTCGCGACGATGGGCCGCTGAAACTGTGGTTCAGGCCGGGCATCGACAATGCTCCACCGCTGGGTCCGTTCACGGTGGGCTGCGACATTGCTTCGGGTGGTGTGGGTGCCTATTCCTCTAATTCAGTGCTGTCGGCGCTGGATGACCGAACTGGGGAGCAGGTGGTGGAATACGCCATCAAGGGGCTCGAGCCGCGACCGTTCGCTCGCCGGGTGGTCGGGATATGCCTATGGCTGCGAAAAGCCTTGTTGGGATGGGAAGATTCCGGGGTGTCCAGCGGTTTCGCCAAGGAAGTCATGGAAGTCCTCTACTACGGCAACGTATTCTTCCGGGACGTAACGCAGTTGGGCTCGCAGAAGAAAAGCCGCAAGCCCGGCTGGCCGTGCCGAGACCCCGACAAGGCCGATATGTTCGAGCAAATGGCCTTGGCGATGGAAACAGGGCGGTACATTCCGCGGTCGGCAGAAATGATAACTGAGTGCGGTGAATACGAGTGGGACGGTGACAAAATCATTCATGCGCCGACGAAAAACAAGGGAGCGACCGAGAAGAACCATGGAGATCGGGCCATATCTTCAGCTGGCTGTTGGCTGGTGTTTAACACCGACAATGCGGTAAACAAGATTGACACGAGCGAAGAAACTGGGCAAACTCCTGAGTATGGGAGTTTTCTATGGCGGGAGCAGCAGGAACGAAGAAGAGTCAAATCCGGTGGTCCTGATTGGGGAATTCGAGACGTGGTTGGCTGGTAATGATGGAAGCAGATCGCTTTACGATGACGCGCCGGGGTGCCTTGTTAGGTGTGCTTCTGGCACCGTTAGTTCGCCCCTTGAAGGCGCTCGGCTTTGAACGTCCGGATCCCTGGGAGTCGGAATTCACCATCAAGAGCGGTGGGTACAGTTGGGTTATTCGGACGAGGTCGGATGCCAGCTTGCACTCAGTCACGTTTGGCGGACAGCCGATGACTGAAAGAGTGGACCTGGAAGCAAAGACGGCATGGCGCAGCTTTTGCCTCCACGGGAGCAGGCTGTATTCAGAGATTGTGTTTCGGATGCGTGACGCTCATGGAATTGATATCGACTGGTTTGTGGTAGGCGAGGAGCTTCCGCCACAGACGATAACCAAGGGTTTAAGTGACGAGTACGACAGGATGAATGGCGACCTCACCATGATGGGCGGTTTTTCTCATTTGAAACATACTGAAGCAGCTGGCGAGGCTGGGCCTCGATCGCTCTCATAAGGCGACGATTTCGGGTTCGATTCCCGTGGCTGCCACTTGGTCCCTAGTGGGGTTTTCTGGATCTAACCATTCCTGAGGTGAAACCAGGAGGGAGAACCGAATGGACGAGAAAGAGTTGATTGAACACACTGACAAGGCATTCATCATTGTGGCTGGCAGGATTCGTACAAACAGCACCGCAGATGAAGCACTCAAGTACACGCAGGCACTCGTAAACGCCGCGAACACGAGAGGACAGTTGCTGTCACAGCAGCACATGACGGGAAAATCAACAAAGGGAGGCAACGCCTAGCGTTGTCTTGCAAGGCACAACCGGCTGATCCCCGGTGAGATGCCCATTCATCGCAGCCTAATGGGAGGCAGCGCGAAAGCGTAGCCTCCCTTTTTCTTTGCGCATTCTGATGCGAGGCGATGCGATGCCTAAGTACAGGACTCTGAAGGGTAAATCCCCGTCTACCACCAAGAGAAAGCCCGCCGCTTCGGGGACGCCCATGTATAAGGCCACCATGGATACGTACGAGGTTGGTCCGGACGGTAAGCATAAGTTAGTGTCCAGAGGACCGACTGAGGTGGGGAAGGCGATTCCCATCACCGCGAAGGAGTTCAATGCCCCCGCTCGTCGAAGCCGCAAGTATAAGGTCCCAATGACCAGGCTTAAGAAGGGTTCTGGGTATGGCAAGAAAGGCGGAAAGATTGGGCCTCCGACTCCCAAGGGGTATTACCCAAGAACGAAGCGATGATTGATCTTGCCAACGACGAGAAGCGCGGTCGACTGCTGAAGGCCATTCGCTCGTCCCGCGAGGCGATGGAACCGTTTCGCCGGGTTCGCAAGACTCTCATCAGAGACTACGTGGGTTCGTGGTATTCCACATCGGGTGCTGACAACAAGACGCTTGTCAACCTGATGAACCAGACGGCCCGCATTTATACGGTCGCTCTGGCCGCCAACAACCCGCAGGTGCTGGTCTCGACGCCGCGGATGGAGACCTTACCGTTCGCCCGACGGTTCGAGGTCAATCTAAACAAGCTCATCGGCGACATGAATCTGGATAGGACGTTCCGGCAAATTGTGCTGGATGCGTTCTTCTGTCTTGGCTGTGGCGTGGTGATGATGCGCGACACGGACACGCGATTTCACGGCCTGCTGGAATCGGAAGAGGATGTCTGGTTGGATCCTGGAGAGCCGTGGCTGAATCGGGTCTCGTTGGACGACCTGATTTTGGACATGCCCGCCAAAGAGCTGACCAAGATGCGGTACTGCGGGCATCGCTACCGGGCCGACTACGAAAAAGTCATGGACGAGCCTGGGTACTCGAAGAAGGTCAAAGACAAGCTCAAGCCGACCAGCCGGCAGCATCACGACCAGACAGGCGCAACCCGCGACATCGGTTCGGAGTGGGGTCAAGCGGAAGACGACGACCTGAAACCGATGCTGTGGCTGATGGATGTATGGATAGCGGAGAACAATTCCATCGCCACGATGGCGTGCGAACAGCAAGACCTGGAACCGCTGATCGAACGCGATTGGACGGGTTCGCAGGCGGGGCCATACAAGTTCCTGTCTCTTGGCGACACTCCCGACAATGTGATTCCCACTTCACCAGCTATCAACCTGAAGGGGATGCACGATCTTCAGAATCGCCTACATCGCAGGATGGAATCGGATTCGGATGCACATCGAGTGGTAAACGTCTACCCGCCGGGAATGGAAGACGATGCGGAACGACTGCGGACTGCCGATCGAAACGGGTGGTATCGAGGCAAGAGTCCAGAGCAGATCAAGCAGTTTGAGACGGGCGGCATCGATCAGCGGGACATGGCGCTGGCTACATTCCTTCAGGACGAGTACGACCGTTTAGCCGGAAACCTTCAGGCGATGGGCGGCCTCGGCGCTCAGTCGGCCACGGTAGGCCAGGAAGAACTGATTCACGGTCAGCTGTCGAAGAATGTGGCCGACATGCGGATGTCGGTTGTGTCGTTTGCTTCGGATGCCATCTTGGACCTTGGGAGGTTGATGTGGGAGGACCAGACGCTTGAGTTGCACTCTTCGATGCCCGTCGGCAATAGCGGTATTGAAGTCAATTCAGACTGGACGCCCGACTATCGCATGGGCGAATTCGAGGACTATCAGTTCCGAGTGGAACCGTACTCGATGGTCTTCAAGACTCCCGAACAGAAGCTGCAGGAGCTGTTTCAGACGCTCCAGCAACTTGCACCTCTTTGGCCGATGTTCCAGGCGTCTGGGGCGACACTGGACGCAGAAGCAATTGTCGATGAGATCGCCCGATTGAAGAACCGCCCCGAATTCAAGCGTTTCATCACGTTTGCCAACCCGGCCGAGATGTTGGGCGGCGACCAGAACACGGTCAGGCAGAGTCCTGTGACATCACGGGAAACCGTGCGTCGGAATATCCCCACGGGAGGCACCCAGGAGGCGAGATCGAATGCCATGATCCAGAGCTTGCTGGGCGGTGGTTCTCAAGTGAACGGGCAGATGGCTAATGCAATGAACAGGAGGCCGGCGTGATTCCATTGCCAGAAAAGGTGGCCGAGGTTTTTCATGAGTCGTATGAGAGACTGGCTCCACGGTTTGGCTATGAAGCGCGAGAGGACACCAGAGCCTTCGACAAGAATTCACCCAATGGCCAACTGATGATTGCTGTGTGCAAGGAAGTATTGGACTGGATGGATTCAGAATTTGTGTTCGACTCCCCGAAAGAGTAGTGGCATGAGTAAGGTCGTTCTGACGTACAACGGCAAGCAAGTGACGCGGGAAGAACTTGATAAGTTGCTTCCCCCCAAGGACGACTGGTTGGACGCCCCGGCGATGATTGCGACAGCGTGTCGTCAAAACAAACCGCGTATATCCGATTCGATGGGTGTGCTTCCGAACCAAGTGGCAGAGGAGCGAAGGAAACTACAAGCCCTAAAGGATCGCGGCCTGCTCACTGGCGTCAACATTCGAGATGACGGTGCGATGGAGTATTCCTGCAACGGAGATCAGGGTGCTCGCGGTTGGCAGCGGTATCGCGGGAACAAGGTCAATTTGGACGGTGCGTGGTCGGATGTATACACCCCAGACGACCGGTTTGGCTCGCAACCAGAATAACGGGAGATTGATTCAATGGCAGTGACGGACCTTAACGAAGTCAGCGAAGGCACTAGTACCGAAGATATTCAGGCTTACGCAGAGCAAGTGGCGAAGGAAGTCGAAGCCGAGCGCAAGGGCGAAGAGAAGTCCGACGCGCAGATCACTTCCGAACAGGCTAGCACACCGCAGCCTGGAAGCACAAAACACAAAGAAACACCTGCCGAGACAGATTCCGGCAGTGAAACCGCCGACGTCGAGACCGACGAAGGCGAGGATACCGGCGACGAGTTAGAAGGCCAGGAATGGTTGACTGACGACGTGAAAGCCGAGGCAGCCGCGTATGGCATCGATGAATCGGAGATTGCCGATTTCGCCAGTCGCGAGGAATTGGATCGGGCGTTACGTCTTTTCGACAAGAGTGCGTTAGAAGCCGGCCGTAAGGCGTTAGCCGAATCGGAAGGCGACGCAGGCCAGACTCGCAACGAGAAGGGCCAGTTTACGAAGAAGGACGCGCCCGCGCCTGACGACCCCGATACCGGGGAAAGCGGTCAGTACGAGGTCACGTTGGACAAGGAGGTGTACGACGAGGAGATCGTGGCGGAATTCACGCGAATGCGTGACTACTACAACTCTCAGCGTCAGGAGTACGAGTCGCGTTTGGAAGTCCTGGAGGAGCATTTCATTGAATCTACCGCCAGGGCCGAAGAACAGCACTTCGACAACTTGGTTGACAAGTTGGGTCACACCGATCTATTCGGTAAGACCGACAACGAAACCCCCAAGCAGCTTCAGCGGCGACAGGACTTGATTGTTGCGGTGAAAGCGCAGCAGATAGGACTGGAGCAATTGGGGCGTCCAACGGAGATCACCGAATCGTTAGTCAACCGCGTGGCCCGCATGGTATTCGCGGATGAACTCGGCAAGAAAGATATCAAACAACGGACTCGCAAGATTTCCAAGCAGAGCAACGGCCGGCAGGGAGGCGGGGTGACCCGACCGCAAGATCCGCGGGAGGACCCCCGTGACGAAGCTGATCGTCTCTACAGGGAGCTTGACGGAGCCTGAATAAAGGAGCGACCTTATGGCGCTTGGCATTGAACAAATTGATGATTTTGTAGCAAGTATTCACGAGAAATTCGCTGGTGAAGAGCGGCTGGCAGCGCAGGACATCTCCCTGCCGCTGCAGGAGTACAAGTACGCATCGCGTCTCTTTTCGGGCAACCTGAAGAAGGACACGATGAGCACTTCCCTGGCGAAGTGGAAGGTCAAGGTGAACACGAACGACAACTTCCAGGTTGTCGGTCTGTATCACCGGGATACCTCAAGTCGAGTGAACGTACTCAGCGAGGGCGAGTTGAAGTGGGGTCTCACGACCAACAACTACCACTACGACATTGACGAGGAAATCTTCCGCACCGGCGGCCGCCAGATTTACGACTACCTCGAATCGCTCGAGCAGGATTTGGTGACGTCGTTTTACACCGGCATGGAAGACTTGATCTTCGGGCCTGGGCCCTCCAGTCCGACGCAATCCCCGTTCCCGCCTGTTTCACTGCTGTGGTGGATCACGGCGACGGACGACTCGCTCACCGAGAACAATTCGGAAGAAGGGTTCGACGGTTATGAGCCGGTTGGGTGGGCATCCAACGGTGTCGGTGGCATTTCCGCCGTGACATACGCTCAGTGGCGGAACCGCACGTTCCCCTACACGGTTGTGGACCGGGAAGATTTCGTGGAGAAGACCATCAATTCGATGGACCTCTGCCAGTTCCAGCCTCCGGTTCAACGACCGGACATCGTGGACCAGAAGCGTCACGATTGGGAACTTCTGACCACACACAGCCGTTTGGCTGCCGGTCGCCGGTTGCTCCAGTTGGGCAACGACAACATCGGTGACGACATGGCGGCGCACAGCGGCGTGGTTTACATCCGGGGCGTTCCGATGACCTGGATTCCTGCCTGGACGAATTCCGCCAGCTCGAACGCTCGCACGGACGGAGTGATTCTGGGCGTGAACTGGGCGTCGTTCAAGTGTTACTACGCCGCCGGCCGCATGATGCGGAAGCGGAAGGCGTTCCAGCACCCCGAAATGAGCAACGTGCGAGTTCGGGCGATGGACGACAGTGTGCAGCTCGTGTGCTTCAACCGCCGGGCCAATTTCCGGGGTTACAGCACGGTAACCGTGACTGAAACTGCGTAAGAGCTCCTTAGCCGTCGTTGGGGGGTGCGACGCTAAACCCCGCCCCCCGCTTTTCACTTACTTTTATTGGAGGGAGTCTTCCAATGACACAGATTTATTTTGAGGACACCGAAGGCATTGGGCCTTCGTCAAGAGTGTGGGGCAAGATCAACTGCCCGAGTGGTAGTGGGTACTTCCGGACGAGAGGTGAAGGCAACCCGGCATACGGATTCTTCGACGACTTCTTGTCGTTTAGCGAAACGACGCTGACCGGCGGATACGTTCATCTGGAGACCAACGGTGCAACTGTCGCACAGATAGCTAGCACCGTCGACGCGCCCGGTGTTGTTCGGCTCACGGCAAATGCCGATGCTGAAGAGGCTGTTCTCCAGCTGGGGAACGCTCTTGATGTGGGGCCGTTCCGTTTCCAGAAGGACCTTGCGTTCGAGTGTCGTATTAGGGTGAACGCCGCAGCGATTGTGGCGGGCGATCACGGCTTCTTTGTCGGGTTGGCCAACGGTGGTGCTAGTGGCGCGGGAACCGCAGGCGTGTTGTTCGCCGCCGATGTTCTTGGCGCGACCGATGTTGTCGGGTTCCAGCACTTGGTTGGTGAAAGCACGGCACTGGATGCCGTGTACCTTGTTTCTGGCGGAACCGTCATGGATGGGTCACAGGACACCGACCTGGACACCGTCGAGACTCTGGTGGCCGACACATGGGTGAAGCTCGGGTTCAGGTACTACAACTACCCCCGCAAGCTGGAGTGGTTCGTGAACGGTGTCAAGGAGGCCGAGATTGGTGAAACGGAAATCGCCAATGCCGCGTTCCCCGACGCTGATGCCGATTTCATGCAGCCGACGATTGGGCTAGCTCCGGCAGATGCCACGGCCGCCAACCTCGATATCGACTGGTGGGCCTGTGCCCAGTTGTATTAAGGCCTGCGCCCAGTGCGAGTAATGCTCGCGTGGCTTTCCGGGGGCGCGTTCAGCCTGCGCGCCCCCGGAAGCATTTTTGAGGGACAGGATTGATTACAGATGCCGACACGAGCCGAAAAACTAGCAGCGATCCAGGCGTGGGAGACCCAGCGTCAGACCTATCGGGATGATCACTGGGTAGAGGACGTCAAGCAGGAATCGCTGGAGCACAAGTACAACCGGCAGATTGTCCAGATGGACGAGATGCACGTTGCCAAGTTGGCTCGTGTTCAGGCAGATTACGCCAAGTATCAAGATTTTCCAGATGCCGTGAAGTGGGAGATTCACGAGCAGCTGAAGGATGTCCTTTCTGGTCCCGCATTAGCATCTGCAATTAACGACCAGTTTGCCGAGCAAGAGTTAATGATGCAGTGGAAGGTTGCTAAACTCCGGCAGTCAATTGCCCGCATCCAACAGGAGCGTTCGCTAAGGGCACGAGGATATGTCCTCGTCGACAAGGAAGACAATGGGAACCCTTTAAGTACAACTGGAGTTCCTCCAGCACGTCGCAGACAGATACTAGGAACCACTTATTACATCGACTCGGATGCGGGCAATGACGGGAATGCGGGTACACATCCCACAACTTCTCCATGGGCGTCGTTCGATCAATTCTGTGAGAACGCCAGGGTCGCCGGTGACATTGCGATTGCGAGAAACGGGAGAGTGGCCGCGTATGACACTGCCTCGAATCTCACCTTTACCTCTGACGGAACCATTCTGGCCCCGCTAGTGTTGACAGCGGACTATGATGACGCATGGAGCGACCATGTCGATCTGTCAGTTACGGCTACGGCCACGCTGACGTTTGGCTCCAAGACCGTCACATTTAGCAGCGACATTTCCGGCGTGTTGGCGGCAGGAGATGTGATCTACGTGAGCGGTGACGACTCGGAGGAATTCGCATACGAGGTCAAGACAGTTGTAACCACCACAGTCACGCTCTATCTACCGTATATCGGCAACAATGCGGGAAGTGGTAAGACTGTATTCAATATGCAGTCAAAGCCGTTCTGGAGCGCGATCTCCGGCACTATTTGGGTGCAGGTGAACGGGGATGATTATTGGACACTCAGCGGGTTGACAATCAATGGCGACGTCTTCAGTGGCCCACTACAAGTTAGCAGCAGTCTAGGCGCTCATATTGCCAACCTGACAATCGCTGGTAATGGCGGCAACAAGGGCACGGTAACTAACAGTCCGGTACTGGTTGAAGGCTCTCGCATCTACAACGTGCTGGGCGGAGCTGAGGTAGCGGCTCAGAGCTTGGTAAAGAACTGCTTAATCGACTGCAATTCCGTTGCTACCTCCGTGGGGCTGATTACCTACGGTGGATGTGAAGTGACCCAGGTTGAATTTGCTGGGTGCGTCGACGACTGGAGATCACAGACAACGAACGTATCTAGAGACTACGGTAGAAATGTAATATTCAGTGGGTCGGACAGTGCGGTTGAGACCTACAACGATGGAACGTTGATTGAAGATTATAACGGCACCCCGAGTGACAGCAGACAGTTTACCGAGTGGTCGACAACGAAGCAGGAAGATGTAGTAACTGTACAGTCGGAGACGAGTACCGTCCGCAGTGGTGGTAGTGTGATTGCCGTGAAGGTGACGCCTACAACTACGCTTTCAAGTAGCGGCTCTTGGCGTGGAGGTAAATGGAAGCTCCTCGACATCCCGATCTACGCCACCACGGCCAGCAAAACGTACGAGATCTATTTCCGTCCAACAGCCACTACCGACTGGACCGCCGACCCGACGGCATCTGAACTCTGGGTTGAGTTGTCAGCCTGGGGGCACGCAACCAACAACTTCCGCAAGGTCACCAAGAGCACGGGCACCATCGACATGAACGGCTCGACAGCATGGGCGGCTCTGTCTGTCACGGTCGCACCCGCGCAAGCCGGAGTGGCCTATTTGCGAGTCTGGTACTGCAAGACCAAGGAAGGCGGCAAAGCCAACACGTTCTTTATGGACCCGATCCCTGTGATTACATGAGGTGCATGATTAAATGGCTGACCAGGCAGTTGGAAGCAGAGGTAAAGAATCGATGAATCATCAGAGGAGTAAACTATGGCTACCTATGCCGAACTAAGAGAGTTGCAGGCAGATAGCTCACTTCGCAATCGTGTAGCGGTTGCGGTGGCTGTCAAGGCGCAGGGACTTATTGACGGGGCCACACCAACCACAGCCCAGATTACCTGGGCCAGCGGTGCACTCAATGACCCCCAGGGTAAAGCCATCGCAATCCTGAACTATGTGCTGGCTGCCAATAAGGGTTTGAGTGTGGCCGCCATTCAAGGTGCGTCCGATTCGGCCATTCAGACGAATGTCGACAGCGCTGTTGATGCGTTAATTGCTGGGGGTGCGTGATGCCAAACAAATACCTACTGCAGCCGATGGACGATACACCGGCGCAGATTTGCTTCGCCAATTTCGCTGGTGATTTCAGCCCGACGGCTGCCAATGATTTGCGCAGCGGGACCGATACACAGTGTGAGCTGGTGTTGCTGAACCTGGCTGATACAGCGGCCGCCCAGTCTGCCAAGGTCGACCTGGGGGCGCACTTTGCCGAGCGGTATGCGTGCGTGGCTTGTATCGAGATGCAGGTGGCTGTGGCGACAGCGGGGGAAGCGGTCGAATTCTACTGGTCAGCTTCGCCATCGGCGACAGCGGGCACCGCCAACATGGGAGCGGCCAGCGGTGCTGCGGCAGCGTATTCGGGCTATTCATCGGATTTGGCAGATTCGGTCAAGCAGCTGCTATACATCGGCAGCATGGTTATGACGAATGATGCTGTCGATTCGGTGCAGATCGGCTACGTGGGCGACCTGTTCCCACCACACCGCTATGGCTCTTTGATCGTGAAGAATGAAACCGGCCAAACGATCTGCGATACTGATGACATCGAGGCGCATATTGTCCTGAATCCGGTGATACCAGAGCTGCAGTAATGGGTCCGGTTATTTGGCAGAATCCGATCAACTGGAACCACCCGCTTAATCGTGGGCTGGTGGGTTATTGGCGAGTAACACCAGCAAACAACGGCGGTTCAACGGTGGTGGATCTAGTCGGGAAGAATCACGGGACATGGTCTATTGGCGCAGATGCGATCAGTACCAAATGGAAAGGGACAAGCAGGCCCGGCGGTTTTGGCGAGTGGGTGTTTGATGGCACGGATGACTATATGACTGTTCCTGATGACGATGCGTTTGATTTTGGGACATCAACGTTATTTAGTATCTTTTGCTGGGTAAATGTCACATCTACAGTAACTCAGAGGTTTGTTGATAAAATCCAGCAAGGGACACCAAAAATTCAGGGATTTGCGCTCAGCTATAACGATGCGGTAAATGGCGTTCGCATGACCATCACAAACGGATTGACTTATTCGGCATGGGATGGAGCAACGAATATACGTCTGGCTGGTTGGGTTCAGGCCGGAATGGTCTTCGTGAATCGGCAGACAACGCCTAATGCGGCGGATGCGCAAATCTATGTAAACGGCAAGCCGGATGTAACGACGCTCGGGGTGAGCAATAGCCCATCAAATGCGGATCTGAGTAATTCGCTGTCTGTAGGACTGGGTGCTGGGAATATCAGCGGCGCTTGGCAACATTTTTACGAAGGCGTACTAGACGACATCCGCATTTACAATCGCGCTCTGTCCGCAGCAGAAGTCAACCAGCTATACCGACTGAGCCAGCTGCGGTACTCGCCACTACTGAATATGGTCAGTCGACGTGTTGGCATAGCGCCAGCGGCGGATACATTCCACAAAAATCAACTCTCACGCGACATAGCAGTCGAACGAGCTGCATTCTATTAAGGAGCCAACATGGCAGAGCTATATCTGATTCCGAATGGACCCAGGCCCACAACCGCATCACAGGTAGCGGTAACGACAGGCACAGGCATTAAGACCATGCTGCAAGTGAAGATGGGGGCTAGTAGGGTCACTAGGGGTAAGGTTGTCGAATGGGGCATTTCATTTGATGGTTCGACGGCTGCTGAACCAATCGATGTGGAGTTGCTGACGACAACGGTAGCTGCAACAGTTACCGCCCATGTCGCGGCTGGGATAGTGAACCTAGATCCCCTTGGGACAACACCCGTTACCGATTATCCGTTCACGCTAAGCACGACAACGACGGGTTATACTTCGACAGTCGAAGGGACTCCAGCCAATGTCCGGATGCTGGATGTGCAACACATCGCGCCTACCGGGCAATTCATTAAGCAATGGCCACTGGGACGTGAGCCTGCGTTTACACCAGCTCAGTATTTGCGAATCAGGGTCAAGGCTGCTGCTGCCGTCAATGCCTATTGTTACGTAGTTATCGAGGTCTAAACCCGTGCGTCTCGGCCGTTCATTCCCGATACAGCCGCTGCGCGCTAAACCGAGCATTCATCTTTACCCAGCTGGTCTAAACTATGTCCAGGGTGTCTTCGGTGAATTCAAACCGGTCGTTTCCGAGGACCTTACAAGTGTTGCAGATGCCTATCGAGTGCAGGGCGTGTTTGGGGAGTTCGCGCCTGCACTTGACGTGTCGGATGCCCCGGCCTCCAGCCCAAGCGCCAGCCCTAGTGCGTCACCGTCGGCCTCGCCCAGTGCGAGTCCAAGCGCAAGCCCAAGCCCAAGCGCGAGCCCGAGTGCGTCACCGTCGGCATCGCCGAGCGCAAGCCCAAGTGCGAGCCCAAGCGCGAGCCCAAGTGCGTCACCATCGGCCTCGCCAAGTGCAAGCCCGAGTGCAAGCCCAAGCGCAAGCCCAAGCCCGAGTGCCAGCCCAAGTGCGAGTCCCAGCGCAAGCCCGAGTGCCAGCCCAAGTGCGAGTCCCAGCGCAAGCCCGAGTGCCAGCCCAAGTGCGAGTCCCAGCGCAAGCCCAAGCGCAAGCCCAAGTGCGAGCCCCAGCGCCAGCCCCAGCGCCAGCCCGAGTGCAACCCCGAGCGCGAGCCCGAGTGCCACCCCAAGCGCCAGTGTAAGCGCCACCCCAAGTGCGAGTCCGAGCGCCACCCCGAGTGCCAGTGTAAGCGCCACCCCAAGTGCGAGTCCGAGTGCAACTCCGAGCGCCAGTGTAAGTGCAACCCCGAGTGCCAGTGTAAGTGCAACTCCGAGTGCAACTCCGAGCGCAACCCCGAGTGCAACCCCGAGCGCCAGCCCAAGTGCCGCAGATGTTATCATAACCATCGAGAGTCAGTGCTTCACAGCGAGGTCTTCCGGAGTGAATGTAGATAGCAGACGGGAGATCAAGGTGACGTTTCGCTCCGCTGGGAGTGCTGATTACGCATTTGATGAGACGGATGTGACATGACGATCAACCGCACCATTTCCCAGACATTCAAGGTTGCTGGCGTTCTCACGAACGTGTCATCTGCCAAGCTCTCCGATCCAACCGGCACGTATGGTATCAAGCGAAACGACACCGAAGCGGTGGTAGTTGCTGATGGAACGAACATGACCAACAGCGCCACGGGCACCTACGATTATGTCCTGACCGCTGCGTTCGACGTGTCATACACCGCTTATATCGAGTTCGTCTACGATGGCGACACCATCTATATCGAGTTTGACCTGCCTGCGGTGGCCGATGATGCCTACGGGATGCTGTCCAGCTACGCGAGCCTGTATGAACGAGTTCTGCATTACCTGTTCGGAATTCGCGATGGGGCGACGGCTGATCAGACAAATGATGTGGAGGACTGTTTGAAAGACGGCCTGCGAAGGGTGTACGCCGCGCATGAGTGGTCTTTCTTCCGGCCCATTAAAGACGTAACGACCACCCCGCCCTACGCCACGGGGACTATCGCAGTGGTTAATGGCGTGGTGACTCTGACAACCGGAACGTTTCCGTCATGGGCAGCGGACGGGACGCTGAAGGCGAGCAACAGCTACTACTCCATCGCCAGCCGGGACAGCGACACACAAATCACGTTGGACGACACGACGGTGGATATCGACGCAGGAACGGCGTATGAGCTCGGGCGACCGGAAATTCCTCTGGATGCGTCGTTTGAAGCCGTGTCAAATGACAGTGACCTGACATACTACCCGGATCAGAACGAGCTCTATCCGCCCGTCAGGCAGCGGCACGACCAGGCGATTCGGACATGGCAACAGGACGACCCGTACTTCGATAGGCCGGTGTTCTACTCGGTGCGGACAGTAGAGTTCGACCCTACGACAGGAAGCAGGCGTCGTTTGGCATTTTACCCCACGCCCGACGCCACCTATGTCTTGCGGGTTCCGATGCTGCTCAGGCCGACCATGATCGATTCTGTAAATCAGTACCCGGTAGGAGGTGAGCAGCTGGGCCAGCTTATTCTGGAAGCGTGTCTCGCAGCCGCCGAGCACAATTTCGAAGAGAGGGAGCACGTCCACGAGAACCGATTTCTCGAGCTTCTTCCGCTCGCGATTCAAACCGACCAGGAACGCGCAGGTGCGACATCGCTAGGCCGAGACGCGCCACGCAGTGAACGTCGATACGGCAGTGATTACGACTCTTACTGGCTCAGATCGTCACGTCTGGGAGCGGTCTCTTTGGATGGAACGGATTTATGAGTAGTCAAAGCACGCTCAACCGAGATGTCAGCGACATTAACTAAAAACACGTCAGGGAGGGGGATCTGTTATGATTTTCCATAGTTCGCCAACCACCATTACCACGGCAGCAGACGGTAGTGCCACTGTGTACATTGGCTCCACGATCCGTGGATTACTAATCGCTCTGAAGTATTCACCGGGAACCCTGGCCACTGGCGCGGACCTAACCATTACCGGCGAGACATCCGGCATACCGATTTTGACGGTGACCAATGCTGGAACCAGTGACGTGTTCTACTACCCTCGCGCCCTAGCCAATGCAGTGGCGGACGCTGTTGCTGAAAGTGCGAGTTCGGAATTCATTCCGATTATTGGGGAGCGCATCCAAGTGGTTGTCGCACAGGGCGGTAACGCCACAACAGGAACGATTGAAGCGATTTGGATGACTGCCTCGCCATTCTAATTAAGGATGTCTGTAATGTTCGTGCCGGTCGTTATTTTGCATAAGGCTGGATATGGCGTGACTTACCAGCAGACGGACGAATTCACTACAGCAGATCCTGCTCCGGTGGTCTCTCCCCGCACGGCTGAACCGGGGCCGGGTACGCTGACGTTCATCCAGACTCACGCTTCAATGGCGATTTCCAGCGGCGTCCTGGAGATCCCCGTGGTTAACTCCGCGGCTGCAGGTGACGGCAGCACAAGCAACGTCCGTGGTGATGCAGTTACACGGACTGCTGGACGCATGTTTCTGTTGGATGTTCGGCGCGACGCGGACAATGGCTCTAGCTGGACGCATCCGGTATTTGGGTTTTTCACGGCCGCAACTCCCAGTAATGCCAATAACGAGGCGTCATTCGGATTATTGGCAGACACAGCGCGAGTTGTTTCGCCTGGAAATCCAGTTATTGTCATTGCTGATTACACTGTTACCACAATGCACAACTATGCCATTGTGTTGAGGGCAACAGGATCCTTCTTTTTTATCAAAATAAGCGGAATATGGACTCTTCTATGGGTGGGGGACACTGGCTCAACAGCCACACTCTATCCTGCACTAATCGCGAGATCCGAAATAGCGGGCGAAACATCAGGAGTGGACAACTGGCGGGTCCCGTCAACACGCTGGACGCCAACACCACTAGCAAGTGATTCGTTTGATCGAACCGATAGTACCACATTGGGCAGTACCGACGGGGCCGGCGCAGCGGAGAGCGGAGGTAATGGAATTGGATGGACGGAGACCAAAAGCAATTCAGGAGAAGGTGAAATAGTAAGCAACAAGCTGCAGAACACAGGGACAGGGGCGGGCGATGATGTCTTGTGTGATGTTGCTGTCAGCCAGAGTGACATTGTCATGCAAGTCAAATTGACGCCATCAGATTGGGCGGCAGCAGTTGTCCGAGCGAATGATTCGACCCCATCCGATGACCATTGGGAGATTCTGCTAGACGCTGTCGGCAACAGTTTCGAGATCAACGAATATGTCAGTGGAACACCTACGACCAGAGCGAGCGCATCGGTCACGATCACGGCTGGGACAGAATATGCCGTGCAGGTAGTTGCGGATGGGACAACGATTACCGCATATCTGTCAGGCGCGAACAGGATTACCTATGGCAGTGCATCAACCCAGCAAGCAGCTACACGACATGGTGTGAAGCTAGACAATAAAGTTACAACCATTTTTGCGGAAGCCGACGACTTTGTCTTGTGGGCGAGAGATCAGACAGGTTTCCCGAGCGTCTAAGGCAGCTACATTGTGTTGTTCTGAGCCGGGCGTTGTCCCGGTGTTGTCATGTTCCTCTGGGCTAAGGCCCTGTTCCTCTTCCTTTTGAGAAAGGATGTCTATCATGTCGCACCGAGTCCATTCAGACCTGTACCGCGTTCCCAAGTCCATGGCGGATCCCGGCAACGGAGGCACGATCCGAGTCAGTCAGGACCTGCAAATCTGCGAGATGGTTTCCGCTGCGCCGGAGACCCGTATCCTTGCCGCTCCCACGAAGTCCGGCATCCGCTTGGTGTTGCGGCTCATGACCGATGGCGGAAACGTAGTTGTGACAGCTGCGGAGGGCCTTAATGCCTCCTTAGAAACGGAGGCTACATTTGCGGACGCGAGCGATCTGCTTTCGTTGATTTCTGTCTCGACAGCGACCGGGTACAGATGGGAAATCGCTGAAGGCAACACTGGCGTCACGCTGGCGTAGGGCCGGTTACCCGAACGTGTTCCTCTGGTGCAACTTGCACCTGTTCCTACCTTTTTGAAAGGGTTCCTCTCATGGGTATGTCCCCTCAAAGAATACATCACGACCTTTATAGAGGGCCGAAGTTGCTGGCAGATCCCGGCGACACTGGCACTATTCGCGCCACGGCCGACCTCCAAATCTGCGAAATGACCACGGGCGCTTCGGGAGAAACCCGAACGCTGGCCAATCCGACCAAGCCCGGCATCCGGCTCGTCTTGCGACTGAAGACGGACGGCGGCGGAAATGCGGTAGTGACTGCCGCCGCCGGCCTGAACGTGGCGCTGGAAACGGAAGCGACGTTTGCGGACGCCTCTGACTTCCTGTCGTTGATCTCGGTGACGATTACCGCCGGATCATTCCGTTGGGAAATTTTGGAGGGGAACGTCGGGACGGTTGTATCGTCGGCGTCGCCTTCGAGTACGCCTTCGAGTTCGCCGTCGGCGTCGCCTTCGAGTACGCCTTCGAGTTCGCCGTCGAGTTCGCCGTCGAGTTCACCGTCGAGTTCACCGTCGGCGACGTAAGGATGTCCGATTTAACCATCATCTACATGACCGCCAATCGGATGCCCCAGCGTTGGGTTGATTTCCACCTGGGGCATCTGCTGGCGGCGGTAGGTGATTTTCCATTGATTACTGTGTCGTCTAAACCAATGGACTTGGGGGAAACGAACATCGTTCAGGACGTGCCATACGGGAGATGGGGCACGTTTCTTATGTGGAACAAGGCCGCCAAGGCTGCCAGAACGGAGTACATTGCCATCGCTGAGGATGATTCCCTCTATCCTCCAATTCACTTCAGGCACTTTCGGCCGAAGGCAGATGAAGTGGCGTACAACATGGCCCGTTGGACGGTCATGTCCTGGCACAAGGAACCTCGGTTTTCGCTTCTTCGGAGACTAGGCGGGTTCACGATGATCTGCTCAAGGGAGTTGATGATTGCAGCGTTGGACGAACGAGAGGCGAAGTACCCACGAGGCCATCCGCGACCGGGTGAAATTGGCCGCGAGGATTCAGACGTCCGAATGCATGTGACACGTCGCAAGCACGTTGAATGGTGGTCGCCGATTGCCGTGGTAAACCTGGCACACCCGACGGGGGTGTCGCCAACGTATCTGAATAACCCAAAGTTGAAGAGGCAGGAAGGCGAACTGAAGGCGACCGAGATTCCTTACTGGGGCAAGGCGGCCGACATCGTGGCCCACTACACAGGAGTGGCTTAATGGACGCAGACAAAGTGATCTTGGAGATATTCGCCACCGAAGACACCAGCGACAACTTGCCGCGATTGCTCAAGAGAGGGAATCGCGTGGACCTTGGGCGAGTCTTCAAAAAGCTCCAATTCATGAAGGGCGTGGAAGTGGGCACACGGAAGGGCGAATTTGCTACGGCCCTTTGCGACGCCAACCGCGACATGCATTTGTGGTGCGTTGATCCATGGATGGCCTACGATGCTGGACATGGCGTCGCGAGCCAGGAGAGGCAGGAGAAGCTGTACGCGCACGCCATGAATCAAATCAAAGGACACAACATCACTGTCATCCGTAAGACGAGCATGGATGCGGTGAGTGAATTTGAAGATCAATCGGTTGATTTTGTCTACATCGATGCAAACCACCAGTTTGATTTTGTGGTGTGTGATCTGATTTACTGGGCGCCAAAGGTCCGAATGGGCGGCATCGTGGCCCTGCACGATTACCGACCAGGCCACTGGGCTGGCGTTGTGGAGGCGGTAGATGCTTACACGAAGTGCCACGACATTCGCCCTTGGTACATCACCAGGGAGAAAGAGCCCACCGCATTTTGGGTGCGGAGGAGTTGAATGATCGCGTCGTTTTCATTTTTTGCGCGATTCTGCGGCGGTCCTGGGGAGATCCGCGGAATTCAGATGGCCGATAGGCTGGGAGGGAGGTTCAACCCAGAGGATGGATATGAAGGTGATGTATGCATCTACATTCTTGGCCATTGCCCGACAAGGGAACCTTGGCGTGCGTTTCACGACGTTATCGACTGCGGCATCCCTCGCTTGAAACGTGTCAATTGCATGACGCAAGGTCCCGTGATTGCTGTGTCCGAGGAACAGTTGACAGTGCTGCCGGATTATTTTGGCACTAGGCCGCTGTACCTTATTCCTCAGCATCACTGCAACTTTGACAACGAGACTCGCCCAGACAGGCCGGTCAGGACGGTCGGATGCATTGGTGGAGACTCTGCCATCCAATGGCCGCATCATGCCGTGGACCGGCTGATGAAGGAGATCGGAATGGAGTGGCGGTTTTCGAGCGACTACAGCCGACGGCACAAGGTGGTCAGGTTCTACAGGGG